>WBZS01000356.1_pt1 | contig 64294 bp, 55 predicted proteins | sample 5204201 | NCBI WGS metagenome assembly WBZS01 (sample SAMN12344357, study PRJNA552823) | activated sludge metagenome | biome: Activated sludge suspended growth; feature: Nitrification reactor; material: Wastewater; isolation source: activated sludge from nitrification reactor of wastewater...
GGGTCGGCCAAGAGCAAGCCCGAGTTCGACGTCATGTATGGGGGCCCGTCCGACGGACACGTTGCAGCGTCGAAGGGGGATCTGATCGAGAAGTACGTCTCTCCCAACGCAGCGAAGATCCCCGACAAGTACAAGGCGGCCGACGGGACATGGACCGGCACCTACGTCGGCGCCCTCGGCTTCTGCTCGAACACTGAGGTTCTGGCCAAGCTCGGTGTGGCGGCGCCCACCTCATGGGAAGCCCTGCTCGACCCCAAACTGGCCAAGAACGTGGCGATCGCCCACCCGTCGACCTCGGGCACGTCCTACACGGCCGTCTGGACCCAGATGGTCCTCAACTCGATGGACGAGACCAAGACCTTCGACTACCTCAAGAAGCTGCACTCGAACGTGTTGCAGTATGCCAAGACCGGCGCTGCCCCCGGCCAGATGGCCGGACGAGGCGAGGTGGCGGTCGGCGTGGTATTCAGCCACGACTGCGTGAAGTACCAGAAAGAGGGCTTCACGATGCTCAAGACGACCTTCCCGAGCGAAGGCACCGGCTACGAGGTCGGTGCGGTCTCCCTTGTCAAGGGCGGGCCCAACCCCGCCAACGGCAAGAAGTTCATCGACTGGACCCTGACGGCTGACCACCAGAACATCGGCCCCACGGTGGGCAGCTTCCAGATCCCCACCAACCCGGATGCCAAGATCACCGACGAGATGGTCAAGCTCGACCAGGTCAAGCTCGTCGCCTACGACTCGATCGCGGCCGGCGAGAAGAAGAAGGCACTCACCGCCCGCTTTGACGCCGAGGTCGCCCCGGCACCGAAGTGATCGACGATCTCCGCCGGTCGACGAGCCACCCGACACTGTCATGACCACCCTGCTCACCCCGGCAGCTGCGCCGGGGGCCGCGACCAAGACGTCGCGGCCCCCGGCGCGCCGAACCACTCGCGACCTCAGCCTTGTCGTCATCGTCACGGTGGTCTCGCTGATCCTGGCCGCCATCGTCGGCCTGCCGCTCTTGCGGATCTTCTCGGTGGCGTTCGCTCCGGAGGGCTGGGAGGTCGTCAGCTCGATGCTGACGAGCCCGGTCAACCGCCGGATCTTGTGGAACACCGTCCAACTCGGCGTCCTTGTCGCGGTCATCGGAACGGCCGTGGGTTTTGTTCTGGCCTATGCCCAGGTCCGACTCAAATTCCGCGGCAAGCGGATCCTGCACCTCATCGCCCTGATCCCGATCGTGTCACCCCCCTTCGCGATCGCGACCGCCACGATCAGTCTGTTCGGGCGCAACGGGCTCATCACCAACGGACTGTTGGGAATCCAGTCGGACATCTATGGTCTCAACGGCCTGACGATGGTGCTGGTCATCTCCTTCTTCCCGGTCGCCTACATGAACCTCAAGGGGATGCTGGAGAGTCTCGACCCCAGCTTGGACGAGGCGTCGGCCAACCTCGGTGCGAGCAAGCTCCGCACCTTCCTCACCGTCACAGTCCCCATGCTCATCCCCGGCATCGCCGGGTCGGTCCTGTTGCTGTTCGTTGAATCCATCTCCGACCTGGGCAACCCCCTAGTCCTCGGCGGCGATTACACGGTGCTGGCGTCCCGGGCCTACATCGCGATCACCGGCGAATACAGCGTGGCTTCCGGAGCGGCATACAGCGTCGTCCTGCTCGTGCCCGCGCTCAGCGTGTTCCTCATCCAGCGCTACTGGGTGGGCCGGAAGAACGTCGTCACGGTGACCGGCAAGCCGACGGGCACCACCCAACTGATTACCAGCCCGGTGCTGCGGATTCCCGCCCTTGCTGTCACTTTCCTCACCTGCGGTCTCGTGGTCCTGCTTTATCTCACGGTCCTCGGCGGCGGCTTCGTGAAGATCCTCGGAGTCAACAACGAGTTCACCTGGTCGCACTTCCAGTTCGTGCTCTCCGGCATCGGCTCCGACGCCATGTTCACCACGACGACCCTCGCGTTGATCGCGACCCCCATCGCGGGTCTCCTTGGCATGCTCATCGCCTGGCTGGTGGTTCGCAAACTCAAGCGCACCGCAGGCCTGATGGACTTCGTGGGAATGCTCGGACTGGCGGTTCCCGGCACGGTCATCGGTATCGGTTACGCCATCGCCTTCAACACGCCGACAGTCATTGCTGGGCGCCAGTGGTTCCCCGCCGTGGCCGGCGGATCGGCCATGTTCGGCGGAGCGGTGGCGATCATCATGGTCTTCGTCGCTCGGTCGCTACCGTCGGGGCAACGCTCGGGGATATCCGCCCTCGGGCAGATCAGTCCGGCGATCGACGAGGCCTCGACGAGTCTGGGGGCCTCCGCGGCAACCACCTTCCGCCGGGTCACGCTCCCGCTCATCCGTCCGGCCCTGCTGGCGGGACTCACCTACGCGTTTGCTCGGTCCATGACGACACTGTCGCCGATCATCTTCATCACGACTCCTCAGACGAAGATCATGACGTCGCAGATTCTTGCCGAGGTCGACGCCGGGCGCTTCGGCAATGCCTTCGCCTACTGCTCGATCCTCATCCTCATCGTGCTCGGGGTGATTGGGCTGCTGAACCTGGCCCTGCTGCACCCCTCGTTCCGTGGCGTGGGTCGCCGATGACCCACGACCAGACCCGGGAGACAACCATGACCGACACGTCGAGTTCGCCGACGGGTGCCCGGGTATCCACCGGCACTCCGGGCGCCTTGAACCTGAGGGCGATCCGCAAGACCTACGGCGACGACCGGAAAGTCGCCCCAGCCGTCAAGGACATCGACCTGGACATCCACCCAGGCGAGTTCGTCACTCTTCTGGGGCCGTCTGGCTGCGGGAAGACGACGACTCTGCGGATGATCGCCGGCTTCGAGATCCCCACCTCCGGCGAGCTTCGCCTCGACGGAGAGCTCATCAATCAGATGGCTCCCAACCATCGTCCGATGGCCATGGTGTTCCAGTCTTACGCCCTCTTCCCGCACCTGAGCGTCTTTGACAACGTCGCGTACGGGCTCAAGCTCAAGAAACTCCCGGCGAGCCAGATCAAGAGCGAGGTGGAGGCTGCCCTTTCGTCGATGAACCTCCAGCCGTATGCCGCTCGCGCACCTCACCAGCTCTCCGGAGGACAGCAGCAGCGGGTCGCCCTCGCCCGGGCGCTGGTCATGCGACCGAAAGTGCTCCTCTTCGACGAGCCCCTGTCCAACCTTGACGCCAAACTGCGCGTCCACATGCGCCGGGAGATCCGTCGGCTCCAACGGGATCTGGGCATCACGACGATCTTCGTCACGCATGACCAGGACGAGGCGATGACGATGTCCGATCGCATCGTCGTCATGAATGTCGGAGTGATCGAGCAGGTAGACACCCCCGAAGAGATCTATCGGCACCCTTCGTCAGTGTTCGTCGCCGACTTCATCGGGCGGGCGAACTTCCTCAACGTCACCGTCGGACACCTCACCACTGACGCAGCCACCATCCACGTGTTAGGGCGCGAATGGGTCGTTCCCAGGCACCCGGACGTCACCAGCACGGGCCCGGTCACCCTCTTGGTGCGTCCGGAGTCCGTGCGGGTCCGGGCGACTGCTCCCGGCGCCGGGACGGGCGGCGGCGAGGGAACCATCGTCTCCTCGATGTTCTACGGGGAGTCCATCGAATACGACGTGCGAACCGACGCTGGCACCCTCGTCGTCGCCGTCGCTGACCCGCACGAGGAGCAGATCTTCTCTCCCGGCGACATCGTCAACGTCGAGTTCGAGCAGGAGCGGGCCTGGTTGTTGCCGGGCACTCCCCGGACCGACTAGCCCGTCAACGATCGGCCAGACGGCTGGCTATGCCCCGTCGGCCGGGCGCAGGTTTGCCATCAACCGCCCGGTCCCGGGCCCGACGCTCCCCCACTCGGGCACCTCCAGGACGGCGATGGCTGAGGTCGGGAGGGCGGCATACCGGCCGGTCACTGTTTCCACGAATTCCTCGACCGCCGGGTTGTGCCCTACGAGCGCCACCGCGCGCGCCGACTCCGGCAGAGCGCCCACCACCGCGAACAGGTCGTCCCCATCAAAGGTGTATGCCGCCTCTTCCACCTGCATGGGCGGCGGCACGACGAGCTCAGCGGAGACGAGGGCCCAGGTCTGGCGGGCTCGGGCTGCCGGTGACACGACGGCCAGGTCGAGGACGATGCCTTGCTCGGCAATCCAGCGCCCGGTATGCGGCGCCTGGCGTCGGCCCCTCTTCGCAAGGGGACGGTCGCGGTCGGCGGCGTCGACATCCCAGTCAGACTTCGCGTGCCTGATGACAACCAGCGTATGCGTCATCGGTTCCTCCTCGCAGACGTCCAGCCCCGCCCACCCTAGTCACGCTTCTGCCGACCGAGAATGCCACGATTGTGCGGACTTGTGGCATGGCCAAGGTTCGGGTGAACACGACGGTCGACGCGAGTTTTGCTTGAGCAAGTTGGTGCCGTCGCGCCAGGTTCGACCGATGCCAGACTCTTGGAGCAGGCATTCATGGCGTTCCTGACGGCACGACGGCGAGCTGACGTCGATGCGGCATACCGTCGCGCCCCATGCTGTCCCGGGACGCCGCGATCGTCGGGCGGCGCAAGGCGCTCGTGGCGCCATGTACCACCCTCACCGGGGGCCTCCCCAGCGAGGTCGAGCTGCATCCTCGCGTCGACCCTGTGCCCACGGCGTGCGTGACCAACACGGACTGCGTGGAGTCCGTGTCAGTGGGCAGCCTGCTCAGCCGACTGGGCCGAGTCTCAGACGACCGAATGCGCGAGATCTGTGCAGCGCTTGCGGTGGCGGTCGACGGCTAGCGGCATGGCAGCCAATCTCCAGTGGCACTTGAACCGTTCTCGTGGCGGAAGCAACTGCCACGAGAACGGTTCAAGTGCGAATTGGTCGCGAGGGGCCAGTTCGGCCCCGGCCTGAGGTCAGCTGGACGAGGTCGCGGACGGGGCGGACTGCTGAGTCGGGTCGGTCGTCCCGGGAGCGCCGTGTCGACCGCCCGCCGGGCCGCCCTGCGGGCCGGCGTTCACGGTCACGGTCGCCAGGTCGGCGCTGACATCGAACATGACCGGGGCGCCGGCCTTGGTGCCGAGCACGTCGTAGGAGCCGTCCGGGTCCTTGCGAACCTCGGTCACCGTGACGGTCGAATCTTTGGCCGTGACGGCAGCAGAGACCTTCGTGGCCTCGTCACCGGTCACTGGCGTGTCCTGGGAGGCACCGCCGGGGCCGCCCTTGCCACCGCGACCGCCGCCGGGGCCCCCCGCGTTCTCAGTGATCGTGGCGAGGTCGGCGCTGACGTCGAACATGACGTTCACGCCCGCCTTGGTGCCGAGCACGTCGTAGGAGCCATCGGGGTCCTTGCGGACTTCGGTCACCGTGACGGCTGAATCTTTGGCCGTCACCGCGGCCGAGACCTTGGCAGCCTCGTCACCCGTCACTGGCGTATCGGGCGAGGCCTGCTGACCGGTCGCGCCTTGATTGCGCTGACCCTTGCCCTGCTGGCCCTGCTGGCCCTGCGGGGCCGTGTCCGCGCTGCCCTGAGTGGTGCTGGTCGTCGGCGCTGGGTTGTCGGCGGCGCTGGCAATGGCCGACCCACCGACCGCGAGTGCGGCGACGGCGGCGACGGACGCTGCGGCGATGCTGATCTTCTTGACGTTCATGGCTGCTTCTCCTTGTCGGGTCGAGGCCTCTGGTGACCTCCGCTGATGAGAAGACTCGCCCGCGTCCCTATGCCGAACCTGTCAACGACGTAGGCCGTCCCTACGACCTTCTGAGTCCTCGACGACCCTGTCTCCGCGCAAGAGGCCGGGCTAGGCTCGTGGCCATGGCCACTGAGCGGCTCACGGTCGTGCGGGTCCCCGGCAACGGCGCGGAGGACGTGCTCATCGGCCCCAAAGGTCATGTCTGGACCGCAACCGAAGATGGCTCGGTCTTCCAGCTCACCCCCGACGGACGTCTGGTCGAACGGGTGGCAACGACCGGAGGCCGTCCACTCGGCCTGGAGCTCCTCGGCGATGGGCGCGTCCTCGTCTGCGACGCCGACCGCGGCCTGCTCGCCGTGGATCCGAACGCCGGTTCGGTCGAGGTGCTCACGTCCCATGTTGGTGGCACGCCAATGCGCTTTTGTAACAACGCCTCCGTGGCCAGCGACGGCCGGATCTTCTTCACCGACACCTCGGCCCACTACACCGTGCACGAGTGGAAGTTCGACCTCATCGAGGCGACGCGGACCGGGCGGCTGCTGGTGCGGCATACCGACGGGTCGGTCGAAACCCTGCTCACCGGCCTCGAATTCGCCAACGGAGTGGCCCTGTCCGCCGATGAGTCCTACGTCGCCGTGGCCGAGACCGGCGCCCGGACGGTCGTTCGCCATTGGCTGACCGGTCGACATGCTGGCACCCACGACTACCTTGCCGAAGACCTACCGGGCTATCCCGACAACATGTCACGGGGCACCGATGGACTGATCTGGGTCGCCATTGCCTCGCCCGTGGATCCGGTCGTCGAGCGGCTCAAGTCCGGTCCCGTGGCGTTCCGCCGCGGGGCGATGAAGCTGCCGACGTGGGCTCAACCCAAGCCAAAACGGACTGCGCGGGTGATGGCGTTCGATGACGACGGCCAGGTCGTCTACGACTATGCCTTCGACGCCACCCATTTCCACATGGCCACTGGCGTCCGCGAGCACCACGGCCGGGTCTGGCTCGGCAGCCTGGTCGAGCCGGCCGTCGCCTGGTTCGATATCTAGGGGGTCACGCGTAACGGACGACGCTGCTTGCCGAGGTCGTCGAAGTTCGACGGATCAAGCCATGCCTGGATGTCTGCATTGATCCCCGGCCAGTCGGCATCGGTCATCGCGAACCAGGCCGTATCCCGGTTGCGGCCCTTGTAGATCGTGGCCTGCCGCCAGACCCCTTCGAAGCGGAAGCCGAGCCGTTGGGCGGCATACCGGCTTGGGGCGTTGAGCGCGTCGCACTTCCACTCGTAACGCCGGAAACCCAACTCCTCGAAGGCATTCCGCGCAAGCAGCCACATCGCCTCGGTGGCCGCCGGCGTGCGCCGCAGTCCCTCGCCGAGGAGGATGCCACCCACCTCCACGGTGCCGACGGCGGGGTCGATCCTCAGGTATGCCGCGATCCCCCGGGGGATTCCGGCCGCGTCAAGGATCGCGAAAGACACGAATTCAGGGTTGGCCAGATAGCCCGCCACCACCTCGCGGAACTCCTCTTCGGTGCGACACGGACCAAAGGTGAGATAGGTCCACTGGCTGGGCGGACCGGCGGCGAGGGCGGCATACAGGTCGGACACGTGGGCGAGGTCGAGAGGGACGACGCGGCACCGCCGACCGATGAGGGTCACCGGACGAGGGTGCTTGGCGGCGTGCCAGTCGACCTGGGCTCCAACGGGCTGGCCGAATTCGTTGACGCACGGCGCGGCGTCACTGCTCGAGCCGATCGCTGGGGTCGACATGGAGACTCAGCCGACCGGAAGGGCTCGCCCGAGGAACTCGACGGTGCGCTCCCAGGCCTGCGCCGACGCCTCGGCGTGATAGAGCACGAAGTCAGGGTTGTCGAAGGCGTGGTCGGCACCGGGATAGACCTGAAACTCACACGCCGGGGCCTGCCCCACGATGGCACGGATCCGCTCGACCGCTGCGGCGTCGATGAAGGAATCGGCCGTCCCGAAGTGGTGCAGGCTCGGTGCCTGCACCGGCGGGATGGAGTCGACCAGCCCGGGCAACGCCGACCCGTAGTAGCTGACCAGCGCCTCGACCTGGGTCTCGGCAGCGACGTGATAGGCCAGCCCGCCACCGAAGCAGAAGCCCACCAGCCCGACCCCACTGCGCACTTCAGGCCGCTCGCGCAGCCAAGCCACCGCCGCGATGACGTCGCCGACCGCTGCGGGCCAGTCGATCTTGTTGACGAGCTCGATGCCCTCCTGGAGCATCGTCGGCCCATCGGGCACCGACTCGGCCCCCAGGCGCCAGAACACCTGCGGAGCGAGCACGACATAGCCCAGTGCCGCCAGATCGGCCGCCCGCCGATGGATATAGGGCGAGAGCCCAAAGATCTCCTGGACCAGAACTATCCCCGGGCCCGACGCACTCGCCGGGAGCCACAACATGCCCGGGAGTTCGCCGTCGTCAACCGGAACCACCACGCGTGTGCTCATGGCCGCCCAGTATGCCGCCCGCGCACCGCCCGTCGGGGACTGCCGGGAAAGTCCGTCGCACGGCATACCGGATCTGCGGCAGACTCGCGCGGGTGACCGTCCGCGAACGCTTGAGCGCCTTGCGGGTGGACACGACCCCGTTGCGGACCTCGCCCGACTTCCGGCGGCTCTTCCTCGCGGGGACGGTGTTCTATCTCGGCGGGATGGTGTCCTACGTCGCGTTGCCGTGGCAGCTGTATCACCTCACCGGATCCAACCTCGCGGTCGGCTTGCTCGGGGTCGTGGAGCTCGTGCCGCTGGTGGCGTTCGGGTTGTGGGGCGGCGCGCTCGCCGATCACGTCGATCGCCGGCTGATGCTCGTGTGGACCGGGGTGGCGCAGGCCGTCCTCACCGCGCTGCTCATGATCAACGCCTGGCTACCCGAACCCCGCGCGTGGGTGATCTATGCCGTGGGGGCCGTCCTGTCGGCCGCGAGTGCCCTGCAACGACCGAGTCGCGAAGCCCTTATCCCCCGCACCGTCCGCCACGACGAGCTACCGGCGGCGGTGTCGTTGTCCTCGCTGGGCGCCCAAGTCGGGTTGCTCGCCGGGCCGGCGCTGGGCGGCATACTTGTCGAATCCGTCGGCGCCGCAGCGGCATACGCGATCGACGTCGCCGGGTTGGTGGTCGCGACTGGCTTGTTCGCCCGGCTTGGGAGCTACCCGCCGAGCGAGGCGGCAACCCCGGCCAGTTGGCGCTCGATCGGCGAAGGCGCCCGGTATGCCGTGTCCCGCCGCGACCTGCTCGGAACCTATGTGGTCGACATCGTCGCGATGTTCCTCGCGATGCCGACGGTGCTGTTCCCGGCGTTGGCGACTGAGGTGCTGGAGTCGCCACACACGCTGGGGCTGCTCTACTCGGCCGGGACAGTGGGCAGCCTCCTGGTCACGGCAACCTCCGGCTGGACCGGCCGGGTGCATCGACACGGGATGGCCGTCGTCGTGTCCGCCGTGGGGTGGGGTGCCGCCGTCGCAGTGGCGGGACTGACCACCAGCGTCCCCATCGTGTTGGTGTGCTTCGCGATTGCGGGTGGCGCCGACATGGTGAGCGCGGTCTTCCGTGGAGTCATCTGGCATCAGACGATTCCCGACTCGATGCGCGGCCGGCTCGCGGGGATCGAGATGCTGTCGTATTCGGTCGGTCCGCTCGGCGGGCAGGTGCGTTCCGGGCTGGTCGCGGACCGGTGGTCGGTGCGGGCCTCTGTGACGTCGGGCGGGGTCTTGTGCGTGGTCGGGGTGCTAGCCACCGCCGCGTGGTTGCGCGATTTCTGGTCCTACGACTCGCGCACCGACCCGTATGCCGTCGCTGAGCGCGAGCGGCGCGCCGCCGCCGGCCGCGGCTGACCCCCGGCTCCCCGGCTCTCTCTCCCTCCCCCCACACTCCCTCCCCCCTCCCCCACTCCCTCCCGCCGAGATTGACGTTGCGCCCGCTTTGCTCGGCGTGTCCTGCACCCAACGTCAATCTCGGGCAGTGTGTTCACATGACAGAGCGCCAGGGTTCACCGAGCACAGCGGGTCGGCAGGAGCGGCTGACCCGATTCGAGAGCGCCGGGCTGGACTTCGACGTCACCGACTCGGGTCCGATCGACGGTCCGGTCGTCGTGTTGCTGCATGGCTTCCCCACCGATCGCAGCTCGTGGGACCGGATCTCGCCGCTGCTGCACGCGGCTGGCCTGCGCACCCTGGCCCCTGACCAACGCGGCTACTCGCCGGGCGCGCGCCCACGCAAGCGCACGGCATACCGGTTGGGGGAGTTGGCCGATGACGTTGTGGCGCTGGCGGACGCGGCAGGGGCTGGCGCGGTCCACGTCGTCGGGCACGACTGGGGCGGCGCGATTGCGTGGCTGGTCGCAGGTCGGCACCCCGATCGGGTGGCCTCGGTCACCGTTCTGTCCACACCGCACCCGGTCGCCCTGAACCAGGCGCTGCGCTCGAGCGACTTCGACCAGGTGCGCCGGTCCTGGTACATGGCCGCGTTCCAACTCCCCGAGCTACCCGAGCGCCTGCTTGGCCCGCGATTGGAATCCATGCTGCGCCGCGGAGGCCTCCCCGAGGCCGACGCCGCCCGGTATGCCGCCCGCCTCGCCGAGCCCGGCGCCCTCGCCGCCGCGATCAACTGGTATCGGGCCGCACCGTTGTCATCCGGCGTGGCGCACCGTTGCCGAGTCCCGGCCACGCTGGTCTGGGGACGGCGCGATCCGTTCCTCGGACCGTTGGCCACCCGACTGACCGCTCACGCGGTGCTGGCGGATTACGAATTGGTCGAGCTGGACGCGGGCCACTGGCTCCCCGAGCGAGCCCCCGAGGAGTGCGCGGCAGCGATCATCGCTCGGGTGAGCTCGGTCGCCTGACCCAGCTCCCCTGGATCCAGATCGCACCGTAGGTTGGATGCCGTGGATTTCGACTCGCTACCGGACCTCGTCCCTGACGACATCGCGTACTACCGCCGGCTGAGCGCCGACACCTTCCAACCGACCCTCAACGCCCAGGGTGCCTGGAACGCTCACGAGCAGCACATGGCGCCAGTCTCGGGACTCCTCGCCCACGCCATCACCCAGCACCAGCCGCGCCAGGAGTTAGCCTTGGCGCGGATCACCTACGAAATCCTCGGCCTCATCCCGGCCATCCCCACGACCGTCGAGGTCCGGACGATCCGGCCCGGCCGCACCATCGAACTCCTCGAGGCCACCGCCAGCACCGCTGGCCGCCCCGTGGTCCGGGCGACCGCCTGGCGATTGTCCCGTCAAGACACGACGGCGGCTGCAGGCGGGGAACCACCACCACTTCCCAACCCCGAAGACTGCCTGCCGTGGCGCCCCGCCGAGATCTGGCCCGGCGGCTACATCGCGAGCATCGAGCTCCGGCATACCCCGGACAAACACCCCGGCACAGGTCGAGCCTGGATCCGCACCGACCTGGTGACCGTCGCCGACGAGGAGGTGGATCCAGTCGCGGCATACCTAGGCCTCACTGACACCGCCAATGGGATGAACGTCCGCGTCGACCCGCGTGAGTGGCTCTTTCCGAACATCGACCTCACCGTCCACCTTTACCGTGACCCGCAGGGCGGCCCTGGACGTTGGATCGGTTTCGACACGCTGGTCACTATCGGCCACGAGGGCGTCGGTCTCACCTCGACCACCTTGCACGACGAGACTGGCCCGGTCGGGCGCGCGGAGCAGATCCTCACCGTGCGCGCGGCACCCTGACGCGTCCGGTATGCCGTCCGGCCACCGCTGACCGCGGCCCGGACAGCCGTGTGGTTGCCTCAGCTCTCACCTGGGTAGCGGACCCCGACCTGCCGACGCGCCTCGTCGAGCACCCGCATGACGGCCCGGGAGCCCTCCCACGTCATCCGTTCGCTCTCCTGCCGCCCCGCGGCTACGCACCGGGCCACCTCAGCGATCTCGAACTGGAAACCGTTAGCCACCCGACCGTCGAACTCGTCGATGACCTGGCGAACCTTGCCCGGACCGATGAGCCGCGCGACGGTCGGACCATAGAAGTCGCCGGCGAGTTCGATCCGTCCGGCCGTGCCGCACACCACGGCCGTCGTCGGCGTCTTGACCTTGAGGGTGCAGGACGCCTGCGCGAAGACCGGATCGGGATAGCCCAGGGTCAGCGCCACACTGGCATCCACCCCGGTCTCGGTGAGATGCCCCGACGCGGCGACGCTCGTCGGCGACCCGAGCAGGTCGAGCATGAACGCCACCGGATAGACGCCGAGATCCAGCAACGCCCCTCCGGCCAATTCGGGTGCCTTGAGCCGGTGGCCGGGACCTAGATCGAGGCTCTGCCCGTGATCGGCGGTGACGCTGACCACCTGACCGATCCTCCCGTCCGCCACCCACCGCCGGACGACCGCGATGTGCGGCAGGTGCCGGGTCCACATCGCCTCCATCGCAAAGACGCCAGCTTTCAGTGCGGCGGCGAAGATCTCGTCAACTTCGAACACGTTGCGCGCCAACGCCTTCTCGACGAGCAGATGCTTGCCCGCCCGAGCCATGGCTACCGCGTGCTCGCGATGGGCCGAATGCGGGGAAGCGACATAGACCGCCTGCACGTCGCCGTCGGCACCGAGGGCGTCGTGCCCGGCATACGCCCTCGGTATGCCGTGCCGCCCCGCGAACTCGCGCGCGCGCCCTCCGTCGCGCGAGGACACTGCGACGACCTCACCAGCGGTGAACTCCCTGACGGCTTCGGCGAACTTGTTGGCGATGCCGCCCGGGGCGACAATCCCCCAGCGCAAGGGCGGGGCTGCCGCTGGATCGGGCACGACCGATAGATCGCTCACTCCGCCACCTCCGACGCTGGGTCGGCGATGACGGTGCGGACCGGAGTCGGCAGCATGACCGTGCGACTGACCGTGCACAGCTTCTCGTGCGACAGATTGACCACGCGCGGGACCAACGCATCAGCTGCAGCCCCGGCGTCGTTGTCGGGGAACGAGATCCGGAAGGTGAGCTCGACGTCGGAGAGGTGGTTGCCCAACTCATCAGAGACCTTGACGCCGGTGCAGTCGACGACGAAAGTCTCGGGCTCGCTGCGCCGAGTAGTCACCTCGTCGACGTCGACACTGGTGCAACCGGCGATCGCGGCCAGGAGCAACTCGACCGGGGTGTAGTCCGAGTCTTGGCCCCGGCCAAGGGTGACTGTCCCCCCGCGAGGATTGGTGACGGCATACCGGCCAGCGGCAAGCCGCTCCAGGCGGACCGAACGCAGGCCGAGCGAAGGAAGTGGCGACGTCATGGCGGACAGCCTGCCACGGCGGACTCGGCCAAGTAGGCTGATGACCATGAGCACCGATCCGACGGCGAGCGACGCCAACGCGCTCGACCCCACGGCCCCACCTGCCAGCTTCGACCCAGCCGCGACGACGCCGATGGTGTCGCCGCCACCGCCCGCGCCGCCAGTGACCCCGTCTTCGGCGGCGGGTCCTTGGGCCGCCGCCCCCTCGACCTCCACCCCTCCCCCCGCAGCGCCCTGGGGTAGCACCCCGTCATCGCCGTCGCTCCCCCCCGCCCCCCCTCCCGCGGCTCCGCCCGCCTACGGCCAGCCCGCCCCCTATGGACAGCAGCCTTCGTATGCCGCGCCGCCCGCCTACGGGGGCGCCGTCTACAGCGGCATCGAGCACCCGCAGGGCACCTTGATCCTCATCCTCGGCATCCTGTCGATTGTGATCTGTGGGGTCACCGGCCCATTCGCCTGGTCGATGGGCCGAAAGGCGCTGCGTGAAATCGACGCGAGCGGCCAGCCCTACAGCAACCGTGGTCAAGTCCAGGCAGGCATGATCACCGGCATTGTCGGGTCGGTGTTTCTGCTCCTCGGCATCCTCTACCTCGTTTTCGTCGTCTTCATCTTCGGGATGGCCGCCACGAGCGGCGCCATCCGGTAGACCAGACTGACAGCAACGGCGTGGGGCGCGGCATACCGACGGGTATGCCGCGCCCCACGTGTTGGTAGGGGAATCCCCTACTGCCGGTAGCTGGCCAGGAAGTTGCCGATCCGGCTGATGGCTTCCTCGAGGTCCTGGACGTGCGGCAAAGTGACGATCCGGAAGTGGTCGGGGTGTGGCCAGTTGAAGCCGGTCCCTTGGACGACGAGGATCTTCTCCTTGCGGACCAGGTCGAGAGCGAACCGCTCGTCGTCGTGGATATCGTGGACTTCGGGGTCCAACCGGGGGAAGAGGTACAGCGCCCCACCCGGCTTGGTGCACGAAACCCCGGGGATCGCGTTGATGAGCTCCCAGGCCCGGTTGCGCTGGGCCAGCAGCCGACCGCCCGGGAGGATGAGCTCGGTGATCGACTGATAGCCCCCAAGGGCCGTGGCAATCGCGTGCTGCGCAGGCACATTCGCACACAAGCGCATGTTGGCCAGGATGTTGAGGCCCTGGATGAACGAGCGCGCGTGGTGTTTCGGGCCGGAGATCGCCATCCAACCGGACCGGAAACCGGCCACCCGATAGGCCTTGGAGAGCCCGTTGAAGCTGAGGCAGAGGACATCGGGAGCCAGGGACGCGAGGGCGGTGTGGGTCGCGCTGTCGTAGAGGATCTTGTCGTAGATCTCGTCGGCCATGAGGACGAGTTCATGCCTGCGGGCCAACTCAATGATGCCGTGCAGGATGTGGTCGGGGTAGACCGCGCCGGTCGGGTTGTTCGGGTTGATAACCACGATCGCCTTGGTGCGTGGCGTGATCTTCGCCTCGAGGTCTTCCAGATCGGGTGCCCAGCCGGCACTTTCGTCGCAGAGGTAGTGCACGGGGGTGCCGCCGGCAAGGGCCGTCGCGGCGGTCCACAGCGGATAGTCCGGCGCGGGGATGAGCACCTCGTCGCCGTTGTCAACCATCGCCTGCATCGCCATGACGATGAGCTCGCTGACCCCGTTGCCGAGGTAGACGTCTTCGGTGCTGACCCCCTCGACTCCCTTGAGGCGGTAGTACTGGGTGACGGCCCGACGCGCGGAGACGATCCCCTTGGAGTCGCTGTAGCCCTGGGCTAGCGGCAACTGGGCGATCATGTCGACGAGGATCTCGTCGGGGGCCTCGAAACCGAAAGGTGCCGGGTTGCCGATGTTGAGCTTGAGGATCCGGTGTCCCTCGTCCTCGAGCCGTTTAGCCTCCTCCAGCACCGGTCCTCGGATGTCGTAACAGACGTCGGCCAGCTTCCGGCTCTGGGTCACCTCGCGCATGGGTCCAGCCTCCCACGGCCGGTATGCCGTCCCCGCACCGCTTTCTCAGCCCGTGGGCATCGCCCGTGACGTCGCGTGACATGCTGAAGGACATGCGGGTCACCATGCTGTTGGCCGATCATGCCGTCGTCGCCGAAGGCAAGCTCTATGTCAACGGCGGGGGGTGGTCGATCCGACCGGCTGCCCCCACGCCAATGTTCCTCGCGTTGAAATTCGACGTCCCGTGGGACCTCGCCGGGCATCCGATCGAGGTGGAGCTGCGGCTTGTCGATGAGGACGGCCGACTGGTCGCCCAGCGCACTCCCAACGGTGACCAGCCGGTCCTGCTCAGCGCTCGACTCGAGGTGCAACGGCCGCCTGGCCTCACTCCTGGAGCTCCAATCGACGCCGCGATGGCGATCGGAGTGCCGCCCTTCGGTCTACCCGCCGGCCGACGGTTCTCGTGGCGACTGGCTGTCGACGGACACCAACGCGAAGACTGGGTCATCGAGTTCGCAACGCGTCCAGAGGCATAGCCGATCCGCAGGCGAAACGGCATACGGCCTGAGGGGCCGTGTCGCCCACGGCTGATCAGTGGGCCTGCGGTCCTCGGGCGGCCACGTGCTTGAATGCGAGGATGGTCGACAACGCGAGCCTGGCCCACCCCACGCATGGCCCGGTCCAGGACGGCGGGGTCGTCCTCGTTACCGGGGCGACCGGCTATCTCGGGGCTCGCCTCGTCCCATCGCTGGCTAGCCGTGGGGTGCGGGTGCGTGTGCTGACCCGCACGCGGGACCGGCTCCGGGATCGGAGCTGGGTCAGCCAGGTCGAAGTGATCGAGGGTGACGCGATGCAGCCCGAGGTGCTGACTCGGGCCCTAGCCGGTGTCTCGACGGCCTACTACCTGCTGCACTCGATGGACGGCAAGCCGGACTTCGAACGGCGCGACCGCGCTATGGCGCTGCAGTTTGCCCAGGCGGCGCGCGAGGCCGGGGTGGCCCGGATCGTCTATCTCAGCGGTTTGCACCCGGCCGGGGTGCGGCTGTCGGCGCACCTGCACTCGCGCAAGGAGGTCGGCGACATCTTCTTGGCCAGTGGGGTGCCGACGGCTGTGTTGCAAGCAGCGGTCATCATCGGCTCGGGGTCGGCGTCGTTCGAGATGCTCCGCTATCTCACCCGCCGGTTGCCCGCCATGGTGGCGCCGAAGTGGCTGCGCAACCGCATTCAGCCCATCGCCGTCAGCGACGTCCTGCACTACCTCGTGTCAGCCGCCGAACTGCCTCCCGAGGTGAGCCGCTCGTTCGACATCGGCGGGCCCGACATCCTCACCTACGCCGAGATGATCAAGCGATTCGCCGAGATCGACGGTCTGGCCCCGCGCATCGTCCTGCCCGTGCCGGTGCTGACGCCCTGGCTGGCCAGTCACTGGGTCGGGCTGGTGACCCCCGTCCCTGCGGCCATCGCCAAGCCGTTGGTGGGCAGTCTCATTCACGAGGTGGTGTGCCAGGAGCAGGATCTGGCTGGCCTAGTCGGGCTGCCTCCACATGGGCCGACCTCGTTCGAGGACGCGGTTCGCCAGGCACTGGCCGGGCCGGAGAGCGAACTCCCCGGTCGTCCAGAGCCGGGAGAGGTTCCGCCTGCTCAACTCACCGCGGCCGACCCCGACTGGGCTGGGGGCAACTGACCTCGAGCACGGTCAACTCGACCCAATCGCGAGGTGGTCTGCCTCGATCCGTAGGGCCACCTGATCTCCCGGCGCCCACTCGTGTCGGGCGTCCGAGACGGCGGGCAACTCCCCCAGCCCGTCCACCAGGACCACGGCCTGTATGCCGTCCCGGGCCAACCGCGTCGACACCACCGTTCCAGTCAACCGGCCGTCCGCGGCGATGCGCACGGCCTCCCGGCGCACGGCGACCCACGGCTGTGCCCCAGGGCTCGGCACGCCAAGGCGCTCGAGAGCCAGGTCGGCGGCAGCCCCGGTCAGCACAGCGTCGAAGCCGAGGAACAGCGCCGTCTCGGGGTCGGCCGGATGCGCCCAGACCTCAGGTGTTGACCCTTCCTGGACCAACCGGCCCGCCCGCATCACCGCAGCCCGGTCGGCGATCGCGAACGCCTCGTCATGATCGTGGGTGACGAGCAGCGCGGTCGTCCCGGTCTGGCGGAGCGCGCCGCGTAGATCGTCGGCCACTCGCTCCCGCAGGGTCCGATCCAGAGCCGACAGCGGTTCGTCAAGCAAGAGCAGTCGGGGGCGCGCGGCCAGGGCCCGGGCCAGCGCGACCCGCTGAGCCTCGCCGCCGCTGAGCGTGGAGGGGCGGCGCGCGGCATACCCGGGCAAGCCGACCATGTCGAGCAGGCGGTGGACCTCCTGGACGGCAGGTGCCCCGCGAATACCCTTGCGCGCCAATGCGTATCGGACGTTTCCGGCGACATCGAGGTGGGCGAAAAGCTGGCCGTCCTGGAACATCATCGCGAAACCGCGCTGATGGGTCGGCACCCCATCGAGGTCCTCCCCGGCGAAGACGACCGACCCCGAGGCGAGCGGCTCGAGCCCGGCGACCGCGCGCAGCAGGCTGGACTTGCCACACCCGCTCGGCCCGAGGATCGCCGTGATGCCGCCCTGGCGGACCTGAAGGCTCACGTGATCGACCGCGAGTGCTGCCCCGAACCGCACCGAGACATCGTCGATCGAGAGCATCAGAAGGCCCCCACCGAAGAGACCCGCAACCGCTCCACCAGTCCCATCACGGTGACCGTGACGACCGCCAGGATGACCGAGGCCGCCAGCGCCATGCCGAGATTGTCCGCCCCAGGCCGCCCGATGAGGTGGTAAATGACAACCGGCAGCGTGGGCTGATCGGGCCGGGCCAGGAAGCTCGTGGCGCCGAACTCCCCGAGTGAGACGGCCAGGGCCAAACCGACCGCGGCCAGCAGCGGACGCCAGATGACTGGCAGATCGACGGTGAGCAGCACCTGCCGAGGGCGGGCGCCCAAGGTGGCAGCCACCTGCCGCTGCCGGTCGTCGACAGCGCGCAACACGGGGGCCAGGGTCCGAACGACGAGAGGCAACGCCACCATGGCCTGAGCGATGGGGATAAGAATCGGCGACGTCCGCAGGTCCAACGGGGGCCGGTCCAAGGTGACCAGGAAGCCGAAGCCCACCGTCACGGCCGAGACCCCCAGCGGGAGCATGACCACACCGTCCAGGAGCCCGCGCCAACGAGCTCCGGCCGGCGAGCGCGTAGGCCGCGAGATGAGCACCGCCACCAGCAGCCCAAGGATGACGGCCAGCACGGTGGCGTCGACGGCAATCCGCCAGGAGGTCCCGAGGGCCTCCCACGCGGTGACCGTGAGGGCACCACGGCCAGCACTGTTGCCCGATCCGCCACCCTGGCTGAGGGCTAGGTAGTTGTCAAACGTCCAATCGTCCTGCCGCCGCAGCGATCTCGCGATCAAGGCAACGACGGGGGTGGCGACGTACGCGACCGCCAGTGCGGTGACAGCCACCGATCCCATCCCGTATGCCGTCACCCGGGTCGGCGGGACGGCCGCCTTCGCGGCTCGCTGGGTGCCCGGGCCGTGGGACCGAGCCCGGTCGGCCACCACGAGCATGGCCGCGACCGCAACCAGTTGGACGACCGAGAGAACTGCCGCGCCGCGCAGATCAAGCAAGGCCGTGGTGAGCAGGTAGATCTCGGTCTCGACGGTGCCGTATTGCAGGCCGCCCATGGTGAGGACGACCCCGAACGCCGTGGCGCAGAACAGGAAGACCACCGAGGCGGCCGAGATGATCGAGGGGGTGAGGGCCGGCAGGGTGACCGTGCGGAAGACGACGGCCGGGCTGGCGCCGAGAGCTGCGCCGGCTTCCTCGGCACGGCGGTCCAACCCTTCCCAGGCCCCCCCGACGGTCCGCACGACGACGGCCAGGTTGAAGAAGACGAAGGCGGCCAGAATGCCGCCCCAGTGCCCGTCGAGGCCCAGCCAGCCGAGCGGCCCGCTGTCGGCGAGCAGCGACCGGAACATCACCCCGACGACGACGGTCGGCAGGACGAAGGGCATCGCGACGACGGCCCGCAGGACCCGCCGCCCCGGCAGGGCCAGCCGATAGAGCGCATGCGCGACCGGAACCCCGACAAGCACAGCGATCACCGTCGCCGCCGCCGACATGGCGAGGGTGAAGCCGATGATCCGCGCAGTGCGGGTCCGACCGAGCACGTCGGCGAACCCGCTGAGGTCCACGACGCCACCCGGAGCGAAGCCGCGCGCGAGCATCCCGGCGACGGGTAGAGCGAAGAAGACCGCGAGGAAGCCAAGCGGGAGGATCGCCGCGACCGTGGTCGCGGCGATCCTGCCGGCTCGGTCCCGGGTCATTTGGCCGTGACCTCGCTCCACTGCCGCAGCCAGGTGTCCCGCTGCGCGGCGATCTGCTCAGGAGCCACTGTGAACGGCTGGTCCGCGACCTTGGCCCACGCGGCCCAGTCAGCCGGAAGGGGTGCCGACGCGTCGACTGGGAACATGTACATCTGGTCGGGGATCGACGCCTGCACCGCCGGGCTCAGCAGGAACGACACCAGAGCTCGCGCCCCGTCGGGGTTCCGCGCGCCGGCCAGCACACCGGCATACTCCACCTGCCGGAAACACGTGTCCAGCAGCGCCTTCGTCGTCGGCTCCTTGCCGCCGTTGGGGATCGTGAAGGGGGGCGAAGACGCATAGGACAACACGATCGGGCGGGCACCCTTGCCCTCACCCCCGCTGAAGTCCACCGAATAGGCATCGGTCCACCCGGCCGTGAGCTTGGTGCCGTTGGCCATCAGAGCACGCCAATAGGCCTGCCAGCCGTCACCTTTAGCGCCGATGGTGGCCAGCAGGAAGGCCAGGCCCGGGCTTGAGGTCGTCGCACCGGGCGTGACGAAAAGGCCCTGGTAGGCCGGTTGGGTGAGGTCGTCGAGGGTCGTCGGGACCGGCTTGCCCTTGGCGGCGAACCACGCGAGATCGACATTGACGCACACATCGCCGTAGTCGACCGGCGTCAGTTTGGCCGCACCCGCTCCGGAAAGTGCATGTGCCGCAGCGCCCTTGGGCAGTGCCGGCGCGTAGTCGGCCAGCACCCCCTCGCTCACAGCCCGACTGGCGAACGTGTTGTCAATCCCAAAGACCGCGTCGCCGATCGGCGAGCCCTTGGTGAGGACGAGCTTGTTGGTCAGCGCGCCCGCGTCGCCGCTCTGCAGCACCTTGAGCGTGCAGCCCGTCGCCTTGGTGAAGGCAGCCACGAGCTCGTCTGGGAGGGCGAACGAGTCGTGCGTGACAAGCAGCACCTCGGTCACCGCGCCGCAGCGGGGGGCAGCGGCAGCCGTCGGTATGCCGCTGGGCTGGCTCCCGCTCGCGGCTTCCGACGCGCTCGGGGTCGGCGTCGAACCGGTCGAGCTCAGCGAGCACCCGCCGAGGGTGGCTATGGTCGCGACGAGCGCGACCCCGATGCTGGTGAACCGCGCGCGGCGACCCGGGACTGGCGCGCGTTGGTGAGTGGACGGCATACGAAGAACTCCTCCTGGTCAGGAGGGGCCGTCGACCCATCGAAGGTCGACGGGTGAGACTCGACTCCCTTCGCCGGTGCTAACCGGAGCAGGTTCGAGGGTCTGCGGCGAACCGCACTCTCAGCGCTGGGGCGCTCCCCTGTCGTGGTGGTGATGACTTTACCCCCAGAGCGTGCAAGAGTCAGAACAGACCGAGTCGGCTGGGTGACGTTGGAGGTGCGGGATGGGTCCGCTGGTATGGAAGGTGCTGGGCACAGGTTCGGCGGTGCTCGCCGCGACCGTCGCCGAGAAGCTCGTCAGCAAGGGCTGGACCATCGCGTCGGGCAAGCCCGCCCCCGACGACCCCACCCACATCGAGGACACGTCCAGCAAAGAAGCGCTGCTCTTCGCCGCGCTCACCGGTCTGGCCGTCAGCGCCGCTCGGGTCATGGCCACCCGCAAGGCGGCCGCCTACTACGCCAAGTCCGCCGGGCACCTGCCCGCGGCGATGCAGAAGGCCGACCCGGCGAGCGCCTGACCCGCACACGGCTACGGGATCCCGAATGCTGCCGCGCGGTCAGCCCTGGTCGCGGAGCAGGGATAGCGCCTCGCGCATGAGCGGGGCCACCGGGCCGAAGGCATGTTGACCATCCTCGACGATCGTGCGCCCGCCGACGACGACGGTGAGGACGTCGCTCGCGTTGGCGGTGTAGAGAATCTCGGCCGCCTTGCTGCCCGCGGTGCGGGTCGACTCAAGGTCGACGGTGATGAAGTCGGCGAGCAGACCTGGGGCGATGGCGCCGCCGTCGTACCAACCCAGGCTCTGATAGCCGTGCACCGACCCACACCGGATCAGTTGCGCGGTTGAGATCCTGCCGCGTTCCCCGCTGTCCAGGCGCTCGTGCATTTCCAACTCGCGCAACTCGATGAACGGGTCGATGAAAGCGTGCTGATCAGTGCCGATCGCGACAGGGACCCCCGAATCGAGCAACCTACGGACCTGCGGGATGCCGTCGGCCATGTCCTGTTCGGACGTCGGGCACACGACGACCTGGCACTCCGTGTCTGCAAGAAGGCTGATATCCCTCTCGGTGAGATGGGTGGCGTGGACGGCGGTGAGCTCCGGGCCGAGCGCGTCGATGTCGGCGAGCAGCTCGGTCGGGGTCATCCCATAGAACATCTGACAGGCGAGGTTCTCGGCCGGCTGCTCGGAGACATAGACGTGCAGCGGCTGGTCGCCGACGAGTTGCACGGCATACGCAGCCTCCTCACGAGGCACCGCGCGGATGGAGTGGATAGCGGCGCCACGGCGCAGGAGTCCGGACTGCTCGATGCGGTTCATTCGGGTCGCCCAAGCCTCCACGCTGCCGTCGCTGAACCGCTGTTGGACGCCCGCCGCCGGAAGGTGCCCCTCGGAGGTGAGCCCACCGCTCAGGTACAGGTTGTCCAGGAGCGTCAGCCGGATGCCGACCTCGCCGGCCGCCTTCATGAGGGCCCCGCCCATCGCGTTGGGGTCGGCATACGGGACGCCGTCAGGGCCGTGGTGCAGGTAGTGGTATTCGCCAACCGTGGTGAATCCGGCGAGCGCCATCTCGGCATACGTGGCTCGAGCCAAGGCGAGATACAGCTCGGGGTTGAGCCGCTCCGCCACCTCATACATGCGCGCCCGCCAGGCGATCCCGTTGTCGCCGTCTGACTGGGTCCGTCCACGCAAGGCACGCTGAAAAACGTGAGAGTGCGCGTTTGCCAGACCAGGGAAGACGACCCCGCGCAGTCTGATGTCTTCGGGTTGCCGGGCTGCGCGCGGCTCGACCGACACGAACCTGCCGTCATCGACGACCATTCGTACCGCACGGGCCAGCCCAGAAGGCAGCCACACATGCTCGGCCCAGAACGACGTCACGACACTCCTTGCAACCAGTGGTTCACGCACTCGGGTGCACTCGACATCCACGGTGGTGCTGCGACGTGCACCTCCATCCTGACACTGCCGGTCGGTCTGAGGCGGCACTAGGGGTGAAGGTCCTGCCCGGCGAGTTGGGGCGGGCGGCATACCCTGAGGGCGTGGTGGAGACCAGCGACGGCGCGGCGCGCGCCTTCGCGGCGCTGTCGGCAGCCGGGATCCCGTATGCCGTGACCCGGCACGGGCCGGTCGGGAGCCTCGCCGAGGCGGCGGCCTTGCGGGGGGTGCAGCCGGGGGACATCGTCAAGACTCTTGTGGTCCGGCGCGCCGACGTGGCCGACACGCCGCCCGATTTCCTCACACTCGCCGACGTCATCGGGCCCAGAACCACAGCCCGGATCGCACCGCCGACTTGGGACATCACCACGCGCCATGCGAACCATGGTGGCAGGCTGGCGGACGTGGGCTACCGACCTGGCGAGGCGGCATACCGGCGGGTCACCGTCGCGCTCTTTGCTGCGGGGGTGACGACGTTCGCGTTGCTCTACTCCCCGCAGGCGGTGCTGCCCGAGCTCGCCGAGGACTTCGGGATGCCAGTCTCGGCGACCACCCTGTCGATCTCGGTGACCACGCTCGCGATGGCTCTCGCACTATTGGCCGTCGGCCCGGTGACTGAGCGGATCGGTCGGACACCGATCATCCGCACGTCAGTCGTGGTGACCAGCCTGGTCGGGATCGCACATTCGCTGGCCCCCAACTGGCCGACCCTGCTCGTCCTGCGCGGGTTGCAGGGGATCTCGCTCGCGGGGATGGCCGCGGTCGCGATGGCATACCTGCGCGAAGAGATCGCCCCCGATGCCCACGCTGGTGCCACCGGACTCTATGTCGGGGGCACCGCAATCGGCGGCATGGTGGGGCGGCTCATCGTCGGGGCGGTCGCCGATTTGGCCGGTTGGCGGTGGGCGTTGGCGGCGATGGGAGGGGTTGGGTTGGCGTGTGCGGTGGTTGTGCTGCTGACCCTGCCGCCGTCGCGCGGCTTCCACCGGATCGAGCCCTCTCGGATTGCGCGGCGGGCGAGGATGCGCCGGTTGCTCACCGATCCCGGGCTCGTGGCGCTGTACGGCGTGGCGGCGGTTGCGATGGGTGCGTTCATCGCGATCTTCAACACCGTCGGCTTCCGACTGCGTGGCGAGCCCTATGCCCTCGGGGTTGCCGCCGCGTCGCTGGTCTACCTCGCCTATGCGCCCGGCTCGTTTACCTCGGCGTATGCCGGTCGCCTCGCCGATCGGGTCGGTCGGCGGCCGGTTCTCCCCGTCGCTTTCCTCGCGTCGGTGGTCGGCTTAGGGCTGACTGCGGCCGCCCCGTTGTGGGTCTTCCTGGCTGGTCTGGTCGTCTTCTCGGGGGCCTTCTTCGCCGTCCACGGGCTCGCCTCGGGCTGGGTCGTGGCCCGGGCCCAGGCTGGGGGCGGGGGGATCGGACAAGCGTCGGCGTTCTATCTGGTCGCCTACTACGCCGGGTCGTCAGTGTTCGGCGGCCTGGCGGGACCTGCCTGGGCCTGGGGCGGGTGGGCTGCAGTGCTGTCCCTCACCGCTGCTCTGGGGTTTATCGGGCTTGCTCTGGCCTGGTGGCTGACCAGAATCCCCGCCCTGGTGGACCCGCCGGCCGCGGACCCCGGCGTGGCGGCATACTGACGCCGCGTCAGTGGGAGCGGACCGGGGTGGGCTGCAGGTTTACGTACGCGAGTGTGCGGTTTTCGGGGCTTAACGTCAGGATTCGACCCGAAATCATCGGCGTGTGTGAGGATTTCGGGGACTGGCTAGGCTCGGAGTCATGCTGGCCGTGACCGTGCCCACGCCCGGAGGCCCCGAGGCGCTCGTCCTCGCCGAGGTCCCGGACCCCACCCCCGACCCCAACGAGGTGCTCCTCGAGGTCGTCGCGGCTGGCGTCAACCGCGCCGACCTGCTGCAGCGACAGGGGCACTACCCCCCGCCCCCGGGAGCACCGGCATACCTGGGGCTGGAGTGCAGCGGTCGGGTGGCGGCGGTTGGCGCGAACGTGACCGGTTGGGCGGTCGGCGACCCGGCCTGCGCGCTGCTCTCCGGCGGTGGGTATGCCGCCCGCGTCGCCGTCCCAGCCGGCCAGCTGCTGCCGGTGCCCGCCGGTGTGTCGCTCGTCGACGCTGCGGCGTTGCCCGAGGTGGCCTGCACGGTGTGGTCGAACGTCTTCATGTCGGCGGGGCTGGCGCCGGGGCAGTGGCTGCTCGTTCACGGCGGGTCGTCCGGGATCGGGACGATGGCCATCCAGCTGGGCCGGGCCATGGGCGCGCACGTCGCTGTCACCGCCGGGTCGGCCGAAAAACTGGAGGTATGCCGTTCCCTCGGCGCCGAGGTGCTCGTCAACTACCGGAACGAGGACTTCGTTGCCGCGATCCGGGCAGCGACATTCGTTGACCGTGGGACTGGTCCACGCCGGGGCGGTCCGGGAGCGGACGTCATCCTGGACAACATGGGTGCGAAGTACCTCGCGCGCAACGTCGAGGCGCTCGCGGCATACGGGCGGCTCGTGGTGATCGGGCTGCAAGGGGGCACGCGAGCGGAGCTCGACCTGGGGCTGCTGCTGCGCAAGCGCGCGGCGATCATCGCGACGTCGCTGCGGGCCCGACCAGCCGACGAGAAGGCGACCATCGTTGCGGCGGTGCGTGAACACGTCTGGCCCCTCGTCGAGACGGCCGCGGTGCGCCCGGTCATCCATGCGCGGCTGCCGCTGGCCGAGGTTGCCGACGCGCACCGGCTGCTGGAGTCGTCCACCCACATCGGCAAGGTCCTGCTCACCCTCTAGTCCGTCCCACCCTTGACCGGTCTCACATACTCGGTATAGCCTCACTGACCAGCAGACATACTGAGTATGTACTAGAGCTTCGGAGGTTGGGATGTCAGTTCGGCAGAGCCTGCTGGCGCTCCTTCGCGAAGGTCCACGATATGGCGCTCGGCTCAAGGCCGAGTTCGAGGCTCGCACCGGAGGGGTCTGGCCGCTCAACGTCGGGCAGGTCTATACGACCTTGGCGCGGCTCGAGCGCGACGGCATGGTCGTCGGCGACGGCGCTCCGGACGCCGAAGGCAAGATCGCCTACCGCCTCACCGACGCAGGCCGCGCCGAGGCCGACGCATGGTGGCTCGCGCCCGTCGGGGTCAGTGAGCCGGCCCGCGACGAGCTGGTGATCAAGCTCGCTCTCGCAATCACCGGACCAGGCATCGACCCGTATGCCGTGATACACGCCCAGCGCACGGCCACGATGCGCCATCTGCAGGAGCTGACCCGGCTGAAACTGACCCTCACGTCGCCGACTGCTGGCCTCCCGCACTCGCCCGGCATCGACCCCGAGCTGCTTGTCCTGGAGCACCAATTGTTCGCCGTCGAGGCTCAGCTGCGCTGGCTCGACCACGTCGAGGCGACGCTCGCCGCGCAGCCGAAAGCCACACCGTCGAGAGCCACCCAGGAAAGCCCGGCCACCCGGCATACGGGCGAGACAACCGACCCGACCGACGAACCGACGCCCGCACCTAGGCCCACCGTCCCGACAGGGGGAACCCCATGAGCGACCTCGTCCTGCGCATGACCGACGTCTACCGCGTCCACGGCACCGGACCCACCGCAGTGCGCGCCCTCGACGGCGTGAGCCTCAGCGTCCAGGCCGGTGAACTCGTGGCGGTCATGGGCCCGAGCGGGAGCGGCAAGTCGACCCTGCTCAACCTCGCCGGGGCGCTTGACCTGCCAAGCGCTGGCGTGGTCGAGATCGATGGTCAGTCGACCTCGGCGTTGCGCCCGGCCGACCTGGCCGCGCTGCGCCGCCGCCGGGTCGGGGTGGTCTTCCAGGACCTCAACCTCATCCCGTCGCTCACCGCTGCCGAGAACATCGGCCTTCCGCTGGAACTGGACGGACGCCGGGTGAGCGAGGCGCGCCGGGCCGCCGTCGGCGCCCTGCACGAACTGGGTCTGGACGAGCTGGCCGACCGTTATCCCGACCAGATGTCCGGTGGCCAGCAACAGCGGGTCGCGATCGCCCGAGCCCTGGTCGGCGATCGACGGCTGGTCTTGGCCGACGAGCCGACCGGGGCCCTGGACTCACTCACCGGCGAGGGCGTGCTCGCCGTGCTACGGGCCCGCTGCGATGCGGGCGCGGCCGGGCTGCTGGTCACCCACGAGGCCCGGCATGCCGGGTGGGCCGACCGGGTGATCTACCTGCGCGACGGCCGCGTCGTGGACTCCACGGAAGCCTTCGGCGCTGCGAGTATGCCGCGCACCCACCGCTCCCAGCCGCAGGCGGGCTGAGCGATGGCGACCGCTGTGGCTACCCCACCCGCCGTCAGCCACGACACAGTGGGCGAGTGGCGCTCCGGCTGGCGGGTCGCGCTGCGCCTGGCCCGCCGCGACGTACGCCGTCACCTCGGTCGAAGCGTGCTCATCGTCGTCATGGTGGCCGTCCCAGTGTTGCTGCTCATCGGCGGCAACATCGTCGCATCGAGCAGCTCCCTGGACGGCGCTGAGCACCTTCCTTATGCCATGGGGAACACCCAAGCGGTGGCCACCTATGCGGGTGGGGTGAAGGTCACCCCCGCCGTGTCCGACTGGGCGGGAAGTGGGCGGATTGGCTACGTCGATGCCACGCCGAGCGACAAGGTCACGCCTGCCACGCCGATCCCGGGCTGGGGCACTGACGGATCCTCTCGGGTCCGGGCCCTACAAGGACTGGTCGCAGGCACCGTCATCCCGCTGACCGAAAGCCCCGGCGTCGCCAGGATCGGGCGCAAGCAGATCGACCTCACCGTCCGAGGCGTCGATGCGGCCCAGTTCGCGGCCCGGACCGAGGGGATCACCCGCCTGCAGTCCGGGCGCTGGCCGACCTCGCCGACCGAGGCGGTCGTCTCGCCCGTGGGGATTCATCGCGGGTTGCCCTCCAGCGGCACCGTCGAGGTCACTGGGCTGCGCGGCGCCGTCACGACCTACACGATCGTCGGCGTCGGCGACGGGTGGATCCTCTCGTATGCCGCCCGCCCAGCCGATCTGATCACCTTGCCTGACCTCGGGCCGGACGGCGGGAAGGAGGGGGCGAGCACGGCATACCTCATCGACCGGGCCTCGCCGGTGACCTGGGGTGAGGTCAAGAGGTGGGCGGACTACGGATTGCAGGTGACCAGCCGTCAGGTAGTGCTCAACCCACCGACCCGGGAAGAGCTCAATCTGCCGCCCGACGTGCAGCTCTACGAGGACCAGTCGGCGTTGGCGCAGACGATCACGTCCGCCATCATGGCCGTGGGTTTGTTGCTGGAGACGACGTTGCTCGTCGGACCGGCGTTCGCGGTGAGCGCGGCGCGACAACGCCGGACCCTCGCGCTGGCCGCGAGCAATGGCTCGACGACCGCGCAACTGCGCCGCACGGTGCTGGCTCAGGCCCTGGTGCTCGGGGCGCTGGCGTCCGTGGTCGGGGCCGTCGCCGGGATCCTCGGTGCCTGGGGGGTCATCTGGTGGTCCCGGACCTATCGCCCGGACACCTTCTTCGGGCCATTCGATGTGCCGGTGGCCCCGGTGACGATCATCGTCGTCTGCGCGATCGCGTCGGCGGTCATCGCAGCCATGATCCCGGCCCGCGGATTGGGCCGCCTCGACATCGTCGGGGTCATGCGCGGCCAAAGTGTCTCGCCACCGGCCCGGGTGAGGATGCCGATCGCGGGCATCGTGTTGGCGGCTGTTGGGGCAGCCGCGGTGTTCTGGGCGGTCGCCTGGCAGCCGACGTGGGACGAACCTCGGCTCATCGACCAACTCGTGCCGTTGGCGGCGATGATCGGGGCCATCCTGCTCGTCGTCGGAGCGCTCTTCCTGGTGCCGATGATGCTCGTGCTGACGGCGCGGGCCGCTCGGTCGGCCCCGGTCGCGATCAGGATGGCGATGCGCGACGCCGCCCGACAGCGCGGGCGGGCGACCTCGACGGTGGCCGCGATCCTCGGCGGGACGGCCCTGCTGTCGACGATCCTCGTCGTGGCCGCCAGCGACTCGGCGTTCCGGGCCAAGACCTATCAGCCGCAGTTGCCGATGGGGCAGGCCAAGCTCGTCCCGCAGATGAGCATGACCGGGCAGATCGACCCGCGCTGGGCCCAGTCCGTGACAGAGGTGGTTCGCAGCGTCGATCCCGCCCTGCAGGTCGGGGTGAGCACCATCGTCGACCTGACGGCCAACGGACGCGGCATCGAGAAGCCCTCCGAAGGGGCCACGACACGAGTGCCGTTCTTCGTCGCTCTGCGGGTCGGCTGCACTCCCCAGCGTGCCCTCGGCGCGGACGGCACCATGGGCACCCCCAACACCCCGCCAGACCTCAGCTGCAACTCGCTCAAGGGGATGGGGATGTCCGGTGACCGGGGCGGCATCCTCGTCGGCGAGTTGGACGCCCTGATCAGCAATTACGGGTTCGACGCAACGGCCCAGGCCACGCTCCGCGCCGGTGGCATCGTGGTCAACGGCGACAAGGCACCGCCCGTGCAATGGATCCAAGATCCCGGCGGCAGCTGGGGGTCCGCGACGCCGTGGTATAGCCAGGTCGACATCGTCGACGGCAAGGTCACCTTCGCGCGGGGAACGATGGTCTGGGGGCCGGACGGCCCGATGACCCCGGAGGACGTGACGACAGTGGCGTTGCCGGCGACCGCAGTTCCAGCGGCGAAACTCAATGCGGCCAACGTGGCCGTCGCCGGTCAGGTCATGGGCTTCGGCGGTGGCGAGATGGTCGGCGGAGTCATGACGACCGAGACCGCCAAGAAGCTGGGCCTGACGACGATGATCGTCGAGGCGACCATCGTCGACCCTCGCGGCGAATTGAGCGCCGACGCGGAAGCCGCGCTGTCTGGCGGTTTCGCCGAAAACAGCCTCGGCTGGTTCTACGTCGAGCGGGGGTTCCAGCCCTACGACAAGCTCCTGGCGCTCATCGTGCTGTCCTTCATCGGGCTCATCATCCTCGTCGCGACCCTGGTGTCCACGGCGCTGTCGACGGCCGAGACCCAGTCGATGATGGGGACCTTCGCCGCGGTGGGCGCGACCCGGACAACTCGTCGCAATCTCGCTGCAGCCCAGGCCGGTTCGCTCGGGGTGGTGGGGGCGCTGCTCGGCACGGCGGTCGGCTTCGTGCCGGGGATCGCCCTCGCCCGGGCGACGACGGGATTCGCCCCGAGCATGGCGGGATACGGCCCCGACGGCCAACCCATCGGAACGGTCGACCCGACCGTCGTCATCCCCTGGCTGCAGTTGGCGGTCCCCGTGCTGCTCGTCCCTGCCCTAGCGGCCGGGTTGGCGTGGCTTGCGATCCGCAGGGCCCCGACGGTCACCCGCCGGCTCGCCTGAGACGCACGTCACACAACGACGGCTGCGCCTGCGGCGTCTCACCAGGCATCGGGGAATGAACCCTCGGTTCGGGGGGTGGGCGGCATACCAGGGGGTATGCCGCCCGCGTCCGTCCCCGGGCCGCGCGCACTATGGTGTCGGCGCCGTCGGGCAAGATGGTCGTCATGAGTGACCAGCAGCCCGACCCTGGAAAGCCCGACCCTGGAACGGCGCCGGACGGTTCGGCCGAGGACGTCGCAGCAGGCAAGATCGTCGTCATCACCCCCGAGGGCATGGGAGTGGCCTCGTCGCCACGTGGTGCGGGGGATGACCAAGACAGCCGGGAGGAGAGCAATCCTGCCGACCTCGTCGAACAGCCGGCCAAGGTCATGCGGATCGGCTCGATGATCAAGAACCTGCTCGACGAAGTCCGTAACGCGCCCTTGGACGAGGCCGGTCGGCTTCGGTTGGCCGAGATTCACCGGCGCTCTATCGACGAGCTCAAGGACGGGCTCGCCCCTGAGCTCGTCGCCGAGTTGGACCGGATCGCGTTGCCGTTCGGGGCCGGAACGCCCAGCGACGCCGAGTTGCGGATCGCGCAGGCCCAATTGGTCGGTTGGCTTGAGGGGCTGTTCCACGGGATCCAGACCGCGTTGGTCGCCCAGCAGATGGCCGCCCAGCAGCAACTCGCCGGGATGCGCCGCGCGCTGCCGCCCGGACACCCGGACGCCAGCCACGTCGGGCCCGGTATGCCGGGTGGTTTCCCTCCGGGCGCTGCGGGCCAACGCGGCGAGCAAGGTCACTCCGGCCCGACCGGCCAATACCTGTAGGACGCTGGCTGACCTGGTCGGGCGGGGCGACCTGCACTGCCCGGGCAGGCCTAGCCGAAGGCTGGCCTAACGGAAGGCGGGGATGCCGGTGAGGGTCTGCCCGACGACCAGCGTGTGCATCTCGACCGTGCCCTCGTAGGTGAGCACCGATTCGAGGTTGTTCATGTGCCGGATGACCGGGAACTCCAAGGAGATCCCGTTCCCCCCGAGGATGGTCCGAGCGGTGCGGCAGATCTCCAACGCCACGCGCGGGTTGTTGAGTTTGCCCAGGCTCACCTGCTCGGGGCGCAACGTGTGGTTGTCCTTGCGCCGACCCAGGTGCAAAGCCAGGAGCAAGCCCTTGGTGTAGTCCAGCGACATCTCGGCCAGCTTGGCCTGGGTGAGCTGGAACGACGCGATGGGGCGACCGAACTGCTCACGCTCGAGGCTGTAGCGCAGGGCCGACTCCAACGCCGAGCGAGCCGCACCCATCGCCCCCCAGACGATGCCGTACCGGGCTTCGTTGAGGCAGGAGAGCGGGCCTTTGAGGCCGCGGACCTCGGGAAACACCGCCGACTCGGGCAGCCGGACCTCGTCCAGGACGAGCTCGCTGGTGACCGAGGCGCGCAGCGACAACTTGTGCTTGATGAGCGGAGCGGAGAAACCGGGTGCGTCCGTCGGCACGACGAACCCCCGGATGCCCTCGTCGGTCTGGGCCCACACAACGGCGACGTCGGCGACCGTGCCGTTGGTGATCCACATCTTGCGGCCCGTGACGATCCAGTCGGTGCCGTCCCGCCGGGCATGGGTCTGCATGCTGCCGGGGTCGGAGCCGGCGTCGGGTTCGGTCAACCCGAAGCAGCCGATCGCCTCGCCAGCGGCCATCCGAGGGAGCCACTCCTGCTTCTGCTCTTCGGTGCCCCAGCGCCAAATCGCAAACATCGCCAACGAGCCCTGGACGGAGACCAGCGACCGGATGCCTGAGTCGGATGCCTCCAATTCGAGGCAGGCCAGCCCGTAGGAGACGGCCGACATGCCCGCGCAGCCATAGCCCTCCAGGTGCATCCCGAGCAAGCCGAGCTCCCCAAGCGCCCGGGTCAACCCGCGGATGTCGTCGATCTCGCCTCGCTCGAACCAGTCTGCGACAAACGGGTCGACGCGCTCCTCACACAGGGCCCGCACCGACGAGCGGACCAGCTTCTCCTCGACGGAGAGCACGTCGTCGATCCCGGCCAGTTCGACGGCCGTGCGGGTCTGGCGGGTCTCGGTGCTCATGGGTGGCTCCTTGAGGGGCTGTGCGGCATGGGAAGGTCGGCGTGGCCGGCGAGCCAGTCACGCACAAGAGCATCGTGCTCCCCCAAGTCCGGCGGCGGCATACTCCGGTCTGGGGTGTGTTCGGATAGACGGATCGGGTTGCGCACTTGGGCAGCATGCCCAGGCCCGACCTCGTAGGTCGGCGCCAGCCCCAGCGCGGCCGCCCGGCGAAACGCGCCGGCGATGTCGGAGACCTGTCCGACCGCGATTCCTGCGGCGCCAAGCACGTCCTCCCAGTGGGCGGCGTTGGACTCCAGCAGTCGGGCCTCGAGCTCGTCGGCGAGGCTCTCGCGGTGGGCCACCCGCTCGGCGTTGGTGGCGTATTCGGGGCGGGTAGCCAGAGCCGGCAGGTCCAGGGCCAGCACCAATCGGCGGAATTGGGTGTCGTTGCCGCAGGCGACGGCCAGATAGCCGTCCGCGCATTGGAGCAACTCATACGGGGCGATGGAGGGATGCTGGTTGCCCATCCGCCCGGGCGACCGACCGGTGGTGAGATACCCCGCGCTCTGATTGGCCAATGACCCCAGCAAGCTGGAGAGCAGATCGACCTCGACTCGCTGGCCGTGACCGGTGCGCTGGCGGGCAGCCAACGCCGCGAGGATGCCGATGATGGCGTCCTTGCCGGTCAGCACGTCGACGAGGGCGACCCCCACCTTCTGAGGCGGCCCGTCCGCCCGCCCGGTGATGCTCATCAGGCCACCGACCGCCTGGACGACGAAGTCGTAGCCGGGCAGGGCTGCCCCCGCATCGCTGCCGAACCCCGTGATGGACACATAAACCACGCCGGGGTTGCGTTGCGCCACCTGGTGGTAATCCAAGCCGTGACGTTCCATCGTGCCGGTCCGGAAGTTCTCGACAACGACGTCGGCCCGGCGGGCGAGCTCGTGCGCGAGGTCGAGGTCCTCCGGCTGGCCGAGGTCGAGGGTCACGCTGAGCTTGGACCGGTTCACCGACTCGAAATACGAACTGGATCGCCCCGTCCACGGGGGACCCCAACTACGGGTGTCGTCCCCGACTCCAGGTCGCTCGACTTTGACGACCGTGGCCCCCAAGTCGGCCAAGTACATCGTCGCGAAGGGGCCGGCCAGCACGCGGCTGAAGTCGGCGACCAGGATGCCTGCCAAGGGAGCGGTCACGATGTCCTCTGTTTGCCGGAACGGCCAGGTGCGGGGACGATGCGGCCATCGACCCGACGCGGGAGTTTCCATGGGTTGTCGTCCGCGAGAGCCGGCGGCAGCGACGACTGAGGGGCGTTCTGGAAGGCGACGGGACGCGTGAACCGTGAGACGGCCGCGGCGCCCACCGAGGTGGCCGCCGGAACGGTGGTCGACGGCCACGGCCCACCGTGGTGCTGGGCCCACGTCGTGGCCACCCCGGTCGGCCAGGCGTCGACCGCGACCCGGCCGACCCGTCGAGTCAGCGACGCAACGATGCCGGCGGTGTCGGGGTCATCGGCTCCCGCGGTCATCACCGAACCGACCAGGGCCCCCTGCAAACGGCCCAGCACGGAGTCGAGTTCGTCGGCGCTGTGATATTCGGCGACAATGATGACCGGGCCGAAACACTCGGCCAGCAGCGGGGATCCCGGCAGAAGCAAGGCCGTCGCAGCGGTGAGCACAGTCGCGCACACCCCCCAGCCGGCTCCCGGCTCGGTTACCGATCCGACAATGCTGGCGCCCGACATCTGCAGGGTCCGGATACCGTCGACATACGAGCGGGCGATGCCGGCCGTGAGCAGTGGCCCGCGCGGGGACGACCCCTCCAGCTCGGCAGCCACCGCCGCCGCGACGCCGGACCCGGCGGGGACGAGCAATAGGCCGGGCTTGGTGCAGAACTGCCCCATCCCCAACGTGAATGACTGGACGCAGCCACGCGCCAGGGCGACGAGGGCGTCCGGCTCGGTGAGGGCAGCCGGCGTGACCACGACGGGGTTGATCGTCCCCATCTCGGCAAACACCGGGATCGCGCGGGGCCGGCTCTGGGCCAAACCCCACAAACTCATCCCGGCCGCCTGGGACCCGGTGAACGCCACCGCGCCGATGGCGTCGTCGACGACCAACGCCCGGCCGCTGTCCAGTCCAGTCACCGCCCCGAAGGTTCCGGCCGGGGCGCCAAGCTCGGCCAGGGTCGTCACCGCCAGGTCGACGAGGGCGGCGTGCGTGAACGGGTGGGCGGGATGGCCTTTGACGATGACGGGGCAGCCTGCCGCCAGCGCCGATCCGGTGTCGTTACCCAACGTGCCGAAGCCGAACGGGAAGTTGCTCGCCCCGAAGACCGCCACCGGTCCGACGGGAAGAGCGACCTTGCGCAGGTCGGGGGTGTCGGCCGTCGCGTGGTCGATGGTGGCCCCCAGCCAGGAGCCTTCACGGCATACCGAGGCATAGAAGCGGAGTTGGTTGGCGCAGCGGGCGACCTCCCCCGTCAGCCGCGCTGCGCCAAGCCCGGTCTCGCGGTCGGCGACGGGGACCAACTCGTCGACGGCGCGCGCGACGGCGTCGGCGAGACCCTCCAGCCACTGGGCCCGTGCCGCCGGGCTCACCGAACCGACCAGGGTCTGCGCTGCACTGGCAGCCGCGACCGTGTCGGCGAGGTGGGCCGGGCTCGACACGGGCACCGCACCGACGACGTCCCCGGTGCGGGGGTCGACCGCGACATCGTTCAGCGAACCGACACTCATCCCAATGCCTCCACGAGCACTCCGAGCCCTTCGGCGAGCAGTTCGTCGCTCATCACCACGGGTGGCAGCAAACGCAAGACATTGCCGTAGGTGCCGGACTGGAGCACGAGCACGCCCGCCCGGTGACAGTATGCCGCGACCGCCGCTGCGAGGTCCGGTGCCGGGGTCTTCGACCCCGGCGCCACCAACTCCAGCGCCACCATCGCTCCGCGGCTGCGGATGTCGCCGACGATCGGGTTGACCGCCGCGACCGGGTCGAGGATGGACCGGGCGATGGTTTCGATGGTCCGGGCTCGTGCCAACAGCCCCTCGGTCTCGATGGTCTCGAAGACTCCCAACGCGGCGGCACAGGCGACCGGGTTCCCGGCGAAGGTGCCACCGAGACCGCCCGCGGGGATCGCGTCCATGAGATCGGCGCGACCCGTCACCGCGCCGAGCGGCAACCCTCCGGCCAGGCCTTTGGCTGTGGTCACGAGATCCGGGACCAGCCCTTCGTGCTCGGAGGCGAACATCGCCCCGGTGCGCCCGATCCCGGTTTGCACCTCGTCGGCGATGAGGACGATCCCATGCGCCTTGGCGAGCTCGGCGACGCCGTGCAGGTAGCCCGGCGGGGGAATGATGATGCCGCCCTCTCCCTGGATCGGCTCGATGACGATGGCCGCGCAATGCCGGGCCCCGATCTGCTTGACGACCAAGTCCTCCAGGGCCGCCAACGCCTCGCTGGCGCAGCGTTCTGGGCCGCTGTCCCACCGGTAGGGGTAAGCCAGCGGGGCGCGATACACCTCGGGCGCAAACGGCCCGAACCCGTCCTTGTAGGGGGCGTTCTTGGCCGTCATCGTCATCGTCAGCAGGGTGCGGCCGTGGTAGGCGTGTCCGAAGGTGACGACGGCCGGACGGCCAGTGGCGGCGCGGGCGATCTTCACCGCGTTCTCGACCGCTTCCGACCCGGTGGAGAACAGCGCGGACTTCTTCGGATGCGTCCCGGGGGCCAGCTGGTTGAGCCGGTCGCAGACCTGGACATACCCGTCGTACTCCGTGACGAGAAAGCACGTGTGGGTCAGTCGGGCGACCTGCTCCTGGACTCGGCGGACCACGGCCGGCGCGCTGGCACCGACGGTCGTGACGGCGATCCCGGAGGCGAGGTCGATGAGGTGGTTTCCGTCGACGTCCACCAGGATCCCGCCGCCACCACGTTCGATGAAGACCGGCAGCACGGTGCCAAGCCCGTCGGACAAGACGGATGTGCGGTGAGCGTGGCGGAGCTGCGAGGCAGGGCCTGGGATGGCGGTGACGAGCTTGCGGACCTGGTCGACGGGCGCCGACGACATCGCCAGGGCGCCGGCGGGAACAGCAGAGCCGGTGGGAACAGCAGAGCCGTCGAGAACAGTGGAGCCGGTGGGATCGACGTGGAGCGACATGTGGTTCTCCCCTACAACAACACGGACGGTGGGGTCGGGACCGACATGGCCCAGGAGGTCTGTAGACCGAGGACCGATACCCGAAACGCTAGGCGACGCCGCCGCATGGCACTTCAGATGTTCTATCCCGATCTGCGAAACTTCAGGATGATATGACCAGCAAACACCGCAGCTCGCAGTCCACCCCCACCCTGAGTGAGCTGTGTCGACGAGTCCCCGAGGCCCTGATTCCGCTCGTCCCGAGCACTGCGCCGGACCTGCCGCTGACGGCGGTCCACATCAGCGAACTGCTCGATCCGACCCCCTACCTCGACGGTGGCGAGCTGTTGCTCACCACCGGATTGACCCTGCCGCGCCGACCGGACGCCTGCCGCCGATACGTCGACCGCCTCGTCACCGCCGGGCTGTCCGGCATGGCACTGGGTTTGGGGCCGGTCCACCACCACCCGCCGACTGCCCTGGAACGAGCCTGCGCGTCGGCCGGACTGCCGTTGCTCGTCGTGCCCGACGCCGTGCCCTTCCTCGCCGTCACCCGCGGCTTCTGGGAGGCGGTTGGCGAGGAGCACGAACGGCTGCTGTATGCCGCCCTCGACGCCGACCGGCGCATCGTCGCCGCCGCGACGTCCACCGACCCTGTTCCGGCGGTCGTCCGAGCCCTGGCCGAGGCAGTCCAAGGCTGGGCCGTCCTGGTGGACGTCCGCGGTGAACCACGACAAGCCTGGCCCCCCGAGCGGGTGAGCGATGCATCCCGGCTGGCGCCGGAGATCGAGCGGCTGCGCACCGCGGGTGCCCGGTCCGCCGCGACGTTTCCCCTCGATGATCTCGACGTCGTGGTCCACCCCGTGCTGGCCGACAGCGACGTCGTCGGCTATCTCGCCATCGTGTCGAGCCCACCGCGCCGCCGCACTGCTCGCCGGGCGGTCCTCGTCGCCCTCGCCCTCTTGGGTTCGGAGGCCGTGCGTCGGCGGCACACCGAGTCGGTGGACGCGGTTCGTCGAGCGGCCGTCGCCCATCTCATCGACGCTCGACAACAGCGCGCCGGGCGGCTGCTCGCCGGGGCGCTCGGTGTCGAATTCCCCTCGACCAAGGTCCGGGTCGTGGTCGCCCTCGGCGGGGACGGAAGGGGCGCAGGGGAGGTCCTTGCCGCTCTCGTCGGAGCGCTGGAACGGCACCGGCCCGAGTATGCCGGTCGGTGGCTCGGGGCCAGCGACGCCGAATCCTGCTGGCTGCTGCTGCCGGGTGGGCTACCCGTCCCCGACGCCTCCTCCCTCGTCGCCGAGATGGTGGCGGTCTCGCCCGAATCGGCCGCTCCTGCCCGGGTGGTGGTCGGACCGATCGGAGACCTCGCTGACGCCCCGACGGTCCGAGTCCACCTCGCCGACCGACTGGCCCAGGCATCGGGCCGTGCGGCGCCCGGTGGTCCGCTGGACGCGGTGACCGACCCCCCTGGCTGGGCCCGAGCGTTGGTGGAGCCCCTGGCCCGCCACCCACGCGGGGATGTCGTCGGCGCAGTCGCGGCATACCTGCGTCACCGCGGACACTGGGAGGCGGCCTCTCGCGACCTGGGTCTGCACCGCAACACGCTGCGCGCGCGGATCGCGCGAGCCGAGAGCTTGCTCGGTGGCTGCCTGGACGACCCCGATCTGGCCTCGAGAGTGTGGCTTGCGCTGCGGGCGACCGGCCTGGCGTGATTGCATGGGCCCCGACCGGTCAGTCGACTCGGTCGGCTCCGCTTCGTGAACCGGCGACGAACCAACCCTGCGGGAGGTCGTGTGGCGATCACCGTGTCCCGGCTATGCGCCGATCGCACTCTCGGTCTGACCGTCGTTGCGGGAGCGGCGGGAGCCGACCGCATGATCAGTTGGGCGCATACCAGTGAGCTTGCCGACCCCACGCCGTGGCTTGATGGCGGCGAACTGCTCATGACGTTGGCCCTCAACCTCGACCCGCACCCGGTCGGGCAGTTCGCCTACGTCGAGCGTCTGGCTCGAGCCGGTGTCGCTGCACTGGCTGTCGACACCGGGATGATCCACCCCGCGGTCCCCCCAGGACTGCTCAGCGCCGGAGACAGCCTCGGGCTCCCGGTGCTGGCCGTGCCGGCGGCCACCCCCTTCCTGGCCATCTCGCGGGCGGTCATCTCGGCGGTGACGGCCGCCCAGATCCGCACCTTCCAGCAGACCTCCAAAGATCAGGAACGATTGGCCAGCGCGGCCCTACTCACCGGGAAATCCGGGGTGGTCGAAACCCTCGCCAAGGTGCTGAACGGCAGCGTTCTGCTCCTAGACGGGAAAGGTCGGACGTTGGTCTCGGCCGGCCCGGACCGGGTGCTGCTCGCCACCCGCGTCGCAAACCGACTCCAGGCGTATGCCGCGCGCCACTCCGGCGGCGGCCGACAGGTCGGGTTCACCCACGTCGACGATGCCGGTCATCTCGTCGTGCACGCCTTGGACGCGCCCACGTCGTCCCGGGGCTACCTCGCCCTGGGCACAGCCGAGGCGCTGACGAGCAGCGAGCGGCTCATCATCAGCCACGCCATCACCTTGTTGTCGATCGTCCTGGATCGACCCGCGCAGTTGCGCCGGACCGAGACCCGACTGCGTCGGGCCGTGTTCCGGTCGCTGTTGCGCCAGGGCGCCGATGCCGATCTTGGCCTGGTGAAGTTCTTCGGCTTCAACCGGACCGCCCCAGTCGCAGTGAGTGTTATCGCCACGTCCGGGTCACCGGGAGTGAGCGAAAGCATCGTTGTGGACAGTCTCGACGAGCACCAAGTGCCGTTCCTCACGACCACCCTTGCCGATGGCATCGCCATCCTCCTGCCAGCCGACGTCATCGACGAACGCACCGCCGAGCTGCAGGAGCACTTCCACCGGACCCAAGGCCGACGAGTGAGCGCGGGGGTCGGCAAGCCCGTCGATCTCACCAGGGCCATCGAAAGCCTCCGACAAGCCCGGGCGGCCGCGCGAGTCGGGATGACCGAGCCAGGTCGCAAGGTGGGTTTCGCCGAACTCGACGTCTTCGAGGTGCTCCTGGGGACTCAACCGCGCGACACCCTGGAGGCCATCGCGTCGGCGGTGCTGCATCCCTTGGAAACCCTGGGCGGCACCGAGTTGCTGCGCACGACAGCCGAATTCCTGCTCCGCAATGGACATTGGGAGAGCACCGCGGCGGCCCTGGGTGTGCACCGGCATACGCTGCGCAACCGGATCGACCGGATCTCCGCGCTGCTCGGTCGAGATCTCAGCGCCGCCCCGGCCCGCGCGGAGATCTGGATGGCGCTCAAGGCTCGAGAACTGCTGTCGATGAGCGGCTCGGACCACTCACCGTGGTTCGGGGTCGAGGAGGGCGAATCGGTGGCGACCGAGACACCCGTCGTGGACGCCGATGTCCACAAAGGCGGCTGGGGCGGATGGGCTGGCTGAAGCCAGCCACATCCGCCCCGTCCGGCGTCGTGCGTCCGCGCCGCAGGTCACCGCCTCAGAGCGCCGATGCCCCAAGGATGGTCGGGGGCACCGGCGGTGCCACCTCGATGCCGGAGGTGACGTATTGCGAGCGCAGACCCGAGATGATCGTCCGGCACCGTTCGGTGAGTGCCTTGGGATCGTCGGTCTGCATCCGGGCCTTGGTGACGACAATGCCCAGGTCGGCACCCTTGAAGAGGTAGTCCCCGGCGCCGTAGACGCGCATGAAGAACAACTCGTTCTCATCCTGCAGCCCGTGCCAGTCGGAGGACAACCGACGGTATTCCAGCCGACCACCCGGCAGGACGCCCCAGGTCCCGGTTGGCGGGGCAGAAGCGATCAGCCCGACCTGGTCTTCGGGCTGCTTCATGATGAGTTGGCTCCACATGTCGATGGCGGCCAGCTCGTTCCACCGTTCGTTGATCTCGTCGACGTCCAGCTCGTAGTCGACGTCCATGTATTCCAGCAGGTGGAAGAGGAACAGGGGCAGATCCGCGTAGGCGCCGGCCGTGACGTTGGTGATCGGTGAGGCACCGGAGATCCGAGGGTTGAGCTCGCCCAGGTAGACCTCGTCGGTGTCCAGGTCGATGAGGACATCGACTTCGAAGAAGCCCTGGTAGCCCTCCTGGGCTAGCCGATCCCCCAGCCGACGGACCAATGTCGTTGCAGCAGTGCGCTGCTTGGTGGTCATCGCGTCCGGGAACATGTCGTTGCCACACCACCCGCCCTTGTAAGGGGTGAGTTCGGTGTAGCCGGTAAGGTCACCATGAACGGCCCGACGATGGTGCCGTGCCGGGTGATGACCGCCTCGACTGCCAAGGCGGTGTTGCGGATCCGCTTCATGATCTTGCTCTCCCGGTTGGCCAGGTTGAGCGCGTGTTTGTTCCAGTCCGACTCATTGGCAACGAAGAAGGTCGTCTTGCCCGAGTCGCCGTAGGGCAGCTGGATGACCAGGTCGGTGCCGAGACCCGCCTGTTGAGCCATCGCCAGCAAGTCGGCATAGTCCCTCGGAGTCCCCAGGACGTTGGGGACGCTCGGCGCGCCGGCCTCGTTCCCCAGCCGCGTCGTCTCGAGCTTGGAGTCCAACCTGGAGCGCAACGCATAGGGCGGCAAGGTGAGTCGATAGCCGAGGTCGCGGCAGATCGCCTCGGTCTCCTCGTCGAAGAACACTGCCATGACCCGAGGAACGCCGGGGCGGGCTGCAATCCGTGCCCTGATCTCGTCGTTGCGCAGCAGCCAGTTGGTGACCTCCTCTGCGCTGGTGAAGTGCTCGGCGCCCTTGCGCACCGGCGACATCACCCGAGGATGCATCCCGTCCCATGGGTCGTAATAGGACACATAGCTGAAACTGCGGACCCAACGATCCAACCCGAGCAGGTTGAAGGCGGTTGGGCCGAAGAAGTAGATCGGGTCCTCGTTGGTCCGGAAGAACGTCCGGATCTCGGAGATGTTACGCAGTCCGTGCGACGGCTTCACCGGATCTCCTGATGGTGGGTGACGGGATGCTGGTGGGTGTAGCGGTCGAGGGCGGCCGAGATCGTCTCGAATGCCCCGAGAGTGTCGTAGAACAACGCGCCGTTCTGGGCAGTCGGCCAGGTCGACAACTTGACCCCGACGACTCCGGTTTGCTGGTTGACATAAACCATCTGGCCATGGATCCCCAGGGCCAGGAACACGCTCCGGTCCGGGAATGGGACCCAGATTTGGTTGCGATAGTGACCACCCGGCATACCGGTCGGACTGTGGGTCGCCGCAAAGGCCTCCCGCGAGTCCTCGGCAGCGAGCAGGGTGTCGACGACGAACCACAACGGTGCGACCTGCACGCCGGAGCGCGCAATCCCGTTGCGGGCGAGCATGTCGGCCAGCCTCGCGACGTCCCGTAGGGTCGCGCTGAGGCCACCGTCGCCGATGGCGACCCCGGTCGAGTCCACGGTGATGTGCGCCGGGAACTCGGCACCGATGGGATCCCAGACCCATTCGTGGATGAGCGTGGCCAGGCCCTTGCCCGAGGCCACTTCGCAGATCCACGACAAGACGTTGGTCTCGCTCGAGCGATACCGGAAGCGGCCGCCGTGCTCCTCGTCGCGGGGCAGGGTGGCCAGGAACTCGCGCAACGACCCGGGCACGTCGGCCCTCGGCGACCGCCATCCGCAGGCGTGTTCCATGAGGTAGACGTCCGCGTCTGGATCGTGGTAGGTCTCGTTGAACCGCACGCCGGTGCGCATGTCCAAGACGTCGCGCACCGTCGCTCCAGCGAACCCCGACTCGGCAAGGGCCGGGACGAGGTCCTCGACCCGGTCGTGCAGGGACAGGACGCCGTCCTCGACGAGGGCGCACGCGATGATCCCGACGACGGTCTTGGTGACCGACATGAGCAGGTGTTGCGTCGAAGGCAGCATCGACGCGGCATACCACTCGGTGACGATGTGGCCGTGGTGCATGACGAGGAATCCGTCGGTGTAACTATCGGCCAGCAACTGCTCGACGCTGGTGTGGTCGACGATGCGTGCCGTCACGTCGTAGCGCGGCGTGACGACATCCAGGACGGGCATCGGATTGCTGGTCAACGTCGTCGGATATCGGGAGGCAGGGATGGGGGTCGTGGCGAGGACTTCGTCCAGGTGCAGGAAGCTCCACCGCAGGCCGGGTGGTTCGGCCCAGTTGTCCCAGGTGACCTGCGAGGCCGCCGAGTGCGCCATCCCCGCGTCTTCGAGCACTGTCATCGATCAGGCGCCCCCGCCGGTGCGAGTCTCGACCGGGTCGGCCAGGTGTGGATGCGGCGTCGACGGCGCCCCGGGTCGGCCGACGACGCTGTAGACCGGGATGCACAGGCTCTCCCGAGCCTGCACGACGACATCGTTGGGGATGAGCATCTGGGCGTCCTCGGAATTGCGCACGACGAGAATGGAGTCCGGCCGGAAGGTTCCGACGCCCTCCTCCAGGGCGATGGCTGGGGAGAAGTCCCCCAACCTGCCCTCGGTCGGGACGCCGGCATGGCGCAAGGTCCGGACCATCTCCTCGAGCCGCGCCTGGGCCACCTCGATGGTCGCTGCGCGGATCGAGGCCGCTCGCGCAAACTCCGCCGTCCCGGTGTCGATCGGGTTCTTCGGCACGACGACATAGGCCTCGACGTAGCGCTCCGAACTGAGCACCCGGACCTGGGCGAGCAGATCGGCCGGCTCCAACTCGTCGTTGGCCAAGACGAGCAGCCGATGGGCCGCCACGGGCGCTGGCTCGCCACTCTCGTTCTCGGCGTCGACGACCCGTTCGCGGTAGCCCTTGATGAGACGGAAGACGATGAGCAAGAACGCCCACGACGCCAAGCCGAGGGTGATCTGCGACCGGGTGTCCTCGCGGACTGCCATGGACACCAAGACCGCGACCATGGCCAGGATCGAGGCGATGGTCAGCCACGGGAAGAGCCACATCCGGAACTTCAGTTTCACGCCCGCCGCGTCGGCTCGGCGGCGCAGGACAAACTGGGACCCGGCAATGAGGATGTAGGCGAACAGGATGACCGCACCGGAGGAGTTGAGCAGGAAGGAGAAGACCCCCTTCGGCGAGATGTATGCCGCGATCACACAGAGGAAGCCCACGACCGTCGACATGAGGATCGCATAGGTCGGAACGCCCCGACGGTTGACCCAAAGCACCTGCGGCGGGGCCTCGCGGCGGCCGGCCAGGACGAAGAGCATTCGAGACGCGGTGTAGAGGCCGGAGTTGAGGCACGACAACACGGAGGTGAGGACGACCGCATTCATGATCGACGCGGCATACGGGATCCCGATGACCTCGAAGGCGCTGACGTAGGGCGACTTGCCCAACTCGGTGGAGTTCCACGGCAAGATGACCGCGAGCAAGAAGACCGACCCGATGAAGAAGAGTGAGATACGCCAAACGACCGAGCGGGTGGCCTTGGTGACGGCGCGCTCCGGGTCGTCGGACTCCGCGCCCGCGATCGTGGCAATCTCGGCGCCCACCATGGAGAAGATGACGACGACGATGCTCGACAGCAGGATCGTCGGTCCGTTCGGGAAGAAGCCGCCGTGTTCGGTGAGGTTGCTGAAGTTGAGTTTCGCGCCCGGCCAGGCCCCGAGGACGAAGAGTGTGCCGATGCTCAGAAAGGTGAGGATCGTCGCGACCTTGATCCCGGCGAACCAATACTCGAACTCACCGAACGACTTGACCGAGTAGAGGTTGGTCGCGGTCATGAGGATCATGAGGATGAGCGACAGCACCCACAGCGGAGCGTCGATCCAATAGGTGATGATCTTGGCGCCGGCCACGGCTTCGAAGCCGACGACGATGACCCAGAAGTACCAGTAGAGCCAGGCCACCGAGAATCCAGCCCATGGACCGAGGGCATCTCGGGCATATTCCGCGAAGGAGCCCGTGCTCGGCTTGGCGACCGCCATCTCGCCGAGCATTTGCATCACCATGATGATGAGCACCCCGGACAGGGCATAGGTGATGAAGGCACCCGGCCCGGCCTCGTTGATGACCACGCCGGACCCGACGAAGAGCCCGGCTCCGATGACACCGCCGATCGCGATCATCGTCAGGTGTCGCTGTTTCAGTCCCTGATGCAAGCCTGTCGTGGCCATCGGTCCTCCGGGGAGTCGGGTCCCACCCGAGCGTGGGTTACCGGGAGTATCGAGACGCTCGGGCCGAACCGGACATGGACGTTTCGTCCACCCAACAAGCCTTGGGTTCGCCACATCGTCCACTTGACGAGACGAGCGGACGACTCCGGCATCACCCGACACCGCATCGACAGGGGCATGCCAGGGGTGCACCAACGGTCACATCATCGCTTGCGGCCCAAGACATAACCGAACGCCACCGACTGAACGCCTTCGGCCACGACGTCGAATCCCGCTTCTTCAACCAGGACACCCACCGCCGCCATCGTGCTGTTAGCCATCTGTGGGCCGGTGAGAGCGTTGACCAGGTGTCGCGTGCACTGGGCGCCGGATTGGATCGTTGGCCCTAGTCGCCGACGGTGAGCACGCGCGATCCGACGGACTCAGCTCGCTCGCCGTCGTTACTTCGGGCCTAGCCAGCCTGGCTGGCTGGTCGTGGGCGGACCCGATCGTCGGGTTGGTCATCGCCGCTCTGATCGGCGCCCTCTTCCTGCGCACCGGCCGGGCCATCCTCGGACGCCTCATGGACGCGGTCGACCCCGACCTCGTCGAGGCTGTCGTCGCCGAGGTGCGCGCGGACGCGCCCGAGGTCAAAGATGTCGCTGTTCGGACCCGCCCAGCCTGAGTCGCCCGTGACCTCCCGACATCATCGGCGCGGGTGAGGGTTCGGGCGCCGGCTGCCCGTCACCCCAACGCGGCAGCAGCGGACCGGCCGGCGACTCGGCCCGAATAGAGGCACCCGCCCAAGAAGGTCCCCTCCAACGCCCGGTAGCCATGCACCCCACCGCCGCCGAATCCGGCCACTTCGCCGGCGGCATACAGGGCGGGCAGGGCCGTGCCGTCCGGCCGCAGCACCCGGCCGGACAGGTCGGTCTGCACTCCGCCGAGGGTCTTGCGGGTGAGGATCGACAGCCGCACGGCGATGAGCGGCCCGGCCGCCGGCTCGAGGATCGCGTGCGGTGCCACCGTCCGGATCAGCCGGTCGCCGCGAAAGGCCCGCGCCCCGCGAATCGCCATGATTTGCAGGTCTTTCCCGAACTCGTTGTCGACTTGCAGGTCACGCGCGCGCAGGATCCGCTCGACTCGGTCGGCATCCAACGGTGCCTCGGGCGTGAGAGCGTTCATCCCCGCCACCAACTCGCGGACCGTCGGCGCCACGACGAAGTCCTCGCCCCGGTCCAGGAACGCCTGCACCGACGGCGGCACCGACGAGCGGGCCCGCCCGATGACGTCGCGGACCGACTTGTTGGTCAGGTCGAGGTTCTGCTCGGACCCCGACAGCACGAATTCCTTCTCGATGATCCGTTGGTTGAGGATGAACCAGGAGTGCTCGAACCCGGTCCGGCGCAGATGCTCCAGCGTCCCCAACGTGTCGAACCCCGGGAAGAGCGGCGCGGGCAGCCGGTTCCCGGCGCCGTCCAGCCAGATCGACGACGGACCGGGCAAGATCCGTATGCCGTGTTGCGGCCACACCGGATCCCAGTTGCGGACCCCTTCGACGTAGTGCCACATCCGGTCCCGGTTGACGATCCGTCCACCGGCCCGGGCGGTGATCCCCCACATCCGCCCGTCGACATGCGCCGGAACGCCAGAGACGACCTCGCTAGGTGGTGGGCCCAGCCGTTCCGGCCAGGCCGCCCTGACCAGGTCGAGGTTCCCGCCGATTCCACCGCTGGCCACGATGACTGCCCCGGCCGACAACTCGAACTCCCCCACCGGCTCCCGAGACGTGGCGACCCCCCGCGGGAGGTGGGTGGGAGCAAGTCGGGTGCCGCGAACCCCGGTGACGACTCCGCCGGTCAGCACCAAGTCATCGACCCGATGCCGGAAGGCATAACGCAGCCGGCCAGCAACCTCAGCGTCCTTGGCCAACCGAACGAACGGCTCGCATACCCCCGGCCCGGTCCCCCAGGTGACGTGGAACCGTGGCACCGAGTTGCCAGGCCCGCCAGCCGTCCCGCCGCCGCGCTCGGCCCACCCGACGACCGGGAAGATCTTGACGTCCAACTCGGTCAGCCAGCCGCGCATCTCCCCGGCCGCAAACTCGACATAGGCCCGGGCCCACTGCTTGCCCCAATGGTCTTCTCCGACTGCTCCACGCTCGAGGCCATCCAACCGATCCCACCCAGCGGAGTCTTTCCAGTCCGACCAGGCCAGGGCATGTGAGTCCTTGATTCCCATCCGGCGCTGCTCGGGACTATCGACCAGGAACAGCCCGCCCAGCGACCAGAAGGCTTGCCCGCCGAGGTTCTCTCGCGACTCCTGATCGAGCACCACGACCCGTTTGCCGGCCGCCACCGCCTCGGTGGCAGCAACCAAACCGGCCAAACCGGCCCCGATGACGATGACGTCGGTGTCAGGCATGGGCCGATCGTACGCACCGGCGCGAGCCGTCTACGGTAGGAACGTGAGCACCGCGCCCAGCCAGCAACCCGGCATACCCGCCCCGTCGTCGTCGCCCGCTGAGGTGCCGCTGCGCCCGGTCCCCGCATGGGGAGTGCTGAGCGCGATCGCCGCTCCCGTCGTGCTCGCCGCGGGCTACCTGTATGCCGCGTCGCTCACCCCCGGATTCCAACCGGTCAGCCAACCGCTATCCGATCTGGGGGCTATCGCCTCGGGCACCCGCTGGCACATCGCGATCACGCTGGCGCTGGTCGGGGTCTGCTACATCGTCACGGCGTTGGGCCTGCGCCCGGCCGACACCGCGGGCCGCTGGCTGCTCGGCGCGGCCGGCGTGTTCATGTGGTGGGTCGCGTTCATCCCCAACAACGTCGTCGGCAAATACACCCTGCGGCACACCCTCGGCTCGGCGTTCGTGTTCGGGCTCCTCGCGCTGTGGCCGGCAATGAGCACCCACCTCGGTCCGCGCGTTCCCTGGCCGCTGCGGCGCCGAGTAGGTGTCGTCATCTCGATCGTCGCCTTCGTGCTCATCGAACTCACCCTCTGGGGCATCATCCTGCGCGCGGACACCGACGGGGCCCGCGAGGTGCTCCTGTATGCCGTGACCGCACTCTGGCCGCTCGTCGTCGTCGTGTGGACGAAGGTCGGCGGGGCGGGCTGGGCCTATCCGGCCGTCCGGCGGGTGTAGACCTTCCCGGGTGTCGTCGACCTGAGCAACTGAGGGATCGTCACCAGGGCGAACCCCCTGGCTTTGAGTGCTGCCACGATCCCCGGCACTGCCTCGACAGTGCTCGCGTGGATGTCGTGCATGAGGATGATCGAGCCGCTGCGGACCGTCGCGAGCGCCCGGCTCGTCGTCACCGCGGCGCTGCGGTTCTTCCAGTCTTCGGTATCGACGTCCCAGAGGATGATCGACTGCCCGAGTGTGGTCGTCTGCGGCGCGTAGGAACCATACGGCGGACGCATGAGGATGGTGCTCGTGCCGGTGACTCGGGTGATCTCCGCCGCCGTGCGGTCGACCTCCGACCGGGACTCCTCCAGAGTGAGGCGCTTGAGATCGCGGTGGTCCCAGGTGTGGTTGGCCACGACCATGCCGCTGCGGACCATTCGGGCAACGACGTCGGGGTGGATCCGGACGTTCTGACCAAGGACGAAGAACGTGGCCGGGGCGCGCGCAGCCACGAGACTGTCCAGCAGGCGTCCGGTCAGCGGCCCTGGCCCGTCGTCGAAGGTGAGCGCGACACACGTGAGAACGGCGCAGTCGACCCCGGTCCCGCCGACCGGACCCGGCGCGGGCGCGGGCGGTGTGGGCGCGGCTGGCGACGGAGTCGGCGTCGCATCACCCGCCCCGGCCGAGGGTGCCCCGGGCGTCGGCGCGGCCGAGGACGGGACGGACACGGCATACGGCAGACCCGACCGGACCGCCTGCGCGACCCGGCGGCCACGTTCGGACAGCCAGGGGGCTGCGGTCGCGGCCGGGATGGTGACGCTGAGGTTGCCCGAGGAATACGGGGCCGCGGTGCCCTGGTCGAGCAGCACGACGAGGTCTCCTGCGGGAGTGAGGGTCACGTCGGTGAGTAGGTCGTCCGCGGACGGACCGCCGGGCTCGCCGGACGCCGCCGGCGTGGAGCCGAAGGTGGGATGCCCTTGCGCGCTGACCGCGGCCAGCACCCTGGCCACGAGCGCTTCCCGAGCCGAGTCCGCGAGCAAATCGGCACCGGTCCAGGTGTCCGAGCCGTCGCCATAGAAGACGCGGTGGCTGGTCTGCCCGCTGGCTCCGCCGAACTCGAAGGTCTCCATCCGAATTCCCAGCACCGGTCCCGAGGCCGTGACGACCTGCCAGCCGACGTTGAGCTCGGGCGGGGCGTCGGAGTTAGCGACGTAGTCGGCTCGGAAGGCACCTTCGGCGCGGGAGGCCCAGTCGGCGATGGCCGAGGTCAAGCGCCCCTGTCCAGGGGCCACCGGGCGACGCACCGACACCTTCAGGGCCGGGTCGTCGCCCATGCTTTGGGCCACGGTGAGTCCGGCGACGGACAGTTCGGAGGGCGGCATACCGACGGTGCCGGTGGGGACCTCGCCGGCCGGGAGCAGCGGGGTAGGCCCTGGGGTCGTCGGGTCAGTGACTGAGGGGCCGCTCGTGCAACCGGTGACGATGAGGACGCCCGCCACGGGCAGCGCCCAGCGCCGCAGCCGCAGACCCAAGCGACTCGTGAACCGTCCGCGCATGGTCAACCATCCCGAGGGGAGAACCCGACATCTCGGCCCACCTTAGGCCGTGGAAACGCTCCTATTCGGGAGCATCGCGAGGCGGTCCATCGCAGTGTCGCAATCGGAAGTGGTCCCGGCGAAGCAGAGTCGGACGAAGGCCCGTCCGTCGAGGCCGGGATCGCCTCCGGGTATGGCTGGCGCGAAGTCCACTCCGGGGGTCAGCGCGACCCCGGTCGCCGCCAAGACGTCCTGGCACCAGCGAGTGGAATCGTCGGTGAGGTGGCTGACGTCGATATAGAGGTAGAAGGCTCCGTCGGGGGGTGCGAGCCGGTCGACGCCGATCTCGGGGAGGCGGCGGAGCAGCAGGTCCCGGTTGACGGCATACCGGCGCACATGGCCGTCGAGCTCCTGGCGCGCCGACGACGAGAACGCGGCCACCCCCGCGGCCTGCGAGACGGCCGGCGGGCAGATGTTGAGGTTGCCGACGAGCACTTCGACGGGGCGCACCAATTCGGGGGGCAGGATCAGCCAGCCGACCCGCCACCCGGTCATCGAGAAGTACTTCGACAGCGAGCCGACGATGACCGACCGCTGCGAGGTCTCCCAGGCGCTGGCGCACCGGCGGCCGAACGAGATGCCGTGATAGATCTCGTCACTGACTAGGAGCGTCCCGTGCTCCTGGCACCAGCGGGCGATCGCGGCGAGCTCATCGGGGTCGATGATCGTGCCGGTCGGGTTGCTGGGGCTGGCCACGATGAGACCGGCCGGCGGCTGGGCCAGGGCCTCCACCATGGCGACCGTTGGTTGGAAGCGCGTGTCCGGGCCGCAGTCGAGCTCGACGACGCGCACGCCGAGCGCTTGCAGGGTGTTGCGGTATGCCGGGTAGCCCGGTCGACTCATCGCCACCGTGTCACCGACGTCGAACGCCGCCAGGAAGAGGGCGGTGAAGGCCGCCGACGAACCGGTGGTCACGACGACTTGGTCGGGGTCGACGGTCAGCCCGTAGACCTCGGCGTAGTGCCGGGCAATCGCTTCACGCAGCGCCCGTATGCCGGTCGCCTCGGTATAGCCGAGCACGTCGGCTTCCAGCGCGGCGACCGCGGCGGCCCGGGCCGCGGCGGGTGCTGGGGTCGACGGCTGGCCGGCGCAGAGCGCAATGACGTCACCGTGGGTGACCTGCCGCAGGGCGGCGGCCTTGATGACCTCCATGACGTGGAACGGCTCGACCGCACCCCGGGCCGACAGGCGCATGAGCTCAGGCCGGGTCGGGGGCTGAGGTGGAGTCGGCCAGCCCGACGGTGCCGTCCGCTTGATGGGCCGTGTCCTCGAACTTGACGAGGGTGATCCGGTGGTTGTCCATCTCCAGGACGGTGAGCCGCCCGGAGTCCAGCGGCACGGTGTCGCCGACCTCCGGCACCCCACCGGACAGTTTGTAGACCAACCCGGCGAGCGTGACGTAGTCCTCGTCTTCGGGGAACGGGAAGTTGACCAGGTCGACGAGATCGGCGATCCGCATCGAGGCGTCGATCTCGTAGGCGCTGCCGGTGAGCTTCTTGACTCGCCGGGCTGCGCGGGTGAACTCGTCCTCGTAGTCGCCGACGATCTCCTCGAGGATGTCTTCGAGGGTGATGATGCCTTCCGTGCCGCCGTATTCGTCGATGACGACGGCCATCTGCTGGCGTTTGCGCTTGAAGTCGGCGAGCAGGTCATTGAGCGGCTTGCTGTCCGGCACGAGGAACGGCGGCTTGGCGAAGTCCTTGACCGGCTTCTTGCTCGCCTTGCTGAAGTTGTCCGAGCCGCTGTGCTCGGCGACGTAGGTGAGCAGTTCCTTGATGGCGACGATTCCGGTGATTCGGTCGAGGCTGTCGACATAGACGGGGAACCGAGCGTGCGGGATATCGCGGAAGTAGCGCAGCGCGTCGCCGAGGGTGGCGTCCTCTTCGAGCGCGCGGATCTGGGTGCGGGGAACCATCGCGTCGCGCACGGTCTGCTCGTCGAGCTCGAAGACGCCGCGGATCATCTCGGTTTCTTCCGGGTCGAGCATGCCGTCTTTCTCGCTCGCCTCAAGGATCATCCGGATCTCCTCGACGCTCATCGTGAAGTGGCTCTCGCCGTGGCCACCGAGGTTGCCTTGCCCGGACAGCCGCAGGAGCAGATCGGAGGCCCACTTCATGACGAAGATGAGCGGCCGGAAGGTGAGGTACATGAGGTTGATGAGCTTGCCCACGCGCATGCTCAACGGTTCGGCCTTGTGGAAGGCGAGCACCTTGGGGGCGAGCTCGCCTCCGACGATGTGCACGAACGACACGACGATGAAGCCGATGATGTAGGCCACCGTGTGCGCGGCGTGGTGGAAGACGTCGTGGTCGCCGAAGAAGGTGAAGACCCCGACGACCCACGGGTCGATGACGGTGTGCAGGGTTTCCATGCCGACGGCACCAAGGCCGAGCGAGACGAGGGTGATGCCGATCTGGGTGACCGAGTAGAACCGCTCGGGTTCCTCGTGCAAGAGCTTGACGGTCTTGGCCTTGCTGTTGCCGTCTTCGGCGAGCTGGCGGATCCGACTCCGTCGTGCGGAGGAGATGGCGATCTCCGACCCCACGAAGAAGGCGTTTCCGGCGACGAGCAACAGAATGATGGCCAGCCGCAGCCACAGCGGCAGGTCTTCCATGAAGACCACTCCTCGGGGTTTCGCGGCGCCACGGGCGGGCACCTGCGCCCGTGGGCGAGTGTACGAGACGCCAACGACACCGCACGTGGGGATGAACGTCCCGAATCCATGAACGGCGCCCGGCCGCGCCACCCGGTTCGCGGCGGCACCGCCACCCCCCGCGTAAGGTCACCTTATGAGCCCGTGGAGCTGGGTCAGCCAGTATGCCGTCGCCATCCTCGTCTTCACCGTCCTGGACGTCATCTGGTTGGGGACGGTCGCCAAAGACCTGTATGCCGCGCACATCGGGCATTTGCTCGCGCCCAAGGCCAATCTGCCTGCGGCGATTGCCTTCTACGCGATCTTCTTGGCCGGGCTGGTCTTCTTCGTCATCCACCCGGCCATCGCGGAAGGGTCGTGGACCAAGGCGTTGCTCGTCGGGGCCGCGTTCGGCTTCGTCACCTACGCCACCTGGGACCTGACCAACCTCGCGGTCCTCAAGGACTTCCCGTTCTCGATCGTGCCGATCGACATGGCGTGGGGGACGTTCCTGGCGGCCGCTGTGAGCACTGCCACATTCGCGGTGGCGCAGGTGATCCCGGCCCTGCGCTAAGAGTCAGGCCTGGCCCGCACGGCGGCGGGCGTCTTCGTCGATCAGCCGGTTGATCAGCTGCTGGATCTCATCGCTGCGCGGGATGTTGCGCAGCAGTTCGTCTGCGGAGTCCCCGGCCGACTCGATGGTGAGGGTGCCCGAGCGGATGATCCGGTCGAAGAGGGTCTGCCGGAAGGAGACATCGGTGATCTTCGACAGGGTGATGTCCTTGCCCGACTTGCTGAGGATCCCCTTGCGGACCATGACCCGGTGGCTGGTGATGACGTAGTGGGTCGTCCGCCACCGCAGATAGGGCACCACGACCAGCGGCACGGCGACGAGCACCAGCACAGCGATGGCGATCCACTGCAGTCGGTTTCCGGTGACGTCGTCCGGGGTGGCCCACGCGGTGACGATGGCTAGCGCCGCCAACACGACGCCGAGCAGGGTCGGCCCGAAGACGGTGAGCACGTGCGGGTTCAGACTGCGCTCGACTTTTTCGCCGTGGGCGAGGACGTTCTCCGGAAACCCCATGGCCCCCACGATAACCGGGTGGCAGGCTGTCGCCATGGGCCAGCGGATGTTCGTCGCCGTCGTGCCCCCGGAGTCGGTCCGCGAAGACCTGGAGGGGTTCCTCGATTCCCGGCCCGGGATGCGGTGGTCCCTCCCGCAGCAGTGGCACATCACCCTCGCCTTCTACGAGTCGGTGCCCGAGCATCGGATCGACGAGCTCGTCGAGCGGCTTGAGACGAAGGCGGCCAAGCGGCATACCGTCAGCACCGCGCTCGCGGGAGCGGGGGCATTCCCCAACCCGGCTCGGGCCAGCGTCCTGTGGCTTGGACTTAACGGGGGCACAGCGGAATTGACTCACCTCGCCGCGAGCGCCCGCGCCGCCGGAGGAAAGGTGGGGGCACCTGCGGACGGCAAGCGATTCACCCCACACCTGACGGTGGCGAGAATGCGTCCGCCGATCGAGGCGACCAAATGGCTGCGGGTCCTCGACTCCTATCGGGGGCCGACCTGGGAGGTGTCCGACATCGAGGTGCTCGCTTCCCATCTGGGCGAAGGACCGGGCGGACGGCCGCGTTATGAAACGGTCGCCCGCCTGGCGCTCGGTCGTGCCGGGGAGGCAGCTGCCCCATGAGCGAGCCATTGCTGCGCGGCTTGCTCGACCCGGCGCGCGCCGCCACCGTGGTCCAGGTCGCCGACAGCAGCCTCTCGTATGCCGCCCTGCTCACCTCCGCGTCGTTCGTCGCCGAGGCGCTGACTCGGGAGTCGTTGTCCCGCATCGCGATTGATGCAACCCCAAGCATGGATACGGTGCTCGCGGTCGTCGGCGCGCTGCTGGCCGGGGTCGAGGTGGTGCCGATCCCCGCAGATGCCGGGCCGGGCGAGCGGGCGCACATCCTGCGCGACTCGGGAGCCCCGGTGTGGCAGGCGACGTCTCCCCCGGCAGGGGTGCGCGACGAAGAAGCGCCCGGGAGGGCGGCATACCGGCTGGCGGACGTCTCCGCGGACGCTGGCGCCTTCGTGCTCTACACCTCGGGGACGACCGGGCTGCCCAAGGGGGTGCGACTGTCGCGCCGCGCGGTGGCCGCGGGTCTCGACGCGCTTGCCGACGCATGGGCGTGGACCGCTAACGACGTTCTCGCGCATGGCCTTCCGCTGTTCCACGTGCACGGCCTGGTGCTCGGAGTGCTCGGGCCGCTGCGGATCGGCAGCGGGCTGCGGCACGTGGGACGCCCCACCCCCGCCGGGTATGCCGCCGCCGCCCAGGCCGGCGCGACGATGTTCTTCGCCGTCCCGACGATCTGGTCGCGGGTCGCCGCGGAGCCCGAGTATGCCGCGGCGCTGCGTTCCGCCCGACTGCTCGTCTCCGGGTCGGCGGCCTTGCCGGTGCCGGTGTTCGAGCGGCTGCGGGAGCTGACCGGGCACGACGTGTGCGAGCGCTATGGGATGACCGAGACCCTCATCACCGTGGCGACGCGGGCGGACGGGATTCGGCGCGCCGGGTGGGTGGGGGTGCCGGTGGCCGGGGTGCGGACCCGGTTGGTCGGCGAGGATGGTGACCCGGTCCCGTGCGACGGCGAGACGCTGGGCGAGTTGCAGGTGCGGGGCGCGACCCTGTTCGACGGCTATCTGGGCCTGCCGGAGGCGACGGCGGCGGCGTTCACCGCCGATGGCTGGTTTCGGACCGGCGATGTGGCGACGATCGGCCCGGACGGTTCGCACCGGATCGTCGGGCGGGCGTCGGTCGATCTCATCAAGTCCGGCGGTTATCGGATCGGTGCCGGCGAGGTCGAGGGGGTGCTGCTTGGGCATCCCGCGGTGGCCGAGTGTGCGGTCGTCGGAGTTCCCGACGCGGACCTCGGGCAGCGGATCGTCGCGTTCGTCGTGCCCTCGCCGACGGCCGGGGCGGATCCCCGGGTGCGTGAGGAGTTGGCTGCTGACCTGGTCGATCTCGTGGTCCGGGAGCTGTCGGTGCACAAGCGCCCGCGCGAGGTCCGTTTCGTCGACGCACTCCCCCGCAATGAGATGGGCAAAGTCCAGAAGACACGGTTGACCTGAGGTCGAGAGGCGCTCACGGCTGCGCCGTCGGAGGTATCTCACCCAAGGCAGTCAGCGCCAAGACGTCAGAACGGTGGTGGTGCCGACCTTGAGGGTATGCCGTTCGCCCCGATCTCGTCCGGTCGGCGGGTCTCTGCCTGCGGGGCCGGACCGATCGGTGCGGGCGTCCCAACGGTCGGTCTGGTGCGGTCGTGCAGGACCGGCAGATCGTGCGGGGCGCCAAGGACGGCGTGTGCGGGCGGCAGGGCGTCGAGCAGTTCGCGGAAGTCGTGCGGGCTGGTGACATAGCGGCGGCCCGCGAGGGTTGTCCAGGTAACCCGATCCGTGTCCGGGTCATGTGCGGCGTCCCAGAGGCCGGTGGTCTTGAGCTGGTGATGTCGTCGGTGCTTGGCGGTGAGGTTGGCCGGGCTGGTTGTCCCGGTCGGCCAGGGGGTGTCGTGGTCGAGGTCGCACCTCGGTGCAGGGACTTGGCAGCCGGGGGCACGGCATACCTGATCTCGGGTGACCACGTGGGCGCGCACCCGGGGCGGTGGGACGTAACGGTGGGTCGACAGTTCGACGAGGGCGCCAGTCACGGGGTCGGTGACCAGCCGCTGCCAGATGCTCCCGGGGGCGTGGGCTAACTGACGGGCATGGTCGGCGTGGATCCACCCGTGCCCCGGCAGTTCGGCCAGGCCGTCGCGGGCGCCGGTGAGCACGTCGAGGGGGACGACGACCTGGACGCGGGCGGCGGGCAGGTCTCCCAGGGCATCCCAGTCGATGCCGCCCAGAGGTTCCGCCGGTGCGGCGACCCGGGCGGCAGCCGCCACGGGGGCAGCATCCGTGGGCGCAGCGGGGTCCGACGCGCTGTGGCCGGCGACCGTCCCGTTGAGCAACAGGTCCAGGGCTACATCGGAGCGCAGTTGGGCCAGCGTCCGGGTCGGGTAGCGGCCAGCCGACCGGATCCGACGGGCCATGGCGTCGACCCGCTCGATCGCGGCGGCCACCCGGCTCCCGTCACCGGTGACCCAGACGCACCCCGAGCCATCCGGGCGCAGCTCGGCGTGCGCATCACGTCGGGTCAACGCCTCGATCCGGCCGCGGTCCGGGTCGTCACCGCGACGGGTGAGCTCGCGCCGCAGTCGGCGGCGACGCAGTTGGTGGGAGGGCCGCGACCCATCCCGGCCCGGAGCGGTCACCGCGCGAACCACCTCGTCGGCGGCCGCCGGGGCCAGGTCAGCGGTGTCCTCGTGCAGACCGATCACCTGCCATAAGGCCAGATCACCGACCGCCAGCAGGGCAAGGAGGGTGTCGACCCGAGCCGGGTCGGCGACCGCGAGACTCAGCCGGCGGCGGCACTCGCTCTCCCCCAGGCCGGTCGCCGCCATCACCTCGTCCACCGCACCCGAGTGGGCGACCGACGCCGACCAGTCCCGCTCACCCGCCGTCACCGCCGGCCGTCCCGGCTCGGCCAGCGCCTGCAGGTATGCCGCGTGCAGCATTCGCCAGGCCGGCAGCGCCGCCGCATCGAGCCGGGACTTCAACCGCTCGATGAGCTCGATCAGCCCCAGCGCGGCAGCCGACGTCGATGGGACGGCACGTGTCGGAGCGAGGGCGAGCGTCGAATCGCTCGCGACGACCGGGCCTGTCCGTTGCGGCAGAGCCAGAGCCTCGCCGGAGGCGTGGGAGAGCCCAGGCTCGCTCCCCACGGCCTGCCGAACGCTGTCCCGATTCATCACCCCAGCATACCCGAACGTCTGTTCGATTTCAAGCCCAATCTCATTGTGGATCAACGCAATAGGTGACAAGCAGCTACACTTGGCCGACCGACAGAAACGGGCTCGGGCAACGTGCCGTCCCCCACAAAGGGGCGGTCCCACGACGCACGGGACAGCGGGTCAGCGACCCGGGGGCGCCCCTCCCGGAGGTGCTCCGCCACCGATCCCGGCGCCAGGCACACGCACCCCGCCACCTCCGGTCAGTCCACCGATCCCGCCGCCGAAACCGCCGAAACCACCGTTCGTCGGCAGCGGCTGCGACGCGTCACCGATGACCACCGTGTCACCGAGCGACAGCCCGGACACGATCTGCACTTTCCCGCCGCCGACCGCCCCGATCTGGACGATCGTCGCGGTCACGACGCCGCTCTTGAGCAGCCCCACCGACCCGGTGCCCGTGCCGACTCCGGTCACCGCCGATGCTGGCACGGTCAACACCCCGTCCACCTTGGTCGTGACGATCGCGACCGATGCCTTGCCGCCCGTGCCGACCACATCGGGAGCCGCGGGCACGAGCACGTCGACGGCATACGTCGAGGTCGACGAGCCGCTCGCGGTCGTGGGCAGGAGCGCCACCTGGCTCACCGAGCCGTCCATCACCGGCACCCCCGTCACCGTGACGTGGGCAGCCTGCCCGACCGCCACGGACGCCAGGTTGGCCGCGGGCACCTGGACGGTCACCTTCGCGGCGCCGGATCCGACGATCTGTATGCCGTTCGCCGCCGTCGCCGTGTCGCCCACCGACCACGCGATGGCGCCGACCCGACCGGCCATCGGCGCGATCATGGTCGCTGCCGCGAGGTTCTTCTGCGCCTTGGTCAAGGCGGCCTCGGCGCTGGCGACGTTGGCGCGGTCGGTGATCAGCCGGGCCTCGCTCACTGTGCCGGTCTGGGCCGGGGAGGCAGCCGCGGCCTGTTGAGCCGCGTCCGCGGCGGCCGCCTTCGCCTGCGCCGCCGCCTCGGCGGCCGCCGCCGCGGCCTGCGCGGCGCTGGCCGTGAGCGAACCGGCATACGAGGTGAGCGCCACCCCAGCCGCCCGCTGAGCCGCCGCGAGCGCCTCCAACGACGCGAGACAGTCCGCGATCTCTTGAGCTGTCGGCACCGGCGCGCTGGACGCGGTCGAGGACGTCGTCGCACTGGTGCTAGCGCTGCTGCTGGCCGCGGTCGACGGGGCAGTCACGGTGGCCGTCACTGGGGCAGTAACGGTGGCCGTCACGGTGGCCGTCGAGGTGACTGTCGCGGTCGGCGAGGCAGGTGCGGTCGCGCCAAGCACCGGGGCGCACACCGACGACGCCGTGGCCTGTGCGGCCGCGACCGCTGCCATGGCCGCCGACGCCGCACCCTGCGAGCCGCTGGGCCCGCTGGAGCCAGCCGAGCCACCCGACCCGCCGGAGCCACCTGCCGAGGCGCCGGAGCTGGTGCTCGTGCGGCTGGCGCTCGAGCTGGGGGAACTGGAGCTATTCACACTCGCGGCCGACGCCGCCGCCGACGCCGCCGTGTCGGCGGCCAGCGTCGCCCGCGCTTGGTCCAGGGTCGCCTGCGCGTCTAGGACGGCCTGGTTCAGTGGGCCCGAGTCCATCGTCGCCAGGGGTTGACCAACGGCAACGAGGTCTCCCACGGCCACCGACACCCCCGTCACTGTCCCCCCGACCGGGAAGTGTGCGGTCAGTTGATTGACCCGGGCGACCGAGCCGGTGAGGGTCAGGGTCTGCTCGATCGAGCCGGTTATGACCTGCCCAGTCCGCAGGGCAGCGCTCTCCGATCCGGCGCCGTTGGCGACATACGATCCGCCGGCCACGACGAGCACCACGGCGCCCCCGACGGCCAACAGCGGCAACCAGCGCCGCCGTCGGATCGTCAGCACGCGCTCAGCCATTGCTTGCCCCGGCCGAGGGAGCGCCGCCAACGGCGCCAGGTCCAGGCCCGGCCGGGCCGCCGAACCCACCCCCGGTGGTGCACGAGCCAGACACCGGGTCACGCAGCACGATGGACGTCGCCGTGACCTTGCCGATGTCATCGGCCGCACCAATCGCCGTGGCGCACAAGCCGACCTTGATGTCACCTGCCGCTGCCGCCTTGGTCACCGTCACGGTCGTGGCCGAGAGGATCGTCACGGTGACGGACGTCGTCGTGAGGGTCGACACCGCCACGCTCGCCGTCGCACCGGCAGCCCCGCCGTCGCCCGCCCGGCCGATGCTCGCGACGGTGAACTCACCGTCGCCCAGACTTGTCACCTGTCCCACCACGCCGACCCCACCGAACCCACGCCCTCCGGGTCCGCCCGGCGCCCCTGTCGCTCCGTCTCGGGGAGGCATTTGGTCGCCGGCCGGACGGTCGGTCGGGGCTCCGGTAGGGAAACCGCCCCCCGCCCGTATGCCGCCCGCGCCCCCCAACGCGTCCAGACAGCTCCCGTTCACCGCCGGTGATACCTGCACCGACGCGGCCGACACGGGGCCGTTCGCAGCCGCGCCAGCTCCCAGGGTCGGGTCGGTCGGCGCACTTCGCACCACCACACACGACCCGACCGCGATGTCGGCTGGCGTCCCGGCGGCGCTGCGGGTGATCCGGGTCGCTGGCGTCCAGCCCACCGCGGTCTGCTTGGTCGTCGACTGGACCTGCATCGTCGTCCCCTCGACGGCAGCGATGAGCCCGGTGACCCCCGGGATCCGGGGCACGCCTGCCCCGGCACCCGCTGTTCGGGTGCTGCCCGGTCCCGCCGTCGTCGCGCTGGGCGTGGCAGACCCACCACCACACGCAGCCACGGCAAGCGCCACCAGCACAACCGACCCAAGGACTCCACCCGCTCGCGCGAGACGCGGACGAGAGGTGCGGAACGGCATACGGGACATGGGGTTCCTATTCACTGCGGAGGGCTTCGATGGGGGCAAGGCGCGCGGCCCGGCTGGCGGGATAGACGCCGGCGGTGATGCCGATGATGAGCGAGACGCCCAGGCCGGCCGCGGCGGCGACCGGCGAGATGGCGACCGGGAAGTTGACGACCCGCGGCAGGACGACCGCGCCGATCATGCCCAGCCCGAGACCGGCCAGACCGCCGACCAACCCGAGCAGGCTGGCCTCGACGAGGAACTGGCGCAGGATGATCCGCGGAGTCGCTCCCAGCGCCTTGCGCAGCCCGATCTCGCGGATCCGCTCGGTGACCGACACAAGCATGATGTTCATCACGCCGATGCCGCCGACGAGCAACGAGATCGCCGCGATGCTCGACAACAGCACGGTGAGGATCCGGGTCGTCGCGGTCGCCGTGTCGACGAGCGCCTGCTGGCTGCTCACGGTGAAGTCCTGACTGGACAGCGTGACCCCGTGCGCGGACAGCAGGGCGTTGGTCGCTTCTTGGTATGCCGCCGAGAGACTCGTCGAGTCCTTCGCCTCGATGTAGATGGTCGAGACGCTGCGCGGGTTGGCGCTGGTGGACAGGCGCGCGGCATACGTGCTCTGCGGCATGATCACCAGGTCGTCTTGGTCGCCGCCCGTCGTGGAACCTTCGGTGTTGAGGACGCCGATGACGGTGACGTTCTGGCCACCGACGGTGATCGTCTGTCCGACCGCGTTGGCCCCGCCGAGCAGCTGGGTCACTGTCGTGGTCCCGAGCACGACCACTGGGCTCTCGGACGCGAGCTCGTCGGTGGTGAAGAACCGGCCCTGGCTCACGGTACGAGCCCGCACGGCGAGCCAATCCGGTGTCGTCGCAACGACATTGCTGGTCCAGGTCGTCGTGCCCGCGACGAGGCTGAGCGACCCGCCCGACACCGGAGCGACCCGGGCGACATCGGGCGCAACCCCGGGGTCGGCGAGCATCGCGGCGTCGTCCATCGTCAGCGTGGTCGCACTGCCGCGGCCTCCGCGCACGCCGGACGCGCTCGTCGAGCTGCCCGGCGTCACGATAAGCAGGTTGGAGCCGAGCTTGTTGATCTGGTCGGTCACCTGCTTCTGGGCGCCCTGCCCCAGACCGACGGTGAGCATGACCGCAGCGATGCCGATGAGGATTCCCAACATCGTCAGTGCGGACCGCAGGCGGCGGGTCCGCAAGGCGTCGTATGCCGTGCGCAAGGTCTCCAGCCAGGTCACCGTCGCGCCCCCATCGGCTCGTCCAGCCGTCCGTCGCGCATGACGACCATCCGACGGGCGGCTTCGGCGACGTCGTGCTCGTGGGTGATGAGGACGATGGTCCGGCCCTGGGCGTTGAGCTCGGCGAAGAGCTCAAGGACGTCGGCGGTCGAAGTCGAGTCGAGGTTGCCGGTGGGCTCGTCGGCGAGGATGAGGTCCGGCTCGGTGACCAAGGCCCGGGCGACCGAGACCCGCTGTTGCTGGCCGCCGGACAGCTCCCCGGGGCGATGGTCGACCCGGTCGGCCAAGCCGACCCGAGTGAGGGCCTCGACGGCCCGTCGACGACGCTCGGCCCGGGAGACCCCCGCATAGATGAGCGGTAGCTCGACGTTGCGCCACGCGGACATCGTCGTCAAGAGGTTGAACTGCTGGAAGACGAAGCCGATCCGCTGGTTGCGCACCACGGCCAGATCGCTCTCGCCCATCCCTGCGACGTCGACGCCCGCGAGCCAGTAGCTCCCCGAGGTCGGCAGGTCGAGGCAGCCGATGATGTGCATGAGGGTCGACTTGCCCGAGCCGGACGGGCCCATGATCGCGACATAGTCGCCCTGGTGGACCACGAGGTCGACCCCGCGAACGGCCGCGACCTCCAACGAGCCGGCGGCATAGGTCTTACTCACGTTGCGCAGCTCCAGCAGCGCGTCCGGGGTGAGCGGCTGTGGCGCGAACGACTGAAGGGTCACGGGGCGGCTCCTGCCGGAGCCGCGGGCTGGCCACCTTGACCGCCGGGCACGAACCCACCACCGCCGACGGGGAACCCGCCGCCGCCCGCACCGCCGCCCGCACGCGTCCGGGTGCTCGTGCTCTGCCCGCCTGATCCCGTGCCCGACCCGGCCACCCCGGTGACGACGACCTGGTCGCCCTCCGCAAGGCCGCTGGTCACCTGGGTGGAGGACCCCTGCACCATCCCGACCTGCACCGGGGTGGTCACCGCTGCGCCGTCGACGAGCTTGCTGACGACCGTCTTGCCGCCTTCGGTGCGGATCGCCGAGGTCGGCACCGTCAGCGCGTTGGCGACCTCTTTGACGATGATCGCAACGGTGGCGGAGGAACCGGCATACAGGCCCTTGGGGGAGCCGGTGACCGCGATGGTGACGGGGAAGGTCGCCACCCCACTCGCGGAGGTCGCGATGACCCCGATCGTCGACACGGTGCCGAAGACGAGGCTTCGCGACCCGGATGGCGTGATCTGCGCCTGCATCCCCGGCTTGAGCAGCGGCAGGTCCGCCGAGGTGACCGAGGTCGACACGACCCAGGCGTCGGTGGTGATGACGACAATGGCGGCGCTCGAGGACGAGGAGCCAGCCGCCGAGCCCGAACCTGAGCCCGACCCGGACGCACCCGAACCACCCGACGACGTGCCGCCCCCACTGACCTGGTCGCCCACTGAGATGTTGACAGCGGCGACCGTTCCCGCGACGGGCGCGGTGAGCTTGGCGCTGGAGAGGTTGGACTGGGCGGTCGTCAGCTTGGCCTGCGCCGCAGCCAACTGGGACTTTGCCGCCGTGAGCTGGCTGGTCGTCGTCGTGCTGCTCGCCCGCACGGTCGTGAGGTTGGCCTGCGCGGAGGAGACATTGGCGGAGGCAAGGTCGAGGGCGGTCTGGAGGTCGGTCGTGTCGATCGCCGCCACCTGCTGGCCCGCGGTCACGGTGTCGCCCACCGTGACGTCCACCGCCGTCACCGTGCCCGAGGAACCGAACCGGAGGTTGGACTGCACCTTGGGGTTGATGGTGCCGGTTGCGCTGACCGACTGGCTCAGGGTCTGGACCGAGACTGTCGCGACCGAGGTGGTCGACGCGCCGGCCCCAGCGGGGGTCGACCGGGACCGCACCCACCACGCGATGCCGCCGACGACGATGAGGGCGACGACGATGAGGCCAGCGAAAGCCTTGCGGCTGCGAGCCTTGGACGTGATCCCAGCCATGTCACCTTCCCGGATCCGCGCAGGCTCAGACGGACGTGCCCGTTTCGTTCCGCGAATCCATGTGAGCGAAGCACCGCAACCTGAGCCCCAGCCGGGGGAAACCTGTGCGTCACCTGTGTGCGCCGGGCCCGGCGTCCGGGCGGGGCAGAATCGCCACCATAGATTCGCAGCTCTGGGACGCCCGGTATGCCGCCACCGACCTCGTGTGGTCGGCCGGCCCCAACGCGACGGTCGCCGCCCTCACCGCCGACCTCCCACCTGGCCGGGCGCTCGACGTGGCGGCCGGTGAAGGCCGCAACGCGATCTGGCTGGCCGAGCGAGGCTGGGACGCCGACGCACTCGACTTCTCGCGGGTCGGACTGGATCGAGCCGAACGGATCGCCGCCGACCGCCTGGCCGCTGCCCGGTCCGCAGGTTCCGGCCCGGTCGGGCACTTCGCCACGATCCACGCCGACGTCACGGCTGGCTGGACCCCGGAGCCGGGCTCCTACGACCTCGTCCTCGTCGTCTTCCTGCACCTGCCGAGCCCAGCACTGACCCGGGTGCACCAGGCGGCGGCGGCCGCGGTCGCCCCAGGCGGAGTCTTGGTCGTCCTCGCCCACGACCGCTCCAACCTCACCGAGGGCGTCGGCGGACCGCAGGACTCGGCCATCCTCCCGACCCCCGAGGAGGTGGCCGCCGACCTCGCCGACAGCGGGCTGACCATCGAGCGGGCCGAGATCGTGCTGCGCCCGGTCGACGGGGCCGATCGGCCTGCTCGGGACTGTCTCGTCCTGGCCCATCGCCCGGCGTGACAGGCGCGTCGCCATGACTCTCCCGCTCGGGTGGGCGCCAGTGCGCGGTGTCATCTTCGACTTCCACAGCACGCTCGGACACGGCGGTGACCCGGCTGACTGGCTCGAGGGCGCATGGACGGCCCTCGGGCGGCCCGGATCCCCCCAAAGCGCCACGACCAAGACCCGGTATGCCGCCCTCCTGGACTTCCTCGACCGGATCTGGGAGCACGCCGCCAGGGTTGACCCACACGGCGAGCGCGATCTCGACCCGAGCCGGCACCGCGCGGTCTTCGACGCCACCGTGGGTCCGCGCACCGATCTCGGCCTGGATGCCGAGCTCGGCGACGCCCTCTACCGGACCATGCTCGACCGCTGGGCGGCCTATCCGGACGCGGTCCCGACACTTCGCGATCTGCGGGCGCACGGCATACGGACGGCGATCCTGTCCAACATGGGAGTGAACCTGCACCCCGTCCTGGCCCGCGAAGGCTTGGCCGCCCACCTGGACGGCGTCGTGCTCTCTTGGGAGTGCGGGGTCGTCAAGCCGGCGCCGGAGGCCTTCGCCGCCGCATTGGCCGTGCTCGACCTGCCCCACGAGGCGGTGCTCATGGTCGGCGACAACGCAGTCGATGACGCTGGCGCGGCTGCGGTGAGGATCCGCACCCTGCTGCTGCCGCGTTCGGCCGGCGTCGGCGCCCGCGGTCTGGGCATCGTCGCCAGGTTGGTCTGAGGCCCCCTTCGGGCCCTGCCGAGGGCCCGCGGAAAGAAACTTTGGAAAGTTTTCGAAACCCCTGTCATGACCCCAGGGGGTGCCCGTCCTATATCCGACTCGAAACACTGAGGCCCGGGGGACCACAGCGGCGGGAGCGGGTCAAGCGGTTCGCCCTTCCGGAGGGTTCGGAGGGGACCAGCCGGAAGGGCGAACCGCGAAACCACACACGTGGTGGGTGGGCCAGAAGGGAGAGCTGGCCCACCCACCATGACCAGCGCCCCGGATGCAGCCCACATCTGGAGCTAGTCACACACGGCGGGTGGGACGGCGGGGGATTTGCCGGCCCACCCGCTTTGCTGTGTTGCGGCAGGTTCCGGACAGCCCCTATCGGCGCCGCGGCGGGCGTGGGAAGAAGCCGCTCGTCCGTGCGATGTATGCCGCGTAGCCCGGCCGCGAGCCCATCGTCTGCTCAAGCAGCCTGGCTCCCGACACCCGCACGAGCAACCAGGTCATCAGCACCGGCGAAAGCACCGTAAACTGAATCGCCCCGGGTTTGGTGGACGGTCTGATTCCACGGAAGGGTGGAGTTATGCCAGCACCAAGGAAGTATCCGGATGAGCTGCGTGAACGGGCGCAA
>WBZS01000357.1_pt1 | contig 64233 bp, 62 predicted proteins | sample 5204201 | NCBI WGS metagenome assembly WBZS01 (sample SAMN12344357, study PRJNA552823) | activated sludge metagenome | biome: Activated sludge suspended growth; feature: Nitrification reactor; material: Wastewater; isolation source: activated sludge from nitrification reactor of wastewater...
CTGCACTCTCGCCGATGAATACCTGGCCGGCAACCCCGACCTGACCGTCGGTCAAGCCCGCGCCGACGCATTCCTGGACCTGCTGCTACGCCGGGTCGACGTCCAAACCGTCGTGACCATCAGCATCACCGACAGCACCCTCACCCACCTCGCTGGCCCGGCCCCCACCACCGCGGCCACCACCGCAGGCAGCACCACCACCACCGCAGGCAGCAGCACCGGGGCCACCACCACCGGGGGTAGCAGCACTGCGACGACCGCTGTCAGCGATACGGGAGCCGTGCCGCTGCCCGAACCAGCCTTCCCCTACCTACCCGCCGACCGACACCCACCCCACACCCGCACCGCCCTCACCCACACCATCTTCGCCAGCCCCGCACCCGACCCCCACCCGAGCCCCGACCCGGTGGCCCGGCCACCCCAACTCATCGACACCGGACCCTGCGGATGGCTACCAGCGCGCGACATCGCCGCGATCCTCACCCACCCCGACACCCTCATCCGCCTGGCCCGCCTGCACCCGACCACCGGGGCCACCACCCACCTGGCATCCGACACCTACCGACCCGGCGCTGCCCTCGCCCGCCTAGTCCGCGACCGCGACGGCACCTGCCGATTCCCCGGGTGTGCCACCCCAGCCACCCGCTGCGACCTCGACCACGCCATCCCCTACCCCCAAGGCCCCACCACCCCCGAGAACCTCCACGCCCTCTGCCGACGCCACCACAGCTTCAAACACCACGCCGGCTGGTCGATCCACCTCAACCCCGACAACGCCACCCTCACCTGGACCTCACCCACCGGCCGCACCTACACCACCCACCCCCACGACAAACGCGACACCGCCGCCTGACCTCACCTGGCTCGGTCCCGCCCTCCTAGGCTGTGGCCATGCTCGCCGTGTATGCCGCCCGCCAAGACCGCGACAACCCCCTCGCCGGCCTCGTCGTCGGCGACCAACCGGCACCGCAGCCGCGGCCGGGCTGGTCGGTGGTCACCCTGCGCACCGCCGGACTCAACCACCACGACGTGTGGTCGCTCAAGGGCGTCGGCCTGTCAGCCGACAAGCTCCCGATGATCCTCGGTTGCGACGGAGCCGGAGTCGACGAGCAGGGCCGCGAGATCATCGTCCACTCGGTCGTCGCGAGCCAGGGCTGGGCCGGCGACGAGACCCTCGATCCGGGTCGGACTCTGCTGTCCGAACTGCACCCCGGGACGCTGGCCGAGCAGGTCGCCGTCCCGACCCACAACCTGGTCCCGAAGCCGGACGGTATGCCGTGGGAAACCGCCGCGTGCCTTTCCACAGCATGGTTGACGGCATACCGGATGTTGTTCGTCAACGGCGGAATGACGCCTGGCGCAACGGTGCTCGTGCAGGGCGCGGGCGGTGGGGTGGCAACGGCGCTCATCCAGTTGGGTGCGGCGGCGGGCTACCGGGTGTGGGTGACCAGCCGGGACGAGGCCAAGGGTGCGCGCGCGTGTGAGATCGGCGCGGACCGGGCGTTCGGATCGGGCGAGCGGCTGCCCGAGCGGGTCGACGCGGTGATGGAAACGGTGGGCGCTGCGACCTGGTCACACTCGGTCAACTCGCTCAAGCCCGGTGGCGCCATCGTCATCTCGGGGGCGACGTCCGGCGACGCGCCGGCCAAGGCGGAGTTGACCAAGATCTTCTTCAAACAGCTGCGGGTCATCGGTTCGACGATGGGGACCCGGGTCGAGTTGGAGCGGCTGGCCCAGTTCGTCCAGCAGCGCGGCATCGTCCCGGTCATCGACTCGGTCATGCCGCTGGAGCAGGCTCGCGACGGCTTCGAGCACATGGTGAGCGGCGACCTGTTCGGCAAGGTGATCTTGACCGTCTCCTAGCCAGCGTCCTAGCCAACCGCCACTGTCATCACCCCGTGGGGACAGTAGGCGTGGCCACCTGGATCGGCGTGGCGCGGCCAGCACGGATCAGATGACCGCGGCCGGGTTGGCTCTCTCCCCACAGGGTGCCACGCACCCCGAGGATCCCTTCCTCGCCGGGCGCCACTGCACCGAGCAGGATGCCGACACCGGCACCCGCCACCTGGGCGGCTAGGGACCGAGGGTTTCGTGCCGCCTCCTGGGTGGTGCTGGCCACCGCGACCAATCCGCCGTCGGTGTCGACCAGGCGCAGGATCTCTCGAAGCACCGCCTCAAGCGCTGGATCGGTCAGCCGCTCGGCGTCGTCCACCAGGACGGCCAGGTCAGGGTGAGCCTGACGCGCCTTGACGAGAGCGTCAACCTGCGTCGCCTCGAACCGCCTTGCTGTGGAGGGGAATTCGGTTGACGAGCCAAGGATGGCCACGGTCTTGCCAGCGGCCGCAAGGCCCGCCGCGAGGGTGCGCAAGACCGTTGTTCTGCCGCTACCTCTCGGCCCGAGGACGGCAACCCGTCGATCGCCCTGGTCGGGGTGGAAGCCGGCCACGTCAACTCCGTCGGTCCCGACCGGGATCAACCCGGCCTGGGTGCCGAGCGAGCTCAGGGGTACGTCCGTCGGCAGCGTGGGCACCGCGCGCGGTCCGCGGCCGACCTCTGGAGCCGGCAGCCGGGCGGCAACCTCGCGCAGGTATGCCGCGCACCTCGCCTCGGAGGGTTCCTCCACGACGGCCGCCAGCTGGACCTCTGCCCCGTCCGTGAGGTCGACCGCGCGGCCCGGAGTCGGATACTGGGGAACGGTCTTCGCGGAGAGTCCGGCCATGGCCAGCTCAACAGGGTCTGCGGGGAGCAGCAGCAGTCGCCGTGGCACGAGTTGGCCCAGCGCCCCTGACAGCAGAGTCCGCCCGCCGGTGAGACAGACTGCGATCCGCTCCCGAGGGCCGTGGCGCAGCAACGCGGACAATCGATCCCTGAGCAACCCGGCACGTGCCCGGTCCAGTTCCTCGCCAATCCGATCCCAGTCGTCGATGACGAGGATGCGCAACGGCCCGCCGTCGACGGCGGGCGCGTCGTGCAACATGCCCAGCAGCCGGGCCAGTCGCGGCAAGTCATCGCAGCGCACCGACGCACCCACGTGGGGGAGCGAGTCGAGGGCCGACATCGCCCCGGTGTGGACGGCATACAGGTGAACCTCATTGGGAGAGAAGCGGGTCGCGAGTTGGGTGGCGATCGTCAGCAACGCCAAGCTTCGGCCTGTCCGCGGCGCGCCGACGATGCCGAGATGCCCTTCTCGCTGCGGATCCCAGGCCCACTCCTCCTGCCGCTGCAACGACGGCAGGTCCCGTCGACCAATCGGGACAGGCCAGCCAGCTCCGGTCGAAAGGTCTGTCACGGTAAGCCCGCCCGACAACGGGGGAAGCCAGGGCGAGGGCGGCACCGCTAGGCCGAGCTCGGTCACCGCCCGGCAGCAGCCCGCGACGAGATCGTCCAACTCGGTTGGCCCGGATTCCCCTTCATGAGTCGGAAGCGGCATCCCGTTGATCGTAAGCAATCGGACCATCGGCGCAGCTCCCTGCCGACTGGCCGCCGTCGCCAAGGCGGTTTGCACCTCGACGAAGGGGGTCGCGGCGCTCGTGACGATCGCTCGGCCCGGAGTGCGCTCCGAGATGGTCGCGGCCGCCGGGGACTCGATGACGTCCAGCGAGTCGACGGCGTCGCGGACGCGCAGGGCGATCCGCAGCCCGAGGTTGGCCCGCATGTCCGCGGTCACGACACCGCCCGGGCGTTGGGTCGCGACCACGACGTGAACGCCGAGCGAGCGACCGAGCGAGGCCACCCGAACGAGACCGCTGACAAAGTCCGGTAGATCCTCAGCGAGGCTGCGGAATTCGTCGACAACGATGACCAGCCGCCCGACCGTCGGGTCGGTGGGGCGGCATACGGCCTGGTATGCCGCCAGGTCGGCGACGCCGCGCTCGGCAAGCACCCGCTCGCGCCGCTTGAGCTCGGCGTCGAGGCTGATCAGGGCGCGCTCGGTCAGTTGAGGGTCCAGATCGGTGACCAGGCCGACCACGTGAGGCAGATCGCGGCAGGCACCGAATGCGGCCCCGCCCTTGTAATCGACCAGGACGAAGCTCAACTCGTCAGGGCGATTCCCGGCGGCAAGCGACGCCACGAGGCTGACGAGCAGCTCGGACTTCCCGGACCCGGTCGTCCCGCCGACGAGAGCGTGCGGACCATCCCGGACCAGGTCAAGACGCACCGGACCGTCGGCCGACACACCGATCGGAGCGGCCGTCGATCGGGGCCGGGCCCGCCACACCGCGGTGAGGTCTGGGAGACCCCCGCGCTCGGGGAGGTCCAGCACGTCCAAGAGCGTTGCGCGAGAAGGCAGCGCGGTATGCCGTCGGGTGTCTGCCGCATCCCGAAGCGGTCCGAGGCGGCGGGCGAGCACGGTTGCCCAGAGCGCGGGGACACCGTCGCTGACGAGGTTGCTGACGTGCGGGTCAGGGCCGGCGAGGGACGGCGGCCCGGTCAGGTCGACAACCCGCTGACACGTAGTCGGCAGATGTGGGTGCTCGGCCGCCAACGCCAGGACATGGTGCCCGTCTGTGCTGGTGACGTTCCGATCCCCATCGTTGATGATGACGACCCGACGACCACTCAGGTCGGTGTCGTCGAGGGCACGGGCATGCGGAAGCTCGCTGACCCAGGTCCAGTCTGGGTGATTGGGCGGAGCCTGAACGACGATGGCCAGATCGATCGGTGAATAGCGCAGCGCCAGCTGTCCCACCAGCCACCTCGCCAGCCGCACGACCGCTTGCCGCGGACCGACGATGCCGGTGGCCATGCCAGGCGCGAGGGTGACGACGACGGGGCATGCGTCGACGAGCGTCGAGGCGGCACGTCCCCGGACGGGCTGCTCGGCGACAACACTTCCGACACCGATCCGCACCCGAAGGTCAGTCTCACCCGTGCGATCCCAGAGCTCGAACGTTGGACCGTCAGCCCGGCTGGCCAGCGACGCGGGGTCTGGATCGGCACGTCGGCGATCGGCGAGTTCGGTAGCCAGCGCGGCGGCGAGCTCAGCGTTGGCGCGGGCGGTCGCGGCGGCATAGGCGCGCTGTTCAGCCCGGGACGTGCGGCGCCCGGTGCGGCGGTCCGAGGCCCACGATGCGAGGAGGAGCAGCGGCCCCATGAGGCCGAAGAGCAGCATCGTCGGAGAGTGCAGGGCCACGGCGAGGGCTGCGGAGAAGGCAACCGGAAGGGCGGCAGCCAGGAGCGGCAAGCGTGGTGTCGCGGCGTTGGGCGGCTCGTCCGGGAATGTGATTGGTTCGCCCAGGGGAGGCGCCGCCAGCCGTGGGCTTCGACTGACGAGGAGGTGACCCTCGTGATCGGGTCGGGTTGCTGCCGGCACCCCCTCGGGACCACGGACCTGCCACAGAGAATCGCCGGTTCGCAGCGTTGCTCCGACCGGCAAGGGGGTTGGCTCGTGCCCTGTCGGTATGCCGTTCACCCAGGTCCCGTTCGTGGACTCCAGGTCTCGGACGGTCGCGGTTCGCCCCGTCACGTCGATCTCCGCATGCACTCTCGACAGGCTCGGATCCCCCACTCGGATAGAGGTATTCACGCCTCGGCCCAGCTGATGCCGGCCGGGCATCAAGTGGTGGACAAGCCCCGTGTCTGGGCCGTCCACACCGTGCAGCTGCAGCAGGCCGCAAGCGGCCGGCCGTTGGGGCGCCACAGAGACCGCACGCGTGACGAGTCGGGCACCGTCAAGCAGGGGCGGAGACCCGAGTGCTGCCGTGCCGGGGACCGGGACCGAGTCGACGGACCAGGTGAAGTCCGCTTTGGCGCCGGCGCTGGTGACCCCTGACGCATGCAGGGTGTCGATCATGTCGCTGAGGCACGCTCCACGTCGGGCGTCGATCTGCAGGCCGGTGGTCACTCCGGAGGCAGGGTCAAGCAGCGTCAAGCGGAGACGCACGAGAGTCTCCTCTTGGTCAGGGTGCGCGGCATACGGGATGTCTAGCCGATGTGCGGCACGAACCTGCCAAGTTATCCACAGGATGTGACGGGGCGATAGGCGCGAAAGCCCCGAATCACTATCTTTGGGGCGAAGGACATTCGGGGAACGGAGAGGCGATGACCGACGCGGTGCGTCAGGTCGAGGGTGAGGTGCGCGAACTCATCCGGCGCTCTGGCCTGGATCCGGCGCGCCACCCAGTCGAGATCGACCGGTTGGTGCGCGACGCGGTGAACGACTACGACGAACGGTCCATGCGCAGCGGCACGCCCGCTCTGGCCGATCTCGACGGCGCGGCGAAGGAGATCCTCGACACGGTGGCGGGGTATGGGCCTCTGCAGCGCTACTTCGACGATCCGAACGTCGAAGAGATCTGGATCAACAGCCCGGACCGCGTATTCATCGCGCGCAACGGGCAGGCGGAGCTGACCACGACCATTCTCACCTCGGACGAGGTGCGCGATCTGGTCGAGCGGATGCTGCGCTCCTCCGGACGTAGGGTCGATCTCAGCTCACCGTTCGTCGACGCGACACTGCCCGACGGAAGCCGACTGCATGTCGTCATCCCGGACATCACCCGCGACCACTGGCATCTGAATATCCGGAAGTTCGTCGTCCGCGCGGACCACCTCGACGATCTGGTCCGGCTGGGGACTTTGACTAGGGCCGCGGCGACCTTCCTCGAGGCAGCAGTCGTCTCAGGGCTGAACATCCTCGTCGCTGGAGGTACCCAGGCCGGGAAGACGACGCTGCTCGGCTGCCTCGCCGCTTGCATACCGCCGCGGGAACGCGTGGTCACCTGCGAAGAAGTCTTCGAGCTCAAGATCCCCCTGCGCGACGTGGCGGGGATGCAATGCCGGCAGCCGAGCCTGGAAGGCACGGGAGCAGTTCCGTTGCGTCGCTTAGTCACCGAGGCGTTGCGTATGCGTCCTTCGCGCATCATCGTGGGAGAGGTCCGTCAGGCCGAGAGCCTCGACCTGCTCATCGCGCTCAACTCGGGTCTGCCGGGTATGTGCACGTTGCACGCCAACTCGGCTCGCGAGGCGATCACCAAGATGTGCACGTTGCCGTTGTTGGCCGGGGAGAACGTCAGCCCGAGGTTCGTCGTCCCCACAGTGGCGGGCTCGGTGGACCTGGTCGTTCACATCGCCCTCGAAGCCGACGGAACCCGGCGCGTCCGGGAGATCGTCGGAGTGCCGGGCCGGGTCGAGGGTGACGTCGTTGAGGTCGCCGACCTCTTCACAACTCGGGGGGGAGCGCTCAGGCGGGCCGATGGCTTCCCGCCCCACATCGACCGGTTCGAGCGCGCGGGCTACCGCGTGACAGCACTGCTGGCGCAGGAGGGCTGATGTCCGCGATCGTGATCGGGCTGTTGCTGGGCGCTGGGGTGTTCAGCATCTACTGGTCGTTCTGGCCGCGCTCACCCAGGCCTCCTGCCGCTGGCCGAGCCAGGCTGTCCGATCGAGTGCGTGATCAACTCGTCCAGGCAGGATTCGACACCGTTTCCCCAGGGCAACTCCTCGCTTCGTGCCTCGTGGTCTTCGTCGTTGTCTTCCTGGGTGGATACTCGATGACTCGGGTGGTTCCCGTCGCCATCTGCTTTGCAGCTTTCGCTGGGTATGCTCCCCGAGCACTCGTCTCCATGCGGGCGCGCAAGCGGCGTACCCAGCTGCGTGACCTGTGGCCCGACGCTGTCGACAACATCGCCTCGGCGGTGCGGGCGGGGCTCGCGCTGCCCGAGGCACTGAGTCAGCTGGCTGTTCGCGGGCCCGAGGAGTTGCGGCCGGCGTTCGCCGCGTTCGCGGAGGATTACCGCACAACGGGCCGCTTCCATGACTGTCTCAGCCGGCTGAAGGATCGGCTGGCCGACCCGGTGGCCGATCGGCTCGTCGAGTCGCTGCGGATAGCCAGAGAAGTGGGCGGCTCTGACCTGGGTCGGGTGTTGCGGACCCTCTCGGCGTTCCTACGCGAGGACTCACGCACCAGGGCCGAGATGGAGACCCGGCAGGGGTGGACAATAAATGCGGCCCGGCTCGCCGCCGGTGCTCCGTGGGTCGTACTAGCCATGATGTCGATCCAACCGGGAGCGCTGAATGCTTATAGCGGCGCTGTCGGGACCGCGGTGCTCGCTGTCGGTGCTGCGGTCACCCTGGTGGCCTATCGGCTCATGGTTCGCATCGGGCGCCTCCCCGAGGACGAGCGGGTGTTGCGGTGAATCTTCTCGGGGCTTGGTCCGGGGTCGGCGCCGTGGCTGGCGCGGCATTCGGGGTTGGCTGTGTTCTCGTGGTCCTGGGCTTCCCAGCCAATCGCCGACCAGGCTTGGATGCTCGGCTGGCCCCGTACCTGCGCGATACCGTCCCCCCGTCCCGGCTCCTGCAGGGTATGCCGCGCCAGCAGTCACGTGCGGCGGCGGCCACAGCGCCGTTGGTGCGGGACCTGGCCACCTGGGTGGACAGGATCATGGGCGGATCAGTGTCGGTTCGGCGCAGACTGTTGCGGGCCGGCCTGCAGCCTGATGTCGAAGGTTTCCGGGGCGAGCAGGTGGTGTGGGGAGCTCTCGGCGGTGCCTTGGGCGCGGGACTTGGCCTGCTGGCGATCATTTTGCGTGGCGCCGCGGTCTTGCCCGTCGTGGCCCTCGTGGTGGCCAGCGTCTTGCTCGGTCTCATCGCCCGCGACCAGTGGCTCTCGCGGCAAGCACGGCTCCGCGAGGAGCTCATGCTCGCCGAATTCCCCACTGTCGCCGAGCTCCTGGCGCTCGCGGTCAGTGCCGGGGAGGGAGCGACCGGGGCCCTGGACCGCGTTTGCCGACTCTCCCGCGGCGAGCTTTCCGTCGAGCTCGGCAGGTGTCTTGCCGACGCACGGGCCGGCGCCAACCTGCCAGCTGCCTTGCAAGGTCTGGCGGACCGGACAGGGCTAGTGAGCCTGACCCGCTTCGTCGACGGGATGGTCGTCGCTGTTGAGCGAGGAACCCCACTGGCTGAAGTCCTTCGGGCTCAGGCCCAGGACGTCCGAGAGGCTGGTCGTCGAGCGGTCATGGAGGCGGGGGGCCGCAAGGAGATTGCCATGATGGTCCCGGTGGTCTTCCTTGTCCTTCCGGTGACCGTGTTGTTCGCTGTCTTCCCAGGTTTCGCCTTTCTTCGGTTGTCGATGTGAGCCCTCAGCTGCCCCGAGAACCCCAGATCTCCGCCGAATCCGGCGGCGAGCACCGAACCCCATCCACTCAACCGCTCAAGGAAGCACCATGAAGTTCATTCACACGGCATACGTCCGGGCCCTGGGCGTCATGGCTGGGCACGTCCTGGTCAGGCATCGCGGAAGGCGAAGGGACCGAGGTGACGTGCCCGGCTGGGTCCTCATCACCGTGATGACCGCAGGCCTGGTCTCGGCGCTCTGGCTCATCGCCGGCCCTGCGTTGACCGATATGTTCACCAACTCCCTCGCGAGTGTCACCGGCAAGAAGTAGCCGGATGCGTTCGTCCCTGAGAGTGGCTCGCGGACCAGATTCGGGCTCCGCTGTCGCCGAGTTCGTCATGGTGTCCATGCTCGTGGTGGTCCTTGGCATGGGCGTGATCCAGCTGGGTTTGGCTTTGCACGTGCGCAACACCCTCATTGCCTGTGCGGCCGAGGGGGCTAGGCTCGGTGCCCGCGCCGACGCCTCGACGTCCGAAGCCGCTGACCGCACTCGGTCCCTTGTTGCCGATGTTCTGTCGCCGGTCTACGCGCAGGACGTGTCCAGTCGGCGTGCGTCGACGACCGACGGGGTCCGAGTCGTCGAGGTGACGGTCGTTGCCCCGGTACCGGTCGTCGGCCTACTCGGACCGAGCGGGGCGATGACGGTGACCGGAAGGGCCTTCGACGAACGGCAGGTCACCGACCCGTGAACCGATCGAATGCGTGGGTCCGGGTCGTGCGGGTTCGGCTTGCGGGTGGGGAATCCGGCCGGGCGATCGTCGAATTCGTGTTCCTCGGCGTCCTACTTGTCGTGCCCCTCGCCTATCTCGTGATGATTCTCGCGACCGTTCAGGCGGCGGCATACTCCGCCACGACGGCGGCGCGCGAGGCAGGCCGCGCCTTCACGACTGCCTCCGTCGAGTCGCAGAGTATGCCGCGCGCCCAGGCCGCGGCCTCGCTCGCTTTTCAGGACTTCGGATTCACCACCGGGGAGACGGCACTGGATGTGACGTGTGACGGATCGCCGTGCCTGCGCGCGGACGGTCGGGTGAGCGTGACAACCACCATCCAGGTCCGGCTTCCTTTCGTGCCCGCTTTGCTCGGGGACCGGGCCGCTGTCATCCCGGTCTCGGCGACCCACGTCGCCACTGTGGACAGGTTCGGTGGCCGATGAAGCAGCGGGATCAGCATCTGGCGCTGCGCCAGGTGCCGCTCCTACGCCAGAGTGCCGAGGGCGGCCAGCTCTCGGTCCTCATACTCGGCTTCCTGCTTATCGCCATGGTCCTCGTCGTGGGCGGAGTGGACGTCACAGCCGCCCAGCTGGCCAGAATCCGCCTCGTCGACGTCGCCGACGCGGCAGCGTTGGACGCTGCGGACGCACTCGATACCGAAGCGGCATACCGCAAGGGCGTGACGGACGCGGTGGTGCTGAGTTCGGCGACCGTGCGTCAGGCTGCAGCCGCCTATCTGGGTGGGCGGATCAGGCCCGAAGGGGTGCGTAACTGGGGTCTTGCGGCAGGAACGGGAGCACAGGACGCCGCCACGGCTGTGGTGGTCCTGGACGCGACCGTCGAACTGCCGATGACCGGCGGGCTGCTGTCGGCACTGGGTAAGGACGTGTCCGTCCGTGTGGAGGCACGTGCCAGGGCTCCGCTGCAACCGACGCCCTAGGCGGTGCCGTCTGGTAGCGCTCACCGCGGTCCGGGCGTCGCAGGGTCAGCGCAGCAGGTCGATGACCTCGGGGGAGGTGTAGAAGGGTTCCAGGTGCGCGCGGAGGAGCCGTTCGAGGTCACCGCTATCGCGGAGCGCGGCCACGGCGGTGGAGGTGAGGCGGGTGAGGTGTGCCAGGAGGTCCGCACCGGCCACGTCCAGGGCGTCGAGCAGTTCGGCCACCGGGTAGCCACCGAACCAGTCGAAGAGCCCGTCGACGAGCGCCTCGGCGAGGTGGGCGGCATACGGGGTCCCGGCGGTGGCGGCCACCAGGTCGTGGCCCGCCGCGACGAGGGCCACGATGTCCTCCCGCGAGGCGAGCGCGCCCAGTCCCGCGACGGGCTCCCGGGCCAGGTGGTCCCAGACCTGCAGCGCCGCGTCGCGGGTCGTCGGGTCGCGCAGGGTGTCGACGAGGATCCGGTTGAGGCGGCGCACGGCATACGTGCCGCCCTTGCCGACCGTGTCGCCTAGGATCGCTTCCACCTGTTTGTCCGCCGCGCCCTTGAGGCGAGCAGCCGTGCTCGTCCCCAGCGACACGAGCGGGCCCAGGCCCGGCACGCGCGAAGCGACGGCCTGGTTGGCCTGGACGACCTCGGCGACAATCCGGCCCATGAACCGGGAGGCGACCACCCCGACCAACGGGCTCTCGGCGAGCTTGTCGAGCACCCGATCGATCGCGGGAGTGAGCGCCAGCGCGCGGGTGACCAGCGCGTCCACCTGGGCCCGGTCGACCGCCGCGCCGAGCGCGAACGGGTCCGTCGGGCCGTCGAGGACGAGGTCAGTAGCGATCTCGACCACGCTCACTGCGGCGGCACTGCCCGGCACCGTCTGGAGAAGGTGCGCGATGAACCCTGCCACCGCCTCCCGTTCGAGCAGATCGACAACTTGATAGTGCGCGGCAGCGTCCAACAGCGACTCGACCGCCTGGCTCACCGTCGCCTCGATCGCCTCATCGCTCAGCTGGCTCAGGTGGTAGGCCACGTGAGCGTCAAGCAGCCGCCGGGCGCGGTCGGCGGCGCGCGACGTTCGGGGGGTCATGGGTTCACCGTAACCCGGGGTCGCCCACGCACACCGAATCCCGTTGGTGGCACAACGCCCCGGCTGCTCGGCGGGCGGAGCGGCATGCCGGGGCGCTCGCGTAGGCTTGACCCCCGTGGCTGTCGACTTCGGAGAAGAGATCAAGCACCTGCGCGCGACGATGGATTCCGTGCGCGAGGTGACCAACCTCGATGCCCTGACCGCCCAGATCCAGCGGCTGGAAGCCGACGCGTCCGTCCCCAATCTCTGGGACGACCCCGAGCACGCCCAAAAGGTGACCTCCGCGCTGTCGCGGGCCAACGCCGAGCGTGATCGGGTCACCGGGATGGACAGCCGGGTCGAGGATCTCGAAGTGCTCGTCGAGATGGGCACCGAAGAGGACGACGCCGAGACCCTCGCCGAAGCCGAACGCGAACTCGCCGCCCTCAAGAAGGACGTCGGCGAGCTTGAGGTTCGCACCCTGCTTAGCGGCGAGTGGGACGCCCGCGAGGCCGTCGTGACGATCCGCTCGGGCGCCGGGGGAGTGGATGCCGCAGATTTCGCTGAGATGTTGCTGCGGATGTACCTGCGCTGGGCCGAACGGCACAACTACCCGACGGCCGTGCTGGACACGTCCTACGCCGAGGAGGCCGGCCTCAAGTCGGCCACCTTCGAGGTCAAAGTGCCCTACGCGTTCGGCAACCTGTCCGTCGAGGCCGGCACCCACCGGCTGGTGCGGATCAGCCCGTTCGACAACCAGGGCCGTCGCCAGACCTCGTTTGCGGCTGTCGAGGTGGTTCCGCTCATTGAGCAGACCGACCACATCGAGATCCCTGAGAACGAGTTGAAGATCGACGTGTTCCGCTCCTCGGGCCCCGGCGGGCAGAGCGTCAACACGACCGACTCCGCGGTTCGGATGACCCATCTCCCCACCGGCATCGTCGTCTCGATGCAGAACGAGAAGTCCCAGATCCAGAACCGCGCTGCTGCACTGCGGGTCCTGCAGTCCCGGCTGTTGCTGCAGAAGAAGGCCGAGGAGGCCGCTACCCGCAAGGAGATGGCCGGAGACGTCAAAGCCAGCTGGGGCGACCAGATGCGCTCCTACGTCCTGCAGCCCTACCAGATGGTCAAGGACCTGCGCACCGACCACGAGGTCGGCAACCCCGCAGCGGTCTTCGACGGCGACATCGACGACTTCATCGAGGCCGGCATCCGGTGGAAACGCAACCTGGAGAAGTCCGGCGGCTGAGGCAGGGAGGTGAGCGGACGGCATACCGGCGGCGCCACGTCACCGCCCGTTCAGCCGGAGTGTGTCGTCACTCCGTATGCCGCGCGGTTGGCCAACGCCCACCGTCCGAGCACCTGCGCGGCGATCCCTGCGGCGAGCACGATCACGCCCATGGCGATCCACCCCGTTCGCCCGCCGTGGACGCACAGGAGCGCGACAAGCGGGGGTCCGACGACGTTCATCAGGGCAAAGCCGAGGCTGGCCAAGCCCTGGTATTGACCCTGCCGTTCGTGCGGCGCCAGCCCCATCTGCAGAGCCCATTGCCCGCCCGACCCGATCATCTCACCCACCACGTGGACGACCGCACCGAGCAGCAGGACGAGCACGGCCGCGGTGGCCGGGCTCCCATCAGCCAGGCCCATGAGGGTGAAGCCCACCGCGATGAGCAGACCGCCCCGCACCATGGCTCGTCCGCCGGTGGTGACCGAGTCAGCACGCCGCGACAATGGCACCTGGAACGCCGCCACCGCCACGGTGTTGATGAGCATGAGCACGGCGACCATGACCTGCGGTGCCTGGGTTCCCTCCGAAATGAACAGCGCCAGCCCGAGCTCCGCCGCGACGAAATGGACCGAGAACAAAGACGTGCTTAGCGCAACTGCGACGAAGGGCAGGTCCTGCAGGACGCCCAGTCGTGGCTCGCCCGCTGCCCGTCGACAGGGAGGCAGATGGTTCAGCCGGGTGCCGTTCCAGGCTGCGAAAGCCGTCAAGATGCCCGCCAGGACGAAGGCCGTGACGTATGCCGCCCGGGTGTCCACTGCGAGCGCGACGCCACCGACGACCGATCCCAGGGCGATGGCGCTGTTGGTCACCGCCCGCAGATAGGCCTTAAACAGCACACCCTGTCCTCCGATGGCGACCTGGGCGATGATGCCGTTGCGGACTGCGTTGACCGACGACGCGAGGGCCGCCTCGGCGCCCAACAACGCCGCGAGCGTCCAGGGGGTTGTGGCCAGGACCGGCAGGGGGGTGGTCACGGCGAGTGCGATCATCAAGCGGATCAGGACCTCGCGCGGCCCACGAGTGTCACCGAGGTGACCGGCCGGCAGGGCCACCACCAGGGCTGCTGCGGCCGCCACGGAGACCGAGAGTGCCACCTCCGCGGGGGTGAACCCTTGTTGACGGGTGAAGAAGATCGCCGAGGTCGTCATCACCGCTCCGCCACCGAACCGGGTGGCGAAGGATCCGATGGCCAGGACCCGTAGTTGGGGGTCCAAGGGTATGCCGCGTCGGGTCAGCGCCTGCTCGCTGCCCTGGCCGCTCACGTCCCATTTCCCTTCGACAAAGTATCTTGACGTCAAGATACGTGACGGATCTGTGGCCGCGCAACGCGGTTTCGCGGCGCCCACACGACCGCGCGCGCCGCCCGCCTTGACGAGAGGGCGGCATACTCTCGCGCCACGCCAGCCACGCACGTAACTGTGGTTTCATCAGTCACTCAACTACCCTCGAACCACACCAGGTGCCCAAGCGTGCCCTGGCGCCAGGCTGCCCCGACCGGAGAGCTCACGGATGATCCTGTTCGACACCGTCACCAAGACCTACCCAAAGGCCACCCGTCCGGCCCTGTCGAAGGTCTCGCTCGAGGTCGAGCGCGGGGAGTTCGTGTTCATTGTCGGCAGCTCGGGCTCGGGCAAGTCAACGCTCCTGCGCCTGGCCATCCGTGAGGAGCGGGCCACCTCCGGAACCGTCCTGGTCGCGGGCCGTGAGCTCGGGACGCTGCCCGACCGACGTGTGCCAATGCTGCGCCGTGAGATTGGCACGGTCTTCCAGGACTTCCGATTGCTGCCCAACAAGACGGTCTTCCAGAACGTGGCCTTCGCGCTTCAGGTGATCGGCCGTTCGCGCGCCATCATCCGCCAGACCGTCCCCGAGACCTTGCGGGTCGTCGGCCTGGAAGGCAAGGAGAAGCGCTTCCCGCACCAGCTCTCCGGCGGCGAACAGCAGCGCGTGGCCATCGCCAGGGCCATCGTCAACAAGCCGACCATCCTGTTGGCCGATGAGCCAACCGGAAACCTCGATCCGGCCACGAGCCGAGAGATCGTGTTGCTTCTGGAAAGGATCAACCGGACCGGCACGACCGTCGTCATGGCCTCTCACGACCATGAGATCGTGAACGACTTCCGCAAGCGGGTCATCGAGCTCGACGCCGGCACACTCGTTCGCGACGAGGCCGGGGGGGACTACGGAACGACGACATCAGCGATCCCCGTTGTCCGGGTCGAGCCGGACGACGCGCCGAACTCCGACGGGGGGAAGCACTGATGCGAGCTGGATTCGTTCTCGCAGAACTGGGCACCGGACTGCGGCGCAACCTGTCGATGGCGGTCTCGGTCATCCTCGTGACGATGATCTCGATGTATCTGCTCGGGCTCGGCCTGTTGGCCCAACGCCAGGTCGACACGATGAAGGACTACTGGTACGACCGCGTGCAGGTCTCAATTTTCCTGTGCGTCGATGGGTCGCAGTATGCCGCGTGCGGAGGCAAGGCCACCACGACCACCCAACGCGACCAGATCAAGGCGCAACTCGAGCAGATGAAGCCGCCGGTCAAGGACGTCTACTACGAGAGCCAGGCCGAGGCCTTTAAGCGGTTCAAGGAGCAGTTCAAGAACTCCCCGTTGGCTGAGCAAGCCACCGAGCGCGCGTTCGCCGACTCCTTCCGGGTCTCGCTTACCGATGCCGGCAAGTACGACGTGATCGTCTCCTCGTTCCAAGGCGCTCCTGGCGTCGGTCGGGTACAGGACCAGAAGCAGTTGCTCGACCGCTTCTTCGCCTTCATGAACGCGGTCTCCTGGGGCGCGATCGCGCTGTCGGCCCTGATGGTGCTCTGCGCCATCCTGCTCATGGCCACAACGATCCGCCAGACGGCGTTCTCCCGACGGCGCGAGACAGGGATCATGCGTCTAGTTGGCGCCTCGAACTCGACTATCCAGCTCCCCTTCGTGCTCGAAACCCTCGTCTCGTCACTCATTGGGGCATCGCTGGCCATGGCCCTGCTGTGGGCCACGGTCCGCTACGGCGTGGGGGGTTACCTGAGCAAGGCCCTGGTCGACACTGCCTTTATCGGGATGACTGATGTCATCGCGGTTGGCCCCTGGGTCGTGGGCGGCGTTGCCGTCGTTGCGGTGCTCACGTCCTGGTTCACCCTGCGCCGCTATCTGCGGGTCTGAGGCCGACGTGGGCAGGCAAGGGCACCGTGATTCACAGGGAGTCTCGGGGCCCGCGCGCGCGCTCGGTGTGATACCAAAGGGTCCGGTGATACTTATGGGACGGATGCGTCGGCTCTGGACCCCGGGCCGGGTGAAGCAACGATATGCCGCCGGGCTGGCTGTCGTGTGCGCTCTCGGTCTGCACGTCGGACCGGCGGCGTTGGCCGACACCATCGATGACAAGAAGGCGGCTGATCGGCACGTCGCAGCCTTGGAACAGACGCTGGAGGACACCTCGGCCGAGCTTGCGGCGGCCTACCTGGCCCTCGCCGAAACGCAAGCCCTCATGCCGGCTGCTCGCAATCGACTGTTGCTGGCCGAGGCCGCCTCCCGAACCGCGGCACGGCGTAACGCCGAAGTCGGAGCTTCGCTGGCCGTGGCCGAGGCCAACGTGGCGCGGGCCCAAGAGAAGCTCGACCGCAACGTCACGACGCGTGACCAGACCCAGCGCACGCTCGATTCGTTTGCCGCCGACCTGTTCCAGGGGGGGTCGGTCGGGCAGTTGTCCGTAGCCTTGGGCGCGACCAGTGCCGATGACTTCGCCACCCGTCTTGTCCTGGCCGATACGGTGACCGCGCTGACCAACCAGGCGCTCAACGACCTCGCGACCGCCAAGGCCGACGGCGATGCCACCCGTGCCTATCTCGACGCGGTCCAGGCCGAAGTGACGGCGCTCAAACGCGAGGCGGAGTCCGCGTTGGCCGCCGCCAAGTCGGCCGAATCGGACGCCGCTGCCGCCAAGGCGTCTCTGGACGCGCTGGTGGCCAAACAGAGCGGATTCGCGGCCGAGGTGGAAAGCCGCAAAGCGGCCGAGCAGAGCCAGTTGGCCGAGGCCGAGGCCGAGCAACAGCGGCTCCAAGCGCTCCTGATCGAGCAGGCCCGGATCGCCCGTGAAGAAGAGGCCAAACGCAAGGCGGCGGCCGAAGCGGCCAAACAGGCCGGCAAGCCGGTTCCGGCCGCGTCGACGCCCGATCGGCCAGCCACCAGATCCGGCTATCTGGATGTGCCGGTTCGAGGAGCTCGGATCTCCTCCGAATACGGCATGCGCTACCACCCGATCCTGCATTACTACCGACTTCACTCCGGGATGGACTTCGCGGTCGCCTGCGGCACCCCCTTGTATGCCGCAGCACCAGGTCGGGTGATCCGCGCTGGCTGGCGAGGCGGGTATGGCAACAGCGTCCTCATCGACCACGGGATCCAGCGCGGTGTCGATTTGGTGACCACCTACAACCACCTCTCCTCGATCGTCACCTACGGCGGGGCAGTGGCGCGCGGTCAACTCATCGGATACTCGGGGACGACGGGGCTCTCGACCGGCTGCCACCTGCACTTCGAAACTCTCGAAGACGGACGTTTCGTCAACCCGCGCACCTGGCTCTAGCCACCCGGCTCAACCGGGCTGACCGGGTATGACCGGGTAGCGTGGACCCTCCCGGGCAGGGTCATAGGGAGGAACACGCACGTGGTCAAGGAACGCGGCCGGAAGGTCATCGCGAGCAACCGCAAGGCGCGCCACGACTACCACATCGAGGACACCTTCGAGGCCGGCATCTCCCTCATGGGGACCGAGGTCAAGGCCCTGCGGGCCGGACGGTGCTCGCTCATCGACGGGTTCGCGCAGTTCACGGGTGACGAACTCTGGCTCGAAGGCGTCCACATCCCCGAATACAGCCAGGGCACCTGGACCAATCACGCGCCGCGCCGCCGCCGCAAGCTCCTCCTGCACCGAGAGGAACTGACGAAGATCGCCACGAAGACCCGAGAGAAGGGCCGCACCATCGTTCCCCTCGCGGTCTATTTCAAGGACGGCCGGGCCAAGGTCGAGATCGCCCTCGCGACCGGAAAGCGCGAGTACGACAAGCGTCAGACGTTGCGCGAGCGCCAGGACAAGCGTGAGGCCGACCGCGCCATGTACTCGCGGAGCGAGCGGTGAGCGCCTCACCTTTCGGTCGGCGTCGACGCTCGCGCCGGTATGCCGCCGCCCTGGCGCTCCTCTTGGCGGCCGCCATGTCGACTCTTGTCCTGCTCGTAGCCCCCACCGCACACGGTGCGGTGATCGCGGAGGGTGGGCGGACGGCATACGGGACCGACGTGGTGAGCGCCGCCCGGCCGATGGTCGCCCCGTGGGTCGACGGCTTCGGTGCCGACCTCGCGGTGGCGGAGCTGGTCGGCGCGGACCGGATGCCAGCGTTCGACTCGGCCTTCGTCGTCGACAAGGACGGCGGGATCACGGTGACCGAGACGATTCGCTACGCGTTCGACACCTCTGGGGGCAGCCGGCGGGGAATCTTCCGGACCATCACAGTCCGCCAGGGCGTCGACGGACGGCCCGATGTCTACCGTTACCTCGGCCTCACTGGCGTCACGGTCAGTAGCCCGACGGGTGCCAACTCGACGGTTCAGCTGGTCGACAACGGGGCCGACGTGACGATCCGGGTCGGCTCGCCGTCGGTGACGGTGAGCGGCACCCAGACCTACATCGTGCGCTACCACCTGGCCAACGTCCTCAACCCCTTCACGGACAGCCAGACGGCGGAGTTCTACTACAACGTCACCAAGGACGACACGGTGCCCAAGGACCGGGTGACCGTCTCGGTCACCGCGCCGGCGCCGACCACGGACGTGCGCTGCACCCGTGGCGAGGGCGCGGCGTGCGACTCGGCGACCGGGGGCGCGACGGCGAACTTCGCCGTGAGCGGGCTCGCGGCACGGGAGAACCTCACCATCGCCACTCGCTATCCTTTGTCGGCCTTCGGGCTCATCGCCCCCGACATCCGGACAGGCGCGGCGAGTTCGCCCGGCTCCGGGCTGGATGAAGGTATCGCGCGGCTGGCCTCGCTCGCGTCTGTCGCGGGCGGTCTGCTCGCCCCGATCATCGCCCTCATCACGATGGGCACCTTGGTCGCTACTCGCGGCCGAGACGAGTGGTATGCCGGTCTCACTCCGGGGCTGACCCCTGGTCCCCTCGCGCGCGGGCCGGTGGACAGGGGTCAGACCGGGGCGGCAGGTGACGGCGGGACCGGAGCGGGCGGCATACCGGGCTCCGCCTTCGGCATACCAGCGGGCGCGGGTGCGCCGACGCGCCGGGGACGGACCCCCACTGTCGCAGTGCAGTTCAACCCGCCACCGGGCGTGCAGCCCGGACTGGTCGGCACGGTCATCGACGAATCCGCGGACACCCTGGACGTCTCGGCGACCGTCATCGATCTGGCCGTGCGTGGCTTCCTGCGGATCGAGGAAGTCGAGGGTGGTGGGATGTTCTCGCGCACCGACTGGCGGTTGACACAGTTGCCACCCCGAGGGGGCGAGGTGCTGCGGCCTTATGAGGAGAACGTGCTGCGGGGGCTCTTCGAACAGGGCAACCCGATCCTGCTATCTGACCTCAAGAACCACTTCGCGGGCACGCTATCGGCAACCAAGGACCTCATGTATGACGAGGTCTTGTCGCGCGGCTGGTTCCGCAAGTCGCCGCAGAGCCAGCGGATGGCCTGGCGCGGGTTCGGCTTCTTCATCGTGGGGGCCGGCGTGGTCACCATGTTTGCCTACGGATCGATCTCGCGCGGCATCGATGCGACGAGTGGGATCTCACTTCCGATTCCCTCGGGCTGGGTGTTGGGTGCTGGTCTGGCGGTGGCCGGGTTAGTCATCCAGTTGCTCGGCGCGCGGATGGCGGCGAAGACCGCGGCCGGGTCGGCGGTGCTGGCGCAGTCGCTGGGGTTCCGGCAATACCTCGTGACTGCCGAGGCCAACCAGATCCGGTGGGAAGAGGCCCAAGAGATCTTCTCGCGATACTTGCCGTTCGCCATCGTCTTCGGTGTCGCCGATCGCTGGGCCAAGACGTTCCAAGAGGTGGCGGCGGCAGCGGCGGCCGCCGGGCAGGTGGTCATCATGCCGGACTGGTATATCTACCACGGCACTCTCTTCCCCGACTTCGGCAGCATCGTCGACGGGGTCGACTCGTTCTCGACGACGGCCAGCGGGACCTTCCAGTCGACGCCCGGTTCCTCTGGTGGGTCCGGGTTCGGCAGCTCCGGCGGGTCGTTCTCCGGCGGTGGTGTGGGCGGGTCGTCGTCGGGCTCATGGTGATACAGCTGCCTGCGAAAACCTCTGCGGGAGTGAGGATTTCGGAGCCAACCGGTGCCCCAAGCACCGACTTCATCGGCGGGTGTGAGGATTTCGGGGGCAGCGTCAACAGCGCAGACGAGCGCTGACGGTTCGGCCTGGCAGACTCGCCCCGTGACCACCGCGCCGACCTCCCTCGCTCAGCTGCAGCGGCGAACGCTCGCCACCCTGGTGTCTACCCAAGTCCTCGGCGGGCTGGGGGTCGGCGCGGCGATCTCGGTCAACGCCATGCTCGCCAAGGATGTCTCGGGAGTCGAGTCGCTGGCCGGTCTGGCTCAGACGGCCGCGGTCCTGGGGACAGCGCTGGTCACCCTGCTGCTAGCGCGGGTCATGGACGACCGCGGCCGCCGGATCGGCCTCTCGCTGGGCTATGGCCTCGGCTTCCTTGGGACGGCGCTGTCGATCCTCGCCGGCGTCCTGAGGTTCTTCCCCCTCCTGCTCGTCGGAGCCGTCTTTCTCGGCGCCACCACCGCGGCCAACAACCAGAGTCGTTATGCCGCCACCGACCTCTCACCCCCGGCCCACCGCGGGCGCGACCTCTCCCTCGTCGTTTGGGCGACTACCGTCGGTTCGGTGCTCGGGCCGAACCTGTCCGGGCCGGGCAAGGTGGTTGCGGGCGTGGTCGGGTTGCCACCTCTCACCGGTGCCTATCTGTTTTCCGGCGTCGGCATGCTCGCGGCACTGGCCGTCATGCTCATCCGCCTGCGCCCCGACCCGCTGATCGTCGCTCGTGCCGAGCACCTCAAGGGCACCCCGGAAGGCCAGGTCCCCACGACGAGGGCGTCCGGCTGGGCATTGCTGCGTGAGAACCGGCTCCTCCGCTTGGCCGCCCTCGGCATGGCGCTCAGCCACGCGGTCATGGTGTCGGTCATGGTGATGACCCCGATACACATGGACCACGGTCATGCCGCGTTGGAGATCATCGGGCTGGTCATCAGTATCCACATCCTGGGCATGTATGTCTTCTCCCCACTGGTTGGAATGGCCGTCGACCGATGGGGGAGCGCCCCGATCCTCGGCCTCGGGGCCGTGACCCTGCTCGCCTCCCTCGTGCTGTCGGGCACATCCCACGCCGGGGCCTCCTGGCCCCTGGGCCTGGGTCTGTTCCTTCTCGGTGTGGGGTGGTCGCTGGGCACCATCGCGTGTTCCACCCTCGTCACGGCAGCATCCACCCCGCACACCCGTCCGGCGATCCAGGGGGTCACCGACCTGCTCACCAGCCTCACCGCCGCGGTCGGGGGTGCCGCCGCCGGAGTGATCGTCGGGGGGCCCGGTTACTCGGCGCTCAACGCGGCGGCGGCTGTCCTGGCTGTCGGCGTCCTGGTGACGGCGGCCGCGGTGGGACGGCATACCTCGTCGATCCGGTCCGCCGACTAAGGTGGAGGCACCCAGACCGACCGCTGCGATGAGTGGAGCGCGATGACCTCCTCCCCGGGTCAGGACCGCACCCACACCGCGCCCGCGGGCTGGGTGGGTCGGATCCGGCGCGAGTTGGACGACATCGGCTACGCCTGGGGTGACGGAGTCACTCGGTGGGGGACACTGGGCAGCCTGCTCATCCTCGTCGGGGCCTATGGCCCGTCCACGATGCCTAACGCCAACTTCTGGCGGGACCTGCCGGGGATCGGTCTGCTGCAGACAACTTTGACCGGCCGGATTCTCGCGACCGGCGCGATGCTCATCGGGGTGGTCATCGTCCTGGACGCCTGGTTGCGGTTGCGCCCGGCCAAGGGAGACCGGCCCCTGACCCGCGGCACCGTGTGGTGGTGGTCGCTGCCGCTGCTCTTCGCCCCACCGTTGCTGTCCTTCGACGCGTTCTCGTATGCCGCGCAAGGCGAGTTGGTCAGCCGTGGCTTCGACCCCTATAAGGACGGCCCCGGTGTGCTCGGGGACGCGTTCACCAGTCAGGTCGACCAGATGTGGCGGGACACGCCGGCGCCCTACGGCCCGCTGTCCCTGCAACTGCAACATCTCCTCGTGGTGGTTACCGGGCATCAGCCGTACGCCTCGGCGTTGCTCGTGCGCATCCCGGCCTTCGTCGGGGTGCTGCTGCTGGCGGTCTATCTGCCGCGATTGGCCCGGCGGATCGGCTATGACCGGGAGACGACGATTTGGTTGGCTGTGCTCAACCCCCTCGTCCTGCTGCACCTGGTCGGCGGCGCGCACAACGACGCGTTGATGATCGGCCTCATGGTCTGGGGCCTATGGGTTGCTGCCAAGACCCACTGGGCGCCGGCCGCGGTCATCATCGCCGCCGCAGCCTCGGTCAAGCAGCCCGCCGCCGTAGCGATCCTCGCCGTGGCAGCGTTGCACGCCTGGCATGTCGGGGGGTGGCGGCAACAGCCGAGCAACGCCACCGTCGCCCGGTATGCCGTCGGCGTCGTCGGCGTCTTTCTCGCCTCGTTCGTGGCGATCGGGCTGCTCACTGGGCTGGGCTTCGGCTGGATCACGGCGCTCGGAGTCCCCAACGCGGTGCGTAGCTTCCTCTCGCCGGTGACCACGATCGCACAGGGCATCGACTGGGCGCTGGTCCACCTCGGCCTGATCCCCGACTCCGACCTCATCGTCCCCCTTGCCCAGCGGATCGGCCAGGTGGCGGGACTGCTCATCGTGGCGTGGCTCATTCTCAAGTTCAAGGCGCGCCACCCGGTCCGCACGCTCGGGTGGATGCTGCTCGTGCTGGTGTTCACCGGGCCGGTCGTGCACCCGTGGTACATCCTCTGGGGCGGGCTGCTGTTCGCCATGACCGAGGCCGGTCAGCGACAGCGACGGATCGTCGTCTGGGCCACGTGTGGGCTGGCGATGTACTCCGTCGTCGACGCCTCCTGGCGCAGTTCGGCCATTGCCGTCGGCGTCACGGCCGCCCTGGCGCTCGTGTGGATTACCACCGGTCACGACCGTGACCTCATCAGAGACAAGGACTTCGCAAGAGACCGTCGGACCTCGTCCGACGTCTGAGGCCTGCGCTCTCGCGGGAATGGAGTCGACCCCGCACGCCGTTGCACGGCATACTGAAGGTTCTTGACAACTGCACAGCGTGACGTGGACACCCCATCCATGGGGGTGATCGGTTTCGACGGTGGTCGTCGTGCCAGGAGAAGCGGGCCGAGGACGCACGGTTAACTCGTTAACGATCCGTGCAAACCAATAGGTGCCAACGCAAAGCGCACCGACTTCGCCCTCGCCGCCTGAGCGAGCCTCGAAGTCCGTCAGCCTGAGGTAGTTTCCGACTCAGTGCCTGGCGTCAGCTAGGAAACTCACCGCGCCGTCATGTCGGGGGGCGGCGTGGGACATCAACTCGACTGGGCCTGTCAGGGAACGCGTGCGTGCGAGCCCTGGGGCCGAGAAACTCCTCAGCGCACTGCGCCCGGAGAAGTCCTGGGATCACGTCATCGGACGCGGGTTCGATTCCCGCCACCTCCACCAAGCCTCAGGTCGGCTCGCGTGGACACGTCACGCATGCAGCGCGAAAGGCGCCAATCCGGTATGCCGGGTGGGCGCCTTTCGGGTTGTCCGGGCGATTCACACGCTGATCGAGCGCACCGGCCCAGGGCCCCAGGGTGTCTGCTGACCGATAGCGCCGACTGGGACGATGTCCTTGCCCATCGGGACGAGCGACACCGGGATGAGCTTGAGGTTGGCCAGGGCGAGCGGGATGCCGATGATCGTCACGGCTTGGGCGATGGCCGTCGTCAGGTGCCCAAGGGCGAGCCACCAGCCGAACAACAGGATCCACACGATATTGCCCACGGTCGAGGCAGCTCCGGCGTCCGGTTTGTCGACGATGGTCCGGCCGAACGGCCATAGCGCATAGTTCGCCATCCGGAACGAGGCGATGCCCCACGGAATGGTGACGATGAGCAGGCAGGCGAGCACGCCAGCGGCAAGGTAGGTCAGCCACAGCCAGAACCCGGCGAAGACGACCCAGATGATGTTGAGGATGGTGCGCACGAGCGCTTCTTTCGGTGATGCGGATTGAAACGGGTATGCCGTCAACGCTGGCCGACGCGGCCCGGTTCCGGCCGCGGACTCATGCCTGATAGGCCGAGGCGTCGGCGGCCGCAGGCTGTGACGGTTGGTGTGCCTCTTGGTCGGCGATCTGTCGGCGGACTTCGGTCATGTCCAAGTCCTTGACCTTGCCGACGAGGTCCTCGAACACCGGGGCAGAAAGCGCGCCGGGCTGGGCGAAGACGAGAATGCCCTCACGGAAGGCCATGATCGTCGGGATCGACGTGATCTCCAATGCACCAGCCAGGGCCTGCTCGGCCTCGGTGTCGACCTTGCCGAACACGACCTCGGGGTGGGCTTGCGAGGCCTTCTCGAACACGGGCCCGAACTGTCGGCACGGGCCGCACCAGGAGGCCCAGAAGTCGACGAAGACGGTGTCGTTGTCCAGAATGGTCCGCTCGAAGTTAGCCGCGGTCAGCTCGGTTGTTGCCATGGGTGTGCCAACGGCGCCCGTGCGAGACCTATTCCGCGGGCTCGGCGCTGACGAGTTGCCACGCGACCCGGACGCTCGCGCCAACCGAGTGTTCGCCGGCCTCGACCGGCAACCCACCCCCGGACTCCTTCATCATCATCCGGGTGCCCATGGCAGCCGGCGTCGGGTCGATTTCCCCACCGCCTCCCTCGACCACCGCGAGCACGCGACCGAGTCGCGCACCGGCGAGGGCGGCATACTGGGCGGCCTTGGCCTGGGCGTCCGCGAAGGCCGCCTCGCGCGCCTGGGTGGCCAGTGGTGCGCGATCGGCCAGGTCGAGGGTGATCCCGTCGACGACCAAGCTGTTGCCGGCCGCGTCGGCGACCGCGTCGACAAGGTCGTTGAGGTCGGTCAGCTGCCGTACGAGCAGGGTCAGCTGGTGGTATGCCGTGTAGCCATCCGTCACGCCCTCGTTGGTCCACCGAGGCTGGACCGATGCGCTCGTTGAGGAGATGTCCCGGTCGGCGAGGCCATGCGCGCGGGCGGCCGCGCTCACCTTTCGGACGGTGGCCGCAGCGGCGGACAGCGCTGCCGCTACACCTTCGGAGTCGCAGCGGATCCCGAGGGCGACCCGCACGACGTCCGGGGTTGCACTGGCGCTGCCCGAACCGGTCACCTCGACGCGGGCGGGTCGGGGGCCACGGTGCTGCTCAGGCGAGGTCATGGCTCACCCTACGTCGTCCCATAGCCTGATGGGATGCGGAAGCGGTGGCTGAGGGCGACTCTCGTCGGGTCGATCGGGGTGCATGTGCTCGCCCTCTACTGGCCGCGCGTTGACGTCCCTGGGACCCTTGAGGGCGGCGACAAGCTCACCCACGTTCTGTTGTTCGGCGTGCCCGTCCTGGCGGCCGTGCTGGCGCTACGCCGTCCCTGGCTCGTGGTCGCGCTTCTCACCTTGCACGCGCCGCTCAGTGAATGGGCGCAGTCGGCACTGCTGCCCGATCGCTCCGGGGACCCTGCCGACGCGGTGGCCGACGTTGTCGGCGTGCTGCTCGGGGTCGCGGTCGGGCTTCTCGCCCGACCGCGGGGGAGTCCTAGGACGCTGGTAGACTAGGTCAGTTCGCCGGGCACCGACCCTGCGGTTTCCGGGCGCACCGCGCGCCTGAGGCACGTCTTATCCGGTCGCCCTGACGGCGGCTCGAGACGCGTCTACTCGAGTCACCGGAAGTAGCTGATCCACCTCATGCCCGCCCCCAAACGTTCCGGCGCGCCCAAGAAGGCCCGCTGGACCACTGCCCAGAAGTCTGCGGCCAAGTCCGGCCCCAAGAAGCCACATCGCGGGCAGTCCGCTGCGCCCGCTGGGAAGCCGCCGCGTTCTGAGCGCGCGCCGCGTCACGAGCCGCGGTCCGTTTCCAACGACGCTGGCAGGTCGCGGTATGCCGCCCGCGCCCGCGCCCGCGACGAGCGTCCTGCGCGCGACGCGCGTGGCGAACGTCCGTCACGCTTCGACCGGGACGAGCGCCCCGCCCGACCGGCCCGTTTCGACCGGGACGAGCGCCCCGCCCGTCCGACGCGCTTCGACCGGGACGAGCGGCCCGCCCGACCGGCCCGTTTCGACCGGGACGAGCGCCCCGCCCGTCCGACGCGAATCGACCGGGACGCCCGCCCGCGGCGTTTCGACCGGGACGACCGGCCGGCCCGTCCAGCGAAGTTCGACCGCGACGAGCGGCCGCGGCGGTTCGACCGTGATGACCGGCCGCGGCGGTTCGACCGTGATGACCGACCCCGCCGTGTCGAGCGCGATGGTGAGCGGACGGCATACCGGGAGCCGTTCGTCGACCCGGAGAGCGAGCGTCTCGCTGCGGACTCGTGGACCTCGTCGGCCCGCACCCCGGTCTCGACCGGCCCGGTGACGGTGGCCGAGGACAATGGGTTCGCCGCCCTCGATCTGCCCGAACGGCTCGTTGAGCGGTTGGCCCGCGACGGGATCACCGCGCCGTTCCCCATCCAGGAAGCCACCATTCCTGACGCATTGGCGGGGCGCGACGTCCTCGGCCGTGGCCAGACCGGATCGGGCAAGACTCTTGCCTTCGGCCTGCCGATGCTCGCCCGCCTGTCGGCGGACGGTTCCGGCCGGGTCCCACGCAGGCCGCGGGCGTTGGTGCTCGTGCCGACCCGCGAGCTGGCCATGCAGGTGTCCGACGCACTGGAACCCCTCGTGCACGTCCTCGGGATGCGGCACAAGCTCGTGGCTGGGGGTTTGTCCTACACGACCCAGATCAGTGCTCTCGAGCGCGGGATCGACCTGCTGATCGCGACGCCAGGGCGCTTGATCGACCTGCTCGACCGCGGCGCCGTCGAGCTCGGGTCCGTCCAAGTCACGGTCTTGGACGAGGCCGACCACATGGCCGAGATGGGCTTCCTGCCCGAGGTGACCCGCATCCTGGACGACGTCCCCGTCGAAGGCCAGCGGCTGCTCTTCTCGGCGACCCTCGACAACGGAGTGGATCAGCTCGTCGAGCGCTATCTCAGCGACCCGGTGACCCACTCGACAGACGACGTGTCGGCGTCGGTGACGACGATGCGACACTTCCCGTTCCTCATCGACCCTCAGCACAAGAAACCGATCACTGCCGAACTGGCCAACCGGCCCGGTCGCACCCTGGTGTTCGTCCGCACCAAACTCGGCGCCGACCGGGTGGCGGCGCAACTGCGCGAGCTAGGGGTGGTCGCTGCGGCTTTGCACGGCGGCCTCTCCCAGGGCGCCCGCAACCGGGTACTCGGCGCCTTCCGGCTCGGTGCGCTGCGCGTGCTCGTCGCCACGGATGTCGCCGCCCGGGGGATCCACGTCGATGATGTGTCCCTCGTGCTGCAGGTCGACCCGCCCGCAGACCACAAGGACTACCTGCACCGAGCCGGGCGAACTGCCCGGGCGGGCGAGGAGGGCAGTGTTGTCACCCTCGTGCTGCCGCATCAGCGCAAGCAGACCGAGCGACTGCTCAAGGAGGCCGGCCTCGAGGAGGTGCCGACCCGGGTCGCGCCCGGCGGCCGGCTGGTCGCGGCGGCCGGAGGGTCGGCGCCGACCGGTGAACCGGTGACCGACGACGCCATGCGCCGACTGCTCGAACCCGAGCGACGTGGCCCGGCGGGGCCTCGTGGACCTCGGCACGGCAGCCACGGTGGCTTCCGGCCGCACCACGGCGGCGCCGCCCGCCGTGACGGCCGCCGTGACGACCGTCGTGACGATCGACGCGAGGGCGCGCTCGATGATCGGGGTCGTGCCCCTCGTGACGGGCGACGGTCGGTGCGAGACTAAGAGCGTGGGCTCCGAGCCGTCCGAGTCATCTGAGCCGACCGGTGGGTCGGCGGCATACCTGGCCGGGAAGTTGCTGGTCGCAACCCCCGCGGTCGAGGGCGATGCCTTCCGGCGTTCGGTCATCCTCGTGCTCCACCACGACGGTGACGGGGCGCAGGGCGTCGTGATCAACCAGCCCCTGGAAGCTGCCGTCGACGCGGTCCTGCCTGGGTGGCAGGCCGTCGCAACGGCCCCACAGACCCTGTTCCGGGGCGGCCCGGTTGGGACCGACTCGGCAATCGGGATCGTCAGCGTCCCCGGCGAGGGAGAACAGACCCTCGGGGTGCAACGGCTCTTCGGCGGCATCGGCGTCGTCGACCTCGACGCGCCCCCGCTGCTCGTCGCACCGGAGGTCGCAGGGTTGCGGATTTTCGCCGGGTATGCCGGGTGGGCCGGCGGGCAACTCGAAGGCGAGATCCGTCGCGGAGACTGGTACGTCCTAGACGCCGAGCCCCGAGACGCCTTCAGCGACGAACCGCAGGAGCTGTGGGAGAGCGTGCTGCGTCGACAGCGGGGCAACCTCGCCTTCGTCGCGCTCTATCCCGACGACCCCTCGATGAACTGACCCTTCGCGGCTGTGCCGAAGGGTGGATGGGCCCCCATCGTCGGCCTCGGCGCTGGTTACCCTGGCTGGCATGACCTACGCCGGTGACATCTCCCCGATAGACACCTTCGCTGCCCTGCAGACCGACCCGCGGGCCGTCCTGGTCGACGTCCGCACCAAGGCGGAATGGACCTATGTCGGCGTCCCCGACGTGTCCCACATCGGCAAAGACGCGATCCAGATCGAATGGGTGAGCTACCCGGGCGGCACCCGCAACGACAACTTCGTCGACGACCTCCGCGAAGCCGGGATCGCCGAAGGCCAGCCCATCTTCTTCCTGTGCCGCTCCGGCGTGCGTTCCAAGCACGCAGCCGAGGCGGCGACCGCGGTCGGGTTGGGACCGGCATACAACATCGCGGACGGGTTCGAAGGCCAACTGGACGCGAGCCACCACCGCGGCGTTGGAGGCTGGAAGGCTTCAGGGCTCCCGTGGCGGCAGGGGTGACCGGCGCGGGAGACGGTCCCGCGCCGCGCACCTGGCGGCCGGACACGTATGCCGTGCGCGGGGGCCTCACTCGCAGCGAGTTCGACGAGACCGCCGAGGCGGTGTTCCTCACCTCCGGGTTCGTCTATGACTCGGCGCAGCAGGCCGAAGCGGCCTTCAAGGACGAGATCGACAAGTTCATCTACAGCCGCTACGGCAACCCGACGGTGGCGATGTTCGAGGAGCGGCTGCGGCTGCTGGAGGGTGCTCAGGCGTGCTTCGGCACCGCGTCGGGGATGTCCGCGGTCTTCGTGGCCTTGGCTGCCCTCTGCGGCGCCGGTGACCGGATCGTCGCCTCACGGGCGCTGTTCGGGTCGTGCTTCGTCATCGTCGACGAGATCTTGCCCCGCTGGGGTGTCGAGCGGGTCCTGGTCGACGGGTCTGACCTCGACCAATGGGCAACGGCGCTCGACCGTCCTACGGCCGCAGTGTTTTTCGAGACGCCGAGCAATCCCATGCAGGAACTCGTCGACATCCGCGCCGTTGCCGACCTGGCCCACGGGGTCGGCGCCAAGGTGGTCGTCGACAACGTCTTCGGCACGCCGGTGTTCTCCAAGCCGCTGGAGCACGGGGCCGACATCGTTGTCTACTCCGCCACCAAACACATCGACGGCCAGGGCCGGGCGCTGGGCGGAGCCATCCTCGGACCGGCCGACTTCATTGGGGGACCGGTCAAGAACCTCATGCGCCACACCGGGCCGGCCTTGTCGCCGTTCAACGCGTGGGTCATGCTCAAGGGCCTGGAAACGATGTCGCTGCGGGTCGGGCGTCAGCACGAGAACGCGCTCGCGGTCGCGGCATACCTGGCGGATCATCCCCGCGTCACCCGGGTGCTGCACCCGTGGCGCGAGGACCATCCACAGCACGAGTTGGCCCGCCGTCAGATGTTGGGCGGCGGGACGGTCGTGACCTTCGCCATCGACGGCTCCAAGGACGACGCGTTCGCGGTGATGAACGCGCTGCAGGTCGTCGATATCTCCAACAATCTCGGGGATGCCAAGTCGCTCGTCACCCACCCGGCGACGACGACCCATCGGCGACTGACCCCGGAGGCGCGAGCGGCGGTCGGGATCACCGATGGGACGATCCGGCTCTCGGTCGGCCTTGAGGATCCTGCCGATCTCATCGACGACCTGGGCGCTGCCCTGGCGGCTTTGGTCTGAGCCCGCGGTCCCGAGCTGGGTCAGCGCAGCAAGGCTCCGGTCTCGCCTGGTCGGTTACGGTTGGCGGTATGCCGCGTGCTTCCTCGATGCCGCCCGATCCCTTCGAGCCACTCCCCATGCCCTCCGAACCGGGCACGAGCACCCGCACGAGCGTGCTGGAGCGCGAGGAGACCGTCGTTGAGCCTCAGGTTCAAGAGCCGGGCGACCACGAGCGGTTCAGCCACTACGCGCACAAGGACAAGATCATGGAAGCCATGGTCATGGGCACTCCCTGCGTGGCGCTGTGCGGCAAGGTGTGGGTACCCAGCCGCGACCCGAAGCGCTTCCCGGTGTGCCCCACCTGCAAGGCGATCTATGAGGACGACAATGCGGGCTGGCTCCCCGAGGACGACTGACGAAGGACCGTTGACAACGTGAGGGCCCGCTGTCGCGTCTGAGGGTCAAGTCCAGCCGGAAGGGGGCCGAGATGTCGCAGGTGAGCGACCGACGCCTGGCGGTGGAAGAGCGTCTGCGCGTCCTTGCGGCCCGGCCTATCGCCGGGTGAAGCGGGAGATCCAATGGCGGCGCTGCGGCGCCGACCTGAAGTTGGACCGGGCCGATGCGGGGGAGTTCCCCCATCTCGTGATGACCCACGAGACCCCGCTGATCCGGCCCCTGTCCGGGTTGGAGCACCAACTCCAGCTCAACAAGGTGACGAACCTGCGCAGGGCGGACCCAACCGTTCGCCAGCGGCGCGACCTGCGCGTGGCCGGCCCTGGACCTGCAGATCGAGAACCGGACGGACACGGCATACCGGCTGGGGTTGGCGTTGACGGCGACCCATCTCGTGGGTGAGTGGCGCGCCGACCGGGCGCCCACCCGCAACTATCAGGTCTACGAGGCGGCGCACGAGATTGCGACCGACCTCCCCGGTCGGTTCGTCCGTCGAAGTATCCTGCGGCGCAAGGTGTTCGACTCGGCAGGAGCGGAGATCGACGACGAGTTCGTCGTCGAGAACCACGCGTTGATGATGTATCGGCCGTTCCTCAGCAACCGGCCTGCGGCGGCGTCAATCGAGCAGGTCGACGGGGCGCAGGCTGATCGGGAAGGGTAGGTCCACGGCGAAGGTCTGGTCCCCCTCGGCGTGAGCCGATTGCTCGTAACGCCCGTCGGGGGCGAGCTCCCAAGCCGTGATCGACGGGAGGTCCGGGTCAACGCCCCAGAAGGACACCGTCCCCGCACGTTCGAACCCGGTCTTCTTGTCGGCGAGGTCATAGAGCCTGGTGGCCGGGGAGAGGATCTCCACGGCGAGCAGCGGCGCGCCCGGGAGATCCCGCTCCGAGAACGCCTCGGGTGCGGCCACGAGCAGGTCCGGCTGAAGCACCGTGCTGTCCGACAGGGCCACGTCCAGCGGCGCTGTGCGCACTCTCAGGTGACTCGGGCACGCCGACCGCAGCCGGAAGAAAAGTTCGGCGCTGACCCCCTGATGCCGCGGGCTTGGTGACGGCGTCACCGTGAGCATCCCGTCGACGAGCTCGTAGCGATGGCCATCGTCGGGCATCGCATCGAGATCACCACGGGTGAACTCCCGGCCGCGAGGCAGAACTGTCACAGCCCCCATGGTGCCTCCTCCCTGTGGTAGGGACCAAGGATGCCGGTATGCCGTGTGCGGCCTCCGGGGTTATCCACAGACCCTGCCCGGCGGCCGGTCACGCGACGGGTGCGAACTCCGCGGTGAAGTGGCGCAACTGCGGGGGCTCGGCGACGACCCGATAGCCCGGCAGTGAGTCCTTGACGGCCATGACCCGCTCGGCCACCTCGATGACGTAGTCCATGTGGCTCTGGGTGTAGGTGCGCCGAGGGATCGCCAACCGCACCAGCTCCATGGCCGCCGGGGACTCCGACCCGTCCGGGTGCCGCCCGAACATCGCCGATCCGATCTCGCAAGAGCGGATCCCGCCATGCTCATAGAGCGCGACGGCGAGCGCTTGCCCGGGGAACTGCAGCGGCGGGATGTGGGGGAGCAGTGCCTTGGCGTCGATGTAGACCGCATGGCCGCCCGCGGGCTTGATGCACGGCATACCCAGTGCCTCCAGGGCGTCCGCGACGTATGCCGTCGAGCGGATCCGGTAGCGCAGGAAGTCGTGCGAGACGACCTCCTTGAGCCCCTGGGCAAGCGCCTCGAGGTCGCGGCCGGCCAGCCCGCCATACGTGGGGAAACCCTCAGTAAGGATGAGCAGGTTGCGACACGTGGCGGCGATTTCGTCATCGTTGATGGCCAGCCACCCGCCGATGTTGCCCATCGGGTCCTTCTTGGCCGACATCGTCATTCCGTCCGCCAGGCCGGCCATCTCCCGGATGATGTCCGGCACGTTCCGGTCACCCTGGCCCGCCTCGCGCTCGCGGATGAACCAGGCGTTCTCGGCGAACCGGCAGGCGTCCAGGAAGAGCGGTTTTCCGTGTCGATGGGCGAGCTCGGAGACCGCGTGCAGGTTCTCCAAGGACACCGGCTGACCGCCGCCGGAGTTGTTGGTGACCGTCATCATCACGCATGGGATGTCCGAGCCCCGTTCGCGCAGAACGGCTTCCAGGGCATCAAGGTCCATGTTCCCCTTGAAGGGGTGCAGGGCGGCAGGATCGCGGCCTTCGGCGATGACCAGGTCAAGGGCCTCGGCGCCAGTGAACTCGATGTTGGCCCGGGTCGTGTCGAAGTGGGTGTTCGACGGGATGACCTTGCCCGGTCCGGCGAGCGCCTGGAAGAGGATCCGTTCGGCGGCACGCCCCTGATGCGTGGGGATGACGTGCTCGTAGGGAAAGAGCTCCTGCACCGCGTCGCGGAAGATGAAGTAGGACGGCGACCCGGCATACGACTCGTCGCCGTGCTGGATCGCGGCCCACTGGTCGCGGCTCATCGCGCCGGTCCCCGAGTCGGTGAGCAGGTCGATGAGGACGTCGTCGGCATGCAGCTGGAAGAGGTTGTATGCCGCCTTGCGCACCTTCGCGCGTCGGTAGTCGGCTGTCGTCATCCGCAGCGGTTCGACCGAGTGGATGCGGAAGGGCTCGATGACGGTACGGAAGGGGGCCTCGACGGCATTGGCGGTCACGAGGGGAGACTGTATGCCGATCGATTCGATCTTCGTCAGGCCCTTTGGGCAACTTTCTTGGTCTCAGCCCACGGCAGGTGGGCGCACGAAGACCCGCCAGCCCCAGGCGGCCAGGTCCAGGCGCGATCCGGTACGTCCTCGCAGTGGCGAGCCGTCGAAGGCATCGACCCAGGGGCCCTCCTGTGGCCCAGCACCAAAGGTGACCGTCCGATGGGACCCGGTGAAGTTGAAGACCCCGAATACCCCGTCCTCACCCTGGGCTCGGACGAAGGACAACACGGCCTTCTCCATGTCGTTGGGGACCTTGACCATCCGGGCGCCCCAGGCCCCGTTCCAGAGCGCTGGGTGGGCCTTCTTGAGAGCGAAGAGGGTCCGATAGAGGGCCCCTTGAGGGTCCTCGCGCCAGACAATCTCATCCTTGTCGAAGAAGGCCAGCCGCTTGTCGAAGCCGGCTTCCTGGCCGTTGTAGATGAGCGGCATCCCCTCGCCGACGACCGACAACGCGATGGCGGCCTCGCGCATCGGCCCGAACTGCTCGAACTCGGTGCCTTCCCAGGCGTTCTTGTCGTGGTTGGACACGAACATCATCCGGATCGCATCGCGCGGCCACGACGATTCGTTCCAGGCATAGAACACGTGCAGGGCGCCGACATCGGCCTTCCCCACGGCGATGTGGTGCATCGCTTCGTTCCACGACCAGGCGTAGGTCATGTCGAACGCGGCATCGTGCAAATCACGGGCTTCCCACTCGGCCAACATGAAGACCGGCTTGATCGCATCGAGCTCGGCCCGGGCCCGCTCCCAGAAGTCGCGTGGGACGAATCCAGCGACGTCGCAACGGAACCCGTCGATGTCCGCCTCCCGCACCCAATAGCACATCGACTCGGTCATGTAGCGCCGCAGCCCCTCATGGGAGTAGTCGAGGTCGATGATGTCGTCCCAGTCCCACCAGGGCGTTGGCCGGAAGTCACCCTTCCAGTCGCGGGCGTACCACTCGGGGTGGTCGGTGACCAGGTGATTGTCCCAGGCGGTGTGATTGGCCACCCAGTCGAGGATGACCTTCATCCCCAGCGCGTGGGCGGCCCCGACGAACGAGCGCAGGTCGCGTAGCGTCCCGAACTCCGGGTTGATAGCACGGTGGTCGCGCACGGCATACGGGCTGCCCAGGTCCCCCTTGCGCTGCTGTTCGCCGATCGGGTTGATCGGCATCAGCCAGATGATGTCGACGCCGAGGGCGCGCAGCCGGGGGAGATGGTCACGGGCGGCTTGGAACGTGCCTTCGGGCGTGAACTGCCGCTGGTTGAGCTGATAGATCGTGGCCGCCTTCGCCCAGGACGGGTGGGTGATGCGTGACTCCGGGGCAGGGGTGTAGGGGGACTTCGCGGCGGGGTCGGTCACAAGGAAAGCGTATGCCGCGTCAGCCGGCGTCGATCTCGGCATCCCGCTGGTCGTCGCTCGAAGCGTCGCCCACGAGGTGAGCGTTGGCCTTCAGTTGCTGACCGGTGCGGATGCGGCTGGCGATTCGGCTCATCGCAACAGGCGTCACCCCCACGTAGCGGGCGAGGTCCTTCTGGGGGACGAGTCCGACCAGCTCGGGCCGGTCCTCAATGAGGGCCCGATAGCGCTCCTCGGCGGTCATGGTGAGCAACTCAAGCTCGCGTTTCTCCTGCGCTGCCGACGAAGCGATGGCCGCGACGAGAGCCAGGTGCAGCCACTGGCGATGACGTTGCGCGAGAGCCCAGAAGACCCGAGCATCGACCATTCGCGTGCGGACGCGGCTGATCGCCCGGGCTCGGTAGGTGGTCGTCGGCGGAGTGCTGGGCACGGCTCCGGCGATGCCAGCCAGTGACCCCGCCAGTGGACTCATCACGGGGTGCGCGATGGCGGGAGTGGACGACAGCAACTCTCCCCGTCCGACGAATCTTCGGATCCATTCGCTGTGGGTGCCGGTGGGAATCCCAACTCCGACGATGCCGTCAATCAGGATGTAGAAGTTGCGATCGGTGGTACCGACGTTGAAGAGCAGGTTGCCAGGCTCGACCGTGAGAGTGGACAGCGAACGCTGGAACACGTGATAGTCGGGCAGGCTCATCCCGACGATCCGTTCCAGGTGAGCCCGCAACGGATCTTCGGTTTGCATGGAGCCCCCAAATACCCGGCGACGGTGTCGACCACTGTACTCCAGAGCATCGGGCCAGGCAGCCGAATGGCGGTGTGGTTCGTAGTCGTCCACTCGATGAACGCCCCCGCGGGGACAGTGGCGCGGGGCTTCGGGAAAACATGCGAAGGTTGGATCATGACGCAGCCTTCCGGTTGGTACGACGACCCATCGGACCCCAGCCGTCTGCGCTACTGGGACGGCATCCTGTGGACGGATCGGACCGTCCCCAAGGAGTCGCCGACGGCCTCCGCCTCGACGATCGGGCTCTCCGTCGACCCGTATGCCGCCGCGCCGCCCTCGCCCTACCCACCCGGCCAGTCCCCCTACCCGCCGGGTCAGGCCCCGTACCCGCCCATGACGCCTACTCCTTATGGTCAACCCCCCGCGGGCCGCGATTACGGTGCGGCACCGACCTACCAGTGGCGCCCGCAAGGCCCGACCACCCCGGACGGAGCCCCCCTGGCGCAGTGGTGGCAACGGTTGCTCGCCGCCATGATTGACGGGATCGTCGTGACCGTCGTCGGCGGGATCCTGGCCTTCCCGTGGCTGCGCGACTTCTTCGCCTGGTACGTGGGTTTCCTGCAGGACAGCACCTCAAGCGTGGCGGCGCCGGATCTCACGACAGTGTTCAGCGAGGTCTCCACCGAGATGGCGCGGTTCATCGTCCCGATCACCCTCATCCAGGCCGCGGTCGCGTTCGTCTACCACGTGGCCTTCTTGAGCCGGAACGGGGCCAGCCTTGGCAAGCTCGCCCTCGGCATCCGAGTGCGGCGGGTCGGTCGGCCTGGGCCCCTGAGCCTCGTCGAGGCGGCACGTCGCCAAGCCCTACAGCTGCTGCTCACCTTGCTGGGTGTCGTTCCGATCATCGGCACCATCACTGGCCTCGTCAGCTACCTTGACCAGGCCTGGCTGCTGTGGGATCCGCGCCGCCAATGCCTGCACGACAAGATTGCCGACACCCTGGTGGAGCAAAAGCCCCCGACGCGCTGACGGGAGCACGCGGCATATCCGTGGGGCTGCCTCCTGCTCGGCCGCGGGCTCAGCTTGCTGCGGTGGGGCTTGGCGCGGGGAGGCTTCGGCGACCCTCGTGGGTGCGGAAGATGAGGGACGTTTGCACGTGGACCACTCCGGGGTGCCCGGACAAGTGGTCCAAGACGACTCCCCGCAGCGTGTCTGGAGACTGCGCGACCAGGTGGACGAGGAAGTCGTCGGCACCGCTGACGTTGTATGCCGCGAGCACTCCCGGCAGGCGGGAGACGTGCTCGCCAAACTCGTCGACGCGGCGCCGGTCCGTGCCAGCCAACCTGACGGCGACCATCGCCTCGATGGGGTAGCCGAGCTTGGCCCGGTTCACCCTCGCAGTGAAGCCGGTGAGCACGCCCCGGGACAGCAGGGCACGCACCCGACCGATGCAGGTGGACTCGGCGATCCCGACGGTGCGAGCCAGGTGGATGTTGGGCACCCGGGCGTCGCCGACGAGGGCATCGATGATGGCTCGGTCGATCTCGTCGACCGGTGGGGGCGTGCGCGGAGGTGGGCCCGGAGGAAGTGGGCGAGGGTTGTTCGGCACACGGTTACTCTAGGTGAGCGTTGCCGCAGAATCCACGATCCGAGTCCCCTTCTGAGGGGTCTATCTGCGGGACTATGGCGTCTATCTCGCGGATTGCTGACACTGAACCATGCGCGCAGACACGTATGCAGTCCACGCCGGACGGGAAGACCTCGTCGCCCTCGGCGTCCACGTCCCGCCCATCGACCTGTCCAGCACCTACCCGATCACCGACCTCGATGCTGGCGGGGCGGCATACGAGACCCTCGCCATGGGCGGGCGCGGTGCGGATGCCGCGACTCTGGTCTACCAGCGGCTGTGGAACCCGAACGTCGACCGCCTCGAGCGTGCTCTGGCCCGGCTGGAAGGCACCGAGGAGGCCGTGGCGTTCGCCTCCGGGATGGCAGCGTTGACCGCCACCCTCATCGCCTGCGTGGCCGCGGGCACGCCGCACATCGTCGCGGTCCGGCCGCTCTACGGCGGCTCCGACCACGTCCTGGCCACCGGGGTGCTCGGCACCGAGGTCACCTGGGCGACCGCGCAGACCGTCGGCGACGCGATCACCGACCGGACCGGCCTCGTCCTGCTGGAAACTCCGGCAAACCCAACCCTGGACCTGGTCGACATCGCTGCCGTCGTCGCCCAGGCCGGGCGGGTGCCGGTCATGGTCGACAACACCTTCGCGACCCCCGTCCTGCAGCAACCCCGCCGTCAGGGGGCGACCCTCGTGCTGCACTCGGCGACCAAGTTCATCGGCGGGCACGGCGACCTGCTCGGCGGCCTCATCGCGGCGAGCCCGGAATGGGCGGTGCGGCTGCGTCAGGTGCGCGCGCTGACTGGCGCGCTGCTCTACCCGCTTGCGGCATACGAATTGCACCGCGGCTTGCAGACGCTGCCGGTGCGGGTGCGCGCCCAGCAGGACAACGCCATCGATCTCGCGGGATGGCTCGCGGCTCACCCGGGAGTCGAGAAGGTCCACTTCCCGGGTATGCCGGGAGCGGACTCCGCGGGATTGCTCGGTCGGCAGATGGCCGGTCCGGGTGCGGTGCTCGCCGTCGCCATGCGCGGAGGCTTCGACGCGGCGGCGGAGCTCGTCCAGCGCACCAGGCTGGTCACCCATGCGGTGAGCCTGGGCGGCGTCGACAGCCTCATTCAGCACCCGGCCAGCCTGACCCACAGGCCGGTGGCAGCCGAGGCCAAACCGCACCCCAACGTCCTGCGGATCTCGGTTGGCTTGGAAGACGTCCGGGATGTCATCGCCGACTTCGACCAGGCGTTTGCCGCGGTGGCCGAGCGCGGACTGGTCGGGGCGGCACGCGGCTAACTGTCAGCGGGTCGGCAGGACTCGGCCACTGACCTCGCCGAGTCCGATCCGGGTGCCATCCGGGCCGGGAGCCCAGGCCGTCATGACGACCTCGTCACCGTCCTGCAGATAGGTGCGCGTCGAGCCGTTAGCCAGCTCAAACGGCTCCGCCCCGCCCCACGCCAGCTCGAGGAACGACCCGCGTTGGTCCTTGACCGGCCCGCTGATCGTGCCGGAGCCGAAGAGATCGCCGTCGCGGATGCTGGCCCCGTTGACGGTCATGTGGGCGAGCATTTGGGCGGGCGACCAATACATGTGCCGGTAGTCCGGGCGGGTGACGACCGTGCCGTTCACGCTCACCTCTAGGTGCACGTCCAGCCCGTATGCCGTCCCTCCGGACCCCTGCGCGCCAGTTCGGGTGCCGCGCAAGTAGGGCAGCACCTCTGGGTCGCCATCCTCACGCGGGAGGTCGATTCGAGCGCCCTGGAGCGCGACCATCGGCGTGACCCAGGCCGAGATCGACGTGCAGAAGCTCTTGCCGAGATAAGGACCCAAGGGGACGTACTCCCAGGCTTGGATGTCCCGCGCCGACCAGTCGTTGAGGATGACGACACCGAATAGGTGCGCGTCGGCCTCATCGACCGACACCCGCTGGCCCATCGTCGTGGCTCCACCGACGATGAAACCCAGCTCGGCTTCGATGTCGAGCCGGATGCTCGGGCCGAACACCGGCTCCGGATCCTGCGGACCCTTGCGCTGACCACTGGGCCGGTGGAACGCGGTGCCCGAAACGACGACCGTGCCCGATCGCCCGTGGTAGCCGATCGGCAGATGCTTCCAGTTGACCGGCAGCGCGGGGGAGTCCGGGCGGAAGATCTTGCCGACGTTGCTCGCGTGATGCGCGCTCGCGTAGTAGTCGACGTAGTCGCCGACCTTGATCGGCAGGTGGAGCGTGACCGAGTCCAGGGGCAGCAGTTGTGGCTCGATGACTCCCCGGTAGGCCGCGTCGCTCAAGACCTCGGTCAACCAGGCCCGCCCGGCCGCCCAGGCCGCCGAACCCTGCTCGAGGAATGGGTTGAGCGAGGGCGCCGACCACACCGTCCCCCCGGCATACCCTGCTGAGTCGGCGGCGCGGGCCAGGTCGACGACCAGATCGCCGATCCGCACCCCGACCCGTGGGGTGGGGTCGGCGGCGGTTGAGAAGACGCCGTAGGGGAGGTGGTGGATGCCGAACGGGTGGTCGGTCGGCAGGTCCAGCCAAGTGGTGGCGGTCATTCGTGCTCCTTCTCGATCAGACCGAGGGTGGCCAGCTCGCCCAGCGGGTCCAGGACCGTGCAGCATCCGTATGCCGTGAACGCCCGCCGCACCCGACCGACCTGATCCGGACTCAGGTCGATGAGCAGATCGGCGAGCGGATCGGGTTCCCGCTGTTGCAAGAGCCCGGCAACGATGGCCTCGCGGGCGCCTAGGGCGGCGACATGGACGGCGGCGAGCACGTTGAGCAACCCGTGTTGCGGGCCTCCGTCGGGTCCCGAGTGGTCGGCTCGCACGACGTGATGCAGCCCGCCGGTGAGTTTGAACGGCAGGTCGCGGTCGAGGCACGCGACGAGGAACCTGGCCAGCTCGGCTTCGTCCGGCCACGCCCACACCTCCGTCGCGCCAGTGCGGAACTTGGCTTGCACCAAAGGGTTTCGTGCCGTACGCCGGGATGCCTCGGCAACCCGGTCAAGGGCGGCGACGAAACCCTCGCGGGGGATCTCGACGATCACCGGAACCCCGAGCTCGACGAGCGACTCCCATTCGGCTGCGGCTCCGACTTCGACCCCGGCTACCTGGATGCTGCTGCCTGCCAGGGCCGCGACGCCGTCGCGGACCGGCTCGACCGGCATACCGGGCCGGGCGATTAACCCGACGCGAAGGTGGGCGTCCCCCGCGAGCTCACGGACGTCGAGCGCGGCTGTGGCAGGAACGAGCAGTGGCCCGACACAAGCGCGGTATGCCGTCCGTGCCAGGTGGTCGGCAACAGCCCGGGGGAGCGGCGACAGGCCAGGCGGAAAGACGGCAGCGTCGTCGACGAGGCCCTCGAGAAGGGCTCGTGGGAGCCGGGATGCCATAGTCCGCAGGCTAGCCGACGCGGTTCACCCATCAGACGCCCCGGTGGTGCACCCAACCACCGGAATCCTGCGGTGTTAGCGCGGTATGCCGCTGTCCGCCGCAGCCGGATGAGTTAGCCGGCGGTTGGAGCCCCGACGAGGTGCGCCCCCGCGTCGGCAAGCTCATCGAGCGCAGCAATGGTCGTGTCGGGCGACACCCCAGCCGTGAGGCCCAGTAACACCCGGGTGTCGAAGCCCTCGGTGACCGCATCCAGTGCCGTGGCGCGCACGCAGTGATCCGTGGCGATCCCGACGACGTCGACGGCCGTGATGTTGTGCTCGCGCAGCCACTGGGCGAGGTCGGGCCCCGCCTCGCCGTCGGGCAGCACGGCATACCCCTCGAAGCCGCTGTATGCCGCCCGGTCGCGACCCTTGCGGAACACCGCGTCGGCCGCGTGGATCGTGGGCTGGACGGCCGGGTGGAACGCAGCACCCGCTGAGTCGGCTCGGCAGTGCACCGGCCACGAGTCCCGGTAGTCCGGCGGGTTGCCGAAGTGCGATCCCGGGTCCTCGTGCCAATCGGCAGTGGCGACGATAGCGGCATACCGATCCGGGTGATCGGTCACCCAGCGGGCGATGCCGGCGGCGACGGCGCTACCCCCAGTGACCGCGAGCGAGCCGCCCTCACAGAAGTCGTTCTGGACGTCGACGATGACCAGGGCGCGGCGGATTGACGACATGGAGGTGATGGGCGACACGGAGGTGATTATCGACGTCCCCCAGTTCTCGTGGCGAAGAGTACGGTCCCACGCATGGCCTTCTTCTCGCGCTTGTTCGGTCGCGAAGGATCCCGTTTGGCTCGCCTGGTCGGTTCCGTAGTCGCCGGATTGTTTGGCGGGGCGGCGGCGGCCGGGAGAAACGGCCTGGCTCTGGGTGCCGTGATCGGGTGGATCGTGGCGGCCGGATTGTTCACCGGCTGGACCTGGGTCGTCGTAGGTCGGATGAGCAGTCCCGACACGCAGACGCATGCCACCCGCGAAGACCCCACGCGAGTCGTCACCGACGTCGTCCTGCTCTTCGGCAGCGTCGCGAGCCTGGGCGGCGTCGGGGTGCTGCTGGCGTCCCAGAGGGGTGACGGGCCGCCGTGGGAGGCCGTCGTCGGGGTCCTGTGTGTGGCGGTCTCGTGGGTGCTCGTCCACACGGTCTACCTGCTGCGGTATGCCGCGCTCTACTACACGGGCCGAGGCGGAGGGATCGACTTCAACCAGCAAGCGCCCCCGGACTACCGCGACTTCGCCTATGTGGCATTCACATTGGGGATGACCTACCAAGTCTCGGACACGTCGATCACCAGCTCCCAGATCCGGCGGACGGTGCTGCGGCACACCCTCTTGTCTTACGTGTTCGGGTCGGTCGTCCTTGCAACGACGATCAATCTCGTCGTTCAGTTGGCGAGCAGCCCGTCAGGGTGAGCGGTCGGTGGGAAGGTCAGTCGGCGTAGGGCTGAATACCCCAGCGGTTGGAGTACCCTCCGGACCACCGTGGCCGACGGGTCGCGCAGGTCGACAAACCCGGCCTGGACCCCTTGCGGCACCACCGTGAGCAGGGTCGGGTCGTCAGTGATCATTGCCAGATATTCGTGATCGGTCGAGGTCGGTTCGACCGACAGATCGGCCAGCCCGGCCACATCGAACGAGCGGGTCGCCCGGGTCTCACTGGGGATCGTCAGGGCGAACACCCGCGGCCCGTAGGAGACGAAGACCTCTCCTGAGGCGTCAGTGCTCATCTCGGGCACGGCGACTAGCGACACGACGAGCGAGTCGTCGTGCCAGACCCGGTCCAAGCCGTCGGAGGTGTCGAGCTCCTCCGTGGGGCCGCCTGCCTCGTCCGGGATGCGGCATACCCGCACCTCGGTGGCCCAGCGCGGGCGGCGCATGACCAGGCGGAACCGGACCGGTCGCTGCGTGCTCACCCGCAGCCGGACCTGAAGCTCGTCCGGGTAGGTGGTCTCCTGGGTCACCGTCACGATCACGCCAGCGATCGTGACGGTCGCGACCATGGGCCCATAGAGGGCGATCACGATGTCGGCGCCCTGCCTGAGAACCGCCGCACGCAGGAAGGTCGGTAGCAGCCGCCCAGCATTGGGGACGCAACAGACGGCGGCCTCCCGATGCAGCGGCGAGTATCGATAACGGGTTTGGTGTGGATCCGGCGGTGCATCGGGCCGGTTGCCCGTCATGGTGAAAGCATTGTCGGTTTGCAGGTAGGCGACGGCGGATCGGTCTGGATGCCAAGCACCGAGCCCTGCGTTCAACACGGTCGACTCGAGCGTGTCGGCCCAGTCCAGGTCGCCCGTCGCGCAGATCAGCCGCAGGAGCGAGGCGGCCAGCTCCTGCGTCGAACACAGCTCGTAGCCGGTGCTCGACGCATCCGCATGTCGGCCAAGGATCCACTCGTCGCCGATGGGCCCTGATGCCGGCGTGAGGCAGCGTGAAAGGCGGGCCAGCGCGACCTGAAGGGCGTCCGACAACGGCGGCTGCTCTGGCTGGGTCTCGCAGGCGATTACCAGGGCGCGCAGGTGTTCGTAGGCGTGAACTCCGTGCCCGACGAAGGCGGCCTGCGCGTCGGCGAGTCGGCCCAGCTGCAGATCGGGCTCCGACACGGTCGATGCGCTGTAGGCGGTGTAGAGCCACGCGGCATACCGGCGAAAGGACTCATCGCCGGTGAGGTCCGCCGCCTGATCCAGGACGTCAACGAGCATCAGCCCGTGAGCCGCGCCTGCGTAGCCTCCCGCGCGAAACGGGGACTCCCCTCCTTCTGGGTATGCCGCCATCGTCACCGTCAGGGCGCGCGTCACCGCAGCCAGCACCCGCTGCGCTTGGTCCCGATCGCTCGTCGCCTCGACGTAGCCGAGCAGGGCGCGGCCGAGGGTCGCTTGGGCCCACAACTCACCGTTCTCCGGCGGCGCGCCCTCGAACCGCAGGTCAGCGGCGTAGATGCCGAGGTAGCCGTCCGGGTCCGCCGTGGACACCATCCGGTCGACGTGGGCGCGGACCCGCTCCCGCTGCGCGGCGTCGCCGACGAGCAAGACGTGGCGAATCCACCCGTCGCGCCAGTTCGATTGAGTCTCACTGTTCCACCACGAGAATTGCTCGGGGTGGGCGTGGTCGGCGTCGGTCAGAGCCCCGAGCTGCGGGGCTTGGCTGCCTGCCGTTCGCCGGTCGACGCCGTAGATGTCGTCGTCGAGGATGAGATCGGGTGCCAGTTGGTCGAGGTGACCCACGAACCCAGCGAGGTCGGCGCCCATCCGGTCGGCCAGCCAACCGCCGGGCTCAACGCTCCCGAAGGGGAGCGGGCTGAGGGATCGCACGATCGCTCAGGCTACCGGTCTTGGCATGCGGGTCGGCTGGGGTTCCGTTGCTCGCGCCGACCGACCTCAGTCCGCATAACCGTCGGCAGGCAGACTTCTCCACGCTGCAGTTGAAGTGCGGTGCGAGGGAGTTCGTCGCGGGAGCGTTCGTGGCGGGCCCGCGCATCGAGCAGGTCGGACCGGTTAACGATCTCTCCACCACGGACCAGCTCGACCATGAGCGGTCGGTCGTTGCCGTCGTTGATGGGGGGCTCGCCGATACCGACGACCTCCGCCTCGGCCCGGCCATCCGGTCCGAGCCGACGCATCGCCCACTTGCGGCCACCCACCGACCGCTTGTCCTTGCTCTTCTTGGCGACCGGCTCGAGTTGCCCCGACGCACCCTCGCGGGCTACCAACTTGTAGACCATCGACGAGGTCGGGTGGCCCGACCCGGTCACCAGAGCGGTCCCCACGCCGTAGGCGTCCACGGGCGCGGCCCCCAGGGCCGCGATCGCGTACTCGTCCAGATCCGAGGTGACGATGATCCGAGTCCGGGTGGCGCCCAACGCATCCAGCTGCGCCCGGACCTCCCTGGCCTGGACGAGGAGGTCGCCAGAGTCCAGCCGCACCGCCCCGAGTTCCGGCCCGGCCAGCTCGACTGCGGTCCGTACCGCCTCCGGCACGTCGTAGGTGTCGACGAGCAGCGTGGTCCCGGCTCCGAGCGCGTCGAGCTGGGCGGCGAACGCGTCCCGTTCCGAGTCGTGCAGCAAGGTGAAGGCGTGCGCGGATGTCCCCGTCGTCGGGACCCCGAACCGCCGTCCCGCCTCCAAGTTGGAGGTGCGCTCGAACCCCGCGATGTATGCCGCCCGCGCCGCCGCGACCGCAGCCTCCTCGTGGGTGCGTCGAGACCCCATCTCGATGCACGGGCGACCACCTGCGGCCGAGGTCATCCGGGAGGCTGCCGAGGCAATCGCGCTGTCGTGGTTGAGGATCGACAACACCAGCGTCTCCAGGACGACCGCCTCAGCGAAGGTCCCCTCGACCACCAGCACGGGTGAGCCGGGGAAGAAGCAGTCGCCCTCGGCATACCCGCTGATGTCCCCGCCGAAGCGGTAGCCCGCGAGCCAGTCGCAGGTGGCCGCGTCGACGACTCCGCGACGGCGCAGGTCCTCGACCTCGGCCGCCCCGAACCGGAATCTCTCGATCGCCTCCAACAGCCGCCCGGTGCCGGCGAGTACGGCATACCGGCGGCCCTCGGGCAACCGCCTGGTGAAGGTCTCGAAGACGCAGCGGCGGTGCGCGGCCCCGCTGCGCAGGGCAGCCTGCAGCATCGTCAACTCATAGTGGTCGGTCAGCAGGGCGGTGCTCGGCGTCACATTCAGGAGCCTAAAGTGAGATCGTGACGAGCGTGCCGGTCAAGGAGCCCGAGATCATCTCGGAGCAGGATCTCGAGCCTGCGCTGCCGTGGATCACGTTGGTCTGGAACGACCCGGTCAACCTTATGTCTTATGTCACCTATGTCTTCCAGACCTACTTCGGCTACTCGCGCGCCAAGGCCGAGAAGCTCATGATGGACGTGCACGTCAAGGGCAAAGCCGTTGTCTCCCATGGCACTCGCGAGGCGATGGAGACCGACTGCATGGCGATGCAGGGCTTCGGGCTGTGGGCGACCTTCGAGAAAGATCAGTGATGGCCCGCGCCTTCCGTCGCAAGGGCGAGCGCCTCGTCGGCAGACTCGACGAGGCCGAGCGACTCATTGTCGCGAGCCTCATGGAGCAGACCCGTTCACTGCTGGCTCCCGACGTCGCCTCCACAGGGGACGCCTTCGCCGACCTCATCGCCTCCCTGGAGTCTTCCGTCGAGACCCCGGAAGGTATGCCGCGTGGCACCGACCCGGGTGACCGCGACCCGGCTCTCGCCCGGTTGCTGCCAGACGCGCATCGCGGCGATCCTGCGGTGGCAGCGGAGTTCCGCCGCCTGACCGAGCAGGACCTGCGTCGACGCAAGAGCGACGGACTCACCGTGGCGATCGAGGCTCTGCGCGGGGTCACCGATGGGGATCGGGTGAGCCTGGACCTGGAAACCGCTCAGGCCTTCGTAGTGGCTCTCACCGACACCCGACTGCTCATTGGCGAACGGCTCGGCTTGCGGACCGAGGAGGACGTCGAGGCGCTCGAGCTGCAGCTGCGCGCCGAGCCCGACAACCCGGTGGCCTATGCCGCGGCCGTGTACGACTTCCTCACCTGGTTGCAGGACACCCTCGTCGGGGCACTCATGGGCAGGCGGCTGTTCCCCTGACCGATGGTCGGGTTCTTGCCTCTCTGAACGGTGCACGACGGCTAAGTGACTTACAGGTGAACCCCGATGTGACCGAGGCGACCGGGCGACGATTGGGGGGCGCGCGGCATACCTCCCTATCCTGAGTCCCGTGGGCGATGCGCCGATCGGGATATTCGACTCGGGCTACGGGGGACTGACCGTGGCTCGGGCGGTCCTGGACCAATTGCCGCACGAGTCGCTCATCTACTTCGGTGACACGGCGCGCACGCCTTACGGGCCGCGCCCGATCAGCCAGGTTCGCGAGTTCGCGCTGGAGTGCCTGGATCACTTGGTCGAGCGTGGGGTCAAGGCCCTGGTCATCGCGTGCAACACGGCGAGCGCCGCGATGCTGCACGATGCGCGGGAACGCTACGACGTGCCGGTCGTCGAGGTGATCCGGCCAGCAGTGCGACGGGCCGCGGCGGCGACGCGCAGCAACCGGGTCGGGGTGATCTCGACGCTCGGGACGCACAACAGCCGGGCCTATCCGGACACTTTCGCGCCCGCTCCACACATCGAGGTGACCTCGCAGCCGTGCCCGCAGTTCGTCGAGTTCGTCGAGAGTGGGGTCACAGGAGGGGAGGAGCTGCTTGCTGTCGCACGGGAATACCTCGCTCCGCTGCAGGCGGCGGAGGTTGACACTCTCATCCTGGGCTGTACGCACTACCCGTTACTCACCGGAGTCATCTCCTATGTCATGGGCGACCTAGTGACCCTGGTGTCCTCGGCTGAGGAAACGGCCAAAGACCTCTATCGGGTGCTCGCCGACCACGGCGCGTTGCGACCCGACGGGTTGCCGGCGCCGCGTCATGAGTTCGTCACGACCGGGGATCCGGCCGTCTTCACTCGGTTGGCGCGGCGGTTCCTCGGTCCCGATGCCGCGATCGAGGCGCGTCGCGAGGACGTGGCACCGGGATGACTGGGATGGACGGCGTGGACCGGATGGAAGGGAGGGGCGGGATGACAGCGAAGACCGGGATGCGGCTGACGGTCATTGGCTGCTCGGGGTCGTTCCCGGGCCCGGCATCCCCGGCGTCCTGCTACTTGTTGCAGGCCCACCACGAGGGCCGCACCTGGCGCCTCGTCCTTGACCTGGGAAACGGTGCGCTCGGCCCGTTGCAGCAGCACATCGACCCCACCACCCTGGACGGCGTCGTCCTGAGCCATCTGCACGCCGACCACTTCTTGGACCTGTGCGGGCTATATGTCATGCAGCGCTACCACCCGCACGGGTTCCAGCGCCCCGTGCCGGTCTGGGGTCCAGCCGACACCCCGGTTCGGGTCGGGTTGGCCTACTACGGGCACGCCGGAACCGAGGTGTCCGAGTTCGAGTTCTCACCGGTGGTCGACGGGACGCGCTTCGAGGTGGGGCCGTTCGCCTTCACCGCGCTGCGGGTCAATCACCCGGTCGAGGCCTACGGTTATCGGATCGAGTGCGGTGGGCGGGTGCTCGCGTTCACCGGGGACACCGACGCTTGCGATGCCCTATCGGTCCTGGCCGCCGATGCGGACCTCATGCTCGCGGACACCGCGTTCGTCGACGGTCGCGACGACGAGCGGAACATCCACATGACCGGTTCCCGGGTGGCGCAGGCAGCCCTGGATGCCGGTGGCGTCAAGCGGATCATGCTCACCCACATGCCCTCGTGGAACGACCCCGAGGTATGCCGTGCCCAGGCCGCCGCCGTCTGGCCCGGTCCGGTGGAGATCGCCACCCCCGGCTTGGTCGTCGACCTGTAGGCGACTCAGGCCGTCATCGGACGGTAAGGCGAACGGGCAGGGGAGCGGGCGGCATACCGACGTAGTCTGTCCGGCGTGACCAACCCACCCCGCCACGACGGACGTTCCCCCGACCAGACCCGCGAGGTGCGCATCACGCGCAACTGGCTCGACCACGCCGAGGGGTCCGTGCTCGTCGAGTTCGGGCGGACCCGGGTGCTGTGTGCGGCGTCCTTCACCGAGGGCGTCCCGCGCTGGCTCAAAGGGCAGGGCAAGGGGTGGGTCACCGCGGAGTACGCCATGCTGCCCCGCTCGACCAACACCCGCTCGGACCGCGAATCGGTCAAGGGCAAGATCGGTGGCCGTACCCACGAGATCTCCCGCCTGGTCGGCCGCTCGCTGCGCGCCGTCATCGACACGAAAGCGTTGGGGGAGAACACCATCGTCTTGGACTGTGATGTCCTGCAGGCCGATGGCGGCACCCGCACCGCGGCGATCACCGGGGCGTGGGTGGCCCTCGCCGACGCGATCGCCGACGCCAAGGCCCGCGGGCTGCTCAAACCCGACGCGGCGCCGCTCACCGGGTCGGTGGCGGCTGTCTCGGTCGGTGTCGTCAAGGGCGAGCCGGTGCTCGACCTGGACTACCCCGAGGACTCGACCGCCGAGACCGACATGAACGTCGTCATGACCGGCGACGGCCGTTTCGTCGAGGTCCAGGGCACCGCCGAAGGGGAGCCGTTCGACCGCGACCTGCTCGGACGCCTGCTCGACCTGGCCACCAAAGGCTGCGCGGATCTCACCGCCGCCCAGCACGCAGCCCTCGCCGCCGACGCTCGCCGCCGCGGCTGACGGCATACGACAGGAGGTATGCCGTGACCCGCCGCCTCGTCCTCGCCACGCGCAACGCCCACAAGGTGGGGGAGCTGCGCGAGATCCTCGCCGACGTGCTCGCCGAGCTCGACCTGGACATCGTCGGGCTCGCGGACTTCCCGGACGTGCCCGACGTCGTCGAGGACGGGGTGACCTTCGCGGAGAACGCCCTGCTCAAGGCCCGGGCCGTGGCCGCGGCGACCGGATTGCCTGCGCTGGCAGACGACTCGGGGCTGGCCGTCGACGTCCTCGGCGGTGCTCCGGGGATCTTCTCGGCCCGCTGGTCCGGCCAGCACGGGGATGACCGGGCCAACCTCGAGTTGCTGCTGGCCCAGCTCGCTGACGTGCGCGACGAGCATCGCGGCGCTGGGTTCGTCTGTGCCGCCGCGATCGCGCTCCCTGACGGCCGGACCCGTGTCGAAGAAGGTCACTTCAGGGGGACCCTAACCCGAGAGCCGCGCGGCAGCAACGGTTTTGGCTACGACCCGATCCTGTTGGTGGAGGGGGACTCCCGCACCTCGGCGGAGTTGTCGCCCGCCGAAAAGAACGCGATCTCGCACCGCGGCAAGGCCTTCCGGGCCTTGGCCGAGACGTTGAGGGAGCTGCTGGAGCCATGAGCACCGACCAGTCCGGATCCATGAGCGAACCCGTGGCACAGACCGGGTCGCTGCCAGTGCCCGCATGGAACGTGGACGACCGGCCCGAGCCACCAGGCGAGCCGTTCGGTCCCGGCGGCTGGGCCGTCGGCAACCTCGGGTATGCCGTCGACGGCCTCGTCGCGGGTGTCACCGGGCTGCTGGTGGCCGAGGCTCTGGACCTCGGGCTGTCGTTGGTGGGCTGGGTGAGCGGGAACGCGTCTGGGCGATCGCCATTGTTGGCCGTCGGTGCCGCTTTCGTCGACCTCACCCCGGCCTGGCTCAAGGAGTGGGCGGTATCGAGCTTCGGCACCGGTGACAAGGCCGTCCTGTTCGTTGGCATGGCGGTCGTCCTGGCCCTGCTCTTCGCGGCGATCGGGATGGTGGCGCGCAGGCGGCATACCGTGGCGGCCGCCCTGGTCGGCGGGTTGGGGGTGCTCGCCCTGGCTGCCCAGCTGACCCGAGCCGGCGCGTCGCCGACCGACCCGATCCCGTTGGTCGTCGGATTGGCCACGACCGTGTGGATGTTGCGACGGATGGCGGTTCGGACCGCGGTCGAAGGGCCCAGTCGTCGGGAAGCCCTCGGGCTCGCCGCAGCCGCTGCCGGTGTCGCGCTGGCCGAGTCGGCCCGCGGATCCGGCGGAGTCGCGGCGGCGAACGCAGGGGCGTCACGAGCGGCCGCGGCACCGGTCCCTACGGGCCTGCCCGCACCGGCGTCGGCGGGTGCCGAGGTTGGGGTTCCCGGGGTCGGACCGTGGGTGGTGCCCAACGATGTCTTCTATCGGATCGACACCGCGCTCGTCGTGCCACGGCTGGCGACCGACTCGTGGCGGCTGCGCGTCTATGGCGAGGTCGAGCGCGAGGTGAGCCTGACCTGGGAGCAGCTGCTGGCCAAGCCGCTCATCCAACGCCACGCCACGCTCGCGTGCGTATCCAACGAGGTCGGCGGCCATCTCGTCGGTAACGCACTCTGGACCGGGTGGCCGGTGCGCGAGCTGTTGCGCGAGGCCGGGCCGAAGGCGGGCGCTGACATGGTGCTCTCCCGCAGCGTCGACGGCTGGACCGCCGGCACGCCACTGGAGGCGCTTACCGACGATCGCGACGCGCTGCTTGCCGTGGCGATGAACGGTGAGGCACTGCCGTTCGACCACGGGTTCCCGGTGCGGTTGGTCGTGCCCGGGCTGTATGGCTACGTCTCGGCGACCAAGTGGGTCACCGAGCTCAAGGTCACCCGGTTTGCGGTCGACATGGGCTACTGGACCCCGCGTGGCTGGTCGGCGCTCGGGCCGGTCAAGACCGCCTCGCGGATCGATGTGCCGCGTTCCGGCGCCCAGGTCGCGGCCGGTCGGGTCGCGGTGGCGGGGGTCGCCTGGGCCATGCACCGCGGCATACAGGGCGTGCAGGTGCGGGTGGACGACGGGCCGTGGGCCGACGCGCGGTTGGCGACCGAGCCCACGATTGACTCGTGGCGGCAGTGGGTTTACGAGTGGGACGCGTCACCTGGATCGCACGTGCTGACCGTGCGGGCTCGCGATGGCGCCGGGGAGTGGCAGACCGATGTGCAGACCCGGTCGGACCCCGACGGGGCGACCGGCCACCACTCGGTCACGGTCCGCGTGGTGTAACTGCGCGGACGGCGCGGTGGCTAGAGTGGTCGCCGCGCGCGCGTGGCGGAATTGGCAGACGCGCCAGATTTAGGTTCTGGTGCCTTCGGGTGTGCGGGTTCGAGTCCCGCCGCGCGCACGATCGGCCAGCGGAGTGACATTTCGTCCTCCCGCGTCCCATGCAGGCGCCGATGAAGGCGCCACCACTGTCGCTGGGACAGCAGTAACGGCGCCGTCATGGGCGCCTTTCATCGGGCGCGGGCTCAGCGGGTCGCGGCAGGGTCAAAGCCGAAGGGCAGCTCCAGTCGGTGCGCGCTCATAAGCGCGGCGTCCCCGAGCACCTCCCGGGTCGCCGCGTCGGCGACGATCCGCCCTTCGGAGAGAATCACCGACCGCTCGCACAGCTGCAGCGCATAGGGCAGGTCATGAGTGACCATGAGGACGGTGACGTCCAAGCCGAGCACGATCTCGGCAAGCTCGCGTCGGCTGGCCGGGTCGAGGTTGGAGGAGGGCTCGTCCAGGACGAGGATCTCCGGTTTCATCGCAAGCACCGTCGCCACCGCGACCCGGCGCCGCTGACCGAAAGACAGGTGATGCGGAGGCCGGTCGGCGTATGCCGTCATCCCCACCACCGCGAGAGCCTCACCGACGCGGGCGTCCAGCTCCGCTCCGCGCAGGCCGAGGTTCGCTGGTCCGAAGGCCACGTCGTCGCGGACCGTCGGCATGAACAACTGGTCGTCCGGGTCTTGGAAGACGATGCCCACCCGGCGGCGGATCTCCGGCAGGGTGTCCCGGCGGACCGGCATACCGGAGACCTCGACCGAGCCTGCTCCAGAACCCGCGTCACCCCCGAGGATGCCGTTCAGGTGCAGCACCAGGGTCGTCTTGCCGGCGCCGTTTGGCCCGAGCAGGGCCACCCGCTCGCCGCGGTGGACATGCAGGTCCACCCCTTCTAGGGCCCGGGTCCCGTCCGGATAGGCGAACGTGAGGCCCCGGACATCCAGGACGGGAGTGGTCATCGGGTCATCATCGCCCACGCGGCGCCGATCGCGGCGAGCGTGGGCAGCAGCGCGGCGGCGAAGACGTCGGTTCGCCGCACGGCGACTACGTCGAGGTCCGGCAATGACCCTGTGTATCCGCGGGACAACATCGCCAGATGGACCCGTTCCCCGCGCTCATAGGACCGGACGAACAAGGTGCCCAGTGAGTGCGCCAGCACCGGCCAGTGCCGTGGCGAACGGGCGGCGAACCCGCGGGAGGTCCGGGCGATCGACATCCGGCGCAACTCTCCGGCGACGACCTCGACGTAGCGGACCATGAAACCCATGATCTCCACAAGCTGACCGGGCAGTCGCAGCCGGGTCAGACCGGCGAGCAGGTCGCGCGGCTCGGTCGTGGCAGCAAGGAGCAGGGCGGTGAGCACGCCGAGCGTGCCCTTGGCCAGCAGCGCCCACGCGGCGACCAACCCGGGTTCTGAGAGGCTGACGCCGAGTAGGGATGTCCGCGGCCCGCTCGCGACGAACGGCAGCAGGACCGCAAAGACGACGAACGGCACCTCCACGACGAGGCGTTTGACCAGGTATGCCGCGGGCACCCGCGCCGCTCTCACGGCCAGCAGGAGGGCGGCGAGGTGCACGGCATACGGCCAGGTGGCCTCCCGCGCAGTGGCGACGACGAGCAGGGCGAAGGCGAGCGCCGACACGATCTTGAGGTGCGCTGGGAGCCGGTGGACGACCGAATGCCCGTGGTAATGCAGGGTATGACCGTGGTCAGCGCCCACGGGAGGCATCTGCCGAGCGGCGCCGGAGCACCCAACTGAGCGCCAGCGCTGCAGCGAGGACGAGCACGACGCCAAGCAGACCCCCGGCGCTGTCATAGGCCAACAGCCCCTCGCGCTCGACGGCCTGCTCCAGGATCCCTTGGTCGGTGGCTACCCGTTCCAAGCCGTCCGGCTCACCGGAAGCGAACTGACTCAGTACACCGGCGACGAGCAGGGCGAGTGCGATCCCCGCAACCCACCAGACGCGACCGCGGGTCTTCATGGCCGGGCCTCGGTCGTCGTGGCGACCGTGGGTGTCGCATCACGGGCTGCAGCGGAGTCGGTGGAAGGTCCAGCTGCCCGCAGCCGGCGCGCCCCGTGGACGAGGTCGGGCCGCACGGCGACGACGCTCCCCACGACGAGCGCGGTGAGGACTGCCTCGCCGATCCCGATGAGCGAGTGGACACCTACCATGGCGGACACGAGCGTTCCGGCATCGATCGGCGCCGTCCCCCCGATGGTGAACAGCCCGGCGAAGGTCAGTGCTGCCACCGGGACCGACACGAACCCGCCGATGCCGGCAGCGAGCGGCACTGAACCCATCCGCCGGGGGAGGAGGGTGAGGGCAAGGCGGAACACGGCATACCCGATCCACACGGCGACCACCCCCATCAGGGTGACGTTTGTGCCCAAGGCGGTGAGGCCGCCGTCGGCGAAGAGCAGCCCCTGCACGAGCAAGACGACGGTGAGGCACAGCGTTGCGGTCCACGGCCCGACGAGAACGGCCGCCAGTGCCCCACCGATGAGGTGCCCCGACGTGCCCGCGGCGACCGGGAAGTTGACCATCTGGGCGGCGAAGATGAACGTCGCCACGAGACCAGCCAGGGGAGCGGTCCGGTCGTCCAACTCCCGCCGGGCGCCGCGCAGCGAGAACGCGACGGCCGCCGTAGCCACGGCAGCGGTGGCCAGCGAGGTCCGGACGTCCAGGAAACCGTCAGGCACATGCATGGAGTGCTCCTTGGGGGAGGGCGCGGCGCGCGGGTCGAGGTACGGTGTGCAGCAGGGACGGCGGTGAGGCCGACCCGATCATCCTAAGACCTTATTGCAAATGATTTGCAATAACAGACCTGTGGGGAGACACCGTGACGACCCGGCTGCAGGCGGGCGATGCCGCCCCCGCGTTCACCCTGACCGACGACGCCGGCCGGCAGGTCTCGCTCGCCGACTTCCGTGGTCAGCGGGTCATCGTCTACTTCTACCCGGCTGCGCTCACCCCCGGCTGTACGACGCAGGCGTGCGACTTCTCCGACTCCCTCGACGCCCTGGCCGCCCAGGGGTATGCCGTGCTCGGCATCTCCCCTGATGCTCCGGCGAAGCTCGCGAAGTTCCGGGCCAAGGAGGGGCTGACCATCACCCTGCTCTCGGACCCCGACAAGGCGGTCCACGCGGCATACGGGGCCTTCGGCGAGAAGAAGCTTTACGGCAAGTCGGTCGTCGGAGTGATCCGATCGACGTTCGTCGTCGACGCCGACGGGTCCATTGCCGAGGCCCGCTACAACGTCAAGGCGACCGGCCACGTCGCCAAGCTGCGACACGACCTCGGGCTGTGACCGCACGGTCACACTAGGCTGAGCCGTGAAGAACGAAGGGAGCGCTCGATGAGCGAGCAGGGTCAGTCGATTGAACAGATCCAGGCGCAGATCGAGGCGGCTCGCGCCCGGCTGTCCGGCACCATCGACGAGTTGGCCTACCGGGCCCAGCCGCAGCAGATTGTGGCCCGGCAGAAGGCCTCCGCCAAAGCGTCGTTCCTGCAGGCAACCCATGACGAGGACGGGGCACTGCGCACCGAGCGGATCGCGGCGGTGCTGGCCGTGATCGCGGCCTTGGCTATCGGCATGGGCCTGTTGCGTAGGCGTCGGGGCTGAGCCCGGCCGGATCGTTGATGGTTCCTCGTGCCGCGTCTGCGGCCGGCTCTTCCGACCGGCTGCCCATCCGGATGCTCTTTGATCGGGTGCTGGTGTCGGTCGACACCGAGAAGGGCGAGCGGACGTCGGGCGGCGGCATCCTCATCCCGGCGACCGCCTCCGTCGGCAAGCGATTGTCCTGGGCCGTGGTCGTGGCGACCGGGGGAAACGTCAGGCAGGTGCAGCCAGGAGATCGGGTGCTCTTCGACCCGGAGGAGCGACACGAGGTCGAGTTACAGTCCAAGGGCTACATTCTGTTGCGCGAGAAGGACATCCACGCCGTCGCGGCCTCCCGCGTCGACGACGGGAACACCGGGCTCTACCTTTGAGAGCCACGGTGGGTCGGCGTCGGGTGGCTATCGCTCCCCCGGGTATGCCGCGAGGGCGGCTCCCGCAGGAACCGCCCTCGTCTGGTGCACCGCCAGGGATTCGAACCCCGAACCCAGTGATTAAGAGTCACTTGCTCTGCCATTGAGCTAGCGGTGCGGGCCGAGCCGAAACTCTACACGGTGGGTTGGGCGCGGTGGAAATCGGTTGCCATAGGTGGGATATGCGCAGAGGGCCGGTGGCTGGGCATAGGTCGCTTGTGGCGCTGAGCGAACGCGTCACCGACGCTTTCGGCGCGCTTCCCACACCCCGGTGAGCGCGGCGAGGGCCACGAGGCCGCCCCCGAGGTAGAGCCAGGTCATGCCCTCCTGCGGCGGCGTCCCAGCAGCGGACGGCGCAGCCGACGCAAGGGGCGACGGCGCCACCGAGGCCGAGCCCAGCGGAGTCGGAGCTGCCGATGCGGGTGACCCACTCGGCACGCCAGCGCTCGGACTGGTTGACGTGGTCGGTGTGGGGGTCGCCTGACCGCGCACCGAGAAGCCCGTCTCACCGGAGATGGGATGCCCGTCGGCGCTCACCACCCGGTAGGCGATCCGGTAGGCCCCCGGCCCGGGGTCGGCAAGAGTGGTGCGCAGGACCGGTCCGGCCACGATCGGGGCATTGAGCGTGATGACCGAGCCGGAACGACTCAAGGCAAGCTGGGTGAACCTCGGGTTGATGTCCTCGTTGAAGGTGAGGACGAGCTCGGTCGGGCCGGCATCCAGAGTCGAGCCGTCGGCGGGGATCACGCTGACCAGCGCGCTGTGGGCGGGAGCCAGCGCCACGGCATACGGGCGGGGTGTGGCAACGACGCTGGGAGGGGCGGCGAGTGCGGCGGCGGAGGTAGTCAGGCCCGTGAGAGAGAGAGCGACCCCGACGATCACCCCGGACACCAGTCGTCGAACAGTCATGCGGGGTCCGCCCTTCGCCGAGAACCAACCGACCTCCATGGGGTGAGTGACGGGACTTGAACCCGCGACACCCGGGACCACAACCCGGTGCTCTACCAGCTGAGCTACACCCACCATGGCGTGGACTTGGGAGCCACGCACAGCCGCCTATCGTACCGGGTCGGCGGTGGTGGTGTTGACCGGAGGGTGGACGACGATATGGCGTTCGCCCAGTGCACGGGCCGTCGCCGAGTCGGGGCCGGGTGGGGCGACGAAAACTGCCTCGCGGTAGTACCGCAGTTCGGCGATGGACTCCCGGATGTCGGCCAAGGCCCGGTGGCCCCCCGACTTGGTCGGCGCGTTGTGGTAGGCCCGGGGATACCAGCGGCGGGACAACTCCTTGATCGAGGAAACATCGATGACCCGGTAGTGCAGCCAGGCCTCCAGCTCCGGCATGTCCCGGGCCAAGAAGGTGCGGTCGGTCCCAACCGTGTTGCCGGCAAGCACCGCCTTGCGTGGTTCGGGCACCCACTCCTGGACGTAGGCGAGCACCCGTTCTTCGGCCTCGCGCAAGGGGACGCCACCGGACAGCTCGGCCAACAACCCCGAGGTCGTGTGCATGGCAACGACGAATGGATCCATCTGGGCCAGCGCCTCCGGCGGCGGGGCGATGACGACGTCGACGCCCTCACCCAAGACCGTAAGTTCATAGTCGGTGACCAGCGCGGCCACCTCCACGAGAGCATCGGCCTGCAGGGACAGGCCCGTCATCTCGCAGTCGATCCAGACGATTCGGTCGATGAGCGATCGATCGGCGCCATTCGCCCCGTTGGGGTGGCTGGCTGCAGAATGTGTCGGGTCGGGGCTGAAGCTCACCGCACCAGCGTAGGGGCCAGGACAGGTTGACGTCCGCTGCACTAATCTGTCCGCCATGTCGCTAGGGGGATCGGGGCGGGCCGGGTGGCAGGACAGCCAGCATGAGGTGAGCGGCAGTTGGTCGCCGGGGACGGCGGCATACCCCGTGGTGGGCTCGACCGCACCCAACCCGACTGGACGCCCCATGCGACGCAGTCTCCTCGCTACTGGGGTCATCATCGCGGTCTTCCTCATCGCCTTGGCCGTGCTCTCAGTGTTTTTCAGCGTCGATCTCGGCATCGAGACCACCCTTGTCGCCGCGACGGTCGCTGCGGTCCCGGTCCTCATCGTCGTTCCGGTCTACCTATGGGTCGACCGGATGGAGGCCGAGCCGGTTCGCTACCTCATGTTCGCCTTCTTCTGGGGCGCGCTCTGTGCTGCGGTCGGGGCGATCCTGCTCAACACCGGGATTCACGTGCTGCTCGCGGCTGCCCACGCGAGAAACGCCGACGAGGTGAGTGCGGTCATCAGCGCGCCGCTGGTGGAGGAGACGCTCAAAGGGCTCGCGATCCTGCTCATCGCCTGGCGTCGTCGCCACGAGTTCGACGGGGTGATCGACGGGATCGTGTATGCCGGCATGGCCGGAGCCGGTTTCGCGTTTAGCGAGAACATCCTCTATCTCGGGCGAGCGTTCGGCGAGGCTGGCGCGTCGGGGCTGACCGAGGTGTTCTTCCTGCGTGGCCTCATGGGCCCGTTTGCGCACCCGTTGTTCACTGCCTGCACAGGTATCGGGATAGGGCTGGCGGTCACCGTGGCGCGATCGGCGTTTGGCCGGATCGCCTTTGGCGTCGTCGGGCTGGCCTGCGCGATGCTGCTGCACGCGATCTGGAACCTCAGCGCCGCCCTTGGGACCTACCTGCAGGTCTACATTGCGTTCCAGATGCCCGTGTTCGCGGTGTTCCTCGTGATGTTGGTCGTGCTGCGCCAGCGAGAGCAGGGCGTCATCCGGCGCCACCTGAGTGAATACATCGACGCGGGGTGGCTCACCCGTGCCGAGGTGGGCATGGTGACGTCGCTGGCTGCTCGCCGATCAGCCCGAACCTGGGCTCGGACCCACGGTGGCCGCCCGGCGTTGCAGTCGATGCGGGCCTTCCAGGACAGCGCGAGCGCGCTGGCCCTGCTGCGGGCTCGCACCGTCCGGGGCTCGGCCGGGCCGACTGCCCCGGCGCAGGAGCGAGAACTGCTCGATGCGGTCACCGCGCAGCGGGCGGTGTTCGTCGGACCGCCGGTCGGGCAAGGGGGCGGCATACACTGGGGCGCCGGACCGTCGGGTTCTCCGTCGGCCCAACTGCCCTCGTAGCACAACGGATAGTGCAGCGGCCTTCTAATCCGCAGGTTGCAGGTTCGAGTCCTGCCGGGGGCGCGCCAGCGCCCACGGCAGAAGGCAACAGGGGGTCGAACGCAGTGAGAGCCCCGACGGGGGCGCGCCAGCGCCCACGGCAGAAGGCAACAGGGGGTCGAACGCAGTGAGAGCCCCGACGGGGGCGCGCCAGCGCCCACGGCAGAAGGGTCTTGGGGGGCTTGAAGGTTGACGGACAGTGCGACACCCCGGTCTGGGGCGTGTCGGGGCTGCATGTGTTGAGCCGGACCGAGGGACTTGGAAGGATGCGCCTGTGACCGGAGCGAGCCCAGCGCCCGGTGAGCTGTCAACGCTGCTCGCCGCGGTCAGCGGGCTGCGCGACCAGGTCGAGGCTTCTCGGCTGCCGTTGGCTCTGCCGGATGCGCTGTCGGCATCGAAGGTCCGGCTGGAGCTGCTCCAACAGCTCGACGACTACGTCATCCCTCGCCTGAATTCGCTGGATGCGCCGCTGTTGGCGGTAGTGGGTGGGTCGACCGGTGCCGGGAAGTCGACGCTGGTCAACTCGTTGGTGGGCGCACGGGTCACCAAGCCCGGCGTGTTGCGGCCGACGACGCGGTCGCCGGTGCTGGTGCACCACCCCACTGACGAGCACTGGTTCGAAGACACGCGCGTGCTGCCGGGTCTGGCGAGGGTGCGTGGTGCCGACCTGACTGAGGACCCGTCCGCGGTTCGTTTGGTCGCCACCGACACGCTGCCGGCCGGGCTCGCGTTGCTCGACGCTCCGGACATCGACTCGGTGGTTGCCACAAACCGCGACCTCGCCGCCCAGCTCCTGTCGGCCGCCGATCTGTGGTTGTTCGTCACCACCGCGGCCCGGTATGCCGATGCCGTCCCGTGGTCTCTGCTCCGTCAGGCATCCGATCGGGGCACCTCGGTTGCGATCATCCTTGACCGCGTGCCCCCGGAGGCGATCGGCGAGATTCGAGACCACCTCACCTCGATGCTCAAGGAGCAGGGGTTGGCCCTGGCCCCGCTCTTTCCCATCCCGGAGGTTGCCCTCGGTCCCGAGGGCTTGCTCGGTGAGGACGAGATCGGGCGGCTCAAGGGGTGGCTCACCGCCCTTGCCAACGACGCCCGAGCGCGGGCGCTGGTCGTGCGGCATACCCTCAGCGGCGCCTTGGACTCGATCGACTCGCGGATCGCGGTCCTGGCGGAGGCGACCGGTGAGCAGCAGGCGGCCACCAACGCGCTCAGCAGGGTCGCGGACGCGGCCTACGCGGAGGCGTCCGACGGTGTCCGCAAAGGGATGCTCGACGGCACCCTCCTCCGCGGCGAGGTCCTCTCACGGTGGCAGGAGTTCGTTGGGACGGGGGAGTTCTTCAAACAGGTGGAGTCCGCGGTGTCCCGCGTCCGGGACCGGATCACGGCTGCCGTCAAAGGGCAGCCGCCGCCGGGTCAGCAGTTGGGAGAGGCGCTGCATTCCGGAGTGGCTGCGCTGGTCACCGCCGAGGCGGCTGCCGCGGCGTCGCAAGTGGCTCGGTCCTGGCGCGGTATGCCGGGTGGTCAACTGCTGCTCGACGGCACCCCGACGTTGGCCGCACCGTCTCGCGACCTGACCACCCAGGTCGAGACCCTGGTCCGGGAGTGGCAGGACGACGTCCTTGACCTGGTCCGCAACGAGGGCCGCGATCGGCGCACCACGGCCAAGGTGGCGGCATACGGGGTCAACGGTCTGGGCGTGGTGCTGATGTTGGTGACGTTCGCGCACACCGCTGGACTCACGGGTGCCGAGGCCGGCATCGCGGGGGGCACGGCGATTCTGGGCCAGAAGTTGCTTGAGGCGATTTTCGGGGACCAGGCGGTCCGCTCGTTGGCCGCCAAGGCCCGGGCGGCGCTGCTCGAGCGCGTCGAAGACCTGTATGCCGTCGAAGCAGGCCGGTACCACACGGCCATCGAAGGCGTGTCGGTGGCCCGCGACCAGGGCCGGAAACTGTCGGCGGCCGCCATGGGTGTCAGGGCAGCCCGATGAGCCCGCTGCGGATGGGTAGCGCCCAAGGGCAGGTCGTCAGTGCGCTGGAGTTGGCTGAGCGCGCTGCGGCCCTGTCCGAGGCGTGTGCCGAAGGGGCTCGCGAGCTCGAACCGGCCGTGGTCGACCAAGCCGTTAACCTGGTCGACAAGGTGCGGGAGCGGACCTCCATCGTCGGTGGGCACACAGTCGTCGCATTGGCCGGAGCTACGGGCAGCGGCAAGTCGTCGTTGTTCAACGCCATCGTCGGAGCGCCGGTCGCCAAGATCGGTGCGCGGCGACCGACGACGGCGCTACCCTCCGCAGCGGTGTGGGGGACCACCTCGGCGACCGAATTGCTCGACTGGCTGTCGGTGTCTACCCGGCACCAGGTCGGTTCGGACCAGGACGCCGACTCCGCGCGGGGTGACACCTCGCTCGACCCGGGTGTTCAGGATGCTCCGAGCGGGCCGCCCGTCCCGCCGGTGGGCACCCTGGACGGTCTGGTCCTGATTGACCTTCCCGACTTCGACTCACGGGTTGACGCTCACCGGATCGAAGCGCAGCGGATCCTTGAGTTGGTCGACATCTTCGTCTGGGTCACCGACCCGCAGAAGTATGCCGATGCCTTGTTGCATGAGGACTATGTGCGCGCCTTGGCCACGCACGATGCGGTCACGGTCGTCGTGCTGAACCAGGTCGACCGGCTTACTCCGGAAGCCGTTGCCGCATGTCGGGAGGACCTTCGGCGCCTGCTGGTCGCCGATGGGCTGCCGCAGGCTCGCGTTTTCGCGACCTCCGCCCGCACGGGTGTGGGGATTGCCGAGCTGACCCAGCAATTGGCCAATGCCGTCGCGGGTGCCAACGCCACCCGCCACCGGTTGTCGGCGGATGTCGTCTCGGTGGCCGCGAAACTGCGTGCTGGGGTGGCCGATTCGGAACCGAAGGTGGACGCGGGACCCGACACCGGGCTGATCGAGGCCCTGTCGCGAGCTGCCGGTGTGCCGATCGTCCTGGACGCCATCGCCGCTGATTACCGGCGCGAATCGAGCCAAGCGGGCGGATGGCTGTTCACCCGGTGGGTGTCTTCATTCAAGGCCGACCCACTGTCCAGACTCCGGTTGGACAAGACCGTGGTGTCGATGAAGTCCGTCGATGAGGCCGACGTCCGCGCTGTCCTTGGGCGTTCGTCGATTCCGCCGCCGTCGCCCGCCGCCCGCGCCGCGGTCTCGTTGGCCACGCGCCAATTGGCCGATCGTGCGGGCAGCGGCCTGCCGGTGCGGTGGGCGCATGCTGTCGCCGACGCGGCCGCTCCGGGCGACGACGCGCTCGCCGACGCTCTCGACCAGGCGATCCTGCACACCCCGCTTCGGGCCCGGACCCCCGTGTGGTGGACCATTGCGGGCATTCTGCAGTGGATCTTCGGCGCGGCGGTTATCGCTGGGGTGCTCTGGCTGGCGGTGTTGTCAGTCGTGGCCTGGTTGCAGTTGCCCGAGCTGCCGACGCCGACCGTCGGCGTGCTCCCGTGGCCCTTCCTCCTCTTGGCCACGGGGTTGATCCTCGGGTTGCTCAGCGCAGGAGTGGCTCGTGTGGCTGCTCGGGTCGGGGCCAAACGCCGCGCGACGAAGGCGGGAAAACGACTTCGCGAGTCCATCTCTTCGGTGGCCGACGACCGGATCGTCAGACCGGTGGCCGCGGTTCTCTCCCGGCATGCCAGGGTGCGCGAGTTGCTGGATCGAGCCGCCCGGCGCTGACCGCCCACGCGGTCCCATCCGTGGGTCCTCGGCCGGGTGGAGTCATCCACATCCCCGTGGTCGGTTGTCCCACCATCCACAGGAAGACCTTGAGGTATGCCGCGGCCGTCCGGGTTCGACGATCCTGGGGCGAGCCCGTCCGCTGGGGACAGGGCGGCATACCCCTCAGGTAGAGGACACCCACATGAACGAGAGCTACGTCACCGTGATCGGCAACCTCACCGCTGACCCGGTGCTGCGCACCACCAAGAACGGCAAGCCTTTCGCGACCTTCCGGATGGCCTCCACGCCCAGGCGCTGGGACGGCAGGGAGCAGGCCTATGTCGACGGCGGGACCAACTTCGTGTCCGTCGTGACCTTCAACGCCCTGGCGGCGAATGTGGTTGCGAGCCTAGCCAAGGGTCAGCCGGCCATCGTCTACGGACGGCTGCGGGTCAACACGTGGAGCACCGCCGAGGGGAAGAGCACGACGACGGTCGAGATCGACGCCTACCACGTCGGGCACGACCTCACCCGGGGTCAGTCCCACTTCACCAAGACAGCGCGGGCCCAGTTCGACACGACGGATCGGCTGTCGTCCCCGGAGATCCAGCACGCCCTGGCGGTGGGCGCGGGAGAGGTCGATGAGCGAGACGAGCCCGAGGGCATCGAGGAGCAGGATGACCGGGGCCCGGACTGGGCGCCGTTGACCGATGAGCTGCCTTCCAACTCGGCAGCCGAGTCCGGATCGGGTGCGGGAACAGGGCTGTCCTGGTCAGGTCCGGACCCCGAGACCGACGCCTACGTCGTCGCCAAGGCGAGTTGACGGCATCCGGGCTCCCCAAGACTGCCGGTCGGGTCGTGACGACCACGCTCGATCCACCCCTCCGCGACCCGACCGGCGATTGGGTGACGCACCCGCCCGACGGATAGCCTTCGGGCATGGCCGAGTTCATCTACACCATGACCAAGGCCCGCAAGGCCGTGGGCGACAAGCTCATCCTCGACGACGTGACGATGGCGTTCTATCCGACCGCCAAGATCGGTGTCGTCGGACCCAACGGAGCGGGCAAGTCGACGATCCTGCGGATCATGGCCGGGCTCGACCAACCCTCCAACGGCGAGGCCAGGTTGTCGCCGGGCTACACCGTCGGGATCCTCCTGCAGGAGCCGCCGCTCAACGAGTCCAAGACGGTGCTGGGCAACGTCGAGGAGGGCGCCGGGGAGATCAAGGCCAAACTCGATCGCTACAACGCCATTGCCCTTGAGATGGGCGAGCCGGACGCCGACTACGAGAAGCTCGGCGACGAGATGGCCAAGCTGCAGGACGAGATCGACCACGCCAACGCCTGGGATCTGGATAGCCAGCTTGAGCAGGCCATGGATGCGCTGCGGTGCCCGCCGGGTGACGCAGATGTGACGGTGCTCTCCGGTGGTGAGCGTCGTCGGGTGGCCCTGTGCAAGCTCCTGCTGCAGAAGCCGGACCTGTTGTTGCTCGACGAGCCGACCAACCACTTGGACGCCGAGTCGGTGCAATGGTTGGAGCAGCACCTCGCGCAATACCCCGGGGCGGTGCTCGCGGTCACCCACGACCGCTACTTCCTGGACAACGTCGCCCAGTGGATCGCCGAGGTCGACCGCGGCCGGCTCTACCCCTACGAAGGCAACTACTCGACCTACCTGGAGAAGAAGTCCGAGCGGCTGCAGATCCAGGGCCGCAAGGACGCCAAACTCGCCAAGCGCCTCAAGGACGAGCTGGACTGGGTGCGCTCCAATGCCAAGGGGCGTCAGGCCAAGAGCAAGGCCCGCCTGGCCCGTTACGAGGAGATGGCGGCCGAAGCCGATCGGACCCGCAAGCTTGACTTCGAGGAGATCGCGATCCCGCCGGGACCTCGGCTCGGGTCGCAGGTCATCGAGGTCCGCAAGCTGAGCAAGGGGTTCGGCGACCGGGTGCTCATCGACAACTTGTCCTTCACGTTGCCACGAAACGGGATTGTCGGCGTCATCGGCCCCAACGGGGTGGGCAAGACGACGCTGTTCAAGACGATCGTCGGGTTGGAGAAGCCCGATGCCGGCGAGGTCAAGATCGGCGACACCGTCAAGATTTCCTATGTCGACCAGGCCCGGGCCGGGCTCGACCC
>WBZS01000350.1_pt2 | contig 63997 bp, 55 predicted proteins | sample 5204201 | NCBI WGS metagenome assembly WBZS01 (sample SAMN12344357, study PRJNA552823) | activated sludge metagenome | biome: Activated sludge suspended growth; feature: Nitrification reactor; material: Wastewater; isolation source: activated sludge from nitrification reactor of wastewater...
CTGGTCCGGCCCGGCACTGTCCACCAAACGGGACGGATGGCACTTGGTGGAGACGTTCCCGTTGGCCAACTGACAGAGAGTGTTCCGCCCGACGAGCAGTCACGTGGTCATCGCGCCCAGTTGGCCAGGCCCGAGAGGTCACGCCACGGATTCTGATCGCATAACGTCGAGAGACAACATGCGGCCTACCCATAACGGCACGTTTATGTTACATCCCCTTACCCGGTGCGCAATCTTGGCTGCATCTCGACAAGTCACTGTAGCGATGCAGCCAAGACTGCACGATTGCGCCCGGGTGACGCACTCCCGGCTCCCCCCGACTGAGGCCAATGGCTACGCGGGGCGGACGAAGTCGCGAACGTCGGGCAGTCGGCGCATGGTGGCCGCGTAGAGGGGCACTGCGGGCCACTGGGTCACAGGCGTCGCGACCCGCATCGAGCTGGCACCCAGGTCGCGTAGGGCTATGGCGCAGGCGTTCACGATCGAACGGCCGTATCCGTGACCGCGGTGCTGGCGATCGACGCCCAGCGGCTCGATGAGCCCCGGGCGTCCCCGGCCGGCAGACCAGGCGCAGGCTGTCGCAACGGGGACGTCCCCGGCGTAGAGGACCAAGAACCTGGCCCGACGGAATGCCGCCCCTCCCGCCATGGCGTGGAACTTCGCAGTGCTGAAGGTCGACCGCTCCCAGGACGCCAGGTGAGCAGTCACGACGTCGCGCACGATGGCCTCGTCGGGGGTCTGCTCGGTGGTGCCGTCGATGACCTCTAGCCGTAGCCCATGCTCCGGGATCGGGCGAGACAGGTCAGCGGTGAAGCAGGCCCACGCCTCGCCCTCTGTCCATCCACGCGATTGAAGCGCGCGCCGCAGCGCGTCACCATACCTGACCTCCGCGCTGCTCACGCCGGCACCGAGGCCACCGTCGCCAGTCAGGTCAGCGGCGATGGCCGCTGCCACCGCCTCGTCGCTCGCGACCGTGGGCGAGACTGCCAGACGGATAACCTCGTCGTCACCCATCCCGATGACGATGGGTTCACCGTCGCGTTCCCAGACGCGCATCGCCTTCCCCACGGACTTGGCGCCGTCCCTCTGATTCCAACCAACGTCGCCAGGGTGCAATTGCGCCGGACCGTTGTCATCGGCTTGGAACGACGCCAAAGCGGTCGCCACGCGGGGAAGGTCCTCCACCGGCGGCGTTCTCAAGGTGACGGCCACTGGATCAGTCCAGCATCCCACTCAACGCGCCGCATCCCATTTCGGCCTAACGCCGGGGAGACCAGGTGCTGGTCGGCCGGCAAGGTCCTTGGCCACTTCAAGTTCATTGGCCAAGAGTTCAATCTTGGCTGCATCTCGACAAGTCACGAGTAGTCGAGCACCCGTAGACCGTGGATGCGCGAGAAGTGACTCTGGTTCGCCGTGAGAAGCGGGGCTCCCTCGTTCAGCGCCAGGCAGGCGATGAGGAGGTCCATCGTTGCCAGCGGAGTCCCCTGCCTGCGCAGGCTCGCGTGCACTCCGGCATACGTATCCGCAAGCCGCTCATCTGGCAGCACGACGGGGAGGTTCCCGCAGAGCGCCAAGACGCGACGGCGCTCCTGGAGGGGTTCGGCGTGGAGCTCGGCGCCGACGAGGACCTCAGCCCGAACGAAGATGCTCATCGCCAGCGCCTCTGCGCGGTGGCGCGCAAGCCACTGCCGTGCCGGTCCATCCTGTCCGCGCCGCGACTCCCGGATGGCGTCGACAAGGAAGGTCGTGTCGAGGTGAATCACCAGGAGGGCTCTCGGACCGGGCTGCGACGCCGCCCCTCGACGGCCTCGGCGATCCGGTCCACCGTCTCATCCGACACCGTGCTGCCGTCCAGGGCGACGAGCAGGTCGCCGGCAGTCGATCCCACGGCGGGGAGGTACTTCTTGATCACCTGTGAGAACGAGTCTCCGTCCTTGAGTCGACTGAGCCGGTCGTAGGCTTCCAGGTCGATGGTGATCGTCTTCACTGCCATGCACTTAGCGTACACGGACTCCTGCCGCTTCCGAGAGCACGCGCAGTTGAGCGAGTGCAGCCAGGGGGACGCGGTATGCCGTGCCGTGAGCACACCTGTCGGGAGTTCTGGCAGGCTGGGGGCGTGGCCGAACCTCATGTTGTCTCCGACGCCGACGACGCCGACGACGAGGCTGCCGCCCTGGAAGCGCTCGTCGGTGACTGGTCCTATCTGCCCGACATCGCGGCGCGTTACGGCGTGCCGCTGTCTCGAGTCCGCCGACACCTAGCCGACCGGGAGCTGCTCACCCACCGGGTCGGACCGAACCGGGCCTTGGCCGTACCGAGCGAATTCCTCGGGCCGCTGGGCCCACGTCCGGAGCTCAAGGGCACGTTCACCGTGCTCGCCGACGGCGGGATGAGCGACCTGGAGATCATCCGGTGGCTGCACACGGTCGACACAACTCTTCCCGGGGGTGACACCCCGCTGACTGCCCTGGCGGCAGGGTTCAAGACGGAGATCCGTCGACGGGCGCAAGCTCTAGCTTTTTGACGCCTGTGTCCGGGAGCACATAGTTGCGGCCCTCGGTAATACCCGAGCTTCTTCGACGGGTCGACGGAGGCCGGGCGGCGCGGATCTACCAGCGCTTCGACGCCGTCCCGGCGCAGTAACTCAGCGAGCGGGATCGCGGTGATCGCACCCGGTCAGGTCACCCGGTCGGTGGCCAAGACGACGAGCTCACCCAACGCGGTGGTCGCTTGCGGCTGCAGGTATGCCGCGGCGCGGCCCAGCGCCTCGGTCGCCTCAGTGGTGAGGCGGGCGATGTCGGCCTCCACACGCTCGACCGCCCCCGTGGACCGGATGATGGTGCGGAGCGCGGTGACGCCGGCCAGGTCGAGGTCGGAACGCCCGAACCACTGGGCCAGCTCGGTCTGCTGTCCCAGGTCGGCGACGTCGAGGGTGTAGGCCATCAACACCGTGCGCTTGCCCTCACGCAGATCGTCGCCAGCCGGCTTGCCGGTCTGCTCGGGGTCGCCGAACACGCCGAGCAGGTCGTCGCGCAGCTGGAAGGCCTCGCCGAGCGCCAGCCCGTAGTCCGACAAGGCAGGGACCGCCGCCGGGTCTATGCCGCCGGCCAGCGCCCCGATGAGCAGGGGTTGCTCGATCGTGTATTTGGCGCTCTTGAACCGGATCACCTTGCGAGCAGCGGCGATCCGCTCAGCGGTCGAGCGGTCGTCCCACCCGCGCACCGACTCGAGCATGTCGAGGAACTGGCCGCCCATGAGCTGGGTGCGCATCCGGTCGAACGTCGAACGGCCGCGAGCCAGGTGCTCGGCCGGCAACCCGCTCGTGAAGTAGACCTCGTCGGTCCATTGCAGGCACAGATCGCCAGCGAGGATCGCCGTGGCCTCACCGAACCGATCGCTGCTGCCCTCCCAGCCGCGCTGGGTGTGGAGCGCCGCGACGGCCCGGTGAGCGGACGGCATACCTCTGCGGGTGTCACTACCGTCCATGACGTCGTCGTGCAGCAGCGCGGCCGCCTGGAACAGCTCCATGACGCTGGCGAACCGCACGAGCGCGTCGGAGTCCGCACCGCCCGCGGCCCGGTAGCCCCAGTAGGCGAAGGCCGCTCTCAGCCGTTTGCCACCGGCGAGGAGCGTCCGGACCGGCGCGACGAGAGGGGTCAGGTCCTCGTCGAGGTCGGCGAGGACCTGCTCCTGGTCGTCCAGCTCGGCCGTCAGCGCCGCCTGCACCCGGGAGCGCAGCGACTCGCGGTCCAGGGGGTTGGTCACCGGCGGCCTTCCAAGGGCTGGCGGCATACGGGATGTATGCCGCGCGCGTACTCGTCGACCCAGCCTAATGGGGTTCGCAGGCCGCTCCTTCTGACCCACGATGCCACCCTGGTGAAGACCTCGTCCATTGGTCCCGAATCCGGTCGGAATCGACCACCGGGACGGTGACGGCAACAGGGGGAGGCTGGACGAAGCGCGTACCGGGGCGTGGACGGGCGGCGAGCGGGCGGCATACCGGCTCGTAGGCTGGCCCCATGGCCGTCCTGCCGCGCGCAGCGCACCTCGTGCGCTCGATCCCGGACGCCTTGGCGCAGGGCCGGCCGTCGATCAGCTTCGAGTTCTTCCCACCCAAAGACGACGCGGGGGAGGCGGCCCTCTGGGAGGCCATCCGCGACCTGGAGAAGACCCGGCCGACGTTCGTGTCGGTGACCTATGGTGCGGGCGGGTCAAGCCGCGACCGGACCATCCGGGTGACCGACCGGATCGCCCAGGAGACGACGCTCACGCCGATGGCGCACCTCACCTGCGTCGGGCACTCGGTCGCGCAGTTGCGCTCGATCATCGGGCACTACGTCAATGTCGGGGTGCGCAACGTCCTCGCGTTGCGAGGGGATCCGCAGGGCGGGCTGGACCAGGTGTGGGTGCCGCATCCGGAGGGCCTGGATCACGCCGACGAGTTGGTCGCGCTGCTGCGCACGCTCGGGCCGTTCACGGTGGGGGTGGCGGCGTTTCCCGACCGGCATCCCGAGAGTCCGAGCCTGGACCATGACGCCGAGGTGCTCGTCCGCAAGGCCGACGCGGGCGCCGACTTCGCGATCACCCAGTTCTTCTTCACCCGGGAGGCCTACGTCGGCCTGCGCGACCGGGTCATTGCCCGGGGGCGTGACCTGCCGATCATCCCGGGGCTCATGCCGGTGACCAACGTGCGCCAGCTGGCGCGGATGACGCAACTGTCAGGTCAGCCGGTGCCGCGTGCGGTGACCGAGCGGCTTGAGCGCGTGGCCGACGACCCTTTGGCGGTGCGGGCGGTCGGCGTGGAGATCGCGACCGAACTGGCTCAGGAGTTGCTCGACGAGGGCGCGCCGGGCATCCACTTCATCACGATGAACCGCTCGACGGCGACCTTGCAGGTGTGGGCCAACCTCGGTCTGGAAGCAGCCCAGTAGGTCACCGGTAGGTCAGTCGGGTGAGCCCGGCCCGGGCCGTTGGGGGAGCCGGGCGGTGTCGCCCCGACGGGACGGCGCATCACGCAGCGACCCGGCAGCGCTCGGTTCGGCGGTGCCCAGGCGCTCACCCCATGAGTCGTAGCGGGCCTTGAACCGCCGGATCCGCTTGAGCAGGAACAGCACCGTCACCAGACCCACGACAAGCAGCAGCCCGGCGATCGAGGCGGCCAGCCACGGGTTGGCGAAGGCCGTCGTCATCACGGCCGCCACGGTGACGTCCTCGGCGGTCGACACGACGATGTTGCTGGCCGGCTCGGGCGAGGTGTTGACCGCGGCGCGAGTGCCGGCCTTGACCAGGTGCGAGAGCAGGGCAAGGATCCCGCCTGTCGCTGCCGTGAAAGCGGCGTTGAGGTCGGCGCTTTCGTTGCCGAGCAGATAGCCGAGGGTGGCCCCGACTGCGGGGCGAACGACGGTGTGGATGGTGTCCCACGTCGAGTCGAGGTAAGGGATCTTGTCGGCCACCATCTCGATGACGAACAGCACCGCGGCGCCGATGAGCACATCGGTGCGCCCGAGCGCGTCGGGGATCCCTTGAACGTGCCAGATCTTCTCGGCCAAGCCCATGATGAGCACGACGGCATATGCGTTGATGCCGCTGGCCCAGCCCGACGTGAAGACCCAGGGCAGGATCTCTGCACCCATGGCGTGTGTGTCCCTCCCAGTGATGACGGAGTCAGATCCTCCGTCCGTGCATTCAACGTTAGGGGAGGGTCGGTCTTTCCCGAACGGGAGCAACGGACTGATAACGGTCGCAGCAGTGGACTTAGGGGTGTCGGGCGGCTGTCCAGAAACGAATCGCCCGGCCGCACCTCAGGTCGCCCCCTGTGGACCTGATGCGCGGCCGGACGCCTGTGCCCTTCGTTGCTGTTTCACTATGGCAGCCCCGACGGGAGTGTCGATATCCGTACGGATACTCATTTCGACCCCTAGGCGACGTCCGCGGCCGTCCCCCCGCTGATCCGCAGCAGTTCGGCGAAGGTTGTTGGGAAGACCGCGTGCGGGTGTCCTGCCGCCGCCCAGATCACCTCGTATGCCGCGAGCGCCGAGTCCACGAGCGTGGTGAGGGGGGCGAGGTGTCCGACCGGCGCGACACCGCCGATGGCGAAGCCGGTGCGCTCGCGGACGAAATCCGCGTCGGCCCGGCCCACCTGCGCGAACCCGAGGTCGGCGGCCACCTTGGCGGTGTCGACGCGGTGGCCACCGGAGGTGAGCACCAGCAGCGGCTCGGGCGGCGCGTCGGGTGCGACTCGGGTGGTGAAGACGAGCGAGTTGGCGATCTGGGCCACGTCCACGCCCAGGTATGCCGCCGCCTGGGCCGCCGTGCGCGCCGCACCGTCCAGGACCACAACGGCCCCCTGGACGCCGGCCTCGGCCAGTGCCGCGCGCACCCGCGCGACTGAGGGGTGGGTCAGGATCGAGTCGGCAGCGTCACTCACGCCAGGCACCCTAGCGGGCCGGGCCGGATCGGCTCGGGCGGTCTTGACAGGCTGTCGGTGGGTGAGGTTAGAGTGTTTCTCGAACACTTGTTCGGAAATAGCGCCGGGGTCGAGAGCCTGCATCCGAGCAGTGAGCACCGCGGACGGGTCGAGTCCGCCTCGTCACTCACCATCAGCGTCAATTCACCGTCAGCAGAGAGGTCATGTCGTGGTGCGCCGATACGCCCAGCCGGTCCGCGTCGGGACCGTCCCACGGGATGTCTCCGACTCGCTCGCGGGCTTCGAGGGCCCACCAATCGCGGGCTTGGATGGTGCGGGAGGGTATGCCGCCGGGGCGCCGATGTGGTTCGAGTGGGGCGGCCGGCGCTATCACGTCCGTGCGGTCCTGGCCCAATGGCGCGAGCGCCGGGCCTGGTGGCGGGACGTGCTCGACACCGACGACACCGACGACACCGACGACACCGCCCCAGTTGTCCACCCGATCGGCAGCGCCGCTGAGGTGCCCGCGCAGCCGGACCGGTCGGCCATTGCCGTCGCCGCCCGCGAGCGGCTCGTGTGGCGGGTCGAGGCCGGTCCCGGCTGGCTCACCCACACCGGGGTGTTCGACCTGGCCTGTGACGAGGTGGGCCCCGGCGAGCCCGACCCGAGCGGCTGGGTGCTGCTGCGGGTCAGCGACTGAAGCGCACGGCATACGCCACGCTGATCAACCCGACGATGACGACGACCCGAGCGAAGGAGAACCGGACATGAGCGCAGTCCCGGCACAGCCCTGGCGCACCCCGCCGCCCTCGACGACCGTCATGGAACTGCTCGACCGGGCCCAGGCGAGCCTGTTGCACGCGAGCCAGGCCGGGGAGGTGGGGGAGCGGTATGTCCTCGCGCACCTGGCCGGGCTACGGGCGGCTGCCGCTGTCTTGGCCGCCCGGATCACCCCAGCGAGCTCGTCCCGGCCCCGCAGTGTGTGGGAGGTGCTGCCGACCCTGGCCCCGGACCTCACCGAGTGGGCGGTCTTCTTCGCCGCATCGGCGCGGCAACGAGCCGCCGTCGAACGGGGTGACCGCGTCCTGCCGGCGCGCGAGGCCGACGATCTGGTCCGCCAGGCCGAGATCTTCATCGAGGTCGTCCAGGAGGCCCTCGGCGTGCCGCGGACCCTCGTGCGTCCCGGCTACCTCGCTGCGGTGACGCCGTTGCGGCATCCCTCCCGCTGACCCGCCGACCAGCCACGTCCAGCCACGACCACCGCCGCGCGCGCCCTATCCGCCGATGTCGACCTTCGTCCACCTGCATGTCGCCTCGGGCTACTCCATGCAATACGGCGCCTCGACTCCCGCTGCTCTGGTCGCCCGGGCGGCGGCGTTCGGGCAGCCCGCGCTGGCCCTCACCGACCGGGACGGGCTTTATGGGGCGATCCGCTTCGTCCAGGCATGCACCGAGGCCAAGATCGCGCCGATCCTCGGGGTCGATCTTGCCGTCCACCTCCCGCCGCTGGACCACACGACCGGCCGGTATGCCGCTCGCCCCAGTCCCAGCGCGCCCACACCTCCGCCATGGGCCCGCCCGACGGCCTCTGCCCGGGGGTCTGGTGCCCGGGGGTCTGGTGCTCAGGGGTTTGGTGGGGGCGCGGCGGCCCGGACGCCCGTGCGCGGTGGCGCACTCGTGGACCCCCGGCGCCCTCGGGTGACCGTCCTGGCTAGGGGTTTGGCCGGGGGAGTCGCTCCCGGTCTGGGCTGGGCCCGGCTCTGCCGGCTGGTCACCGGCACCCACTTGTCCGGGCAGCGGGGCGACCCGGTGACCAGCCCGGCGCTGCTCGCCGAGCTGGCTGCCCCGGTCGGCGACGACCCGGCGCCCTTGGTCGTCCTGCTCGGACCCGACTCCGACGTGGGCCGGGCGGTCCTGGCCAAGCGGCGCGGGGCGGCATACCAGATGCTGCAGCGGTGGCGCGCGATCCTGCCGGCTGGCGCGCTGGCCCTGGAGACGGTGTGCCACGGCGGTCCGGAGGGCACTCCGGCGAGCCTGGGCCACGCCGCCCGGATGCTCGCCCTCGGCCGCGACCTGGGCGTCCCGGTCGTGCTCTCGGCACAGGTCCGCCACGCCGACCCGGCCGAAGCCGCGACCGTCGACGTCCTGGACGCGGCGCGGCGCCTAGTGGCCCTCGACATGCGCCACCTCGACCGGGTCACCACCGCGGGTCACCTGGCGCCCACCCCTGCGATGTATGCCGTCGCCTGCGACATCGTCCAGGCCTCCGGCCCCGGGCTGGCCGGTGGCACGAGCACGGTCCGCGACGGTGCCCGGGACCTGCTCGCGGCCACCGTCGCCCTGGCTGGCGAGTGTGTCCTCGACCCGGCTATCGACCTGGGGATCGGCGGGGTCCACCTGCCCGAGCAGAGCGCGTTGGGCCTGGCACTGGACGAGGATCCGCAACGGGTGCTCGTGCAGCGGTGCCGGGCGGCCGTGGGGAGCCGCTATCCGGGGGTGAGCGAACGCGAGCTGGCCCGGGTGCACGCCCGGCTCGACGACGAGCTGGATGTCGTTGCGGCGCTGGGCTATCCGACCTATTTCCTCACCGTGGCCACGGTCACCGACCTCATCCGCGACATGGGGGTGCGGGTGGCGGCGCGCGGGTCGGGGGCCGGCAGCCTGGTCAACTACCTGTTGGGGATCTCAGGGGTCGACCCGATCCGCTACGACCTGCTCATGGAGCGGTTCTGCTCGCCGCTGCGCGCCCAGCTGCCCGACATCGACATCGACGTCGAGTCGGCTCGGCGGACCGAAATCTACGAGAAGATCCTCGCTCGGTTCGGCGGCGACCGGGTGACCTGTGTGTCGATGATGGACAGTTATCGGGTCCGCCACGCGATCCGCGACGTCGGCGCGGCACTCGGGCTGCCGCCTGGCGAGGTCGACGCGATGGCCAAGGCATTTCCGCACATCTCGGCCCGGCATGCCCGCTCGGCGATCGCCGACCTGCCCGAGCTGCGGGTGTCCGGGTTGGGCGCGGCGCGGTATGACCTCATGTGGGACCTCGTCGAGCGGCTCGACGGGCTGCCTCGACATATCGCCCTGCACCCCTGCGGGGTGATCTTGTCCAATGCCGCCCTGCTGGATCGCACTCCGGTCGAGGCGAGTTGGATCGGCTTCCCGATGAGCCAGTTCGACAAGGACGACGTCGAGGTCATGGGGCTGCTCAAACTCGATGTGCTGGGGATCCGGATGCAGTCGGCGATGGCCCTGGCCGCGGCGGAGGTGGCGCGGGTGGACGGCATACCGGTCGATCTGGACGACCGCGCCCAGGTGCCCTTGGACGACGAGGCGACCTTCGCGATGATCCGGACCACGCGCACCCTCGGCTGTTTCCAGATCGAGAGCCCGGGCCAGCGGGAGCTCATCGGCAAGTTCGGGCCTCAGCGGTTCGAGGACCTCGTCATCGACATCTCGCTGTTCCGGCCCGGACCGGTGAAATCGGACATGATCGTGCCGTTCCTCAACGCCCGGCACGGCTGGGCCGAGCCGGAATACCTGCACCCGACCCTCATCCCGGCCCTGGCCGAGACCGCCGGAGTCGTCGTCTTCCACGAGCAGGTGCTGCGGATCGTCGCCGAGACAACGGGGGTGAGCCTGGCCCAGGCCGACGAGGTCCGCCGGGCCCTCGGTTCGCCTCAAGGTCAACTGGATGTAGAGGCTTGGTGGCGGCCCGCGGCGCTCGCTCGGGGCTATTCCGCAGCCGATGCCGACCGGATCTGGGAGGTGCTGCGGGCCTTCGCGTCGTTCGGTTTCTGCAAGGCGCACGCGGCGGCCTTCGCGCTGCCCACCTATCAGTCGGCCTGGCTCAAAACCCACCATCCGGCGGCGTTTCTCGCCGGGGTGCTCACCCACGACCCCGGCATGTACCCCAAACGCCTTATCCTCGACGACGCCCGCTCCCTGGGGATCGAGATCCTCGGCCTGGACGTCAACGCCAGCAAAAGCTGGTATGCCGTCGAGCGCGTCGCTTTGCCCACGCCGGGGGAACAGTGGCCAGGCGATGTCCCGGACGGGCGGGGCTACGGGATCCGGGTCTCCCTCACCGACGTCAAGGGGATCACCGACGCCGAGGTCACCCGGATCGTCGCTGGCCAACCGTTCACCGACTTGGCCGATCTCGCCCATCGGGCGCAGGTGAGCCGACCCGTTCTGGAGCGGCTCGTCCTGGCCGGTGGGCTGGACTCGGTCTACGGGATCTCGACGGCCACCGGGGCCGGCGCCGACCGGTCCTTTGGCACCGGTGGCTTGGGCGTCCGGGAGCGGGTCACCCGCCGCGACCTGCTCCTGCACGTTGCCGAGCTCGACCGCTGGGTGCGCTCCGGCGGCAGCGGCCAGGCCAAGGCCGCCCGTGGCGTCGGCTCCCGGTGGAGCCGCCGACCCGCGACCATGTCGCCGACCGGTCCCGGTGGGCAGGCGGCGGGAGCCCCGGTGACCGACACACGTGCCCTGGCCGCAGCCCATCCCCGCCGCGAGCTGGACGTCATGGTCCAACAACCCGGCGTCCCCGCCGGCCCCGGCACCATCCGCAACCTCGACATCGCCGCACTCGCGGCCGCCCAGTCCCAGGCGGCGGCCCCCGCGCAGGTGAGCGACCGGCATACCCAGCTCGTCCTGCCCCTCGGAGACACGCCCACGCTGACCCGCGGCGGCGGTCTGCCCGAGCTCTCCGGCCCCGAACGGGTCCGTGCCGAGCTGGAGATCCTCGGGTTGGACGCCAGCGCCCACGTCGTCGCGCACTACGAGCCCATGCTCGAGGCCCTCGGGGTGACCCGCTCGCGTGACCTACTCGGCGCCCGTAGTCGCAGCGAGGTGTGGGTGGCCGGGGTCAAGGTCGCCACCCAGACCCCGCCGATCCGATCGGGTCGCCGGGTCGTATTCCTCACCCTCGATGATGGCACCGGCCCAAGCGATTCGACATTCTTCGAGGACGTCCAAGGTCCTTATGCCGCAACGGTGTTCCACTCGTGGTTGTTGCTCGTGCGTGGGATCGTCCGGCGCACCGGCGCCCGGGGGATCTCGCTGCGGGCCACCGGTGCCTGGGAGCTGTCCGGGCTGTGGGAGGCGTTCGCCACCGGCGGACGATCCGCGCTGCTTGACGCGCTCGCCGCCGCCGACGCCGCCGCCCAGGACCGTGCGGCTGCCGCTGCGGCCGCCTTCGCCCTCCCGTATGCCGTCCCCCGCGGCACCGGGTGGGCCGAGCCCGAGTCCGACGCGGCTGCAGCCGCCGCGGACGGGTCCCCGGTCGGGGATCGGGACGACACGGCGTACGCCGACCACGAACGGGCCGCCCGCCTCGACCATGCCGCATCCCTCGTCGGTGGGCGCCCGGCCAGCCGGGCCGGCGGCATGGGCGGGGGAGCAACCACGTCCAGGCCCCGCAGCCCGGTTGGTGCCCCTGGAGTGCCACGGCTCGTCATGGTCCACGCCTCGGGCTTCACCCAATCCCCGTATGCCGACATCCGGCCACCCGGCGAGGACACCAAGTCCGCTGCCCGCAGCGCCCCACGCAAGCTGTGGCACGCCAGCCCCGGCAGCAGCGGGCACTAGGGTGGGTTCGTGCCCGAGGAGCAGCAGCGCCGAGCCCGCCGCGCCGCCACCGGCGTGCGCACCGCGGCCCTCTGGGCTGCCGTCCGTGACCTGGTCACCGACCGTGCGGCCGCCCTCGGCCGGCCGCTGCGGGTTCTCGACCTCGGCGGTGGCACCGGCGAGCTGGCCGTTCCCCTCGCCGAGCTCGGCCCCGATCTGGTCGCCGACGTCACCGTCGTCGACCCGAGCCCCGATGCCCTGGCCGCCCTCGGGCGACGCGCAGCCGAGTCCGGCGTCCAGACCAGGGTCCACGGCAGTCAGGGCGATGCCGACACCCTGGCCGACCTGTTGCCCGAACGGGCCTTCGACCTGGTCTGCTGCCACGGCGTCCTCGAGGTCGTCGACGACCCGGCCGCCACCCTGCGGGTCCTGGCCGACGCCCTCGCCGAGGACGGTCACCTGTCGCTGCTTGTCGCCGGTCGCCTCGCCGCCGTGTGGGCCCGCGCATTGGCCGGTGAGCTCAGCCAGGCCCACACCGCCCTCGCCAGCCCCGACGGCCGGTGGGGGGCGCACGACCCCCTGCCGCGCCGCTTCGACCTGGCCCAGCTGCAGGCTCTGGCGGAGGCCGCAGGACTGCAGGTCGAGCACTGGCACGGCGTGCGCCTGCTCGCCGACCTGGTCCCGTCGACGGCCATCGACACCGACGCCGAGCGGGCCGCCCTGCTTGCCCTCGAGGAGACGCTTGCCGGGCACACGGCATACCCCTTCCTCGGTGAGCTCGGCGCGGCCCTGCACCTGCTCGCCCGCCGGGGCTGACCCCGCGGGAGCCGGTCGATGAGCCGCCGCCAGTTCCGACCTCCGCCGCGCACCAGTGACAGCCCGCCGGACGACACCGGCTGCACCGTCCTGCACGTCGACATGGACGCCTTCTATGCCTCCGCATCCCTCATCGACCGGCCCGAGCTGCGCGGGACGCCCGTCATCATCGGCGGAGGCGGCCGTTCGGTAGTCCTCTCGGCCACCTACGAAGCCCGCGCCTTCGGGGTCACCTCCGCGATGCCGATGACTCGAGCGCGACGCCTGTGCCCCCAGGCCACCGTCATCTCTCCGGACCACGATCGGTATGCCGCCATCTCCGATGCCGTCATGGCCACCTTCGCGTCGGTGACCGACCGGGTTGAGCCGCTGTCACTCGATGAGGCGTTCTTGGACATCGGGGGCGCGGTCCGGCGCCTCGGGCCCCCGAGGACCATCGCCCAGTGGTTGCGCGACACGATCGCCGACGAACAGGGCATCACCTGCTCGGTTGGCGTCGCCTCGACCAAGTTCGTCGCTAAGTTGGCCTCCGGACTGGCCAAGCCCGACGGGCTCATCGTCGTCCCGCAGGCCGAGGTCATCGCCTTCCTGCACCAACTGCCGGTCGGGGCTCTGTGGGGGGTAGGCGACCGGACCGAGGAAGCCCTCCAGCGCCTAGGCCTGCACACCGTCGCCGACCTCGCCCACACCCCGCTGGACACCCTGCGCCGGGCGCTCGGCGACGCCACCGGCACCCAGCTGCATGACCTGGCCTGGGGGCGCGATGCACGGCGGGTCGTGCCCCAACAGCGCGAGAAAAGCATCGGCTCGGACGAGACCTTCGCCGCCGACATCGACGACCCCACGCTCATCCACCGAGAGTTGCTCCGGTTGGCCGACCGCACGGCCGCTCGGGTCCGCTCCGCCGGGCTTCTCGGGCGCACCGTCACCCTCAAGGTGCGCTTCGCGGACTTCACGACGATCACCCGCAGCCGCACCTTGCGCGACCCCACCGACGTGTCCCGCGAGATCTATGCCGCCGCGACCGCTCTCTTCGACGCCCTCGGTCTGCAGCGGGCCCGGATCCGGTTGGTCGGCGTGCGGATGGAGGGTCTGGTCGACGCTGAGCGGGCGGCCGTCCAGCCCCGTTTGGACGACCCCGACCACGGCTGGCGCGATGCGGACCGGGCCGTCGACCGGGCCAGCGCCCGATTCGGCGCGGGAGCGGTCCGACCCGCGGCCCTCGTCCGAGGCGAGTCGGTCGCCTACCCAGCGAGTATGCCGCGTGCCCTGATCGCTGCCCGGACACCTGACGGGCGAGGGGCACCGCAGACGAGACCAGGCTCGCGCCCGCGAGGTAGCGCGGAGCAGTTCGACGGTGCGGCTACCACAACCCAGGATCGGGACCTATCCTGATGTCCGGGCCCGGAACCTCGGGCAGGTAGGTGACGTTGACGGACTAAGGCCGGTTCTGGCCCATAGTCAAAAGAAGCCCTGGGAGGGGTGGGTCGTGGCGCTGTCGGAGCGGGAGCAGAAGCTCCTTGAGCAGATGGAGCAGGCACTGTATGCCGAGGACCCGCGCTTCGCGACGCGCATTCGCACCCACGGCGACCGCTCGTCGAAGCGGCGCATGCTCATCGGCGTCATTGCCGTGTTCGCCGGGCTCGGCGTGGTCTTCCTCGGGGTTCTGGGACAGCAGATTTGGCTTGGCGCGATTGGCTTCGCCGCGATGGTCGCCGGTGGTGTCTGGGCGTTCGCGCCCGCTCGCCAGAGTGGCCCGGTTGGTGTCGTGCAAGGTGACGGCTCAACGACGGCTCGGCCGGCCAAGTCCCCCAAGTCGGGGCAGGGTTTCATGAACAAGCTCGAGGAGCGGTGGGAGCGCCGGGAACGCGACCAATGGTGACGTCACCACGGTGACGGCCACTCGGCTGACGCGAACTTCGCTCGAGTCAGCCGGCGCCCAGCACGAAGAGGCCGACGATCCACGTTACGAGGATGGCCAAGCCAGCCAGCAGTTCGATCCCCATTGAATGCAGCACAGCGAGGAGTGCAGCCCGAGTCGAGGTCCATGCGGCCGCCCGGTCCTGACGTCTGGTGAGCTCGACCAGGAAGATCCCCAGGACGAATCCGACGATGGCGCCCACCACCGGGATGACGAAGAACCCGATGATCCCGAGAACGACTGCAAGCAGCATCGTCGAGGTCCCGACGCCCTCTCGGCGCATTTTGCGCCCTGGCAAGAGATATTGCGTGACGACGCCCGCGGCATACAGGACGAGAGCGATCCAGAAGACGACCCAGGCGCCGGGCGCGGGATGGGCGTAGGCCCACAGCAGCGTCGCCCCGACGGTGAGCAACAGGCCAGGAACAACCGGCACGACGATGCCGACGAGGCCGACAACCATGAGCAGCCCCGTGACGATCGTGAGGCTCAGCGGGTCGGCGAGGCTCACCTCAGGCCGGGGTTCTCGTCTGCGGTCTCGTGCAGCCGCTGGGTCTCGTCGTGGATCTCACTGGCGTGGTGGGCCAGCTGCGGAAGGTGCTGCCGACCGTGGTGGGCGCAGAAATACAACTCGCCGCCGGAGTTGAGGCGGGCGCGAATGTAGGCCTGCGCGCCGCAGCGGTCGCAACGATCTGCGGCGCTCAAGCGGTGGACCAGAGTGGCGTTCACGTCTGCCTTCTCATCTCTCTCGTGCGGGCCGGTAGGCGCCGACCCGGTGGTGCTGCTTCGACGTTCGAGGGGTCGTGGCGGTTGCCACTGCTGGGATCCCCCCTCACGTGAGTGCCAACAGTCAAGCACGCCGGTTCGTTCCCGCGCTGCATTGATACCCATCTGAGACACGCCCGCACGCACCGCCGCGGGTGTCCGACGCCTCGACTACCCTGCCGTTGGCACCCCCGCCCGCACGACCCTGAAAGGACTCTCGTGGCCACCCGCAGCACCACCCCGCGCACCGCCGGGACTGTCCCCGGTGTGGGGGCGGCCGGCAGCACCGGAGCTGGCGGGGACTACACGGCCCGTCACCTGCAGGTGCTTGAGGGGTTGGAGGCGGTCCGCAAGCGCCCGGGGATGTATATCGGCTCCACCGACCAGCGTGGGCTCATGCACTGCTTGTGGGAGATCATCGACAACGCGGTCGACGAGGCCCTCGCGGGCGTGGGTGATCGGATCGAGATCATCCTGGCATCCGACGGGTCCATCGAGGTCCGGGACAACGGCCGCGGCATCCCGGTGGACACTGAGCCGCGCAGTGGCCTCTCCGGGGTGGAACTGGTCTTCACCAAGCTGCATGCGGGTGGCAAGTTTGGCGGCGGCTCGTATGCCGCCTCCGGTGGCCTGCACGGGGTCGGTGCTTCAGTCGTCAATGCCCTAAGTTCCCGGTTGGACGTGGAGGTCGATCGGGGCGGCAAGACCTATGCGATGAGTTTCCGGCGGGGTGAGCCGGGGGTGTTCGCCGATCCGCCGGGGCCGCACAGCCCGGAGGCGCCGTTCACGGCATACGAGACAGGGTCTGAGCTGCGGGTAGTCGGCAAGGCGGCGCGAGGGGTGACCGGCAGCCGGGTGCGGTTCTGGCCCGACCGGCAGATCTTCCTCAAGGACGCGAGGCTGGACGACGAGCTGCTGGCCGCTCGGGCACGACAGACCTCGTTTCTCGTGCCCGGACTGGCGCTCGTGGTCCGCGACGAGCGAGGGTTGCCGGGCACGTCTGGGGGCGAAGGCGCCCACGAGCAGGTGTTCCAACACCTCGGTGGGATATCGGAGTTCGCCGAGTTCCTGGCTCCCGACCCGCCGCTCACGGCGGTGTGGCGGCTGCAGGGTTCGGGGAGTTTTACCGAGACGGTGCCCGTGCTCGACGAGCGGGGTCACATGACGCCCACGGACGTCGAGCGGGAGTGTGCGGTCGACCTCGCCCTGCGGTGGGGGACCGGCTACGACGCCAAGGTGAGCTCGTTCGTCAACATCATCGCCACGCCCAAGGGCGGCACGCACGTGGCGGGCTTCGAGCAGGCGTTGCTCAAGGTGTTCAGGCGCCAGCTGGAGCTCAACGCCCGTCGGCTCAAAGTCGGGTCCGACAAGGTGGAGAAAGACGACATCCTCGCCGGGCTGACCGCCGTCGTTACCGTGCGGCTGGCTGAACCGCAGTTCGAGGGGCAGACCAAGGAGGTGCTCGGCACTGCCGCAGTCCGGGCGGTGGTGGCCAAGGTGCTCGAGCAGGAGCTCACCGCGCGGCTGACCTCGACGAAGCGCGACGACAAGGCGCACTCGGCGTTGCTGCTGGAGAAGGTCGTCTCCGAAATGAAGGCGCGGATCAGCGCGCGGCAGCACAAGGAGACCCAGCGGCGCAAGACCGCCCTCGAATCCTCCACGTTGCCAGCGAAACTCGCCGATTGCCGGACTCACGACGTTGAGCGGTCCGAGCTGTTCATCGTTGAAGGTGACAGCGCCCTCGGCACGGCGAAGCTAGCCCGGTCCTCGGATTATCAGGCGTTGCTGCCAATCCGCGGCAAGATCCTCAACGTCCAGAAGGCTTCAGTCGCCGACGTCCTCAAGAACGCCGAATGCGCGGCGATCATCCAGGTCATCGGGGCCGGATCGGGGCGCTCGTTCGATCTGGGAGCGGCCCGCTACGGCAAGGTCATCATCATGAGTGACGCCGACGTTGATGGTGCTCACATCCGCACCCTGTTGCTCACGCTGTTCTTCAAGTACATGCGCCCGCTCGTGGAGGCCGGCCGCGTATACGCTGCGATGCCTCCGCTGCATCGCCTGGAGGTGATCGGCGGCCCCGGAAAGAAGAACGAGTACATCTACACCTACAACGAGGCGCAGATGCGCTCGACGCGGTCGGCGCTGGAGCGCAAGGGGCGCAAGGTGAAGGAACCCCCGCAGCGCTACAAGGGCCTGGGCGAGATGGATGCCGACCAGCTGGCCGACACGACAATGGACCCACGTCATCGGACGTTGCGCCGGGTAACCCTCGGTGAAGCCGAGGACGCATCCCGAATCGCCGAGGGGGTTTTCGATCTGCTCATGGGCAACGATGTGGCCCCCAGAAAGGACTTCATCGTCGAGTCGGCCAAGACCCTCGACCGGGAGCGCATCGACGCCTGAGCTATAAGGCCGCAGGAGGCTCAGCGGCCTGGACCGGCCGTTGACTCACGCACCACGAGCTCGACCGGGAAGGTCTGCTCAGGGATGGACTCGGGCGTCACCAGGCCGAGTAGACCGAGCAGGGTCTGGGCGGCTGCGACTCCTTGAGCCGACACATCCTGACGCACGGTGGTCAGGCCGAAGACGGCCGCGAGATCGTGGTCGTCGATCCCGACGATGGACAGGTCGCGCGGCACGTCGAGCCCGAGGCGGCGGGCGGCGCCGAGGACTCCTAAGGCCATTTCGTCAGAGGCTGCCAGCACCGCAGTCGGGCGGTCAGTGCCGGACAGCAGGGCCAGCGCCGAGGCATTGGCGTCGTCGGCGCTCCAGTCAGACTCCAACACCCACGAACTCGGCGTCACGATGCCAGCGCGGGTCATCGCGTGTCGGAACCCGGCCAGTCGATCGCTGGGGGTCTTGCGGTGCGCTGCATCGGGGCGGGCCTTGCCGACGTAGGCGATCCGTCGGTGGCCGAGCCCCAGCAGGTGTTCGGCGGCCAAGGCCGCCGAACCGAAGTCATCGATCCCGATGCACGGGGAATCCTCGAACCGGCTACCGACAGCAACGACCGGCAGGCCCAGGCGGCGCACCAACTCCCGCTCCGCTTCTTGCATTTCGACATTGATGACGATGAGCCCGTCGACCCGTTTGAAGAGCATTCCCTGGGTCAGCGACAGCCGAGAGACCGGCGACTCGGATTGCTCCAGGTCCATGAGCAAGATGTGGTGCTGGTATTCGCGGACGGTCTTCTCGATCGAGCTCATGATCCCGGTGAAGAACCAGCGGGCCATGAATGGGGTGATAATCCCGACGAGCCGGCTTCGACCCGAGGCCAACCCTGCCGCGGTGGGGCTGGCGATGTAGTCGAGGTCCGTCGCGGCTTGCACGACACGCTCGCGCGTCTCAGGGTGCACCTTGTCCAACCCGCGCAGCGCTCGAGAAACGGTCGCCACCGAGACACCGGCCGCTTTGGCAACGTCGGCGATTGTCGGTTGTTGCACGCCGACCTCCGTCAGACGACGCCCGATGGCGGGCTCAGTGGTGGACATCCCTGGACCCCTTCGTCCGACCCAGCGCAGATGGGCCGACTTGCGGGCCTGACGGAGGTTCTGTGGCCGTCAATCTATCTTGTGCTGGAAGTTTCCGGAAAGCGAGACCACAGGAGCTCCACAAGTCGGCCACGGCGGGTTTGACGCGCGTCATCGGTCGCCGTCAGGCATCGCTCGGGCGCGCAGGAGCACGAGTTGATCCGGGTCGAGCAGGGGAGCCTGGATGCCCACCTCGGCGAGCACCCGACCGGGCAGGGTGACCCCGGTTCGACCCCAGCCAGGAGAGAAGAAGTATGCCGGCCCAGCGCCCGGTGCCTGCGCCGTCACCTCATACCGACGGTCGGGATCCAGTCCCGGCAAGGTGATCCGGCCGGTCGGCCACGTCACTACGTGGTCCAAAGCCGCCAGTCGATAGAGCGCATCGGATCGGTCCGGTGCGACGACGCCCTCGAGAAGCAGCGCTGGATCAGGCAGATCGGCATGGACCACGTCACCGGTATGCAGGAGTTCGCGCACCTCTTTATGGAAGGCGATCCAGCTCGAGAGAGTGGCTCGGTCAGCGGCGCTCGCGCTCGTGAGGTCCCATTCGACGCCCAGATGCCCCCACATGGCCGTCCCAGCGCGGAATCCCAGGTGCAGCAACCGTCGGGTCGAGTGGTCGACGCCGGAGCCAACGTGCGTCCCCATGAGTTCAGGGGGCAGCAGCAGCCCGGTCCAGCGGACGAGGCGTTGCCGCTCGTGGGCATCGATGCAGTCAGACACCCAGAATCGGTCGGCGTGTTCGACCATGCCCAGATCCAGCCGGCCCCCGCCACCGCTGCACGATTCGATCTCCAGACCCGGATGACGGGCCTTGAGCTCGGCCATCAGCCGATAGGTGGCCTCGGTCTGGACGTGCACTCCTGGTCGGCCGTGGGGGCTGTGCCCGGCATCGACGAGCGGTCGATTGTGGTCCCACTTGATGTAGGAGATCCGGTATTCGCCCACCAAGGCGCTCATCCGCTCCAGAACGAACTCGTATGCCGCGGGGTGACCGAGGTCGAGCACGTGCTGGTGGCGGGAGGCCACACCTGGACCGTGGTCGGTCTGGAAGACCCACTCGGGGTGCTCGCGGGCCAGATCGGAGTCGAGGTTGACCATCTCGGGCTCGAACCACAAGCCGAACTCCATGCCGAGGTCGTGGACCCGGTCGACGAGTGGATGCAGACCGTCGGGCCACACGTCTTCATCGACGTACCAGTCGCCCAGTCCCGCGGTGTCGTTGCGCCGGTGGCGGAACCAGCCGTCGTCCAGGACGAACCGCTCGATCCCCATGGCCGCCGCGGACTCAGCAAGCGCCAGCAACTTGCCCACGTCGTGGTTGAAGTAGACCGCTTCCCACGTGTTGAGCAGCACCGGTCGCGGTCGAACTGGGTGGGCGGGCCGGGCCCGGAGGAACCGGTGGACTCGGTGGGCAAAGGCGTCCAGGCCCTCGCCCCACGAGGCCACCAGCCACGGGGAGGTGTATGCCGCTCCCGGCCCCAGGAGCCCCTCGCCGGGCAGCAGGAGCTCACCTCCGCGCAACAGTCGCCAGCCGGTCGTCGACCGCTCCGCCATCGCGACCTGGTTGCCGCTGTAGGCGACATGCACCCCCCACACGCGTCCGGACCGGAAGCCGAAGCCGGGTTCGCCGGCACACAGAACGGTCGCGGAGTCGTGTCCGGGCCGACCGCCCCAGGCCTCTCGGACCCACGCGCCCGCGTCGAAGGGCCGACGCTGCGGCGTCCGTTCGTGGGTATGCCGTCCGGTCATGTCGAGCAGTTCGCCCGCCTCCGCGGGCACGGGGAGCGCCGGCAACAGATGGGTGACCTCGTAGTCGTCCGAGCCCGTGTTGCGGACGGTTGCCCGGACCCGGAGCAGGCCGCTCGGGTGCAGTTCCAACTCGGTGGTGACGTGGAGTTCGCTTGGTCGGTCGATTCCCATGCTGCGCAAGCGGATCGCTCCAGGTGGGCCGTAGGCCCAGTCAGCTGCGCCAGCCTCGTCGACCGCGTGCTCCACCTCGTCGAACGCCACCGACCACGCTCGACCGTCTCTGCTGCCGAGCAAGCCGGGCCGGCCGAGCCAGCCGGATGAGTGCTGCGGGAGGATAGCGACCGTTTCCTGGGAACTGATGGGGGAGTCGACGTAGGGGGGTTGGAGCGCGACCACGAGTGAGTCCAGCGCATCGGCGCTCAGATCGCCGAGGTCGGGACCCCAGTGCAGAACGCAGGGGAAGGTCGAGGAATCCAGACGCACGACGACACTCGTGCCACCGCGACGAAGGTGCCGGACGGTGGTCGCTGGGGTCAGGTTCGCGTCAGGCATGGAGGTCCTCGAACGATGTTTCGGTGAGACGGGGGACGAAGATCGTGGAGTCGACGGCCGCTTTGCCGCAGGACTCCGACAACGCAGGTCCGCGCTCGACCTCGACGGAGACCCGTTCCGACGCGTCGGACACGGGGTCGGCGAGCAGGACCCGTTGCTCATGCAGGCGAAGCCAGGCTTCGGCTGCCTGAGCAGCAGGAGCGAGGTGCATCGAGCCGCGGTCATGGACCGGGCCGAGCACGCCGGGTGCCAACGTGCCTTGTCGGGCTTCCTCGAGGGTCGCGGCGGCAAGAGAGGGGGTGAGCCGGGCCAGCATCCGCCCCCACGGCAACAGCACGGCGGTCGGGGCGAACCGGTGGCCACCGGTGTGGCTGGTCTCCCAGACCAGGTCGTCGTGCTCTTGAATGAGGGCGTTGGCGACCGTGCGCCCGCGGGTGGCACAGCAGACGTCCCGTCGGCCATTGGTGCAGACCAGCAGGACGGGACGTGAGTCGACAGTGCCCCCGACCTTGTCGGCGGTCGATGAGGCGTGTCGCAGCGTCAGGTCGGTGAGGTCGAGCAGCTGGGCGGGGTCAGTCAGGTCCGCGTGAACTAGCCACCCGTGCGGGCCGGTGCGCGCGATGAAACAGCGCCTCCTGGCGGGTGCTTTCGGGGTGTCATCGGCGTCGCTCGACGGGGAGGGTGCCGCCGGGTTGTCGGCGTCGGCGTGCCGTCCGGGGCGTCGAATGAGCAACAGACGCCCGTCAAGACCGTTGACATGCGCGTCGAGTGAGGCTCCGAGCACCTGGTCAAGGCGTGACTGGGTGGCTGCCACCCGACCCCACGGGCCGTTCTGTTCCAACGCCACGACGATGTCGGCCCGCGAGGCAGTCCCCCAGGCGGGGATCCCCGCGTCGTCCCACCTCCGCGAACAGGCCAGCTCGTCGGCTCCGGTTCCGGTCACCCTCGTATCCTCGCGTAGGGCGCGGCCCGGCCGCGCCCTACGCGCCGCGGGACACAGTCGAGCCCGCTCCCCGAACGGGGAGCGGGCTCGACGTCAGGCACGATCGGGACCTCAGCCCTTGACGGCACCGGAGGTCATACCGCGGATGAAGTAGCGCTGCAGCGAGATGAAGACGACCAGCGGCAGCAACATCGTGAGGAACGTTCCGGCCGTGAGCAGGGCGTAACCCTGACCCTGCTGGCCCATGAGGGCCTTGAGAGCGACGGTCATGACCGGCTCACCCTGCAGGAAGATCAGCGCGACGAACAGGTCGTTCCACACCCAGAGGAACTGGAAGATCGCGAACGACGCCAAAGCCGGAAAGCTCATCGGGATGATGAGTCGCCAGAACGTCGTGAAGTGGCTGGCACCGTCGATCTTGGCCGACTCGATGATGGCCTTGGGCAGGGTGCCCATGTAGTTGCGCAAGATGTAGACCGCGAGCGGCATACCAAAGCCGATGTGGACCAGCCACACCGCCAGGAAGGTGCCGTTGATCCCCATCGCCCCGAACAGCCGGAACAGCGGCACGAACGCAGACTGGTTGGGGATGACCAACAGCCCGACGATGAGGATGAAGAAGAAGTTCCGTCCGCGGAACTCCATGAACGTGAATGCGTATGCCGCGAACGCCGCGATGAGGATCGGAATGATCGTCGCCGGGATGCTCACCGCGAGGGAGTTGAGGAACGCGCCCCCCATGGGGTTGGAGCCGGTGGTCAACGCGTCCTGGTAGTTCTGGATGGTGAACTGGGTCGGGTTGGACAGTGCGTTCCACCAACCGTTGAACTGCTGGGTCGTCGGACGGAACGAGGTGATGAGGAGGCCGACGGTGGGCAGCGTCCAGATGGCCACCATGGTCCAGACGATGATCTTGATGATCGGCCCGGCCTTGCCTGCGGAGGCTCCGATCTTGGCGGCCTTCGCAGTGATCTTGGCGGTGGCCTCTGCCGTGCTCATCGCATGGCCTCCTCTCGCTTGAAGGTGCGGATCTGGTAGATGAGGATCGGGATGACTGCGATCAGCAGGATGACGACGATCGCCGACGCCTTCCCCAGGTCGGCATTCGTCCACAGCTCGGTGATGAACCTCGAACCGATGACGTCCGCGTCGTAGGAGTTGGCCCCGAAGGCGAACACGAGGTCACCGACCTTCATGGCCCCGATCAGGACGGTGACGAAGACGGTGACGATCGTCGGCAGGATCTGCGGGACGATGATCGAGAAGAAGATCCGCCGCTCGCTGGCCCCGTCGATCCGACCGGCCTCGAGGGTGTCCTCGGGGACGCCCTTGATCGCGGCCGACAGCAGGACCATCGCATAGCCCACCTGGGTCCACACGAAGACCAAGATGATGAACAGGGTGTTGAGCTTCATGTCAAAGGTCTGCAACCAGCCCACCTGAGGCAGACCGAACACGCCAAGGATCGCGTTGAACAACCCGATCCGGGTCTGCTGGCCGGTCACGGGGTCGATGTTGCCGACCGAGGCGTCGTAGACGAGCTTCCAGATACCCGCCGAGCCGACGAGGGATATCGCCATCGGTAGGAAGATGAACATCTTGGCGTACTTCTCGCTGCGCTCGCTGAGCTTGTCGGTGAGCGTCGCCACGGCCAGGCCGAAGGCGACCGTCAGCGTCGGGACGACGACCGTCCAGATGAGGGTGTTGACGATGGTGCTGCGGAACGACGAGTCAGCGAAGAGGCTGACGTAGTTGGCCAGGCCGACCGGCTTGCTGAGATCCTCGTTGTAGAACGACCCTTGGACGGTCTGCACCGCCGGGAAGACGAGGAAGAGACCGATCGCCGACAACGCCGGGCCGATGAATACGTAAGGCTTGATTCGCTCCTCCCACTTTGGGGGGAGCATCTCCACGAGCTTGTTGAGGAGCCAGAAGAGGGCCATCGCCCCGAGGACACCGCCAACGATTGCGATGACCGCGTTGGCGAGTTTGATCCAGCCCGTGGCCCCCGCCGAGGAGGCTCCGATGAGCACCAGGCCTGCGCCGATGCCGACGGACAGGATGAGCTTGACCCAAGTGCCGATGGTGCGGCCGCCGTCCTCAGCGGCCTGGGAGTCTGCCATGCGGAATCCTTTCGATGCGACGGGGGAGGCAGCAAGGGGCGGGGGCCGTGGCCCCCGCCCCTTGTCCGCACATCAGCTGGCCGGCCAGCTGGCGTCGATGTTCTTCAGCGTGGTCGCCCGGTCCTGCTGGCCGGACTGCCACTTGACCATGTCGGTCCAGAACGAGCCAGCACCGACCTTGGCTGGCATTGAGTCGGAGCCGTCGAACCGGAAGACCGAGGCACTCGAGAGGATCTTGGCGATGTCCTTGATCGTCTGGTTCGGGTAGTTCGCCGCGTTGAAGGACTTGTGCGGGCTCATCATGGTGCCCGTCTTGGCCCACTCGGCGCCGAATGTGGCGTCCTCAGTGAGGTACTTCGCGACCGCCTTGGTGGCCGCGTCGTTCTTCATGACCGCGAGCAGGTCGCCACCACCGAGGACCGGGGTCTGGCCCTTCACCGAGGGCGTCTGGAAGACGCCGACCTTGGTGTCGATGTTGGCCGACGTGACTCCGGCCTTGCCGAAGAAGTCAGCGCCAGTGATGAAGTTGCCCTGCTTGCCGATGAAGCAGCCCGGGTTGGACGCGGCAAACATCGGGTTGAGCGCGGTGCCGAAGGCGTTGGCCGCAGCGGCCTTCGCTCCACCGAGCACATTGGCGTCGGTCATGAGCAGCTTCTCGTAGATGTCGAAGGCCGGGGCGATCGCAGCGTCGGAGAACTTGACCTTGCCGGCCACCCAGTCGTCGTAGACGGTGGTGCCACCGGTCTGCAGGACGTAGTCCTCGATCCAGTCGGTGGCCGGCCAACCGGTGGCGCCGCCCGACTCCATGCCATAGCACAGGGGGGTCTTGCCCATGCCCTTGACCTTCTCGATGAGGGCCTCAAGCTCGGCCTGGGTCTTGGGCACGGTCAAGCCAGCAGCGGCGAAGTTTGCCTTGTCGTACCAGTAGAGGCTCTTGACATTGGCCGACACCGGGATGCCGTAGACCTTGCCGTCAACCGCAGCAGCGTCGAGGAAGCCCGGGACCATAGAGTCCTTGACCTTGGCAATGTCAACGACGGTGCCCAGGTCGGTGACCTTCCCCTTGGCGACGAAGCCCTTGATGATGCCCGGCTGCGGGAAGATCGCGATGTTGGGCAGGTCGCCGCCTTGGACCCGGGTCTGGATGAGCTTGTCGAACTGGTCACTCGAGTTGTACTTGATGGTGATGTTCTTGGACTTGGCCCACGGGTCGAGGGACGCCCGGAAGCCCTTGTCCTGGTCGCCGCCGAAGGCGTACATGATCTCGACGGTGCCGCCGGCGCCATCGCCCGTCACCGCAGCCCCGGACGTGGCGGCAGTGTTGGAGGTGGTGCTGCCCAGGCAGCCTGACGTGAGCAGCGCTACTGCAGCTGCCCCTGTCGCCGCCTTGAGGAAGGTACTCCTGCGCATACGTTGACTCCCTTGTCTGCTGACGGAAGGGTGGGCCCAGCGGGACGTCATCCCGGACAGGCGAACAGCTCCCGCACGTGTGTGGAGGTCACGGAGCGAGTGTTGTTCGCCCCATCGTGAACCGGCTCTTTCGCTCAGGCAGTGCCCCACCTGGGCGGCCCCCCAAGTTCGGGGGCACTGCTGACTCTGCCGTGTAAGCGCTTTCCCTGTCAAGGTTCAGGTAAGCGTTTTTACCGCCTTGTTACCAAGATCAAACCCGGCCGTGGGCAGTCGTCTCGCCGGGCAGAGCACCACCCGATCGGCGGGGGGAGATGGGACCTCAACTTCCGCTTGCCGGACCCGAGATCGCCCCGACGACATGACTCCATGGCGTGCCGGAGCCGTCTCGGCGCCCGGTTGCGGCCGGCAACTCAACCGGACCGCCGTTGGCGGAGGCTGCCCGGGCTGGGACCGAACCCGCCCACGCGAGCACCAGGATGTCCTCGCCCTTGAGGAAGCGGTGACAACGCACCCCACTTGTGCCGCGCCCCTTGGCGGGGTAATCGGCATACGGGGTCACTTTGATGGCTCCCGACTGGGTGCCGGGGAGGGCTCCCGACGATCCGCTCGCGGTGACCACCACCCCGTCCCGGGCGCCGTCCACCACGCCGAAGGAGAGCGCACGAGCCTTGGAGGACAGGCGGATTCCCGCCATGCCACCTGCCGCACGTCCTTGCGGGCGCACGCTCCCGGCAGGGAAACGCAGCAGCTGTGCGTCACTGGTGAGGAAGACCAGGTCGAGATCGTCGCTGGGGGTGGGCGCCGCGCCGATGACATGGTCGCCATCGCGCAACGCGATGAGCTCCCACGAGGGGCGGCTGGGGTGCTCGGCGACCACGCGCTTGACCACTCCTGCTGCGGTGCCAAGCGCGAGCACGGGGGAGTCGGGCGCCACCGAGGCCAAGGTCACCGGCTGCTCGTCCCGCCCCAGCTCCAGGTATGCCGCCAGCGGCGCCCCCCCAGACAAGTTGGGCGCGTCGGCGGTGGGGGGCAGCGTCGGAAGCTCGAGCACCGACAGGCGAACCATCCGGCCGGCACTGGTCACCAGACCGACCTCGCCGCGGGCAGTCGCCCGCACTGCTCCGATGATGACGTCATGTCGCGCCCGGCTCCCGCCCACCGGCAACGGATCGTCGGACGACGTGCGGGCCAGCAACCCCGTCGAGGACAGCAGCACCCAGCACGGGTCGTCGGCCACCTCCAGCACAGCCGTCTGGCCCCGAGCAGGGGCCGCTGCGGCCACACCTGCGACCGTTCCCGCGGATTCCAGCAGGACAGTTCGCCGCGGCGTCGAGTGGGCTTGAGCGACCTGCGCGAGTTCGCCGGACACAGTCTTTCGCAGCAGCCGCTCGTCGGTGAGGATGGCCCGCAATTCCTCTATCTCGGCGCGCAACTGCTCCTGCTCGCGCTCGAGCTCCAGTCGGGAGAACTTCGTCAGTCGCCGCAGCTGTAGCTCGAGGATGTAGGTCGCCTGTGCCTCGGTGAGATCGAAGACCCCCATCAGCCGCGCGCGGGCAGTGGCAGTGTCGTCGGACGATCGGATGACCTGGATGACTTCGTCGATGTTGAGGATCGCCACGATGAGGCCGTCAACGAGGTGCAGACGCTCCTCGCGCCGGGCCAACCGGTACGCCGTTCGCCGGCGGACGACCCCGATTCGAAAGTCGACGAAGACCTTCAGCAGCTCCGCGAGCCCGAGCGTCCGGGGTTGCCCGTCGACGAGAGCGACGTTGTTGATGCCGAAGGAGTCTTCCATCGGGGTGAGCCGATAAAGCTCCTCCAAGACAGCTTCCGGGACAAACCCGGTCTTGACCTCGATGACCAGGTGAAGGCCGTGTTTGCGATCCGTGAGGTCTTTGACGTCGCTGATACCTTGCAGCCGCTTGTTCTGGACCAGGTCGCGGATCTTCTCGATGACCTTCTCGGGGCCGATGAGATACGGCAGCTCGGTGACGACGATCCCGCGTCTTCGCGGGGTGATGTTCTCGATCCGCGCAGTCGCGCGGGTGCGGAACGTTCCGCGCCCCACGGCATACGCCTCCCGTATGCCGTCCAGCCCGACGATTCGTCCGCCGCCGGGCAGATCTGGGCCAGGAACGAACCGCATGAGGTCATCGAGGGACGCGTCAGGATGGTCGATGAGGTGACGAGCGGCACCGATGACCTCGCCGAGGTTGTGTGGCGGCATACTCGTCGCCATCCCGACGGCGATGCCGCTGGCTCCGTTGACGAGCAGGTTGGGGAACGCCGCGGGCAGCACCTCGGGCTGGGTGTGCGTGTCGTCGTAGTTGGGGACGAAGTTGACGGTGTCCTCATCCAACCCGCCGACCATGAGCATCGCGGCGGGGGCCATGCGCGCCTCGGTGTAGCGCGACGCGGCCGGGCCGTCGTCCAACGAGCCGAAGTTGCCGTGCCCGTCAACGAGCGGCACGCGCATCGAGAACGGCTGAGCCAGGCGGACCAGGGTGTCGTAGATCGCGCTGTCGCCGTGGGGGTGGTACTTGCCCATCACCTCGCCCACGATCCGGCTGGACTTGACGTGCGGACGCTCAGGGCGCAGCCCCAGCTCGCTCATCCCGAACAGGATCCGGCGTTGCACGGGTTTGAGCCCATCCCGGGCATCGGGCAGGGCCCGGGCATAGATGACGCTGTACGAGTATTCGAGGAAGGCGGCCTTCATCTCGTCGGCCACGTCGATGTCGACGATCCGCTCGACGACGTCCTCGCCGTCAGGGGGCTGCGTGATGGTGCGACGGGCCATGCCGGGTCGGACTCCTGCGATTGGGCGTGTTGTTGTCGAGCTGTGACGGTGAGCCGCCGGGCCCATCCTCTCCCACGACGCCGACGCGGCATACCTGCGACACGAGCTGCCCCGCAGCGACCGCCAGGGTCAGCGCGGATCGGCGCTCGGTTCCATGCCCCGTTCCACACGTGGGTCGTGGGCGCCAAACCTGCCCCAGTGCACCACCTCGTCCAACCCGCGGCGTCCCCGGGCGAGGCTGGGGCTCTTCGGATGGGGCGCGGCATACCCAAGGCTGATGACGCCGATGAAGCGGCGGCCTTCCGGGATTCCCAACGCCGCGCGGACTGCCGTATGCCGCGTTGGCGGCACCCCGAAGAAGCAGGCTCCCAGCCCGGCATCAACGGCGGTGAGCAGGGCGAGCATCGCTGCCATGCCGGTGTCGACGTCCCAGTAGGGGACCGGCCATCGGGAAAGGTCACGGTCCGCCCATCCCTTGTCCGGCTCGGCATAACGGTCCAGATAGCGGTCGGGGTCGGAGAGGCAGACGATGAGCACGGGTGCGGTCGCCATGCCTGAGAGCCAGGAGTCCGGCGGCTCGTCGCCGGTCGTCGCCGACCAGAAGGCGTCGCGCTCAGCGGGGGAGCGTAGGACTACGAAGTCCCAGCCCTGGCTGAATCCGGCGCTCGGTGCCCGGATGGCCGCATCCAGGCAGGCGCGGACGATCGCGTCGAGGACGGGGCGCTGGGGGTCGTAACGGCGGACCATTCGACGTTGGCGGATGGCTTGGCGCAGTTCCATGTCGGCGATGTTCCCACCCGCGGGCGACCCGGAACGGGCTGGCGTGGGAGCATGTGGACGTGTCCAGCAAGCATGTCCCTCACCGGCATCCGGTGCCCGACGAGCCCACGGCCGATCCGGCCGCGAGCGGCGAGGAGCGACCCCCTGGCTACCCCTATGAATGGGAGGCCGACGTCGTGCTCAGCGACGGGTCGGTCGCGCACCTGCGTCCAATCACCCCTTCCGATGACCTCCGGATCCGGGAGTTCCACGCGGGGCAGAGCGAGGAATCGATTTACCTGCGGTTCTTCGCACCGTTGCATGAGTTGTCCGACCGGGACGTCCACCGCTTCACGGTCGTCGACTATGACGAGCGGGTGGCTCTCGTCGCGACCCACTTGGACAAGATCATCGGCATCGGGCGCTACGACAAGCTCAACGACACCACGGCCGAGGTGGCCTTCAATGTGTCAGATCACTATCAGGGCAAGGGAATCGGATCGATCCTCTTAGAGCACCTCGCCCTCGTAGGTTTGGAGGCGGGCGTCACCCGCTTCGTCGCCGAGGTGCTCCCGCAGAACCGGCGGATGATCAACGTCTTCCGCGAGGCGGGCTACAACGTCAAACACCGGCTTGAGGACGGCGTCATCTCCCTGTCCTTCGACATCACACCGACGGCCAAGTCCACCGACGTCCGCTTCGCCCGAGAGCACCGTTCCGAGGCGATCAGCGTCGGAGGCATCCTTACGCCGCGTTCGGTGGCCGTCGTCGGCGCGAGTCGCCGGGAGTTCTCCATCGGGCACACGTTCCTCAAGAACCTCGTCGAGGGGGGTTTCACCGGTCGGGTGTATGCCGTCAACCCGAACGCCAAGCGCGTCATGGGTCTGAAGGCTTATCGCAGCCTCTCGGACGTGCCCGGGCCCGTCGATCTGGCCATCGTCGCGGTTGCCGCACCCGAGGTCATCGATCTGGTCGACGAGTGCGCAGCCAAGGGGGCGCGGGCTATTGTCGTGCCGTCCGCGCACTTCGCCGAGGACGGCGAACGGGGCTGGAAGCTGCAGACCAAGCTGCGAAAAAGGGCCCGGCGGGCCGGGATCCGGGTCATCGGCCCCAACTCGTTCGGCATCATCAACAACCATCCGGAAGTCCGACTCAACGCCAGCCTGGCGCCCCAGCTGCCGCCGCAGGGTTCGTTCGGGTTGTTTGCCCAAAGCGGTGCGCTCGGCATCGCCGTGCTCGCTTCTGCCGCTCGACGAGGGCTGGGCGTCTCCGTTTTCGCCTCCGCCGGAAACCGCGTCGATGTCTCCGGAAACGACCTCATGCAGTACTGGATCGACGACGCCGACACGGATGCGGTCGGCCTCTACGTCGAATCCATCGGTAACCCGCGTAAGTTCGCCAGGATCGCCCGCTCGCTGGCCACCGCCAAGCCGGTGATCGTCGTCAAGTCCGCGGGCAGTCATCTGGGTGCAGCCCCGGGACACCTCACCCGGACGATGGGTGTCCGGCAAGAGGTCTTCGACGCACTGCTGCGCCAGTCCGGCGTCATCCGCACCGAGAACATCCACCAGCTCTTCGACGTAGCTCAGCTCGTTGTGCACCAGTCGCTACCTGCGGGAGATCGGGTGGCCGTGGTCACCAACTCGGACGCCCTCGGGTCGCTCACAGCACAGGCCGCTGAGAGCTGGGACCTCAAGGTGACCCACGGGCCGGTGTCGATTGCCCCCGAGGCCGGGGCGGAGGAATTCGCCCTCGCCTTGCGGGCCGCTTTCGACGACGACCAGGTCGATTCGGTTATCGCGTCGTTCATCCCGCCGATCTACACCGACGACGAGCTCGTGGCAGCCGCGGTCCGCGAGGAGGCTCGCCGGAGCACCAAGACATGCACGGCGACCTTCCTCGGCATGCGCGGCGTCACCGAGCAACTCGCCGTAAGCAGTCCCGGCTCACATCGACGCGTCGTTCCGGCCTACCCGATGCCTGAGGATGCTGTGCGCGCGGTGGCCGCGGCAACGCGCTACGCGCTGTGGCGGGCTAGGGACAAGGGCACCCTCGTCGCCCCCGCCGGCATCGACAAGTCCGCGGTCGACGACATGCTCGAAACAGTGCTCGCTGAAGCTCCCGAGGGGCGGCCGTTGACCCCGGCCGAGTGCACCCGGGTGCTCGCGGCATACGGGATCCAGCTGTGGCCTGATGAGACCGTCGAGTCCGCCGACGAGGCCGTTGCTGCGGCACAGCGCCTGGGCTACCCGGTCATCCTGAAGGTGATTACGCCGGCGGTTCGCCACCAAGTCGGGGTGACCGCAGTGCGACCCGACCTGACCAGCGAGGACGCCGTTCGAGACGCCCACACCTCTTTGGTCAACCGGTTGGGGGCGTTCGTTGCCGACCGGTTCGCCGTGCAACGCATGTCGCCTCCGGGGGTATCTTGCGTCGTGGGCACGACCGAAGACCCGCTCTTCGGCCCGGTCGTGGCGTTCTCGATTGCGGGTCCCCCGACCGACCTGTTGGGGGACATCGGCTACCGAATCCCGCCTCTCACCGATGTCGACGTCGACGATCTCATTTTTTCGGTCAAGGCCGCCCCGCTGCTGACCGGGCACCGCGGCAAGGAGCTGATCCATCTGGACGAGCTTCGGGACCTCATCGCGCGGGTGTCGGTGCTCGCCGATAACCACTCGACGCTCGCGTCGGTGTCACTTCAGCCGGTCAACTGTTGGGGGGCCGGCGTGGATGTGCTCGGTGCCGAGATCGTGGTCGCCCCGGCGATGACCCGTAAGGACGCGAGCCGCCGGGCGATGACCTGATGCCAGGCGGAGTCGTCTGACGCCATCCTGGCCGGGAGGCATTCGGGGAATGGGGGAGAATGAGCGCCATGCGCAAAGTTCCCCGTGAGGTGCCCGGCTTCAGTCTGCCCGCCGAGCTGAGATCGGACATTCAGCACGCCGGCTACTACCCGGCCCTCGTTGCCGACGTCGTCGGTGCGACCCTCGCGGGGGATGTCGTGCACGCGCACCTGGTCCACCAGGAGACCACGTTCGACGAGGACTCCGTCCGCCGGCACATCACCGTGCTCGTGCTCACCCCGACCAAACTCGTCGTCGTCCATGCCGACGATCACGATGACCACCACGAGCGAGCCGTTGCGACGGCCACGAGCGAGAGCATCCCCCTGGCTGCCGTTCGCGGGGTGATTCTGGCGCACGTGGTCGCCAATCCCGACGCTTATGTGCCTGGTTCGCTCGGCCGCGAGATCACCCTCACGATCGGCTGGGGAGCCGTGAGTCGGTTGGATGTCATGCCTGCCTCGTGCGGCGACCCGCAGTGTGAGGCAGATCATGGCTTCGAGGGCACCTTGGCCGCCGACGACATCTCACTGCGGATCAGTGCGGACGCCGACGGTGATGTGGCCCTGGCGCGCGCCCTGCACTTCGCCTCGGCCTTATCGGCGACGATCGGTCGGTGAGGTGAGCCTCGGCCTGCCGGTCCCGCCCGGGGCCGGGACGCTGTCGGCGGTCCTCCCGTCGGTTCTCGCCTCGTTGGGATCGACCCGGTATGCCGTCCGCCCCCTCCTTCCGCTCGACCCCTCCCGTCGAGCCGTCGTCGTTCTCGTCGATGGGCTGGGCGACACCCTCATCCGGCGGCGCGCAGGGCACGCCCCCTTCCTGCGGTCCGGACTGGGGACGGCATACCGGCTCACGTGTGGGTTCCCCTCGACGACGGCGACCTCGATGGGTAGTTTTGGCACCGGACTGCCACCGGGCGCGCATGGGTTGGTTGGCTATGAAGTGCTCGTGCCAGGCCCGAACCCGGAGCAGGACCGGATCCTCAACGAACTCAGTTGGGACGAGGGACCGGATCCGTTCGCCTGGCAACCCGAATCCACCGTGTTCGAGGCGGCCGAGGCAGAGGGAATCCCCGTCACCCGGATCGGGCCGGGGTTTTTCGACGGCTCTGGGCTGACCAACGCGGCCTTACGTGGTGGACGATTCCGGGCGGCGTACCACCTGGCGGGCCGGGTGGACGAAGCGGTCGCCGCCGTACGGGCGACGCCGCGGGCACTGGTGTATCTCTACTGGGGGGACGTCGACAAGGTTGGTCATGTCTTCGGGCCGACGTCGTCGCAGTGGGGTGAGGAGGTCGAGCGGGTCGACGCTGAGTTGGCTCGCCTGGTCGCGTCGGTGCCGGCCGACACTGCGGTCTATGTCACGGCCGACCACGGCATGGTGGAGGTGCCCTTCGCGCAGCGGATCGACATGGCGGCCGAACCGCTCCTTCTCGACGGCGTGCGGCATGTGGGTGGAGAGCCGCGCTCGGTGCAGCTCTACTGCGCCCCGGGCGCGGCCGCCGAGGTTGCTGCGAGGTGGCGCGACCGGCTTGGTGCGCAGGCAACGGTGGTGACGCGCGACGACGCCGTCCTGTCGGGCCTGTTCGGTGCGCCGGAGGCCGTCGCCGAGCGAGTGCTGCCACGCATCGGCGACGTCATTGTCAACTGCATCGGCGACGTGGCGGTTGTCGACACAGTCCGAATGCGGGCCGAACTCCTGGGGCTGCTCGGGCTGCACGGTTCGGTGAGCGACGAGGAGACAGCGATCCCGCTTTTCCGTTGGCCAGCCCGGACGGCATAGGGTCGGGCGTCGTGGCTGAGCTGGTTTTTTTCTCCGGGACGATGGACTCGGGCAAGTCCACGCTGGCCTTGCAGATGGAGCACAACCACACCGCGCGCGGCAAAGGCGGGTTGGTCTTCACCAAGCACGACCGTGCGGGAGAAGCCGTCGTGTCGTCGCGACTCGGCCTGTCCCGGCGGGCCATGGAAGTCACCGACGACCTGGACTTCTGGGATACCGTGGTGACGTTGGTGACCGAGGGGCGCCGGGTGGACTTCCTCGTGTGCGACGAGGCGCAGTTCTATAGTCCGCGCCAGATCGAGCAACTGGCACGGATCGTCGACGAGATGGGCGTCGACGTGTTCGCGTTCGGGATCATGGCTGACTTCCGGACCGAGCTGTTCCCCGGATCGCGACGGCTGGTCGAGTTGGCCGACCGGGTCCAGGTCCTGCAGGTGGAGGCGTTGTGCTGGTGCGGCTCGCGCGCGACGCACAACGCCCGAGTCGTTGGCGGCCAGATGGTGGTCGAAGGTGATCAGGTCGTTGTCGGAGACACGGCCAAGGGCGGCGGTGGCGTCGTGGAGTAGGAGGTGCTCTGTCGTCGGCACTACATGCGCCGGATGACCTCGCACGCAGCCCGGGCGGCCGCCTTGTCGCCTGACGTGCTGCCGTTTGACGTGTCATACACCGACGGCGGCTGATTCGCTCACGCCCTAATGGCGGGGGCAGTTGGCGGGTGACGTGGCTACTTGTCGGGGTTCTTGGTCTTGGTCCCGAAGACGATGTCGTCCCAGCTCGGCACCGAGGGCCGTCCCGAGCGACGCGGAGTATGCCGTGCTCCTGCGGCTGGCGTCGCAGGCGGGTCGTCCGCCCCCGGGTCAGGAGGACCGTCGCTGGTCGTTGCTGGGGTGGCCTCGCCGTCGACGAGGCGTGGCGAAGTTGATGCGGCCTGCTCAGGTGGCTCGCCGGATGCAGCGTCGGTTCCCTCGGTGCCGTCGGTGCCGAGATCGACGGTCTCAGAAGAGGCCAACTCGAGCTCTTCCTTCCGCGCGATCGGCTGGCCCTGATGCTCTGGAATCGCTCCCTGCGAGGGGATGGGGGTGTCGTTGAGGTCGCCATCCAGGGGCAGCGCGGCGACGGATTCCACATGTCGTCGCCGCGCCGAGCCTCGCCGGTTGCGGGCTGCGGACCGCTCCCGCATCGCCGTGACCAGATCGACTGGATCGTCTGGCCGCGGGCGGCGACGTGCGGCCTCCAGCCCTCCGTCCGCCTCGATGTCATAGACAGGTGTCTCGGCGGGCACCGGACCGGCGGCAGGCTCGTCCTCGCTCAGCCATCGGGCCTCGTCGTCCCGGGCATGCAAGGACCGATTGGGGACGTCGAAGGCCCAGGTCGCCTGCCGTTGGCGGCCCCCGGCAGCGAACATCACGACCACAGTCCACTCCGGGCCCTCGCGACGCCACGCGTCCCACTCAATGGTGTCGGCGGACACTCCACGCTCGGTCAGCCGGTCGGCAACCCGCTGTCCGAGGCTGGCGACCAGTCGGGAGCCGCCCCGCTGACGCAGCCGGACCGCTTGCCCGAGGCCCGCGACGTATTCGCGCTCGGCCAGGATTGGCCCCTCGTACTTGTGGACCTTTTCAACTGTCCAGCCGGACCGGTCCGCGACCTCTTCGGCGGTCATCCCGGCGCGGACCATCGCCTGCACGTCCCGCGGTCGCATGCCGCCCTCGATCTCGATCTGCAGTTGGCCCAACCGTGGGCGGTCCCGGCGGGCCGCTGCTCGCAGCGACTCGTCGAGGGGCAGGCGAAACCGAGCGCCGTTACCGTCGGCGAGCAGCAAGTGCCCCCCGTCGTCATCGACGCCGATCAACCGCAGGTCCTGCATGGGGATCTCCATGGGTCAGCCGGGCGCATGTCCGACTCGACTCTCTCACCCAGAGAGGTGTCTGCGAAGCGGCCACGCCGAACCGGTTACCGTTGGGCTCACCATGAGCAGCTCTGACCCACTCCTGCGCCGCGCAGTGCCCTCTGCAGCCGAGCTTCTCGAGCTGGAGGAGTTGGCGGTGCGGCTGGCAGAGGAGACTGGCCGGCTGGTTCGCGAGCTGCGACCGCCTGACCTGGCCAGCACGTCCGCCACCAAGAGCTCCGACACAGATCCGGTGACGGTGATGGATACCCGGGCCGAGGCGCTCCTGCGCTCGCGTCTGAACGAGGCCCGACCCAAGGACGGGCTGTTGGGTGAGGAAGGCAGCGCCCAGCCATCGAGCAGCGCGCTGACCTGGGTCATCGACCCCATCGACGGCACCACCAACTACCTCTACGACCTTCCCCTGTATGCCGTGTCCGTCGCCGTCGTTGTCGGCGACCCCACGTCCGCGGGCTCCTGGTTGCCAGTTGCCGGCGCGGTGCGGGCGCCGGTGATCGATGTCACCTGGTCGGCCCGGGTTGGCGGCGGAGCGCGACGGCACGGACCGAGCCGACCCGGGACCGTAGGCACGACTGGTCCAGCCGCCGCGGATGTTCCGCTCCGCATCAGTGGAGCCAACGACTTGGGTCAGGCCCTGATAGGGACCGGGTTCGGCTATCACCCGACCCGGCGTGCCCAACAGGCCCAGGCGCTGACCCGAGTGCTGCCGACGATCCGTGATCTGCGTCGCTTGGGCAGTGCCGCAATCGATCTGTGCCTCGTCGCTGACGGTCGACTCGATGGCTATTTCGAGGTGGGCCTCAACCCGTGGGACCTCGCCGCCGGCTGGCTGATCGTGACCGAGGCAGGTGGAACGGTGAGTGGCGTCGATGGTGGTGCCCCCTCTGCCGACTTGGTCGTGGCCGCGAACCCACTCCTGCAGCCGCAGCTGTTGTCTTTGGTGGCGACCGGCTGACGCACACCAGCTGGCCCGTCGCCAAGGCCTCGGGAAACCGCTCTCAACCAGCTGTGACGGACCCGACATGCGAAACACGCGTGCGCCACAGCGACGGATAGGGCACAATCACGCCCCGCAGGCAGTGACGACAACGTCACCCGAAAACTCGGGCACAAACTCAACGACGAGAGCGTTAGCCGCGACGAGCCACCGCAGGCCGACAGTGACGGAGGAGAGCGAACGGGCATGGCGACCGATTACGACGCACCACGCAAGACCGATGACGACCTGTCCGAGGACTCGCTTGAGGAGCTCAAAGCCCGACGTGTCGACAAGGCGTCCTCGATCGTCGACGTCGACGAGGCGGAGCAGGCCGAGGGCTTCGAGTTGCCAGGCGCCGATCTGTCCGGTGAAGAGCTTTCCTATCGGGTCATCCCGCGCCAGGCCGACGAGTTCACGTGCTCAAGATGCTTCTTGGTCCACCACCGTTCGCAGCTGGCCAAGAACGTCAATGGCCAGATGGTGTGCCGGGAGTGCGTCGCCTGATGCCCGGCCTGCCGGTCCAGGTGCACCGGCTCGATCCGGACCTTCCGCTTCCGACCTACGCCCGCCAGGGTGACGCTGGGCTCGACCTCTACGCCCGGGTTGATGTGTCGCTCGCTCCGGGCGAACGAGCGCTTATCCCCACCGGGATCGCGATTGCCCTCCCCGACGGGTATGCCGCCTTCAGTCACCCCCGTTCGGGCCTGGCCGCCCGGCATGGGATCACCATCGTCAACGCGCCGGGGACCATCGACTCGGGCTACCGGGGCGAGATCCAGGTCAACCTGATCAACCTGGATCCCACCCGGACGTTCGACGTGCGGCGGGGTGACCGGATCGCCCAGTTGGTCGTCCAACGGGTCGAGCAGGTGCAGTGGGTCGAGGCCGATTCGCTCCCGGACAGCCCCCGGGGGGAGACTGGGCATGGCGGCAGTGGCGGCTTCGGGGGCTGAAACCCTCCCTCGCCCTGAGCGCGTACAACTCTTGCACCAACAGGACTGGATGAGGCACGTGGGACTTTTCGGACGCAAACGCACCGTCGGCGCCGCCGACCAGCCGCAGGCCGGGAGGGTTGCGAACGGCATACCGGCTGCCGCGGCGACTGACGCTGCGGTGACTGGCGCCGGGCTCCCGGCGGACGACTGGGAGCCGGAGACACCGTTCAGCCGGTTGCGTGGGCCTTTCGATCGGACGGAGATGAACCCCGACGACTCGCGGGTCGACCTCGGCAGCCTGTGGGTCGCGATCGTCCCTGGCGTCCAGATCGCGCTGCAGGTTGATGAGTCCACCCAGACTCCGGTGGGCGTACAACTGAGCGTGGCCGGGTCGGGGGCCTATCTGCAGGCGTATGCCGCGCCCCGCACCGAAGGGATCTGGCCCGACATCCGCGCCGAAGTGGCCCAGTCTGTTGTGGCGGATGGTGGCCGGGCGGAGGTCGTCAACGGATCTCTGGGCAAGGAGTTGCGTCTGCACCAGCGCGGCGGTGCTCCCCTTCGCCTGCTCGGTGTGGACGGGCCTCGGTGGTTCCTCCGCGCGCTGATTTCAGGACCGGCAGCGACGGACGATCGAGCTGCCGACGCCCTCATCGAGGCCATCAGGGCAACTGTGGTGGACCGAGGGTCACAAGCGATGGCCCCCCGCGAGCAACTACCTTTGCGAGTTCCGGTGCATCAGAGTGGGGAACCAGCGCCTGACGAGCCGTCCGGACAGCGGGGGCAACCGCGTCCCGGGTTCGCCGACCTGCGCCCATTCGACCGCGGCCCGGAAATCACTGAGGTGCACTGATTTACATGCCAGCTCATGTCAGCGGCAAACCGGAGGAGCCGACTGGACGCTTCGGTCGAATTCTGGGACGACTGACCAAGTCGTCCGCTCAATTGCAGGCTGAGGGTCTTCACCAGGCCAGTGTGCGAAGGGGAGGTACGCCGATCGCCGAGCTCGTGCCTCGGCGGCGGGCCACAGTATGCGGTGAAGTCCAATCCGTGTCGCTGCGCCCACAGACCCAGGTTCCGGCGCTGGTCGTCGAGCTGTTCGACGGGACGGGGTCGCTCAGCCTGGTGTGGCTGGGTCGTCAGTCCCTCGTCGGCATCATCCCTGGGGTGATGTTGCAGGTCGAGGGTCGCGTCACGGACCTGCGTGCCGGACCGACGATGTACAACCCCGCCTACGAAATCCTTCCCACCCATGACTGACCCGAAAACGGACGGGGCCGACGGCGGCGCTGAGTCGGCGTCCGCTGCCGAAGCGCGGTCCTTGCGGACCTTCGTCACGGTGGAGGAGCTGTTGCGGGAGCGACTGGGGGAGGCCTTCGGGGGTTGGCGAGGTGCACTGGAGTCGGCGGTGCCCACGGTGGCTTTTGTCGTCGCCTGGAATCTCACTTCGGACGTCCGCGTCGCCGCCGGTCTCGCCGTCCTGGCCGCAGTGCTCATCGGTGTCGTCCGCGTGGTACAAGGCCAAACCTTGCGCTACGTCGGCTGGTCGGTCGCTGCAGTCGTCGTGGCGGGTGTGTTCGCGACGCGCAGCGGCCGCGCGCAAGACGCTTTCTTGCCGGGCATGCTCCAAAGCGGCTTCTCGCTGCTGGTATTCGCCGTGAGCAACCTGGTGCGCTGGCCGCTGTTCGGGTTCCTCATCGCCGCTGGCGATCCTGACCTGGCTCGCACCTCCGCTCGGGTTCGGTTCGCCGGATCGAAGGAGGGCCGGGCCGCCCTGTCGAGAATGGACGACGCCGCGCGCGCCGAAGCCGAGTCGGCCGCTCAGGCCGACGCCGAGGCCTTGACCCACGCCTTCACGTCGTGGCGTCGGCACGCCGGAATCGTCCGCGTGGCCAGCCGCATGGGTTGGGTGTTGGTCGGGTTGGCAGCACTCCGGCTGTCGATCCAGATCCCGCTCTATCTCCAAGGGGCGGTCGAAGCGCTCGGGATCGCGAAGCTCGTGCTGGGGTGGCCGGCATACCTGCTGGCAGTTGGGGTGGGCGCTCTGCTGCTGCTTCGAGGCCGGACCCCCCTCGACGACCCGCGCGGCTGACGGACCGACTTCCGACTAGCTCTCGTCGTCCTCATCGACCAGCGCGCGGGGCAAATGGCCGGGGGAGAGGAGGTTCTCTAGCTCGTCCTCCATGTCCCGGGCCGCGATGAACAACAGTTCGTCGTGCGGTTCGAGGGCGTCATCACGGCCGGGTGCGATGGGGCGGCTTTGGCGAATGATCCCCACCAGGACGGTGTTGTTGGGCCACGGGATGTCGCCGACCCGGGCACCGGCATACGGGCTGGTGGGTGGCAGGGTCATCTCGACCATAGCCGAGCGGGCCTGCCGGAACTCGAACACCCGGACCAGGTCGCCGATGCTGACCGCCTCTTCGACCAGCGCGGTCATGAGCCGCGGCGTGGACACTGCGACGTCTACCCCCCAGGCCTCGTCGAACATCCATTCGTTGCGCGGGTTGTTCACCCGGGCCACCGTGCGGGGGACGCCGAACTCGGTCTTGGCCAGCAGCGACACGACCAGGTTGGCCTTGTCATCTCCCGTGGCCGCCACAACGACGTCGCAGTCCTCCAGGTGTGCCTCCTCCAGGGCCGAGATCTCGCACGCGTCGGCCAGCAGCCAGGTGGCATCCGGGACCCGGGAGGCGACGACATCGTCGGCATCCCGGTCGATGAGCAACACCTGATGGCCGTTGTGGAGCAGTTCGCGAGCAATGGAGCGGCCGACGCTTCCGGCTCCGACGATGGCGACGCGCATTGGGGATGTCCTCGGGGTGGGCGGATTGGGCGGCGGTGGTCGTCACTCGTGGGGCGGTTGGGCCGCGAAGACGTGTTCCAGTCTTTTGAGGTCGTCGGCTCGCGCACAGACATGCATCAGGTCGCCATCCTGGAGAACGGTGTCCACGCTGGGGATCAGACCCTCGCCGAGCCGGGTAAGGAAGGCGACGCGGGTGCCGGCCAGGCGCTCGACCGTGCTGATCCGGCGTCCGACCCAGGCGGTCGACACCGGCACCTGAGCGACGACCACTTTGCCGCTGGGGTCGGTGAAACCGGGGACCGCGCCAGTCGGCAGCAGCCGGTGGATGATCTGGTCGGCCGTCCACCGGACCGTGGCCACGGTCGGAATGCCCAGCCGTTGGTAGACCGCGGCACGCCGTGGGTCGTAGATCCGTGCGGCCACATGCTCGACGCCGAAGGTCTCCCGGGCCACGCGGGCCGCCAGGATGTTGGAGTTGTCGCCGCTGGAGACTGCGGCGAACGCGTAGGCGTCCTTGATGCCCGCAGCGATGAGCACGCCCCGGTCGAAGCCGACCCCGGTGACGGTTCGTCCCTCGAAGGAACTGCCCAGCCGCCGGAACGAGGTCGGCTCCATGTCGATGACGGCGACGTCGTAGTGGCGCTCGGACAGGCTCCGGGCCAGGGTGGCACCAACGCGCCCGCAGCCCATGATGACGAAGTGCACGTCACGACGCTACACCGCACCTGCCCGTCGCCTGGGTTGGTCCCCGGGCGGCATACCATGAGTGACGTGCTCAACCTCGGCCACAGCGCAGCTTTGCTTGGCGGTAAGCGGCCGTGAACGCTGCCGCTGCTGGGTCGCCGAATCGTTCCAGACGCCAACGCGGCCGGTATGCCGGCCCGCGCACGCCCGCTGGTCCCCGCGGTCAGTCGATGGTCGGTGAGGTGTTTGACCTGGAGGTCGGTCCGGTCGCCCATGGGGGATTTTGCGTGGCCCGACACGAGGGGCAGGTCGTGTTCGTGCGGCATACCATGCCGGGAGAGTTGGTGGTCGCGAAGGTGACCGAGGGCGGGTCGCAGGACCGGTTCTTGCGGGCCGACGCGGTCGAGGTACTGCGTGCCTCGGCGAACCGGGTGGCTCCGGTATGCCGCCACGCCGGTCCGGGCGGGTGCGGCGGGTGCGACTGGCAGCACGTGGACGGTGCGGCCCAACGGACCCTGAAGGGCCAGGTGGTCGAGGAGCAGCTGCGTCGAGTGGCCGGGATCCAGCGCGACGTCGACGTGCTCCAGGTGCCGGGGGACTCGGATGGGCTGGGCTGGCGTACCCGGGTCGAGTTCGCGGTCGACGCCGCGGGCAGGGCAGGCTTGCGGCGACACCGGTCTCACGAGGTGGTGCCGATCGTGGAGTGCCCGATCGCTGACCCGAGAGTGCTTGCGACCGGGGTGGTTGACCGCGCCTGGCCCGGGGTTCGCGCGATCGATGTTGTCGCGGGCTCCGGTGCTGGCAATGCCGGTGGTGCGGTCGTGGTGCCGGTTCCGGGCGGTGCAGTTCCCGTCGTCCGAGAGCGCGTCGGATGTGCTTCCTGGGCAGGGGAGTTCGAGGTGTCTGCACGAGGTTTCTGGCAGGTCCATCCCGGCGCGGCGGCGGTGTTGGTCGAGCGGGTCCTGCGCGCGCTCGACGCCCAGCCCGGGGAGCGAGTCCTGGACCTGTATGCCGGTGTCGGCCTGTATGCCGTGCCCCTCGCCGACGCCGTCGGCCCATCCGGATCGGTCGTCGCGATCGAAGGCGACGCGACGGCCTGCCATCACGCCCGTCACAACGCTGCGGGCAGGGGTTGGCTGCAGGTCATCGCCGGTCGGGTGGAGGACCGGCTCGTCCAGTTCGGCCCGGTCGACGTGGTCGTGCTCGACCCGCCTCGGACGGGGGCGGGGCGAGCGGTGATCGACGCAGTCGCGGCGATGGGGCCTCGAACTGTTGCCTACGTGGCCTGCGACCCAGCGGCGCTGGCCCGCGACCTGGGCTACGCCCGAGCGGTGGGCTACGAGCTCGGTGAGCTCACGGCATACGACGCGTTCCCGATGACCCACCACGTGGAGTGCGTCGCGGTCCTGCGGCCGGCCCGTCCAGCCCCCTGACCCCCTTCCCCGATCCGCCGAGATTGACGTTGCGGCCGGGTGCTGTGGCGTGTCGCGCACGCAAGGTCAATCTCGGCGGGGGTGGTGCAGGATCGGAGCAGACGTGGTAATTTATCTTGACGTCAAGATACCTGAGCAAGGAAGGGAGCCGACGTGGGCAACGTCGCAGCATCGGTGAACAGCTTCGGGGCGAAGGGGCAGCTGGAGGTCGGTGACGCGTCCTACACGATCTTCCGCCTCGCTGCGGTCGAGGGGAGCGCGACCCTGCCCTACAGCCTCAAGGTCCTTCTGGAGAACCTCCTGCGGACTGAGGACGGCGCGAACATCACGGCCGAACACATCACCGCCATCGGCAGTTGGGACGAGACGGCCGAGCCGGACACCGAGATCCAGTTCACCCCGGCCCGCGTGGTCATGCAAGACTTCACCGGAGTGCCCTGCGTCGTCGACCTGGCCACGATGCGTGAAGCAGTCGTGGCGCTGGGCGGCGACCCGAGCAAGATCAACCCGCTGGCCCCTGCCGAGCTCGTCATCGACCACTCCGTGCAGATCGACGCTTTCGGCAACGCCGCGGCCTTTGAGAAGAACGTCGAGCTCGAATACGAGCGCAACCAGGAGCGCTACCAGTTCCTGCGCTGGGGCCAGACCGCGTTCGAAGAGTTCAAGGTCGTCCCGCCCGGCACCGGCATCGTCCACCAGGTCAACATCGAGCGCCTCGCGCGCACTGTGATGACCCGCGCAGCCGGGGACACCGTCTTGGCCTACCCCGACACCTGCGTCGGCACCGACTCCCACACGACAATGGTCAACGGCCTCGGGGTCCTGGGCTGGGGTGTCGGCGGCATCGAAGCCGAGGCGGCCATGCTCGGCCAGCCCGTCTCGATGCTCATTCCGCGCGTCGTCGGCTTCAAACTCACCGGCGCCGCCAAGCCCGGCGTCACCGCCACCGACGTCGTCCTCACCATCACCGACATGCTGCGCAAGCACGGCGTCGTCGGCAAGTTCGTCGAGTTCTACGGCGAGGGCGTCGGGTCGGTGCCCCTGGCCAACCGAGCGACGATCGCCAACATGAGCCCGGAGTTCGGCTCGACCTGCGCGATCTTCCCCATCGACGACAAGACCATCGACTACCTGCGCCTCACCGGCCGCGAAGACGCCGACGTCGCGCTCGTCGAGGCCTACGCCAAGGAGCAGGGTCTGTGGCTCGACCCCGCCGCCGAGCCGCGCTTCAGCGAGAAGCTTGAGCTCGACCTGGCCACTGTTGTCCCGTCGATCGCCGGCCCCAAGCGCCCGCAGGACCGCATCGAGCTCGCCTCGTCCAAGAGCGCGTTCGCCACGTCCCTGCCCACCTACACGAGCGACCCCGGCAAGCGGGTGCCCGTGCAGATGGCTGACGGCCGCTCCTTCGAGGTGTTCAACGGTGCCGTCGTCATCGCCTCGATCACCTCCTGCACCAACACCTCCAACCCGTCGGTGATGATCGCCGCCGGTCTGGTCGCCCGCAAGGCCGCCGCCAAGGGCCTGACCCGCAAGCCGTGGGTCAAGACCTCGATGGCCCCGGGCTCCAAGGTCGTCACCGGCTACTACGAGGCAGCCGGTCTGTGGCCCGACCTTGAGGCCGTCGGCTTCTACCTCGTCGGCTACGGCTGCGCCACCTGCATCGGCAACTCCGGCCCGCTCGAGCCGGAGATCTCCGAGGCCATCAACGGCAACGACCTGGCCGTCACCGCGGTGCTCTCGGGCAACCGCAACTTCGAGGGCCGGATCAGCCCCGACGTCAAGATGAACTACCTCGCCTCCCCGCCGCTGGTCATCGCCTACGCCCTCGCCGGCTCGATGGACTTCGACTTCGAGGCCGACGCGCTGGGCAACGACCAGGACGGCAACCCGGTCTACCTCCGCGACATCTGGCCCTCACCCGAAGAGGTCCAGTCGGTCATGGACGCCTCGATCAAGAAGGAGCTGTTCACCAAGGAATACGCCGACGTGTTCGCCGGCGACTCCAGGTGGCAGTCGCTGCAGACCCCGGTGGGCAAGACCTTCGAGTGGGACACCGACTCCACCTATGTGCGCAAGCCCCCCTACTTCGAGGGGATGGCGTTGGAGCCCTCACCGGTTGCGGACATCTCCGGGGCGCGTGTCCTGGCGCTGCTGGGCGACTCGGTGACGACCGACCACATCAGCCCGGCCGGCTCGATCAAGGCCGACAGCCCCGCGGGCAAGTACCTCGCCGCCCACGGCGTCGACCGCAAGGACTTCAACTCCTACGGGTCGCGTCGTGGCAACCACGAGGTCATGATCCGCGGCACCTTCGCCAACATCCGGCTCAAGAACCTCCTGCTCGACGGCGTCGAGGGCGGCTTCACCCGCGACTTCCTCGCCGGCGGCGAGCAGACGACGATCTACGACGCCTCGGCGGCATACCAGGCGGCCGGCGTCCCCCTCGTCGTCCTCGCGGGCAAGGAGTACGGTTCCGGGTCCAGCCGCGACTGGGCGGCCAAGGGCACCCGCTTGCTGGGGGTCAAGGCCGTCATCGCCGAGAGCTACGAGCGGATCCACCGCTCCAACCTCATCGGCATGGGCGTGCTGCCGCTGCAGTTCCCCGCGGGCCAGAACGCCGCCAGCCTCGGCCTGGACGGCACGGAGACCTTCGATATCGCCGGAGTCACCGCGCTCAACGACGGCGTCACCCCGCGCACCTTGGCCGTCACCGCGACCAAGCCATCCGGTGAGGTCATTGCCTTCGACGCGCCGCTGCGGATCGACACCCCCGGAGAGCGCGACTACTACCGCAACGACGGAATCCTCCAGTACGTCCTGCGCTCACTCGTGCACTGACCCGCCACCGCGCATCCGGTATGCCGTCCGCTCACCTGCAGCGGGCGGCATACCGCTACAGCGATCTTCGCGCGGGATGTATCAGGCGAGGTTCACGCGGCTCTTCTCTGCGTCCCTGACGCACGAGCGGAGGTTGTGATGGCTGCCCTGCAATGGCCCGGATCCCAGTTCAACGAGGAGGGGTCTGATCTTCTTGAGCCGGTCCAGATCTTGTTGCGCGAGGTCAACGTCCTTGAGAAGGACGGTGAGGTCGCCACCCTCTGGGCGACTCCTCCCAGCGTGCAAGCGATCACCGCAGGCAGCACCATGGTCTCCAAGGCGTGGACGAGCCTGCTCGGCGCGGCCGGCGGTGGAGGGGCACTCGTCGCTGCTCTGAACAGCGTGAGTGACGATTGGAAGAATGACCCGCGTGCGTCGCCGTTCATCTTCGCCAGCGCGATCACTCTCGGAGCGGTGGCGATTGCCATCGCCTTGATCGTCCGCGGGGACGTCGCCGGGCGGGCCGCGGCGTCGGCCGCCCAGTACGAAGCCCGAGCCCGGATCGCAGTCGCGGCCATCGAGACCATCGGATCGGGGCGGCCACCGGCCCCCACGGTGGTGTCGAGCGGCTACGTGGCCTTGATCGACAACCGGTGGCAGGTGGTCGAGTCACTGTCTTGGATCGCCGGCACCCTGACGGTCACGGTGGGTGGTCAGTCGTTTCAGGGTGGGCAGATCCTCGGCCTGAGCGCCCTTCCGGTGTGAACCCCCCGCCCTGGGAATGCCGTCCGCTCACCTGCAGCGGGCGGCATACCGCTGTCGGAGGGGAAGGGCACACTGGGAGACGTGAGCGCGAACGTTCCCCCCGGGTGGCCGCAAGGTGTGCCGCCCGCCGGCGCGCCGGGGTGGACCGACCGGGCCGTCGGCTGGTTGCTGGACCGGTGCCCGGCCGACTACCGGCGGTATGTCGGCCTGCGCAAGAACCCGCTCGCCCTGGCCTGGCTTGCGCAACGCCATCTGGCGGGCGAGGTCGCCGTGCTGCGCCAGGCCTATCGCGAGGTCCGGGTCGAGGTCGGTCCGCACGTGACGCCGGAGGCGTTGGCCGAGATCCTGTTGGCGCTAGAAGCCGAAGGGCTGCGGCTCGTGGCCGATCGACGCAGCGCTGAGCTGCTCCACGAAGCCCTGTCCGGCAAGGTGTTCGTCCCCAGGTTGTGAACGGCCGCATGCTTCTCGTCTTCGCACCGGCCGGAATCCCGGGTGCGCACGGATGTCCTGGTCAGGTGCGCTCACAGCGCCGGTGGCCGGACGGCGCGGGGATCGAGCACGATCGGGGTGAACTAGACTTGACCGACCCCGAACGCCGGAAGGACGCCCTTCGTGGCTTTGCTCGACAGCATCAACGGACCTGCAGACCTGCGGAGCCTGCGGCCCGATCAACTGCCCCAGTTGGCCCAGGAGATCCGTGACTTCCTGGTCACGTCGGTCACCCGCACCGGCGGGCACCTCGGTCCCAACCTCGGGGTCGTCGAGCTCACCATCGCCCTTCACCGAGTCTTCGACTCGCCGCGGGACACGATTGTTTGGGACACCGGCCACCAGTCCTATGTCCACAAGCTGCTCACCGGCCGCCGCGACTTCGACAAGCTGCGTTCCAAGGGTGGGCTGTCTGGCTACCCGAGCCGCGCCGAGTCATCCCACGACGTTGTCGAGAACTCCCATGCTTCCACGGCCTTGTCGTGGGCGGACGGGATCGCCACGGCGCGCCGCCTGCGGGGCGAGGCCGACCGGCATACGGTGGCGGTCATCGGTGACGGCGCGCTGACCGGCGGCATGGCGTGGGAGGCCCTCAACAACATCGCCGCCGAGAAGGACCTGCCGCTCGTCATCGTCGTCAACGACAACGCCCGGTCCTATGCGCCGACGAAGGGCGGGCTGGCCGACCACCTGGCGACCCTGCGGACCAAACGCGCCTACGAGAACGTCCTCGACTTCGGCAAGACGGCACTGTCGCGCACTCCGGTCGTCGGCGGCGCAATGTACGAAGCCGTGCACGGGCTCAAGAAGGGCCTCAAGGACGTCCTGTCGCCGCAGGGGATGTTCGAGGATCTCGGCCTGAAATACGTCGGGCCCGTCGACGGGCACGAGGAGCAGTCGGTCGAGCACGCGCTGCGCAAGGCCAAAGCCTTCGGCGGGCCGGTCATCGTCCACGTCATCACCAAGAAGGGCAAGGGCTACGGGCTGGCTCGCGCCAACGAAGCTGACCGCTTCCATGCGGTCGACCGGATCAACCCCGAAACCGGTCTCCCGCTGCAGGTCAAGGGCCGGATCTGGACCGACGAGTTCAGTGACGCGATCGTCCGAGTGGGACAGGCGCGGCCCGAGGTCGTCGCCATCACCGCAGCGATGCTCATCCCCGTCGGGTTGGAGGAGTTCGCGCGCCGGTTCCCCGACCGGGTTTTCGATGTGGGGATCGCCGAGCAGCATGCCTTCACCATGGCAGCGGGCCTCGCGTATGCCGGCCTGCATCCGGTCGTGTGCGTCTATGCCACCTTCCTCAACCGCGCCTTCGACCAGCTGCTCATGGACTGCGCCATGCATGGCGCCGGGGTGACCGTGATCCTCGATCGGGCCGGTGTCACCGGCACCGACGGGGCCTCGCACAACGGCATGTGGGACATGACGATCACCGGCCTGATGCCGGGAGTCCGGGTCTGCGCCCCGCGCGACGCCGCCGAGTTGGACCGCGCGTTGGGGGAGGCCGTCGCGGTCGCGGACAGCCCGACGGTCATCCGCTTCTCCAAGCAGAACCCCCCAGCCCCGTTGGCGGCCGTGCGTGAGGTGGGGTCGGTCGACGTGCTGCGTGACCCCGAGCCGGGTCAGCAGGTCGACCTGCTCCTCGTCGGCGTGGGGGAGATGGCCACGACGGCCATGGCGGTTGCCGAGAAGCTCGCCGGGAGCGGCCTCGGAGTCCAGGTCGTCGACCCCCGGTGGTGCCTGCCGGTCAGCTCCGACCTCGTCGGTGTGGCGGCCGACGCCAAGGCCGTTGCGGTGATCGAGGACAACCTCGTCGTCGGCGGAGTCGGGTCGCAGGTCACCCAGGCGTTGCGGGAGGCCGGGCTCGGTATGCCGTGCCAGCTCTACGGCATACCGAAGCGGTTCCTGGGGCACGCCTCACGAGGTGAGGTCTTGGAGGAGATCGGGCTCACCCCCGAGGCGATCGCCGACCGGATCACCGCGACAATGCAGGCATGACCTTCTACGTCCACGACTTGTCGGTCGGCGAGGTTGCCGACGACGCGCCGGTTGTCATCGCTGTCCATGGGATCACTGCGAACGGGCTGTGCTGGCCGCGGGTGGCCGACGAGTTGGCTCGTCGGCGACCGGGGGTGCGCTTCCTTGCCCCAGACTTGCGGGGTCGGGCCGACAGCCCAGCGGGGGAGGAGCACCCGGGGCTTGACGCCCACGTGGCGGACCTCGTCGGGTTGACTGGCGAACAGGCTCGCAGGCCGGTGTTGCTGGGTCACTCGATGGGCGCCTTCGTGTGCGCGTTGCTTGCTGCCGGGCATCCGCAGGTGCCAGCGGGCGTCGTGCTCGTGGATGGCGGGCTGTCTTTCCCGGTGCCACCAGGTCTGGACATCGACGCGACGTTGGCGGCCGTGCTCGGACCGTCGCTGGCCCGGCTGACGATGACCTTCGCCGACGAGGACGAGCTGCTGGCGTTTGTCTCCACCAACCCCGCGTTGGCCGGGTTGCTCGCGGGGCCGCTGGGGGACGCGGGCCGCACCTACTTGCGGCACGACATCGTCCGCGGTGCCGATGGGTTGGTGCGAAGCTCCTGCTCGTATGCCGCGGTGCGGGCTGACGGTCGCGACATCCTCGCGCACCCCGCCCTTCCCGGTGCGGTGCGTGCGGCGGTCGGTAGCGGAGTGCCGGTCGAGTTCCTCTGGGCGCGTCGTGGCTTGTTCGACGAGCCGCAAGGCATGTACGACGAGTCCCGGTTGGCGGCGCTGGCCCTGCCGGACGCCGTGCGGGTGACCCACGTGCCCGACACGAACCACTTCAGCATCGTCTTCGGTGACGAGGGGATTGCGGCCATCTGCGATGCGGTGGAGCGGCTTCTCGACGTGTAGCCGATCCGGGCTGCCGACCGGGACCAAGCGGCATACTTGCCCGGCATGGACGCACCTTCGATCAGTAGCGGCAGCGGGACGCCGCAGGACCCGTGGCGACTCAAGACGCCGCCGTTGAGTTCCGACTACACCATGCATCGGGCGGTGCGCGATGGCCAGGACATCATCGTCTGCACGGTGGGCAAGACGATGCTGTTCTACGACGCGCGCTGCGTCGAGGACCTGCATGCGACGCTGACGGCCCATGGCGACTGGATGGAGCTGGGTGCTGCCGACGAGCAGAAGCCGGCCAAGGACGGCACCGTCGAGGCGTGGGGGCGGTCGCCGGATAATCCGGTCGGCGGGTGGTATGGGCTCAAGAGGGGGCTGCGCGGCCGTTTCGGGATGTATGTCCCCCCGCTGCTGGAGCACCTGGGTCTGGCCGAGGTCGAGCACAATCCGCGGGGCAACCGGATGCGGGCGCGCTGAGAGTCGGTCAATGGCTCGGACCCGGCCTTGCTCGAGATCGTCGGCGGGTGTGGGGAACTCGGGAAAGATCGGGCCCGGGGGCCACGAAGTCGTCGGCGGGTGTGAGGAATTCGGGGAGGGGCCAGAGCCGGCGGAGAGCCGGGGCGAGCCCGGATCGGACGGGGACGACTCAGATGTCGCGGAAGACCTCGATGGTGGCGCCGAGGTTGTTGAGCCGGTCGGCCAAGTCCTCGTAACCCCGGTTGATGACATAGACGTTGCGCAGCACGGATGTCCCCGGAGCGGCCAGCATCGCGAGCAGGACCACGACGGCCGGACGCAGCGCCGGCGGGCACATCACCTCGGCCGCTCGCCACTTCGTCGGGCCCTCGATGAGCACCCGGTGCGGGTCGAGCAGCTGGACCTTGGCGCCGACCTTGGTCAACTCGGTGAGGTAGATGGCCCGGTTGTCATAGACCCAGTCGTGCAGCATCGTCGTGCCCTCAGCCATTGCTGCGATGAGCGCGAAGAACGGCAGGTTGTCGATGTTGAGGCCCGGGAACGGCAGCGGGTGGATCTTGTCGATCGGGGCCTGCAGGGGTCCGGGAACAGTCGTCAGGTCGACCAAGCGCGTGCTGCCGTTGGCCGAAACGTACTCGGGCGACATGTTCACCTGCATGCCCATGCCTTCGAGCGTGGCCAGCTCGATCTCCATGAACTCGATCGGCACTCGTCGGATGGTCAGCTCCGACTCGGTCACCACTGCGGCGGCGAGCAGTGACATCGCCTCGATCGGGTCCTCGCTCGGCGAATACTCCACGTCGACGTCGATGTCGGCGACGCCCGTGACTTTGAGGGTGGTGGTCCCGATGCCCTCGATGTGCACACCGAGCTTGAGCAGGAAGAAGCACAGGTCCTGAACCATGTAGTTGGGGCTCGCGTTGCGGATGGTCGTCGTGCCCGGGTTCCTGGCTGCAGCCAGGAGCACGTTCTCGGTGACGGTGTCGCCACGCTCGGTGAGAATGATCGGCCTTTCGGGCTGGTGCGGCGCCGCGTGCGCCTCATAGAAGCCGTGAGTCGCCACAACGTCGAGCCCAAAGGCGCGGAGTGCCGCCAGATGCGGCTCGACGGTCCGGGTCCCTAGGTCGCACCCACCGGCATACGGGAGTCGGAACTCGGGTCGGTCGTGCAGGAGCGGCCCGAGGAACATGATGACCGTGCGCGTGCGCCGCGCGGCCTCCTCATCCATCCCGTCCAGATCCAACGTGGCTGGCGGCACGATCTCCAGATCGTTCGAGTCCGGCAGCCAGCGGACTTTCACGCCCATCGAGGTGAGCACCTCGATGATCCGGTTGACCTCCTCGATCCGGGCGAGGTTGCGCAGAGTTGTGCGGCCGCGGTTGAGCAACGTCGCGCATAGCAGGGCAACGGCGGCGTTCTTGGACGTCTTGACGTCGATGGCGCCGGAGAGTTTGGCCCCGCCGACGATCCGCAGGTGCTGAGGTCGGGAGTTGCCCAGGGTCACCAACTCGCGGTCGAGCGCCTCACCGATGCGGGCAAGCATCTCCAGGGAGAGGTTCTGGTGTCCTTGCTCAATCCGGGCCACCGCGCTTTGGCTAGTCCCGAGCAAACGCCCGAGCTCGGCCTGGGTGAGCCCTTTGTGGCGCCGGGCGTCCCGGATGAGGGTCCCGATCCGCCTGCGGTAGTCCTCCGACATTCGCCCATCGTATCTCGCAGATGAGATGCCGCCGCCCGTGCCCACCACCAAACAGGGGAGGTATGCCGCCCACTTGTGCGGGCGGCATACCTCCTGGTGGATTTGTGCTCAGGCCGGGACGCTCGCCGCTCCGCGCGGGAGGAAACGCTTCCCCGTGATCTGCTCGGCGACGCCTGACCGGTCCAGTAGCGGGGTGAGCCCGCCGTTCCAGAACTGGAAGCCGGCCCCGGTGATCATCGCGAGGTCGATGTCCAAGGGTGCCTGGGCGACGCCTTCGTCGAGCATGAGCCTCGCCTCTTGCGCCAAGGCCCCGAGCACCCGCTCGCGGACTTCGGCCGCAGTGAGGACGACGGGGTCGGTCGGCTCCGGCAACAGCGCGAGGACCTCGGGGTCGGGCGTGGGCTTGCCGCCGACGAAGGTGTAGAACCCGGCCTTCTTGGCCTCCACGATCCGCTTGAGGTTCTCGGACACGTAGAACCGCTCCGGGAAGGCCTTGATGAGGGTCTCTCCGTTGTGTAGGGCAATGGCCGGACCGACCAGTCCCAGCAGGACGAACGGCGGCATCGGCGCGAAGCCCATGAACGCCTGGTCAATGACATCGACCGGCGTCCCGCCGTCGTGGACGCGTCCGACCTCGCCCATGAACCGGCCGAGCAGCCGGTTGACGATGAACGACGGGGAGTCCTTGACCAGGATGCAGGTCTTCTTCAGCTTCGCGCCCACGGCGAATGCCGTGGCCAGGGTCGCCGGGTCGGTGCTCGAGCCGGGGATGATCTCCAGCAACGGCATGACCGCGACAGGGTTGAAGAAGTGGAAACCCACGACCCGCTCGGGGTGGGCCAGGTCGCTGGCCATCTCGGTGATCGACAGGCTCGACGTGTTCGTCGCGAGCACACAGGTGTCGGAGACGACGGCCTCACACTCGGCGAAGACCTGCTTCTTGACGCCCATCTCCTCGAAGACCGCCTCGATGACGAACTCGGCGTCGGCGAAGCCGTCCTTGCTCGTCGAGCCGCTGACCAGAGCCTTGAAGCGGTTGAGTTTGTCGGAGTTCAACCGGCCCTTCTTGGCCAGCCCGTCGAGCTGACCGTGGACATAGGCCACACCCTTGTCGACCCGCTCCTGGTCCAGGTCGGTGAGGACCACCGGCACCTCCAGGCGCTGGATGAACAGCAACGCCAACTGGCTTGCCATGAGACCCGCGCCGACGATGCCAACTTTCGTCACCGGCCGGGCCAGCGACTTGTCCGGAGCGCCGGCCGGCCGCTTGGCCCGCTTCTGCACCAGGTCGAAGGCATAGAGCCCGGCCCGCAGCTCATCACCCATGAGCAGGTCGGCCAGTGCCTCGTCCTCAGCGGCGAAAGCCTCCTCACGGGTGGCCGTCCGGGCCGCTGCGACGAGTTGCAGAGCCCGGTAGGGAGCGGGGGACTGCTTGCCGGTCTTGAGGTCGGCGAGCATCGTCGACGCGGCGATGGCACCCTGCCAGACCGCCTCATCCCGGGAGATCTCGGGCCGGGACACGGTGACCTCGCCGGAGACGACCTTCCCTGCCCACTCGATCGAGGCTTCGAGGAACTCGGCGGGCGCGAACATCGCATCGGCCATCCCCAGCTCGAACGCGGCGGGGCCTTTGAGCATCTTGTTGGTGTTGAGGGCGTTCTCGACAATGACCGACAGCGCCTTGGCCGGACCGATGAGGTTGGGCAGCAGGAAGCACCCGCCCCACCCGGGGACGAGACCGAGGAAGCACTCGGGCAGCGCCACCGCGGGCACGCCCGCCGAGATGGTCCGGTAGTCGCACGCGAGCGCGATCTCCACACCGCCACCCATGGCGGCGCCATTGACGAACGCGAACGTCGGCACCGGGAGGTCCATGAGGGTCGCGTATGCCGTGTGCCCGGCTCGGGCGATCGCCAGTGCCTGTTCACGTTGGGTCACCTTGGGGACTCCGGACAGGTCAGCGCCAACGGCGAAGATGAACGGCTTGCCGGTGAGTCCGACGGCCTGGATCTCGCCGGCCTCGGCCCGGACGCGCAAGCCGTCGAAGCAGGCCTGCAGGCCCGCGATGCTCGCAGGGCCGAAGGTGTTGGGCTTGGTGTGGTCGAACCCGTTGTCCAGGGTGACCAGAGCCATCGTGCCCGCGGTGCCTGGCATGGCCACGTCGCGCACGAGGGCCTTGGTGACAACCTCCTCCGGGAACAACGCGGCGAAGTCGACTGCGGCAGTAGTGGTCTCGCTCATGGCTCAGGCCTCCTTCGTGGCCGACGCGACATAGTCGGCGTGGTGGGGGTTTTCCCAGATGACAGAGCCGCCCATGCCGATGCCGATGCACATCGCGGTGAGGCCGTAGCGAACCTCGGGGTGCTCCTCGAACTGCCTGGCCAGCTGGGTCATCAGCCGGACGCCCGAGGAAGCCAGCGGGTGGCCGATGGCGATGGCGCCGCCGTATTCATTGACCCGAGGGTCGTCGTCGGGGATGCCGAAGTGATCGAGGAACGCGACGACCTGGACGGCGAAAGCCTCGTTGAGCTCGAACAGACCGATGTCCTGGATCGTCAGGCCAGCCTTGGCGAGGGCCTTATCGGTGGCCGGGACCGGGCCGATACCCATCACTTCGGGCTCGACGCCGACGAAGGCGTAGGAGACCAACCGCATGCGGACCGGCATACCCAACGCCACGGCCGTGTCCTCGGCGGCGAGCAAGCACGCGGTCGCGCCGTCGTTGAGACCGGCGCTGTTGCCGGCGGTGACGTTGCCACGAGTGCGGAACGGGGTTTTGAGCGCCTGCAGGTCGGCCATCGTCGTGCTGGGACGCGGGGGCTCGTCCGTGGTCGCCAGGCCGTAGCCGAGGTCCTTGTGGCGGGTGGCCACGGTGACCAGGTCGCGCTGGATCTTGCCGGTGGCATACGCGTTGGCAAGCTTGGCCTGCGACCCCAACGCGAACGCATCGCAGCGGGCCTTGGTGAGTTGCGGGAAGCGGTCATGCAGGTTCTCCGCGGTCTGGCCCATGACCAGTGCGGACGGGTCGACGATCTTCTCGGCGATGATCCGCGGGTTGGGATCGACACCCTCACCCATAGGGTGGCGACCCATGTGCTCGACGCCGCCGGCGATGGCGACGTCGATGGCGCCCATCGCGATCGACCCAGCGACCGTCGTCACGGCGGTCATCGCACCCGCGCACATCCGGTCGATGGAGTAGCCCGGGGTGGTATTGGGCAGTCCGGACAGCAGCGCAGCAACCCGACCGAGGGTCAGGCCCTGGTCGCCGATCTGGGTGGTTGCGGCGATGGCGACCTCTTCCACCTGGTCCTTGGGCAACTCCGGGTGCCGGTCGAGCAACTCGCGGATGCATCGGATGACCAGGTCATCGGCGCGGGTCTGGGCGTAGATGCCCTTATCTCCGGCCTTGCCGTAAGGGGTCCGGACCCCCTCGACGAACACGACCTCTCGTAACGTTCGGGCCATGCTGGGTTGCCTCCTCGGGCAGGCGGTGATGGGGCAGTGTGGGCTGTCCTGCACCGCATGCTACCCGTCGGTAACCATCCGTCGGGAAGCCCGTTTCACGCCAGGTGCGTGAGTCCGGTCACGGGTGCTCGTGTGCAGCCGCCGCGAGGATCGGGCCCACCACGTGGACCTGCCACTCGCGTGCTCCGCCGGCCCGCAGCGCCCCCGCGAAACCAGCCGCATCCAGGTCGTCCGGCGGGGTCCACAGCACCCGGCGCAGCAGGTCGGGGGTCAGCAGGTTCTCGACGGGGACGGCCCGCTCGGTGGCGTATGCCGCCATGGCATCCCGGGCGTAGGCCAACCGGGCCGCTGCCACGGGGTCACGGTCGGCCCAGAGCCGCGGCGGAGGTGGTCCCGAACTCGGGAGAGTGAGTGGTGGCAGGGCCTCCTCGGGGAGGGCCAGGGCCTTGTCGATGGCTTCGAGCCAGACGCGCGGCCCCCGGGATATCCCGCGCAACTCTCGTCGGATGGCGAAAGCGGCCGCATCCTTGGGTGGGTCGACCGCCAACCCGACCAGGGCCGCGTCCGAGAGCACCCGTCCGGGTGAGACGTCCCGCCGTTGTGCGATCCGGTCCCGCACGAACCACAGCTCGCGCAGCACGGCGATGCCGCGCCGACGCCTGACTCGATGCATCCCGGAGGTCCGTCGCCAGGGGTCGATGCGGGGTGCCGGTCCGGTGAACTGCAGGAGTGCGTCGAACTCCTCGGTGGCCCAGTCGATCTTGCCTTGGTCCGCGAGGTCGGCCTCGACGGCGTCGCGCAGTTGCACGAGCACCTCGACGTCGAGCGCGGCATACCGCAGCCACGGTTCGGGAAGCGGCCGCCGCGACCAGTCGACGGCGGAGTGTTCTTTGGCCAGGCTCAGGCCCAGATAGTGCTCGACGGCCGTTCCCAACCCGACCCGCGGCAGACCCGCCAACCGGGCCCCCAACTCGGTGTCGAACAGGCGCTTCGGGCGCAGCCCGACCTCGGCCAGGCAGGGCAGGTCCTGGGTGGCAGCATGCAAGACCCACTCGGCGTCACCGATGGCCCGGGCCACCGGTGACAGGTCGGGACAGGCCGCCGGATCGAGCAGCCAGGTCCCTGATCCGGCCCGGCGCAACTGAACGAGGTAGGCCCGTTGCCCGTAACGATGCCCGGACGCCCGCTCGGCGTCGATCGCGACCGGCCCGGTCCCGGCGCCGATGGCCTCGGCGGCGGCCATGAGCCGACGCTCGTCGGCGACCACGTCAGGGACTCCGTCGGCCGGGAACAGCAGCGGGGTGGCGGTCGAGAGCGGGGGACCGTCCGGCCCGTTGTCGGGTTCGGCCGCCTCGTCAGGCTCGGCCGACTCGTCAGGCTCGGCCGATTCGTCAGGCTCAGCCGAACCGCTGGGAAGTCCCACGTCCAGCGTTGGATCGCTCATCGGCGCACCTTCATCGGCGCGCGCCAGGCAGTGCGACAACGCCGTCCGGCAAGGGGGGGAGCCCCGCGATCGTGCTGAGCAGATCGGACCAGGCCAGCAGGTGGGCGCCGAGGTCGCCATCTAAGGGCGTCCAGGATGCGCGTACTTCAATCTCGACGGTCGGCACCTGTTCGGACAATCCTCCGAAGCGCTCCGACACGACCCGAGTCACGGTGCCCGCCTCGGCGCAATAGCGCAGGCCACGCGACTCCAGTGCCTCGACCAGCCAGGCCCAGCCGACCTCACCGAGCGAGGGGTCAGTGCCGACCTCCGGTTCGAGCTCGGCGCGCGCGAAGGTCACTGCTCGCCAGGCGCCTTCCCACGGCTCCGGACAGGCCGGGTCGTGCAACAGCACGAACCGGCCGGATGCCAACTCCGCGTCGCCACCCGCGCCCACGACCTCACCAGAGAGGGCGACGGCGTGTGGGGCGATCCGCTGCGGCGCGGGCACCTCGGTGAGGCGCACCTCCGGGCGCAGGCGAGCCTCCCGGAGACCGATAAGGGCCCGGTTGAACTCGGTGGCGCTGTCGCCGGGGAGGGATCGTCCACGCACGTGTTCGAGACTAGGCGCGCTAACGGTCTGCGGACAGTCGGACGCGCCGACGGGTCTGGCTCGATGCGGGGTAGCCTGCGCGGGTGCCAGCCGTCCTCGCCCTGTTGTCCGCGGCCGTCTGGGGCGCAAGTGACTTCGTCGCGGGCGTCCTGTCCCGCACCTTGCGCCCTGCGGTCGTGGTGGCCTGGTCCCAGCTCATCGCCCTGGCCGCCCTGTCGGCGATCGTTGCCGTGCGCGGCTTCCCTGCCACTGGGTATGCCGGGTGGTGGCCGTGGGCGGTCCTCGCTGGCCTGAGCGGAGCCTTGGGTCTCTTGTGCTTCTATGCCGCTCTGTCCACGGGGACCATGGGGGTCGTCGCCCCCATCGCGGCGGTCGGGTCGGGGATCCCTGTCCTGTTGGGGGTGGTGAGCGGCGAGCAACCCTCGCCGTTGGCGTGGTGGGGGATTGTTGTCGCCCTCGTCGGGGTCGTGCTTGCCAGCGGCCCGGAGTTGCAGCAGGGCCTGAGCGCGCGCCCGGTTCTGTTGGCGTGCCTGGCGGCCGTGGGCTTCGGCGTCGCGCTGTTCGCCTTGGACCGTGGAGCGCGCGTCTCGCTGCTGCATACCCTCTGGGGGATGCGCCTGGCCAGTGGCATCGGGTATGCCGCCCTCGCACTGGTCGCGCGCTCGCTCGGAGGCGTGACCAGGCGCCAGTTCCCCGTCCTCGTCGCGGTGGGCTTGAGCGACCTCGCGGCGAACGCGCTGTTCGGCTTGGCGTCGTCGATGGGAATGGTGAGCATCGCAGCCGTGCTCGGCTCGCTCTACCCCGTCATGACGATCGTGCTTGCTCGCTATGTCTTGCACGAGCGACTGCGCCGGATCCAGATCCTCGGGTCGACATTGGCGCTCACGGGAGTCGTGCTCATCGCTGCGGCCGGCCGGGGCTGACCCGGCCGGCCGCATCGAGACGCGGGTGACGGCTCAGGCGTTCGGGACCTGCGCGGGCTGGGCGCCCGGGCCATCCGGAGTGGCTGCCGTCGTCGGCGCCAGCGGGGGCGCTGCCGCCGGAGCGGGGGAGGGGGTGGGCGCCGACGCAGCCGCCCGACGGCGTCGCCAGGCCAGCAGCGGCAGCGCGATCAGGGCCAGGGCGATGGCCCAGGGGAGTAGAGCACCGAGCACCGTCAGGCCGACGCCGAGGCTGCCGAGGAACGCCTTCCACCCCGACCGCAGGCCGGTCATGAAGCCGTTCTCCTCAACCGGCGTGACCACCTCCGGGTTGGTGCTGACCGTCACCGTGACCATCGACATGGCCACCCGCTTGGTCATGCTCGCCAGTTGCGCCTGCAAGGACTCCAGCTCAGCCTCCCGCTGGGCCAGCTGGCTCTCCAGCTCGACGATCTGGCTGAGGTTCTGGGTTTGGGTCATCAGGGCCCGGACCCGGTCGATGCTCGTCTTCTTCGTCGCGATCCGCGACTCCGTGTCGATGTATGCCGCGGTGACGTCCTCGCTCGCCGTGGCGCGCTGCACGACGGTCCCGAGCTTGGAGAGCTGGTCAAGCGCCGCATCGAGCCGCTCCGAGGGGATGGCGAGGACGAGCTGTCCGTAGTTGCCGATCCGTCGTGTCGTCGGGATGGCCTTGCCACCCAACGCCGGGTCGGCCGATGGGGCTTGGTCGGTCGCATTGACGGTCTCGCTGGCGACCTGTCCCCCCAAGCCTGCCGCGACGCCACGGACCGCAGCGGCCGCTGTCTCCACCGACGTCACGGTGAGGTAGATGCTCGCGGTCCGGATGATCTTGGTGTCGTTGGGAAGCAGCTCGGCCACCGATCCACCGGTTCGAGCCGCGGCATTGGGGTCCACTGCCATCTTCTCGGCGGCAAGTCCGTCAGCGGCGGGTCCCCCTGCGGGCGCTCCTGGGGCAGGGGCCGGCGCGACGGCGACACCGTCGCGGCCCCCCGCCGAGGAGGTAGAGCTCTGCGGAGACCCGGAGCACGCCGCTAACGCCAGGAGCGCGGCCAGGGTGATGCCTACGGGACGAAGCCGGCGGGACGCGGCATACGAGAACATCGGGGTCCTCCTCGGGCGGGCCGGACGCGTCCGGCATTGGGCGTAGTCAGCCGTTGGAGGCACCCACGGTCGGGGATGGTTCCCGGCCGTGGGTCTCGAACCGATATCGATGAGACGTTGTCGGTCAGTCCCGTGGCACGAGGGTGAGGCAGACCGAGTTGATGCAGTAGCGCTGGTCCGTCGGGGTGCCGTAACCCTCGCCGGAGAAGACGTGACCCAGGTGGGAGCCGCACGTGGCGCACCGAACCTCGACCCGTGGCCGTCCGGGGATGGACCGGTCCTCGAGGTATTCCACCCGGTCCCCGGCCAGCGGTTCGAAGAACGAGGGCCACCCGCAGTGGGAGTCGAACTTCGCGTCGCTGCGGAACAGTTCGGCACCACATCCTCGGCAGGAGTAGACGCCCTCGGTCTTCGTGTCGGTGTACTCGCCGGTGAACGGTCGCTCGGTGCCCGCTTCGCGGAGCACGTGGAACTCAGCGGCAGACAGCTTCTGGCGCCATTCGCTCTCGCTCAGCGAGACGGCATACCGGGCGTTCGGGGTGGGGGAGGTCTGGTCGGTCATGAGCAGGACAACGCACGGGGGCCCCGGGATCGTCCCGGGGCCCCCGCGCGGTAAGGGTTCGGTGAGGATTCGGTCAGATCCCGGTGCCGCCCCGGATCGCCAACCGGACCACCTGCGGGTCATGGTCGGAGTCCTGGTCGTGGAACGGGGCGTTGGTGTGGACGATGTCGTAGACGTAGGCCGGGTACTTGGCACCCTTGGGCGCGACCGCAAGGGCCGGGCTGATGAGGATGTGGTCCAGGACCTGCGAGTTGCCCTCGAACACATAGGTCCACCGCTCGGCCGGGGTCACCGTCCGAGGCAGGTCGATGAGAGCAGTGCTGCCCGATCCGACGAGCAGGTCGGCCGTCGTGCTGAACTCGAAGTCGTTGACATCACCGGCAACGACCAACCGTGCCTTGGGATCGGCGGCCAACAGGGTGTCCGCGAAGTCGCGCACCGCCGCCGCTTGCAGGTGCCGCTGCGCCTCGGTGAACCGGACTGGCTCCTGCCAACGACCGAAGAGCGGGTCGTCCCCGCCCTTGGACGAGAAGTGGACGGCGACGACGAATACCGTCTCGCCACGGAACCGGAACTCCCCGGCAAGCGGCTTGCGGCTGTCCGACCACGCCTCGCTGGTCGGCGCGATGCGTCCCGGCGAGATCGACAGGGCCGTGCTGCGACCGCTCCCGGTCACCTCGACCGCGGTGGTGGCGTCGCCCCCGGGGCGGTCGACGAACTGCAGGTCCCGGTCGAGCCGGTAGAGGAAGACCTGGCGGATGTTCCCTCCGGGCTGTCCGCCGTCCGTCTTGTTCTCGGGGTCGATCCACCGGGCCCCGTATGCCGGTCCGCCCGCCGCCGCGATCGCCGCGACGAAGCGGGACACGGTGAGGTCGGAGGCGACGACGCCGTCGTCGGCCGGACCGCTGTTGTCCTGGATCTCCTCCAGGGCCAGGATGTCGGGGGCCGCGAGGTTGGTGACCACCTGGGCGGCCAACCGGTCGAACTTCTCCTGGGGGTTGCTCGGGGAGAGGTTCTCGACGTTGAACGTCGCGACGGCGAGTTGGTTGTTGGACTGCGGCGTCGTCGACTCCCTGGCGAGTCCGCCCGCGGTGACGCTGGGCGGTGCGGTCACGAGGAGCTTGAAGTTGGCGAACGAGTAGTCCAACACGCCGACCGTGTCACCGGGCAGGGTGTCGCCGACGTCGGCGGCAGGCATGGAGCCGGCCGGGATGAGAGCGTCGTCGAGCTGGACGCGCATCGCATTGGGGCTGGTGTAGGAGCCGTAGACGACGCCGCCGGCCGAACTCCAGGGCGCCGACGCCGTCTGGCCCGGGATCACCGGGATCTCGCCGAACGAGGCGGTGGGTCCGACGACGCGGGCGTCCCGAACAGCCACGCGCATGCCTTCCATCGACTCATAGAAGTCGATGGCGTCGCGGGTGATGTCGACAACGGCGGCGACGTTCTCGACGCTTCCGGGGTTGCCCACGTCGATGGTCTGCGGTGGAGCGATCCGGTCGACGCCGATGACGACCGGCGCCGGCAGGGAGTTGCCGGACGACGCGATGGTCACCACGGGAGACACGATCTCGGTCGTCGTGAGGTTGTCGCTGCCGCCGGTGCCGCCGGGCCGGAACTCGGTCGCCGAACCGTCGACGGTCACGGCATCGCCCACGGTCACGGTCGGCGGGGTCCGGGTGAAGACGAGGATGCCCTCGCTCGTCGCGAGGTCGCCGTCGCCGACCGGGTCCTGCATCCAGAAGCCGGAGTTGCTGCGGGCCGTGACGATTCCCGCCACGCCGTTCACCGGGGTGCCGGCCAAGGTCGAGCGGTGCGCCAACCCCTGGATCTGGGCGATCGTCTCGACCGGATTCGGCGGCAGGGCGACGTCGCAGGTCTGGGTCGGGGTCGTGCTGTTGACCGGGGAGGGAGCGCCAGCGGCGAACTCGGTGCCGTTCTGGTCGCCGTCGACGCAGGCGTCGATCCGGGCCACCGACGTGGTGTTGCTCGGTGCCGGTGCCGGTCCGGTCCCCTCGAAGACGCTGGCGCTGCCGTAGCCCACGAGATCGACGGTGGCGCCCGATGCGTCCAGCACCGCGACCCGGCCTGCGGTCGCCGACATGCCAATCGTTCCGGTTGCATCCGGTGTCGGGAGATCAGGAGCCGCCGTGTTGGCGCCGGTCGCCTCCTTGACGAGGTAGCGGCCACCGACCGGCAGCGACCCGGCCAGCGTCGTCGTGCTGGCGGTGGTCCCCGCGGCCGACCAGTAGGCGACCTTCCATCCTTTGAGGTCGACGGGGGACGCTCCGCGGTTGAACAGCTCGACGAAGTCGCTGTCCAGCGGAGCGCCCGAGTTGCCCCCGCCGCCATAGACCTCGGCGATGACGACGTTCGGGGAGGCGGCGTATGCCGCGGGCGCTGCGGCCACGAGGCCCGCAGCCGCGACCGCAGCGCAGGTGGCCACGGCGATCACGGTTCTCGGCACGGAGCGTGAGAGGGGTCGAGGGACATGGGACATAGGGGTGAGTCCTGTCGGTTGGGAGAGTGGTGGGCACGAACCTACGTCGTCTGGAGCACGCACGCATCCGCACGCGATCGTGCGATAGTGACCGGCATGGCCGACGCCCACGTCGAGTGTCCGACCCCCGATGGGGGCAGCCGGGTCGTGCGGATATCCAGCCCCGACCGGGTGATGTGGCCCGCCGAGGGGATCACCAAGCTCGACCTGGCGCACTATCTTCGCGATATCGGCGCTGCCTTCCTCAGCCGGGTCGGAGGTCGGCCGATGACCCTGCAACGTTTCCCCACGGGCATCGACGGTGAGGAGTTCTATTCCAAGAACCCGCCCAAGGGCCTGCCGGCCCATGTGCGGACCGTCCTGATGACCTATCCGTCAGGCCGCAAGCACCTCCAACTCGTCGTCGACGAGATCGCGACGGCCGTGTGGGCCGTCCAGATGAACACGGTGACCTTCCACCCCTGGCCGGTCAGCGCCACCGACACTCCGACCGCGCTGGATCACCCGGACGAGATCCGCATCGACCTGGACCCCCAGCCCGGCAGCGGATTCCGGGAGGCCGTGGAGGCGGCATACGTGCTGCGCGAGGTGCTCCACGAAGCGGGACTGACGGGCTTCCCGAAGACGTCCGGCAACCGGGGGGTGCACGTCTACTGCCCGATCGCGCCGGAGCGTGAGTTCCTCGACGTCCGCCACGGTGTCATCGCGATCGCCCGTGAGGTGGAACGCCGGATGCCCGAGCGGGTGACGACGGCGTGGTGGAAGGAGGAGCGGGGGCAGCGGGTTTTCGTCGACTACAACCAGGCCTGTCGCGACCGGACCATCGCGGCGGCCTACAGCCCGCGGCCCTTGCCCGGCGCGCCCGTGTCGATGCCGGTCACCTGGGACGCCTTGCGGGACATCGTCCCAGCCGACTTCACCGTCCGGACTGTCCCGGGAATCGTTGCGTCGCAACCGGATCCGTGGGCGGCATACAGGAGTTCGGTCGGTGACCTCGCGGTCGCGATGGCGTGGTGGGTGCGCGATGTGGCCGACGGGCTGCCTGAGATGGCCTTCCCGCCCGACTATCCGAAGATGCCGGGGGAGCCGCCTCGGGTGCAACCGAGCAAGAAGCGATACGACGACGCGGACTACGAGCCCGGCGGCACGGGCTACCTGCGCGAGCACCCCGAGCGGCCGCCGCGCACCTGACGGCGGAGCTCACCCGGTGGTGAGGACCTCGCCGAGGTCATAGGCCGCAGCGCGGTCGACCTGCTCGAGCAGACACGACTGCGGGTCGCGGTCGGGGCGCCAGCGCAGGAACGTCACGGCATGCCGGAACCGGTGGCCTTCCATCTGGTCGAAGGCCACCTCGACGACCCGCTCCGGACGCACCGGGACGAAGGACACGTCCTTGTTGGAGGAGAACCGCGAGCGATCGGTGGCTGCGCCGACGACCTGGCCGGCTTCGTCACGGACGACCAACGGGGCGAACTCGTCGATGAGCGCGCGACGGGTCGCCATCGGGAAGGCCGCGATCCCGCCCACAGGGATGAGGTGGCGCTCGCCTTGCCAGT
>WBZS01000227.1_pt3 | contig 63916 bp, 55 predicted proteins | sample 5204201 | NCBI WGS metagenome assembly WBZS01 (sample SAMN12344357, study PRJNA552823) | activated sludge metagenome | biome: Activated sludge suspended growth; feature: Nitrification reactor; material: Wastewater; isolation source: activated sludge from nitrification reactor of wastewater...
CCCCATCCTCGTTTTTGCCCAACGCTCAATAGTCAAGGTAAACCCTGCCCACGATGCCCGACGGCTCGACGACGACGCCGCGTGGCCCGAAAAAGTCGGGCTCGGTCGACTGCGCTTTGACCTGTCGGTACAGGGTGTTGGCCACCTCGATGCGCAAGGTGTGCTCACCGGGCTTATCTAACAGACTCGAAAGGTCCATTAAGTAAGGCGGACAAATCATCATCCCCGCATACGTGTCGTCGACCCAGACCTCGACACCCTCAAACGCGTCTTCCAGGATCAGCGTCACGTTGGCCGGCGCGGGATCAGGCAGCACCATGCGTGTCTCGTAGCGCATGAACCCCGAGAAGTCCGGCCAGATCCGGCCGACGTCGCGAAGCGCCGTGATCGTCTGCGCATCGTGGAACGCCGGGTATTCCTTGGCCGTCGCGATCGACAGGGTCCACTCACCGTCCAGCGTGTGTCGCACCCCGTCGACGCGCTGCGGCACCCGCGGCTCGTCCTCGAACGCGTCGGCGATCAGGACGATCGACTGGTGAGGCCGAAGGTCGAGCCTGACCCGGGTGCCCGTTTCTGTCGCGACGGCATCGACGGCGCACAGGCGGTTTTCCATAGCGTCGTAGGCGGTCATCGGCGCGTGGATCGGGAGCTCGATGGTTCCGGTGAAGGTGAACGCCGGGTCCTCGTTCGAGACCATGAACGCGTCAACGCCATCCTTGACGTAGCGGTAGTAGCGTAGGCGAGTGAAGGCCGGCTCGACGCGCACGTCGACGACGCCCAGGCTCCTTAGCGTCTCGGCCAGATCGGGCAGATGCACCACGCGGCACGGCCCCAGCGCCGCGATCAGGGCTGCGCTTTCGTCCGGGGCGCAGTCGCACACGCCGCGCGGCAGGGCGTCGACGAACAGCACCGGGAAACCCGCGTCGGCCGCCTGGGCCGCAAACTCGGCCACCGCACGCGTGACGAACTCGGCGTAGGGCACGACGAATGCGTTGTAGGTTTCAACGTTGACGTGAAGCGCGCCGTCGAAGGTCGTGCGGTACCGCGCACGATCGGCGAACACGTCGGCCGGAACGACGTCGAAGTCGATCTGGTGCTCGAGCAACTGCCGGGCGGGCTTCTGCAGGAACATGTGCGCGCCGGTCCACTCGGCTTCGCCGTGGTAGAGCATCGCGACCGGCGCCACGTGCCGGCCGTCGCTGAACACATGGCACATGCGGTTGAGGTACCGCATCAGCTTGCCGAAGTGGCGATAGAGCGGGTTGTACCCGTGCGCGTAGAAGTGCGGCGGACAGTCGGGATCCGGGAAAGCCTTGGGCGAGAACGCATGCGGGACGAAGCGATTGATGCCGCGCACCAGGAAGTGGTCGGTCATGGACTTCATCTGGCGCACGCCGGTGTTCCAGCCATAGGCGCCATAGATCTCGCACATCGCCCGCCCCTGCTTATGCGGATCGATGTGCGCGTGCGACGACCCGAGCTTTCCCAGGGCGAAGTGATAGAACTCGCCGTCGCCGGGCGGCGTGAAGCGGCTCAGGCGATTGTGGTTCTCGCCGCCCGGCAACACCTGGTTGCCGATGTTGTCGATGCCGGCCATATGCTGGCCCTGCATGGCCCGGAAGAAATGGCCCTGGCTGCAGCCCAGGCGACTGTGCTGGTTGTTGTCTTCGATGATGTGGCCGATGTACTCGACGCCGTGCGCGTCACACCACGCCCCGATCTGGCCGCTGAAGTTGCGGGCCATCAGGGTCGTGGCGCTGTCCATATAGGCGTAGCGCACGCGGGCCGTCAGGGACGCGTCGCCGACGTCCGTCCAAAGGGCCGGCAGCGACCTCAGATAGTCGTCGCCGAGGCGGGTCTTCAGCAACCCGGGCATGTCCTTGTTCCAGGGCAGCGGCATCCGTTTCCGGCCGATCGACTCGTCGAAGTTGAAGCCCTGGGTGTTGCCCAGGGCGGGCTCGTCCGAAAAGAACCCTGCGATGGTCGTCCCGAAATCCTCGCGATAGTGCGCGTAGTTCGGCTCGTAGACGGCGTCGATCTGCACCCGGCACGAGGATTCGTCCAGCATATTGATGTAGTCGGTGCGCCCCCCGCCGTTGCGCGTGGTGTAGAGGACGAAGATCCGCCACATCCCTTCGGGCACGTCCCAGCGCAACTGGCCGTCGATCACCTGCGCGGTGAGGTCAAGCAGGGCATCGTCGACCCGGTTTCCCTCGACAAGTCGTGAAGCGACGACGGCCAGGAGCGCATCGTCGGCGAAGACCCGCGGCGGCGCGGGATTGGGCGGGAACGTCGGCGCGTCGAAGGGCGAAGGCACCGTCCGCGCTATATCGGCCACGTGCAGGGTGGCCTCCGGCAACGGACCGCACACGTCCGCGCACTCGGTCATGAGGTATTGCTTACACAGTTCGGGGTCGGCCGTCCGCAGCGCGCCGGCTGCCTGGCCTGTCGGGAAGTGCGCGTCGTCCAGGATCCAGACCTTCATCCCGCGTTTGCGCGCCTCGTCGAGGATGATGTCCATGTCGGCCCACCATCTCGGGCCGACGAAGTCGGGGTGCGGCCGCGCTTCGACGCACACCGCGCCGATCCCGCACGCCTGGATGGCCCCCATATATTCCCGCAGGACCGCCTCGGTTTCGCCGTGTTGCCAGAAGAACGGAAGGATGTAGTTCCCGCCGCCGCCGTGGACGAGGTCGAGCACCGTACGCTGCATGCGTTGTTCCTCCGCAGTGACAGTTGCGCCGCGGACCTCGCAGGTCAGGCGGAAGCCTCTCAACGCGACCGCGTAACCCGCGAGATCCGCGGCAAAGCCCATGCGCGTTTTCATTATGGCATAGGGCCGCGGGAAATCGGTGGATTTGCGACGAATGCGAAACAAAAAGCGAACTGAGGCGAAACCACATCGGGCTGCGTTTGCCATAAACTGCCGTCACATCGCTTTTCAAGCATCCGCAAGACAGCGCGATTACCGGGCAGACCGTCGGTCGACGCTCCGTTCCACCGTCTCACCCAGCTTCGCGGTGCTTGCCACCAGGATGAAGGCTCGAAAGGAACACGAACATGGCCAAACTCAAGATCGGAATCGTCGGCTGCGGCTTCATCGCCAATCGCAAGCACCTGCCGATGTTGCTCCTGCACGAGGATGTGGAGGTCGTGGCCTTCTGCGACATCATCAAGGAGCGCGCCGACGCGTCCGCGAAGCAGTTCGGCACGGCCGACGCCAAGGTCTACGAGAACTACCAGGATCTTGTCGCGCGCAAGGACATCGATATCGTCCACGTGTGCACGCCCAACAGCTCGCACAGCGAGATCTCGGTGGCGGCGCTGCAGAGCGGCAAGCACGTCATGTGCGAGAAGCCGATGGCCAAGACGGCGGCCGAGGCCAAGGCCATGCTCGACGCGGCCAAGGCGTCGGGCAAAAAACTCACGATCGGCTACCAAAACCGCTTCCGCTCCGACAGCCAGTTCATCAAGAAACTGTGCGACCAGGGCGAACTGGGCGACATCTATCTGGGCAAGGCCTTCGCCACGCGCCGCCGCGGCGTACCGATCTGGGGCGTTTTCATGAACAAGGCGCTGCAGGGCGGCGGCCCGCTGATCGACCTCGGCACGCACGCCCTCGACTTGACGTTGTGGATGATGAACAACTACGAGCCCGTGTCGGTGCTCGGTTCGACCTACGACAAGATCGGCAAGCTCGGCAGCCCGGCCAACGGCATGGGTCTGTGGGACCCGGCCAAGTACGAAGTCGAAGACAGCGCCTTCGGCATGGTCAAGTTCAAGAACGGTGCGACCGTGATCCTCGAGGCCTCCTGGGCGATCAACATGATCGTGGCGAACGAGGCCATGACCATGCTGTGCGGCACCAAGGGCGGCGCCGACATGTTCCCGGCGGCCGGCCCGGTCCTGCGCACGGCCGACTTCCAATCCGCCGACGGCCTGCACGTGCGCTTCAACGGCGAGAACGCCGGCAAACTCTTCATCCAGAACTACGCGATGGGCGCCGAGTTCATCGGCAGCGGCGAGAGGAAGGAAGACTTCGCCGGCGGTAAGCTCGAGATGACGACCTGGCTCAACGCCATCCGCAACGACACCGACGTGGTGGTCAAGCCCGAGCAGGCCTACGCCGTCACCCGCGTCCTCGAAGCCATCTACCAGTCTGCTACCAGCGGCCAGCTGGTGCAGCTCTAGGCGCTCTGCTGCACTTCGCTTCAGCCAGCCAGAGAAGGAAAGGGACCCTATGGGAGCCGCGGTCAAACTCATCCAGGATAACAGTCTGAAGTCCGGTACGGACGGCTACGCGTTCGAGGTCCGTCTGAACTGGTACCGTTCCTTGCCGCTCTCAAGCGTGGATGTGCTCAAACTCGCGCTGGACGGCGAGACAGTGCCGCTCGATCAGGTGCGCTTCGAGATCAATGGGCACCAGTACGCGCTCGGAGATCTGCCGCAGCGCTACGAGGAGTTCTGGTTCGTGCAAGATTCGGCGGTGTTGCGTGTGTTGCAGCCCGGCAAAGTAGCAACAGGCGAGGCGCACACGCTCGATGCCGAGATGTCGTTGCGCTTCCCGTACATCCAGATCGGGCCTGACCGATTCCTGACCAACATCACCCGGTGCAGCGACACCCAGACCGCGAAGTGAGGCCAAAGATGAGCAACACAGGACCCACCCTGGGCGTGACCCTGTTCAGCCTGACCAACGAGTGGCAGCAGCGGCTTTACACGCTCGAAAGCATGATCGCCAGGGTCGCCGAACTCGGCCTCGGGCCGGCCATCGAGGTCGTCGGGTTTCAGAGTTTCCGGTCGTACCCGGACATCCCTGACGACGAGGCCCGCCAGTTCCGAAGCCTGCTCGATCGCCACGGGCTGATGCCTTCCTGTCTGGGCGCCAACATCGACCTGGGCCGACGGCGCGACCGTGTGATGAACGACGACGAGATCTACGAATACGTGCGGCGTCAGCTCGTCTCGACGCAGAAGCTTGGCTTCCCGCTCGTCCGTGTGCCCCCGTCGGTGGGCGCGCACGCGCTCGAGAAGCTCCTGCCGCTGGCCGAGCAGTTCAAAATCGTGTTGGCCGTCGAGCTGCACTCGCCGCTTAATGTCCATCACCCCGAAGTAATCGCGATGCGCAGCCTGTTTGATCGGCTCCAGTCGCCGTATCTGGGCTTCATCCCGGACTTCAGCACGACGATGGTGGCCGTGCCCGAAGGCTACTGGAACAACCTGCGCCGGGCTGGCGCGCCCGAGACCCTGATCGATGCCGCCAAGGCCATCTGGCACACCGACGACCCGATCGCGGCCAAGTTCGGCGCGCTTGCCGAGGCCGCCAAACGCTTCAACGCCGATCCGGCTGTCGCGGGCCAGATGAACAATGTCATGACGATGTTCGGGCACGCGCCGGTCGAGAACTGGCTCGAGATCCTGCCGTACGCCCGACACGTCCACGGCAAGTATTACGAAGTGAACGCACAGGGCGTCGAGCCCTCGATCCCTTACGCCGACCTGATGGCGTTGCTCAAGCGCCAGGGTTACACGGGCACGATCTCGGCCGAATGGGAGGGCCAGGCCTTCACCGAAGAGCCGATCGGCTTCCAGCAGGTGTCGGCCTGGCATGCGATGTGTGAACGTCTGTTGGCGGATTAGCGACAACCTTCTCGCGCCGTGAGCGGGGTGGACGCTATCCACCCCGCTCACGACGACAAAGAACACGGCAATCGAGCACACACGCCCGGGCGCCGCGACGACAACCAGAAAGTGGACGACACACCCGTGGATCTGCCCAGCCTGCGTCAAACGGGCCACAGCACCCAACTGATCGTCAAGGGGCAACCCTATCTGATCCTCGGCGGCGAGTTGCGAAACTCGAGCTCATCGAGTCTCGCCTACATGCAGACGCTTTGGCCCCGATTGGTCGATCTCAACCTCAATACGGTTCTGGCGCCGGTCTCCTGGGAGTTGATCGAGCCGGTCGAAGGTCGGTTTGATTTCAGCCTGGTCGATGGACTGATCTCCGGGGCGCGCCAACACGATATGCACCTGATCCTGCTCTGGTTTGGCAGCTGGAAGAACGGGATGTCCAGCTACGTTCCGGCCTGGGTCAAGCGCGACTGCCACAGGTTTCCGCTGGCGAATTGCGGCAGCGCGGGAGCTGCTGCAGTCTTGTCCACCCTATCTGAAAACAACTGGGGGGCCGATAGCCGGGCGTTCGCAGCGCTGCTGAACCACCTCCGTCAGGTGGACCAGGTCCAGCAGACCGTCATCATGATTCAGGTGGAGAACGAAGTCGGTCTGCTCGGCGATTCACGTGATCGTTCGGAAGCCGCAGAGCACGCCTACGCGGGAGAGGTGCCGATTGAGCTTGTGCGTTCACTTTATCAGGCTACTGATGCACCTGTGACCCACATTCGCGAGTTGTGGGAACGGCACGGGCGCCGACCTTCAGGCACCTGGGCAGACGTCTTTGGTGAAGGGCCAGCCACTGATGAGATCTTCATGGCGTGGCATTACGCCGCCTACATCGAGCAGGTAGCGGCCGCTGGCAAGGCTGCTTACAACTTACCGCTCTACGTCAACGCCTGGCTAAACAACACCGTCGCGCTCGCGGGCGTGCCTGCCGGCGGCCAGAACCCCGGCGACTATCCGAGCGGTGGGCCTCTGCCCCATCTGCTGGAGATCTGGCGCGCTGCCGCTCCGCACATTGACTTCCTCTCACCAGATATCTATGCACCAGACTTCGATGCCTGGTGCGAGAAGTACAACCTGCCCGGCAACCCGCTCTTCATCCCGGAAACCCGAGCCGATCCCGGTGGAACAGGCAACCTGTACTCGGCGCTGGCGACGTTCAATGCCATCGGCGTCGCGCCGTTCGGCGTCGATTCGCTCGATGGTGAGTGGGAGGCGTCCCTCCGTGAGAGCTATGGCGTTCTGCGTCAGCTCTCGCCCTTGATCCTAGAACACCAGGGCCGTGACACGCTTGTGGGCTTTCGCCTGGATGACGAGCAGCCTCGCATGGTCTATCACCTTGGCGATTACGATCTCGACGTCGTGCACACGCAGCGGTCAGGGAACGTCTACTTGAGTCGTCCATCTGACGGGCCGCTCAAGCCAGCCTATGGCTTGATCATCGCCACGGGCCTTGATGAATTCATCGGAGTGGGCTTTGGTTTCAGCGTGACATTCCGCTCCAGACACACGGCCACTGAACACGTCGGGATCGAAGCCCTGGACGAAGGCGAATTCGCCGACGGGGTCTGGGTTTCGGGAAGGCGGCTCAACGGCGACGAAAGCTTTTCGGGAAAGCTATGGCGCTTTTTGGCGGGTGATGAGCCTGCGTTCGGCCCCATGACGCCCACCAAGCTGGTCTCACCGATGTCACGCTGTCGCGTGTATCGCTATGGGTAGCGTCGCTCTTACGTTCCATCTCGCAACAGCCTGCCGCACGCCGAACCTGGTGCGCTCCACAAGCGAAGGCCCTCACGGAGACGTTGATCGGGAAAGCCGGCCATGCTGATCATGCCTGCCAGAAACCACGTCCTCATCGTGCCCCAGATCTATGTGCCCCTGGAGCCACAGGGCAGCCCTGACGCATCGGAGGCGCTGCCGCGACGGGCGGAGGTCCCGATGACCTGGATCCAGGACGATTTTGGTTTCCGGTTGGACATCGATCTGCCGGACTCGAGCGCGCTCGATCTCGTGTTCGCGGCGCCCGTGTCAAGCCTGCACGTGAACGGCGAGACGATCTGGGCCGAGCAGGTGGTTCATCAGATCGGTTTGCAGGGCGTGCGCGTCGAGAACACGCCGGAGGGCTTGCGGCTGACCTGTACGGCCTCGGGTCGGCTGCATGTGCTGGCGCTCGGCGCCGCCGGAGACGCCTGAAGTCCGCGCGAGCAGCCTCGCCAGCAATCGCCAGACCGCAGGTGGAAGCGATTCCAAAATTGAGCTTTTCTGCCTGCTTGAAATCACACAAAGACGGTGGGTCAGGTCGGGGCTCTGCCTCGACCTGACCCACCGTCTTTGTGTGAACGGATTTCCCAAATGCGAAACGAAATGAAGCGCAAGGCGAATCGGTGCGAATTGTAGGGGCCCAGGTCAGATGTTAATCTGCCATCAGCCATTGGTGCTTGCGTGCTCGTGGCAGACCAAGTTCCGAACCACTCAACAGGTCAACCAAACAGGCACGAAGGCACTTTCGTACCGAACCGCTCAGGGTTCGATCCCGTTTCAGGAGGAGCGTCATGCTGGCTCGAAGGTCCACGATATTCCGCTCGGCCACCTTACTCGCAGTGCTATTGGCGGGCTGCACGTCCGCCACGCCCACGGCCGCCCCGGCCACAGCCCCAGCCGAGGTCGCCTCCCCGACCGCCGCGTCGGCCCCGGCTGATGCCACGGCCACGACCGCCCCCGCGGCAGCGACCGAAGCGACCACCAGCTCCGGCCCCGCCACGGAAAAAGTCCTCAACTACGCGTCGATCAACAACTCGTTCACGCCGAACTTCAACCCGTTCACGGGCGTCAACGCTCTGGTGCCGACCGTCAAGGGCATCTACGAGCCGTTGATGATCTACAACACGCTCAAGGCCGAGATGGTTCCGTGGCTGGCCGACAGCTTTGCCTGGAGTGCCGACTACCTGACGCTGACGTTCACGTTGCACCCCGGCGTCAAGTGGTCCGACGGTGAGGACTTCACCGCCGAGGACGTGGTCTTCACGTTCAACCTGATCAAGAACACGCCCGGGCTGCAAGGCTCCGGTGCGACGGCTATGGGCGGCGCCGTTGACAGCATCGCGGCCCCCGATAACGGCACGGTCGTCTTCACGCTCAAGGCCGTGAACACCGAGTCGATCTACGACATTGTCAACCAGGACATCGTCCCCGAGCACATCTGGAAGGATGTCGCCGACCCGGCGAAGTTCCCGAACGAGCACCCGGTCGGCACCGGCCCGTTCACCGAGGTCACCGACTTCCAGTCGCAGGTCTATCAGGTCGACAAGAACCCGAACTACTGGCAGCCGGGCCTCCCGAAGTTCAACGGCTTCCGCGTCACCGCCTACTCGGGCAACGAGGCCCAGATCGCGGCCTGGGTCCAGGGCCAGATCGACTGGGCCGGCACTGTGATGCCCAACATCGACGAAGCCGTGGTCGCCAACAACCCCGAGATCTCCTACGTCTATCCGCCGGCGAACCAGACCGTCATCCTCAACCTCAACACCACGCTCAAGCCCTTCGACGATCCCATCGTGCGCAAGGCGATGAGCATGGCGCTCGACCGCGAGCAGATGGTGGCCGTGGCTTTCAACGGCAAGGCCGTCCCCGGTGACGTGACGGGCCTGAGCGATGCGTTCTCGGCCTGGAAGGTCAAGGACGTCAGCAGCCTCGGCGATTGGACGACCTACAACGCCGAAAAGGCCGCGCAGATGCTCGAGGACGCCGGCTACAAGCTCGGTGCTGACGGCTTCCGCACGTTGCCCGACGGCACGCCGATGTCATTCAAGCTAACCATGGTTCAGGGCTTCACCGACTGGATCTCGGCCGGCGAGATCATGATCCAGAACTGGAAGGACATCGGCGTCAACGTCGAGACGAACATGATCGATGCCGGCGCGTTCTTCGGCAGCTTCCCGATGGGCGATTACCAGATCGCGCTGTGGTTCGGCTGGCCCAGCCCGACGCCGTACACGCAGTACGTCAACACCATGTCGACCCTGACGGTCGCGCCCGCCGGCCAATTCTCGATGACGAACTTCGCCAAGTTCGGAAGCGCGACGGCCGATGAGCTGCTCGCCAAGTTCGCGGGCACCGCTGACGACGCCGAGAAGATGCAGGCCGGTTACGACCTGCAGGCGCTCTTCGCCGAGCAGGCTCCCGTGATCCCGCTGTGGGCCGGCAACGACTGGGCGATCTACAACAACGCTCACTTCACCGGCTGGCCGACGAAGGAAAACAACTACTCGTACGGCTTCCCGAACGGCGGCAACACGCCTGAGTGGCTGATCGTCATGACGACGATCGAAGCCAAGTAAGATAGTAGGCGAGACACGGGGTGCTCCAGGGCGACTCCCTGGGGCACCCCGTGTTTCGTCTGATGCCCGGAGGGCCACGATGCCATACCTTGTGCGGCGCCTGGGGTTCTATCTGGCAGCTTTGGCGGTGGCGATCACCATCAATTTCTTCCTGCCGCGTCTGCTGCCGGGCGACCCCGCGGCCACCATCCTGGGGACGTCGGCCGGCAAGCTCACGCAGGACGATCTGCAGCGCGTCCGCGATGCGCTCGGCCTCAGCGATGCCCCACTCATCGAGCAATATGGCACCTATCTGGTGCGCCTCACGCAGGGCGACTTCGGCGTCTCGTATACGTACTTCCCGGCGCCGGTCACCAGGGTGATCTCCAACGGCCTGATCTGGACGTTTCTGCTCGGCGGCATTTCGCTCGTCCTCAGCTTCGCCTTGGGCAATCTCATCGGCGTCTTCGGTTCGTGGCGCCGCGGCGGGCTCGTCGACACCGTCTTCCCTCCACTGCTGATCTTCATCGGATCGTTCCCGGCGTTCTTCCTGGCGCTCGGCCTGCTGTACACGTTCGGCGTACAACTCGACTGGCTTCCGATCAGCCATGCTTACGACACCAAGCTCCCGCAGGGCTTCAACCTCGCTTTCGTCGGAAGCGTGGCACAGCACATGGTGTTGCCGGCCGTCACGTCGGTGCTGCTCGGCATGGGCGGGTGGGCGATCGGCATGCGCAACGTGATGATCAGCGTGCTGGCCGAAGACTACGTGACGATGGCGGAGGCCAAGGGGCTCAAACAACTGCGGATCATGTTCCGCTACGCCGCGCGCAATGCGCTGCTGCCCGGCGTCACGGGCTTCGGCGTGGCGCTCGGCTCGGTCTTGAGCGGCCAGATCCTGATCGAGACGGTGTTCTCGTACCCCGGCCTGGGCTTCCTGCTGATCTACGCGGTCAACGGGCGCGACTACCCGCTCATGCAGGGCCTGTTCATGATGATCACGATCGGGATTCTGGCGGCCAACTTCGTGGTCGACATCCTGTACACGTGGCTCGACCCCCGCGTACGGACCGCCTGAGGAGGCGACGCGATGAGCACGGCACACACCACGCCAAAACCCAAACGCAGCGCGTCCACCTGGGTGTCGCGGCTCGGCCCGGTCGGGATCCTGCTCAGCAGTTCCAAGGCCCGGGTCGGTTTCGCCATCGTGATGGTCTTCGTCCTGGCCGCCGTCTTCGCGCAGTGGGTCGCGCCCGGAGATCCCAAGAAGTTCGTCGGCGGCATCAACAAGCCGCCGTCGGCCCAGTACATCCTGGGCACCAACCCGCAGGGCAAAGACGTCTTCCGCCAGCTGGTCTGGGGCGGACAGCTCTCGCTGCTCATCGGCTTCGGCTCGGCGTTCCTGATGACGGCCATCGCCACGGTGATCGGCATGATCGCCGGCTACTATCGCGGCTGGATCGACGACGCGCTGAACTTCGTCATGAACCTGTTCCTGGTGATCCCGGCGCTGCCGCTTCTGGTGCTGCTCTCGGCCTATCTCAAGCCGGGCACGGCCACGATCATCTTCTCGCTGGCCATCACCGGCTGGGCGTTCAACGGGCGCATCATCCGCGCCCAGACCATGTCGCTGCGCGAGAAGGATTTCGTCGCCGCGGCCGTCGTGAGCGGCGAGCCCGGTCTGAAGATCATCTTCGTCCACATCCTGCCGAATATGGTGAACATCCTCGTCGGCGGTTTCATCGGCGCCGTCATCTACGGGATCATGGCCTCGACGGGTCTCGCCTTTCTGGGCCTGGCCAGCACGCAAGACGTCACCTGGGGCACCAATCTGTTTTGGGCCCAGAACGGCGGTGCGTTGATGATCGGCGCGTGGTGGGCGTTCCTGCCCTCCGGGCTTGCGGTCGCGCTGGTGGCCTTCGGGCTCGCGTTGATCAATTACGGCATGGACGAGATCACAAACCCGCGGCTGCAGGCCGAGAGCATCCTGCGCCGTGTGGCCGGCGATTTGTTCGCCCGGAGCGTGCGCGCGACGCCTGTGGTTCCGCGCACTCACGAGCCGATCGAGTGAAACAGGATGGCCCTGCCATGACCGAACAGCCGATCCTCGATATCCAGAACCTATACGTCGAATACCTCACGCCGCGCGGCCCCGCACAGGCCGTCAACAACGTCTCCTTCTCGATCGGGGCCGGCGAGGTGTTCGGGCTGGCCGGCGAGTCCGGCTGCGGCAAGTCCACCATCGCGCACTCGATCCTGCGCGTGCTGCGCCCGCCGGCCGTGATCACAGGCGGCCGGATCCAGTTCCGCGGCCAGGAAGTGCTCAAGATGGACGACGCAGCCATCGAGACGTTCCGCTGGGGCGGCGCCGCGATGGTGTTCCAGAGCGCCATGAACTCGCTCAACCCGGTCATCACGGTCGGGGAGCAGGTCAGGGACGTGCTCGAGACGCACACGAAGCTGACGAAAACCCAGATCCGGGCCCGCGCCGAGGAGCTGTTCGAGATCGTCGGGATCGAGGCCAGGCGATTGTCGTCGTTCCCGCACCAGATGTCGGGCGGGATGCGGCAGCGCGTGGTGATCGCGATCGCCCTGGCGCTCAACCCGGCGTTGCTGATCATGGACGAGCCCACCACCGCGCTCGATGTCGTGGTGCAGAAGGACATCCTCAAGCAGATCCAGCGGATCAAGGAGAAGATGGGTTTCTCCATCCTCTTCATCACGCACGACGTGTCGCTGATGGTCGAGTTCTCGGATCGGATGGGGATCATGTACGCGGGCGAGATCGTGGAGCTTGCACCGGCCAAGGAGATCTTCCACAACCCGTTGCACCCGTACACCCAGGGCCTGCTCAGCTCGTTCCCGTCGGTGTCGGGTCAGAGGCGCAAGCTGTCGGGCATCCCGGGCACGCCGCCGGACCTCATCAGCCCGCCGAGCGGCTGCAAGTTCCACCCGCGCTGCAGCAAGTGTCAACCCATCGAGACCGAGCGGGCGCCGCGCCTGACCGAGGTCACTCCCGGGCACTGGGTCGCCGTGCACGCCGGCATGCCCTTGCCCGAGACCGCGAGGCCGTCATGACGTTTCAACCATCGCCCACTGCGCAGAAACCGGCCACACCTGCGGGGCCCGCGCTCGACGTCCGCGGGCTGACCAAGCGCTTCGACATCGGCACCGTGCTCAAGCCCAGGCGCGTGCATGCGCTGACCGATGCCACCTTCACGGTGAGCCGCGGCGAGGTCGTCGCGCTCGTCGGTGAATCCGGGAGCGGCAAATCGACGACCGCGCGTCTGATCTCGCGGCTGATCGAGCCGACCCGCGGCGAGATCTACCTGCACGGCGCGAACGTCCTCAAGACCGAGCCCGGCTCGGCTTCGCTTGCCTTTCGCCGCGCGATCCAGATGATCTTTCAAGATCCCTATGGCTCGCTCAACCCGGCGATGACCATCGGCACCCACATCGAACGGCCGATCGGAATCCATCGCGGCGGGCGCAACGCCAAGGAGGCGGTCGTCGAGCTGCTGGCGACCGTCGGGTTCAACCCGCCGGCCGAGTTCGCGACCAAGTACCCATACCAGCTTTCCGGCGGCCAGCGCCAACGCGTGGCCATCGCACGAGCGCTCGCCGTCGATCCCGAGATCATCCTGGCGGACGAACCCGTGTCGATGCTGGATGTGTCGATCCGCATGGGGGTCCTCAATCTGATCGAGCAACTCAAAGAGGAACGCGGGATCGGGTTCCTGTACATCACCCACGACCTGGCGAGCGCGCGTTACATCGGCGATCGCACGATCGTGATGTACGCCGGCCACCAGGTCGAGTGTGCCGAAAGCAGCGCGCTCATGGATCAACCGGCGCATCCCTACACAAAGCTGCTGCTCTCCGCCGTACCGAACCCCGAGGCCGGCCTTGTCACCGGCGACGATGAGGCCCGCGGCGAGATCCCGTCGTTGATCAACCCGCCTCCGGGTTGCCCGTTTGCGCAGCGCTGTCCGCACGTGATGGACATCTGCCGGAAAACCATGCCCGCCGTCAGCCACGTTGCGGCCGACCGTTGGGTGCGCTGCCATCTTTACCCGTCCGGTCAGGATCCCGAACCCGGCCCGAGGGCTCAAACGCCCTGATCCCGTAAGCGGACGGCGATCGCACAGGGCCTTCGGCCCCGTGCGCACCCTCCTCGAAAGGCGGTCTCATGCCTGACCCCGCGCTGCTCGATCCGCAGACTGAGGCCCGCGTCGAAGCCTTGCTCAATCGGATGACGCTTGAGGAGAAGATCGGGCAGCTCGTGCTCGAGAACGCGTTCGCGCCCGTCGATTGGGCGGCCGTGATCGCGGAGCAAAAGCTCGCCGATGAGACCGGCCGGCCCTTCCATCTCGATCTCAGTGAGAGCCCGACGATCGTCGAGCACACCCGCGCGGGTCGCGTCAGCGCGATCAACTCGGCGGATTTGCGCATCAACAATCGCTTGCAGCGCGTGGCCCGCGAGGAATCGCGGCTGGGCATCCCGCTGCTGGTCGGCAACGACGTCATCCACGGTTTCCGCACGATCTTCCCGATCCCGCTGGCCGAGTCGTGCACGTGGAACCCGGCCTTGCTCGAACGGGCTTCGCTGGCCGCGGCCAGCGAAGCCGCGACGATGGGCATCAACTGGATCTTCGCCCCGATGGTCGACGTCGCGCGCGATCCGCGTTGGGGACGGATCGCGGAAGGCGCCGGCGAAGACCCGTACCTCGGCGGCCTGATGGCGCAGGCGCGCGTGCGCGGCTTCCAGAGCCCGAACCTGCCCGGCGGCGCGCGCATCTCCGCCTGCCCCAAGCACTACGTGGGCTACGGCGCGGGAGAAGCCGGCCGTGACTACAACACGGTCGACCTCTCCGAGCGAACCCTGCGCGATGTGCACCTGCCGCCGTTCAAAGCCGCTTTCGACGCCGGCGCGGCAAGCACCATGAGCGCGTTCAACGAGATCGGCGGCGTGCCCGGCACCTGCAACGCCTTTCTCCTGCGCAAGGTCCTGCGCGAGGAGTGGGGCTGGCCCGGCGTCGTGGTCAGCGACTTCAATTCGATCGGTGAGCTCGTCCAACACGGCGTGGCGCGAGACCTGCGCGAAGCGGCGCGGCTGAGCATCCTGGCCGGTGTCGACATCGACATGGAGAGCGGCGCCTACGGCCGGCATCTGGCGCAGCTGGTCAACGACGGCAGCGTCCCGATCACGGTGGTGAACGACTCCGTGCGCCGCGTCTTGCGGTTGAAATTCAGCCTCGGTCTGTTTGAGCACGCGACCATCGACGAGGGCCTGGCCGCGGGTCAGATCCTGAGGGCGGAACACAGAGACCTGGCGCTGGAAGTGGCCCGCCAATCCATGGTGTTGCTCAAGAACGATGGGGATGTGTTGCCGCTCGCGGCACAGGGCCTGCATGTGGCCGTGATCGGCCCGCTGGCCGACGACCGCGCCGACCTGCTCGGCACCTGGGCGATCACGGGCCAATCCGCGGACGTCGAAACGGTGCTCGAGGGTTTTCGATCGTATCTTGACCCCGACCGCCTCAGCCATGTGCGGGGTTGCGCGATCGAGGGCGAGAAGCCGTTCGAAGTGGACGCCGCCGTGGCAACGGCCCGCGCGGCGGACGTCGTCGTGCTCGTGCTCGGCGAGAGCGCGGCGATGAGCGGCGAGTCGCACTCGCGCGCCACGCTCGGTCTGCCCGGCCGGCAAGCCGCCCTGCTCGACGCGGTCGCCGCGACCGGCAAGCCGCTGGTGGTCGTGCTGATGTGCGGGCGGCCGCTGGTCGTGCCCGCTCTGATCGAGAAGGCCGACGCGCTGCTTGTGGCCTGGCATGGCGGCATCCGCGCCGGCCAGGCCGTCGCGGATCTGGTGTTCGGCGGCGCCAACCCGAGCGGCAAGCTCACCGCCTCGTGGCCGCGGGTCGAGGGTCAGATCCCGATCTATTACGCGCACAAATCGACCGGCCGCCCCGCCGACGGCGCCGGGACGACCCAGTGGCATCAGCCTTTTCGGTCGACCTATCTCGATGTGCCCACCGCACCGCTCTTCGCCTTTGGCGAGGGTCTGAGCTACGCGCGTTTCGAATTCAGCGCGTTACAGGTGGCGGAGCGCCGTCTGACCGATGACGGGGTTCTGCGGGTGAGTGCCGTCGTGCAGAACATCAGCCATCGAGCCGGCGTCGAAGTCGCACAGCTATACGTAAGGGACCTGACAGGTTCGGTGACCCGACCCGTGAAGGAACTGAAAGGCTTTCACCGAGTTGAGCTGGGGCCAGGAGAATCCCGCACCGTCGACTTTCAGGTGCCGGTTCAGAGCCTCGGCTTCCACCGCCTGGACCTGACGTTTGGCGTCGAGCCGGGCGAGTACCGGGTGTGGATCGGCCCCGATTCGACGCAGGGGCTTGAAGGGGAGTTCGAGGTCGTAACCGAAGCGTGAAGCGTCGAGCCGCGCTCAACGCCGCGTATGAGGATCCGCGTCGACGGCGCCCAGCGCCTTCAAGGCCGCGTGCTCGGCCGCGTTGAGACCGGTAACACCGTCGATGCGCATACGTTCGTAGGGTCGATCCAGCATGATCCTTTCGATCACCTCGCCGGTCTCGATGTCGGCGACGAGCGCTGTGCCCTCTTCGTCGCCGCTGGCGACGTACCGGTCGTCCGGGCTCAGCGCCACCGCCCAAACCCGGTTGAGGTGCCCCGAAAAGGTCAGGGTTCGCGGGTCATCCGAGCCATCCTCGAACCGACGCACGATCATGACCGGGTCGGCGCTCCCCGTCGCGACGAGCCGTCCGTCTTTGCCGATCGCAACACCGTTGGTGCGATTCCCATCCGAACGAATCGGGATCGTGCGCACGCAGGCCGCGGTCTGCGTATCCCAGAACTTGAGCAAAGCCTGATTGTCGCTCGAGATCAGCGTGCGACCGTCCGACCCATAGCGCAGCGCGCCGACCGGCACCGTGCCGTGTTGCAGGGTCAACTGCAAGTCGCGCGAGCGCAGATCCCAGATCGTCACGGCTCCGTTCATGTAACCGCAGGCAAGATGGCTTCCGTCCAGGTCGAACGCCAGCGACCAGACGTCGTCGGCCGTTTCGATTCGGCCAAGAGGCACGGCGTGTTCGACCTGCCGCGTGTCCCACAACAGGATCGCATGCGACACGCCGCCGCTGGCCAGGAGGGACCCGTCTTCATTGAACGCCATTGTGAAGATGGGGCCCGTGTGCCCGGAGAAGGACTGCAGGCAATTGTGCGTGTCGAGATCCCAGAGACGCACGTGCCGATCGTCGCCGGTCGTCGCGAGGGTCTTGCCGTCGGGGTGCGCGGCGATGACCCAGATCGGCCCGGTATGCGCCTTGATCGAGGCGATGTAGCCCCGTCGGCGCAGATCCCAGATCCGCAAGGTTCCGCTGGCGTCGCCCTGAAACAACAAGGAGCCGTCGCGGCTGAACGCGCTGGCGCCGATCAGGCGGTTGTAGCCGGTGACCACGCGGATGAGTTTGCCGCTTTCGACGTTCCAGAGCCGGATGCTGCCGCCGTCGGACAGCGTGGCCAGGAGATCGTCCGGGCCATACGCGAGGACGCTGACCGAGTTGTGGTGCGCCATCAGCATCTTCCGGTACACGGGTGGGCGCTCGCCCTGGAACCGCCAGATCTCGACCGACCCATCGTGGCCGCCGCTCACGAGCAGCGAGCCCGAGGCGTTGAACGTCACAGCGGTTGGCCCGTTCGAGCGGCTTGTGACCGTGCCGGCGAGCTCGCCGGTCTGGATGTTCCAGAGATAGGTCTGCGGGTTCTCTTCGCAGCAACTGGCCAGCCAGAGCCCTTCCGGGTGGATGGCGACGCGCACCAGACCGGCGGAGGGGTGTGTGAGATGCCGGTCGACGCGACCTGCGCGCCAATCCCAGATCAGGATCGTTTCTTCGCCGGCGCCCGAAACCAACCGCTCGCCATCGGGGCTGAAGGCCAGCGACCAGACGCGGGCGGCGTGGCCCTTGAGTGTCCGAAACAGCGTCCGCGTCTCCAGATCCCAGATCAAGACATCGGAGTCGATCCCGCCGGAGGCCAGGTAGCGCCCCGACGGGTGGAACGCCACCGCGTGGACCCAGTTCTGGTGTCCCTCGAATGTGTGGAGGAGCCGCCCGGTCGCCGCGTCCCACAAGCTCACGGAGCCGCCGAAGTGGCTGCAGGCCAACAGGCTTTCGTCAGGGCTGAACGACTGTGACCAGGCCCGACGGGTGCGGGTCGTCGTCCAGACGGGCTTGCCGTCGGCGACCCGCCAGCAGCGCATCTGGCCGTTGTAGGTGCTGGCGGTCAGATAAGTCCCGCGCGGGCTGATCGACATCGCGCTGATGGTCTCGAGGGGCTCCGTGAAGCGCGAATCCACGAACCGCGCGACAGTGAAGTCGGCATCCTGCGCGTCGACGCCCTGGAGGTCGAGCTGACGCAGCGACAGACCCGAGAAGTCCTCGTGTTTGAGGTGCCCGTTGACGTGGGCCAGCAGGTTGGCGAGATTTCCAGCCGCGTAGCCCTGAGCATCGTACGGGAGCCTGCGCAGATCGGCGAGCAGCTCGCGCAAGTGGCCCACCAGCAACGACTCGCTGCCGAAGTGGCGGCGCAAAAGCGCGATCGTCGGTTCGACGATCATGCGCACCTGGCCCTCGCGGATCTGGTCGAGGGTCTGGCTTTTGACCAGGCAGTACTTCGTCAGGGATTCCAGGTTGCGCTGCAGGATCTGATCCGCCACAAGACTGACCAATCGATCCGTGGCGTATTCGAGCAGCACCGGCAGAAGCGAGAACTCCGGGCCCGCATCGTTGCGCTCGATCAGCGAGCGCTGCAGCAGCGAGAGCAGGCCGGAGAGGATCTCGTGGTTCGGGATGTCGAGCAGAAAGTTGTGGCGCAGGGTCGTCAGCGCGGCGGGTTCGCGCTCGATCGCCAGCCAGAACAGGATGTCCTTCTCCAGCACAGAGAGGTGCTCGAACTGATTACCCAGCAACTGGTGCAGCGTGTGCAGCGTCACCGGCGCCTCGCGCAAGAAGGCTGCGAGATCGCCGCCGAACAGGTCGCGCACCGTGGCCGAAGCGATTTTGAGCGCCAGCGGGTTGCCGGTGTAGTAATGGACGAACACATCCCACGCGTCGGCCGGCCCGCGCAGGCCTTTGTCTGTCAACAACGCCTGGCTGGCCGAGCTGCTGAGCCCGGCGAGCTTCAGCACCCGCACCGGCAATTCGCGGCCCTCGATGACCTCGAGGTCGACCGGCAGTTCGCGGCTGGTCAGGATCACGCAGCTCTTGTGTCGGGTCTGGGCGACGGTCTGGAACAGTCGCTGGTACTCCTCGAAACCCTCGCGATAGATGCCCGAAAGATTTCCGGACCGCTGCAACGTCTCGACATTGTCGAGGATCAGCAGACAGTGATGTTGCTTCAACAGATCCAGCAACACCGGGATCGACGGTTTCGACGGCCGAACCGGTGACAGGATCTGGAAGAACTCGGTCAGGAGATCCTCGATCTCCGGTGCGTTGCGCAGCGAACGCCAGATCACGTAATCGAATCGGGTCGCGGCATCCTGCGCGAACTTCACGACCAGGGTCGTCTTGCCGATCCCGCCCATCCCCAACACGGTCACAAGCCGACAACCCTTGTCGAACACGGCGTGCCGCAGCTCCGCGAGCTCGGTTTCGCGACCGAAGACTTGCGCCACCTCCGGCGCGTCGCCCCAGTCGGTTCGGGGCGCTCCCGAAGCGGGTTCTGCCGCAGGCACAGGCAGGCGCGGCGCCGCCGGTCTGGCCGAGACGCCGTGTTGCGCGAGCAACTCGGTGAACCAGCGCTCGTCGAACATGGACTTACGCCGCGAGGCGCTCTCGTCGGCCTGGGCCCAGAGCGCCCGGGCCTCATCCCATTCGGTACCCGGCACGAAGCCGTGCAGGTTCAGGTAATAGGCAATCAGGTTTTTGAGATGGTGGATATCCGGGAAGGCGGTACCCGCTTCCCAGTGCTGGATCGTCCGCCGGGACACCGCCAGGGCATCGGCCACCTGGTTTTGCGTCAGACCGATCGTCTCCCGCAAAACCAGGATCATCTGCCCGAAGCGATAGTCGGTGACCCGGTACTGGCGATGGCCGGCCATCTTCACTGTTCCCCGAGGAGTCGCGCCCCGGCCCGGCCGTGGCTGAGAGAGTGAAGCATTGCGAAATAAAAGGCGAACCCAGGCGAAGTGTCGATCCGTCCCGGGCGCAGTATGGTGTGTCTGTGGATTTCTGTGGCGGAGAGCCCGCCGGCAGCAGTCCGTCTATGGCCGATTTGGGTAAGCAGAAGATCTTACCATGACCGGCTGATTGCACCGGGCGTCGAGCCAGGGCAATCGCACCTAAAGTGGAACTGCGCGCGTTTTGCCACGAGTTTCACGAATTGAAACGAATTGGCACGAACGATCCCCATTCGTGAGAATTCGTTTCAATTCGTGAAATTCGTGGCAAAGAAACCGGTCCTCGCGAATAAGCTGCGATAGCCCTGGGCGTCGAGCCCAACGCGGGCGCGCACGCAGTACCGCGCGGGTCGTTCACTTCGCGAGAAATCGCCGCTGGGATGCACCTGGAGCCCAGCCGGATCCAGTTCGCTACTTTCGCGCCGTCCGCAATATCCCCTCCCGACCCGAGTCTGCGCCGGTCGACGGGATCCACCGGCGCGCACGGCCCGACGTATCGTCGCGAGCCAACCATCGACCGAGGAGTTGAGTATGACAGCCAATCAGATCAAACGCGGGGTGTCTCTCTACAGTTTCCAGGAAGAGTATTTCCACAAACGACGGTCGTTGGAAGACATCCTGGCCACGTGCGCCCGCCTGGATATTCGCGGGATCGAGGTCATCGGTGACCAGATGATCCGCGGCTATCCGAACATCCCCGACGCCTTCATCAAACAATGGCACGGGTGGCTGGACAAGTACGGTCTGACCCCCGTGTGTCTGGATATGTTCCTGGACTGGAACAAATTCAAAGGCCGCGTCATGACCCAGGACGAGCGGGTCGAGTCGCTCCGCCGCGACATCGTGAACGCCGCCAGGCTCGGCTGCGGCGTCATCCGCGTCATCCACGACATCGAGCCCGAGATCCTCGAACGCCTGGTCGGCGACGCCGAGCGCCACAAGGTGACGTTGGCCCTCGAGGTCCACGCCCCAAGTGACCTGGATAGCGCGTTGGAGCAGCGCCTGATCGCGTTGTACGAGCGGCTCCAGTCTCCGTATCTCGGTTTCACCATCGACCTCGGCATCTACTGCAAGCGGCTGCCGCGGGTCGTCAGCGCCCGATACCTGCGCGACGGCATGGCGCCCAGGATCGCCGAGTTCCTCATCGATCGCTACGATCATGGACAACTCAGCGCCGTGGACAAGAAGGGCGCCGACAACGAGACCATGGTCGAGAACATCCTCAAACTCGGCGGTCGCGAGCAGGACATCTACCTGGCTTTCATGGGCACGCACATGTGCAACTCGAACCCGCGGCGTCTGCTGGATTACATGCCGCACATCAAGCACGTGCACGCCAAGTTCTACGAGATGCTCTCCGACGCCACCGAGTACAGCATCGACTACAGCGAGATCATCCCGGTGCTCATCGAAGGCGGATACAACGGTTACCTCAGCAGCGAATACGAGGGCAACCGCTGGATCGACGACGCCGTCGAGGTGGACGCCACGGAACAGGTGCGGCTCCAGCAGATCCAATTGAAGAAATTGCTTGGCCAGGCGGCTTGAACCGGGCACGCATCGCAGCAAAGGACACAGACCATGTACGACCAATTCATGATTGTCGGCGAAGCCTTCAAGAACGTCGTCGTTGACGGCCGGGTCGTTGGCTTTCAGCTCGGGATGCGCCTGCCGTACTATCGCGGGATCGTGCTCTCGCTGATCGGCGATACGGATCTCTTCGTGGACGGCGAGCGCATGCAACGCGAACTCATGACTGTCACCATCGACGGCAGGACTTTCGCGTTGTCGCAACTCGAGAACGAGCCCGAGGCGAAGTGGGAGTTCGGCGACGTCGGCATCCTGGCCGTCCAAAAGCCGGGCGGCCTGGCGCCCGGTGCTCATACGGTGCAACTCAAGCAGCACCTCAAGATCTCATATGTGCCGGTCGGCTTTTCCGGCTCCGACACAAAGGTCCTCACGATCACGGCCTGAACGGCGGCCGTCAACTCTTGCATCACGGGTGCCCTATGCTGCTTGCCGGCGACATCGGCGGAACGAAGACGATCCTGGCTGCATATTCGGCTGAACACGGCCCATATGCACCGCTCACACAGAAGGTGTTCGCCAGTGCGGCCTATGCCAGCCTGGAGGATATCGTCCGAGATTTCCTGGCGACGACGCCGGCCTCGATCGATGCCGCGTGCTTCGGCGTCGCCGGCCCGGTCCTGGCGGGCCGTGCGCACATCACGAACCTCCCCTGGGTGATCGACTCGACCCGGCTGGCCATGACCTTCGGGTGGCACACCGTGCACCTGCTGAACGACCTCGAGGCCGTGGCATATGCCGTGCCGGAACTCAAGCCCGACGACGTGCACGTGCTCAGCGCCGGCAGGCCGGTTCCGGGCGGCAATCTCGCCGTCCTGGCGCCGGGCACCGGATTGGGCGAGGCCTATATCACGGTCGATCAGGGCCGCTTCAGCGCGCACGCCTGCGAGGGAAGCCATGCCTCGTTCGCGCCGATGACGGCGCTGCAGATCGAATTGCTGCGGTACATGTGGGAGGTCAAGGGCTTCGACCACGTGAGCCATGAACGCGTCTGCTCGGGCGGCCTGGGGATCCCGAACCTCTACGACTTCCTGAAGGACACCGGCCGCGCCGAAGAGCCGGCCTGGCTGCGCGAGGCGCTCGCGACGGCCGAGGATCCCACGCCGATCATCTTGAGCTCCGCCCTCGACGACGTGAAGGCTTGTGAACTCTGTCGCGCGACGTTGGATTTGTTCATCGCCATCCTGGGCTCGGAAGCTGGCAATCAGGCGCTCAAGATCATGGCGACGGGCGGGATCTATCTTGGCGGTGGGATCCCGCCCCGCATCCTATCGAAACTGGAGGAACCGGCCTTTCTCGAAGCGCTCCGCGGGAAGGGCCGCTTCCGAGCCCTGCTGACGGATTTCCCGGTGTCCGTTATCCTCAACGCCCAGGCCGGGCTTCTGGGCGCAGCCGCTTTCGGTCTGAAACAGCCGTCGCCTCAGTCTCCTTGAGTCGATGTTGCGGAGACACGCGCTTGGACAAGCGGGCCTCGAGCCAGTTATTCCAAAATCCGCCCCCGGTGCAGCCGGCGAAAAAGGGTTCGCTGGGTTTGATCGTCTTCGTGATGCTGATGGACGTCATCGGCATCACCCTGCTCTCCCCGGTCGCTCCGCAGATCATCCTGCGCTATAGCACCTCGGCCTTGATCGTGACGCTCGTGCCGGTCGTGTATGCGGCCGGTCAGTTCGTCGCGGCGCCGCTGTTTGGAAAGCTGGGTGATCGGTGGGGTCGTCGACCCGTGTTGCTGGCCAGCCTTTTCGGCCAGGCGATCGGCTACTTCCTGTTCGGCATCGGTGGCTCGCTGGCGATGTTGATCTTCGGGCGGTTGATCGGCGGCCTCACAAGCGGGAACCTCTCCACAGCGAGCGCCTACATCGCCGATATCTCAAAGCCGGAGGAGCGTTCGAAGAACTTCGCCAGCATCTCGACGGCGTGGAGCCTCGGTCTGATCCTGGGCCCGGCCCTGGGCGGTTTGATGGGACAGTTCAGCCTCGAGACCCCGGCGTACGTCGCGGGGGTCGTGACTCTGCTCAACGTCATCCTCGGGTATTTTCTTCTGCCCGAATCGCTGCCCAAGGCGCAGCGGGATACAACCCCGCTGCGTCTCAGAGACCTTGACCCGATCCACTCGATCGTGGAAATGGCGCGTCGACCGGGCCTCGGCGCGCTGATCCTCGTCTACGGACTGTTCGCGTTCGCCTTTAACGGCGTGGCCGGCACCTCAGCGCTCTTCATGATCGAGAAGTTCTCGGCGGAGACGTGGCAACTCAGCGCCATGATGATGATGGCGGGAACCGGACTGGCCCTGGCCAACACGTTCCTGGTACCGGTCTGGACGCCGCGCCTGGGCGAGAAAAAAAGCGCGGTCTTCAGCCTGATCGGACTGGCGCTGTTCTATGTCGCCGTTTTCCTCGCACCCTGGATCTGGCTGGCGTTTACGATCAATATGTTGGGCAGCACCATGAGTGCGTTCATCTTTCCGGCGATGACGACCTTGAGCGTGGAACGGGTCGAGCCGCAAGAATCCGGCAAGTTGATGGGCGTGACCTCGGCAGTCGGCAGCCTGATGAACATCGTTGGCCCGCTTGGCGCCGGCGCCGTCTATGATCACGTGGTGCGTGGCGCGCCTTACTGGACGGGCGCGCTGCTGCTGCTCATCACCGCGTTTATCCTGTCCCGCACCGTGAGGGGCAACCCGCTACAGGTTCCGACTCCAATCGAGATCCCGTGACCGAGCAGCAACCGTTCGCGGGATCAACGTGCGGGGGAACGGCCTCCAGGCGCCGCCGAGCTGTCTGACCCAACGGGGTGACGCGGTCTTCAGCTTTTGAAGGTAAACTCGCATCAATCTTGCGTCAGACATCCCGATCTTGTTGATCCGACTGATACTTCCAAACTACGCCGGGCTGCCCGGTTTTGCGCGCGACATTTTGGCGACACCCTGGCGTGGAATGCGTTCACCTGAAAACCGTTCTCGGTAGCCAGGTCGACCTACGACGCAGTCAGGCCAAACAGACGAAAGCAGATATGACGGCTACCCCACTTGCGCACGCCCCAGTCCAGAAATACCTCGGTTCCCGCGGATTGATCGTCCTGCTGGCTTTGCTTTCCGCCTTTGTTCCGCTCTCGACCGACCTGTACCTGCCCGCCCTGCCGACGATGGGCAAGAACCTGCAGGCGCCGGCCGAGCAGATCAACCTGACGCTGACCGCCTTCTTTGTCGTGTTCAGCGTGGGGATGCTGGTGTGGGGGCCCCTGAGTGATCGCTATGGCCGCAAGCCCATTCTCCTGATCGGGCTGTCGGCGTACATCGTGACCAGTGCTTTCTGCTCCGTCACCACAAGCGTCGCCGCCCTGATCGTGTTCCGCGCGTTACAGGCGCTGGGAGGCAGCGCAGCCGGGGCGGTCTCTTCGGCCATCGTCAAAGACACCTTCAGCGGCCGCAAACGCGAATCGGTGCTGGCGATCGTGCAGTCGATGGTCATGATTTCGCCCGCCGTGGCCCCGATGGTTGGAGCCGCGCTCTTGAGCATCACCGATTGGCGCGGTATCTTCTGGACATTGACCGGAATTGGCGTGGTCGCTTTGCTGTGCGCTTTCCTGCTGCAAGAAACCTTGCAGGAGCGCAACACCGGCGCGCTGCTCGCCACTTACGCCCGACTGGGCAAGGTTTTGCAGAACCGCGGCTTCACCCTGCTGCTGCTGTTGTTCTCCCTGGGCGGGATATCGGGCCTGGCGTTTGTCACCGCCTCGACCTATATCTATCAGGACGGTTTCCACCTGAGCAGTCAGGTGTACAGCTATTACTTCTCTTTGAACGCCGTCTGCCTGATCTTGGGGCCGATGATCTACATGCGCCTTTCGCGTCGGTTCCACTCCGAGGCGATCATCCGCGCCTGTTTCCTGGTCTCCCTGGCCAGCGGAGCGCTTGTGCTGCTCCTGGGCAACCTGGCGCCTTATGTCTTTGCGCTGTGCATCCTGCCTTCGTCGATCGCCGGAACCATCCTGCGCCCGCCTTCGGCCAACCTGATGCTCGAGCAACAGAAGGGGGACACCGGCTCGATGGTCTCGGTGATCGGGTGCGTCAGCTTGCTGATGGGCGCACTCGGGATGACGCTGATCTCTCTGCCCTGGGGAAACACCATCGTCGCGCTCGGTATCATGATCGCCCTGACCTCGGCCGCCAGCCTGCTGGCGTGGCCCCTTGTGATCAGGCAAGCCGTGCGCCTGCCACACCCCACCCAGGTCGTCGCTGATCTGGAGATGTCCAATCCTTGAACATGCGTATCCCCACCCTTCGCCTCAACGACGGCCGCAGCATCCCGCAGATCGGCCTGGGCACAGCATCGCTCGACGACGACGCTGTGGCGCCCGTGATCGTGACCGCGCTTCAAGCCGGCTACCGCCATATCGACACAGCCTTCCGCTACGGCAACCAGCGCGGCGTGGGCCGCGGCATCCGCGACAGCGGCGTCGCGCGTGAGGAACTGTTCGTCACGACCAAGCTTGACGGCGAGCATCAGGGAGACGATCGAGCGATCGCCGGTCTTGAAGCGTGTCTGCGCCAGCTTGGCCTGGAGTATGTGGACCTGCTCTTGATCCACTGGCCGCTACCCGAACGCGATCAATTCCTTTCCACCTGGAGGACGTTCGAGAAGCTGGTCGAGGCCGGGAAGGTGCGGTCGATCGGTGTGTCCAACTTCAAGCCGGCCCATCTCGATCGCCTCCTGGCCGAAGCCAGGATCCGCCCGGTAGCCAACCAGATCCAGTTGAGCCCGCGCATCACGCGGCCCGACCACCTGGCCTATGATCGCGCGCACGACATCGTCACCGTAGCGTGGAGCCCGCTGGGCCAGGGCCAGGGGCTGCTCGACGAGCCCACCCTCCAAACGATCGCCGCAGCGCATGACAGGACACCGGCTCAGATCGTGCTCCGCTGGAATATCGAGCTCGGCCTGGTGACGATCCCGCGATCGTCGAACCCCGAGCGGCTGGCTCAAAACCTTGACCTCTTCGATTTCTCGCTCAGCGCCGCCGAGAACGCCGCCATCTCGGCGCTCGACACCGGCGCAGAGCCGCGCGCCGACTCCGACACGCAGGGGCACTGACGCGATCGGACGACCCGATAGCCAGCCGACCAGCCCCGTGGGAGGACCCTGAGCCACCCTCGCTCAGGGCGAGACACGAATGAGCCAGCTCCCATGCGGGAGCAGCGTGACTTGCAGCGACGACTGCCGGCCCAGATCCCGACCCACCCACAGATCACGGACCTCCGGATTGGCGTACGAGACGTCGACTGACACCCATGGAAGCTCAACCACACGTTTGCGCTCGCTCATGTTGAACACCGCGACATAGCGATCGCGGCCCCCCGCAGCCTCCGCCGTCCAGACCAGGATCTCGTCTCGGAAGTCGGACTGATGGTTGCGGTCGCTGTTCTGATTGACCGCCAGCACTTCCGCGTTCGTCAGAAGCGACAGGGTCCAGTCGTCGTTGCTGGGAAGGTCGCCGCCAAACATCAGGGGCGAGCGGAAGATGCACCAGGCCGACATCAACGTGCGCTGCTCATCGCGGGTGAAGTTGGTCGAGCGCTCGTCGCCGACCTCGCCCCGGATTCCAATGCGGCCCAGCGGCAGCATATCGGCGTCGGGCCAGCTGCCGGGCCGGATTTCGTTTTCCCAGCGGTGAGCGCGCGCGAACTGTTCCTTCAAGGACGGCCAGCTGTCCCAGAAGTCGTTGGAGATGCGCCACAGATTAGCGTTTTTCCGAAGATGAGAGGCGTGCTCGATCGGGGCCGGCCCGGGCGACAGGCTGAGGACGATCGGGCGACCGCAGCGACGCAATGCCCGGCTGAGGGAGGCAATCTCCTCCGCGTGGTACGGATGGCTCGGGTCGTGGCTCTGGGCGATATCGTCGGCCTTGACGTAGTCGACCCCCCACCCGGCGTATAACTCCGCGATTGATTCGTAATACGCCTGTGCGCCGGGCAAACGGTGATCGATGCCGAACATATCGGTCATGTTGGGCCACGTGCAGACGCGGATCGTATCGGCGATGTCAGCTGCCCGCACCGCGCTGCCCTTCACCGGCAGATTCCGTTCTACCGCCCAGCGCGGAATTCCGCGCATGATATGAATGCCGAACTTGAGACCCAGGCCATGGACGTAGTCGGCCAGCGCCGAAAACCCGCCACCATTGGCGGAGGATGGAAAGCGGATCGGGTCGGGGATCAACCGGCCAAAGCCATCCATCACGACGTTGTGAGGGTCTGAGATATATCCGTGCGGCTTCGTGCGGGGCGCATACCATTGGATGTCGACCACGATGGTATTCCACCCGTATGCGAGCAGGTGCCTGGCCATGTAGTCGGCATTGGCCTTTACCTCATCTTCGCGAACGGAAGGGCCGTAGGCGTCCCAGCTGTTCCAGCCCATGGGCGGCGTAGGAGCCAGCGAGCCCTCCGCGTCGATTGCGTTCATGTCCGTCAATGTCGGCTCATATGGTTTTTGGCCTACTTGCTGTACCGACCCTGGCTCATCCACTGGCGTCGACGAGCAAGGTAGTCGCGACCCGCAGCGCGGACCGCCGCGAGTCTGGCCGGGACGACCTGTTCGAGCAAGGCCAGCACCTGCGCCGTCTCCGGCGCGAGCGAAAAGGACCGACGCGACTCGGCAGCCTCGGGCAGGATCTGCGGGAGCGGCGTGCGCGTGACCGTATCGGCATGACCGAACACGGCGCAGACATAGTACGGATCCGCGACAGGAGATTTTGAGACGCTGACCCAGTGACCCGAACGGTCCTTGGCCACCAGATCCCCGAACTCGCCCGAGAACGAGCGCGCCAACCGCAGCGCGGGCTGGGCTTGATCAGGCCTGGCGTTCGCCAGGCTCTCCTCGGCCTGATTCAGCATCGCTTGAAACTCACGGCGGCTCTGAAGTTCCTGCCACCGGTCTGGGCCGGCCAGATCCGCCAGGAGATCTTGCAAGTCGCCCACACCGGGATCGCTGCGCCGCGCGGGGCGAGACGCCTCCGGCGCCGGCGCGATCACCGACTGCGCTGTTTCCGCGAGCGGCCTCTGGCGCACCTCTACGCTCGCGCGCCCCCCATGGGACAGATCGACTTCGAGACGCGCCGGTCGCGCCAGATGGCCATCCTCACCCAACGCGCTGTCGAGAGTCGGGCCGGGCCAGGCCCGCGCGACCTGATCGGCGATGGCGCGCAGATCGTGAGAGAAGCCCGAGATCAAGGCCTCGTCGGTGGAGGTGTCGTCGGCAATGGTGAATCGCAAAGAGATTTCGAGCATGGGTTGTCCAGCGCAAGTGATTTCGGCGTATTGGATTGTGATCGATTCGGAACGAGAGCCTGGAGAGACGCCACCACATCGAACACGGGCGCAGATATCGGACCAACTTTATCACTTGCGCGCCGCTTTGGCCCACGGCCCTCACATCTGTGCGCACAGTCGACTGGGATAACCGGTCTTGCGCCCCTGGCAGGCAGCCATCGTCGCGCGTGAATCAGGACGCCCGGGCGTCAGCGTCTTCTTCGGGCGTTGACGTCGCGCGGTCACCGGTGAGTTGCTCCAGCGTACGATGCGCCTCAAGGACACGCGGGGCACCTGACCTGAGCACAGCCGATGTGAGCGTGCGAGCCTCCGCGGCGTACAGTTGACGGCGGTCCAGATCGGCCGGCCGGGCCATCGCCGTTCGCGGCGGGAAGATCACGGCGCGTCCTGCGGGCGGCCAGGCCTGTACGTCCTTCAAGATCGTCGTGATCTCATAGGCCATCACCGGCCGCAACTCAACGACATCCGCAAGGCCGGTCAACGTGTTGCGCAGCACGCCTACATCGAGCTCGGTCTCTCCCCGGCACGCGACCACGACGGCATGCACACGCCGGGGGTCAGCGACTCGGGCCGCAACAACCTGGGCGTCCGCCTCGCACTCCAACGGAAGCGCCTGAAGGCCGGGCGTCTCCGGGTCAGGCAGGCCGCGTTCGAGCAGTGCCCGAACGAGGACGGGTTGAGACATCGGCACCGGTGGTGCGCTTCGGCTCACGCCGCGCACGTCGCTGGCGTGCACCGCAACGGTGGCCTGAACCCCGCCCCGCTCGAATTCACGCAGAGCCAATTCGAACCGCCAATCGCGCCCGGGCACGCGCGTATCGCGCGTATTAACCTGAAGCGACCAGACGGTTTGGCCCTGTGGTCTGGCGAGAGCCGTGCGCACTTCGATCTGCGGATAATTCCAGACGGCCGCGTCCAGCACACGAGACGCATCCCAGGACTGGCCGGTGCGAGCAGCCAGCCAATCGGCCACGATCCCCAGGAGTTCCGGGAAGCGAGCCTGCAAATGGAGGAACGTGGCGTAGGCGAGCATCTGTGGCCCAACGGCGAACTTCGGTAAGGTCCCCCATCATAGACCGTTTGTTCTCTCCGTACAACCGGGCCGACCGAGGCCGAGCGGCGTTGCCCGAACCACACAGCGCGGGACCCTGTGCTGCGAATACCGCGAAGGATGTCGCTGCCTGGCCCCTCCGTATTGGCCGCCCTTCTCGGTTGGGGTTGAGCCACCGCCGAAGGGTTGCCGCTCACGTTATTTGGCGCGACACCACCTGTGCTAGACTCAGGCCGGGAAATCAGCCGCGAGCGCCGTTTCGTCTTGTGTCTGGGAGGCAACGATGGTCGGGCCAATACTCGTCACTTATGCAAGTCGCCATGGCTCCACAGCCGGGGTCGCTCAGGCCATCGGCACGGTCCTCGCTCAACGCGACTTGCCGGTGGAAGTTCGAGCGATGGAGACGGTATTGGATCTGGGCCGCTATCGTGCGGTTGTGGCAGGCAGCGCGATTCAGAATGGCGCCTGGTTGCCCGAGGCGTTGGAGTTCGTTCGGCGTCATCGCCCCGATCTCGACCGGCGGCCGTTCGCGGCTTTCCTGGTGTGCATGACGCTCGCAATGAAGCGGTCGGATTTCCAGGACCATGTTCGGTCTTGGTTCGCTCCAGTCCGCCGGATCGTCACACCGGTCTGCGAAGGGGCTTTTCCGGGCGTGCTGCGGATCGCATCTCTCCCCTCGTGGGTAGATCGACTGAAGTTCCGGATCAGTGTGTGGGCCGGGGTGTGGTCCGAGGGGGACCATCGTGATTGGGAGGCCATTCGCGCCTGGGCGGACAGTGTCGCGGTGGCGTTCTCGGCCGCCCCACGTTGACCCTGCCCTATCGGCGGCGCGTGACACCGGCGTCGCGAGTTGCAGAACCGTTCTACGGGCCACCGGTCTTGCCTTTGCCATTTTGATCGTGGCCGACGGACGTATGGGTCGCGCGACAGTTGCTTCCGACGACTCGAGGTGAGTGCCATGAGCCATAAGGTAGCCGAGATCTTTGGCCGGGCCATCCATGTCTCGGTTGAAGGAGCCGGGAAGCCGGTCGTCATCCTGGAGGGCGGGCTTGGGAGCACGCTTGAAGACTGGGCGATGGTTCAGTCGGCGATCGGCGAATTCACCACGACCCTTAGCTACGATCGCGCCGGTCTCGGGAAAAGCGACCAAGCACCCGTGCCACGCACGGCCCAAGACCTCGTCGATGATCTGGCCGCTGTGCTGGACACGATCGGCCTGACCGGGCCGTTTGTCGTCGTCGGGCACTCCATGGGCGGCCTCCTGGTCCGGCTATTCGCGGCCCGGCATTCGGCCGACGTGCTCGGGATGGTGTTGATCGACCCATCGCATGAGGCGCGCTACGAAGCCTACGACGAGGTGTTGACCGAGGACTTGAGAGCGCGCAACCGACGATATCTCCAAGACCCGGCTCGCAACTCCGAGCAGTGGAACCTTCCCGTAAGCCTGGAGCAGGTTCGCGAATCGGTTGGGGCCTTTGACTTCCCGCTCAGGGTACTGGCCCGCGGTATGCCCGATGCACCCTCTTCGGTCTGGCCGTCGGAGGCGCTGCAGAAGATCGAGGTGAACCTTCAGCGGCGATTGCTGCGGTTGTCGCCGCAATCCAGGTTCACGGTGGCGGAGCACAGCGGTCATTTCATCCACCATGATCAACCCGACCTGGTCGTGGATACGATCCGTGAAGTGGTCGAGTGGATCCGGTGTCAGCCCGCGAGTGGGCGGTCTCATTCGGCCGGCCCGAGCCGATGAGACTGCCGCTAACCGGCTGACAAAAGGGTCGACCCGTCCAAACGAGGTGAGCCGATGTCATTTGCCGAGCTGTTCCTTCAAAGACATGAGGTCCTCTACGGTTTTTGGCTGGAGGGTGTTTGGGAAACGGTCTCGGATGCCCAGCTCCGACAACGACCGCACGCCCGGGTGAATTCCATCGTGTGGAACCTCTGGCATCTGGCGCGGGTCGAAGACGCCGGCGTCAATCGGTTTGTGGCGGACCTGCCTCAGGTGCTGGACGATGGCGGCTGGTCCCGCGAGCTCAACGTCCCGTGGCGCCATCACGGCAGCGGGATGACATTTGATGAAGTCGACGGCCTGAGCGAACGCATCAACCCGGTGGCGTTGCGCGAGTATTCGCGGGCCGTGGCCGAGCGAACGCGCCAGGTTGTGGCGACGGTTGCGCTTGACGCGCTGGATGTCGTCCTGACGCTCGACCGCGTACGCACGATCGTGATCGACGAAGGATTGGGGCACTCGGATCCAGCCGGTCTCGTGCGCAACTATGCGGGCTGGTCGAAAGGCCGATGCCTGATGAACTTCGCTTTGACCCATCCCTACCAGCACGTCGGCGAGATCGGTGTCATCGCAAGCCTGCTGGGTATCGACTTCGATTGAAAGCGATCACGGGCGCCCGCGTATTCGACAGCGCGAGAGACAGCCAGTGTGCAAGCACGCGTTGATGCTGTTGGCCAACCTCAATCGTCGAAGGACACGACCTTTCAGGGCGCAATGTCAACCTGAGGGCCAACCAACGATGCCTGAAGGTGCGTTGAATGAGCCCGCGGCATGAATGCCGCGGGCTCATTCAGCGAGTCTACCAACGAAGTCGGCTGGTCCTACTGAGAAACAAAACGCGTTCGACTCTGCGGTCGATGTAGTGTCGGCCCTGATTAGGCCTTGCCAGTCCGCCGCTCGCACGACCAACAGGGCGGCGACAAGCGCCGCCCTTACGATCTCGCCATCGAGTCTCGGCGGGACACCGGCCCTCCGCCGTTTCTCGCCTGCCGCTTGGGCACCGCCCATTCACTCTCAGGATGACATGAACGCGAGGGTCTGGGTTCGCCAACAGCATCACGTCCGATGGCAGTAAGCCATCGGCGTTGGCAGCGGCCCTTTTGCCGCGGATTACGCGGATTTGAACAACCGGAGCCCTGCCGGCAGCGGTCCCGCATCTTTCCGCGTAATCCGCGCAATCCGCGGCCAGAATCCGGGCGTGACAACTTGCCCGTGCGCACGACAGCCAGGCATCGCGGGTGTTTTGGGCAGAACGCTATATACTCGCCGTGGATTCACCTTCGTCAGGCACCACAGGAACGGCGGAAGCGCGATGACAGAAGCTAAATCACCTCGTTGGAATCGCTTTGAGCAGGCCCTGTTGACGGCTCTCGGGTGCACAGGGCTTGAAGGACAACCGGAGGCCGGCGTTTATCGTCTCCTGATGGTCCCGACCTTTCACGCTGCGTGCTGCGTCGAGATCATGTTCGCCCGCACCCGGGGACGGCTGCGCTATGCCGCGCTACCGTCGGTGACCAACCCGATCTCGGATTACTTTTGGGGCGAGAGTTCGGCCGCGACCGAGGTTTCGGCGATTGAAGAGGCCATGTTCTCCAGCCTCGAGTCGGTTCAACCGCTTGCCGACGCCGCTGCGTTGCAGGCAACACTCGCAAACCTCCCGGACCCGACCGTCGATCCACGCGACGTGGCCGCGCGCGATGGGATCAGCCTCAGACTCGACGCGCGCGATGGGGAACGCCAGATCCACCTGCAGTCTGACGTGGCTGCGCTGGGCGCCTCGCCGGAACTGGCGCGTTGGATCGGCCTGTTCCTTGACACGACCCAGGCTCACGCGACCGACCCACGGGTTCTCACGCACCTCAAGAAGGTGCGGGCCAGTCTCTTCGGCGGGTGAGTCCGCGCCCACCACAGAAGTCGAGCCTCTCAGCGCGACTGGCCTGACCTACGGAGAGTCGGCAGGCTTCGACGCTGAGTACAGGCGGTCTGGATACGTGTAGCCCGCGAGCATGACGTCACGCTCGTACCGCATCGCGATCTTCTCGGCTACACGGATCGAGGCCACGTTGTGCGGATCGATCAGGGCCACCAGACGCTGCAACGCAAGTGTGCCCCAGCCATAGTCCCGAACGGCACTCGCCGCCTCAGTGGCGTATCCTCGCCCCCAGACCGAACGCGCCAGTCGATAACCCAGCTCGACCTCCGATCGCCCGCCGATATCGGGGAAGTCGAAGAGACCGCAGTAGCCGATCACGAGACCGCTGTCCTTTTCGACGACGGCCCACGGGCCATATCCGCGCCGCGCGTAGGCTTCCTGACAGTCGCGCAGCCACGCAGCGATCCACTCGGATGTCTGAACGCCCGGTCCGTATCGCATCACTTCGGCATCGCCAAAGATCAACTGCAGGGCCCTCCGATCGTCCGTCTCGAATTCGCGCAGGCTGAGCCGTGGGGTTTCGACGATGAGCATCTCGACCACCCTGAAGCGGGTCGCGCTTCAAACGCTGCGAGGCTGGGGTCGCCCTGAGTACCAGTCCAGCATGCGCAGGGCTTGAGGACGCACGTACTGTTCGAACATCACCCTGGCGCACACGATCTCGTCGCGCCACAGCCCCCTGGCCACATTGGTGCTCACCCACAGAAATCCATTGCAGCAATCGGCATACGCCTTGCCGTTCGGCGCCGCGACGACATAGCTCGCTTCACCGGCGGCCGGGATCGCGCTCAGATCCTGCTCCCTATCCAGCAAGACGATCGTCAGGCTATCCACGGGTTCGGCCCGAAACACCTCAAGGGGGCACAGCGTCAGATCGATCCGGTTCCCGTCTGTGAACAGCATCGGGTACGCGTAACGCCCTTCTCGGCTCGGGGGCGGATCCTCCATCTCTTCGGGCACCTGAACGATCAGGGGATCTCCGAACACGGAAATCCAGCCGGGGTCTTTCCTGAAGGACTCAACCTCGTAGACAAGGTAGGTGATATCGAAATCCTGCAGGATGTCCGGCGAAGCGCCGGGATTCGCTCGCGAGCCATTCAGCGGGACTGCGCGACCGCGCGTGTCTGCTCGAGCGACCTTCACGACGAGGCCCAGGATCTCTTCGCCGCTTCGCATCATGAACCCTTTGGTTTGGCCGTCTCGAGCGGAAGACGGTCCAGACCGAGAGTCGGGTAGACGCCGTTGACGGTCAGAGCGACCGTGTGTCGCGCCATGACGTCCGGCGGCAGCGGCAGGTCATGCTCCAACCACCATTCGATCACGCCGATGATCGCCCCTCCCGAGAACCCCGCGACCAGCTCGAGCGAGAAAGGTTTTCCCTTCACAAACCTGCGAAGCGTCTTCAACCGAGACAGGCCCGCCTGGGACACGATCCGGCGGATCTGAGCGACAAACGCCGGGACGCCATGCTCGCCGAACATCACCCGGTAGAAGCTCACGTTGGCGGCCACATGTTGAAACACGATCGTCAGGTGTCGCTCGGGCACATCCAGCCTGAGGTTGCGGGCGGAAATCGGCGCGAGCTGTCCCAGCAATTCGTCGCACACATCCCGGCCGCTGCTGAGCAGCAGGTCTTGCTTGTCGCGGTAGTGCAGATACAGGGTGCCCCGGTTCAGGTCTGCGCGGTCGGTGATGTCGCGGACCGTGATCGACTCGTAACCTTTCTCCAGGATCAGCGCGATCAGCGCTTCGCGCAACGCGCGGCGGGTCCGAACGGCGCGCCGATCGAGCTTCTTCGTTGGAGCCGCGGATCTGTCTGTCATCGTTCACCAACACCTGTCGGTTATTCAACACGCTCGCGACATTGGCTGTTGCCGAAAGCGATGTTCGGTCTATCCTGAGTTTATCAACATGCTGTTGATATTTCAACACAGCGATCAAGTGCGATCGAGCGTGGGAGCGGAACGATGAAGAAAGACGTGGTCATCCTCGCGCGGCACACGAACCATCTGCGCTTCAAGAACGGCGACATGGACTTCATGTTCACCTGGGCGGTCGGTGTCAGCCAGGTCCTGGGCATGTCGCCGTCGCAGATCTTCCATGCGTTGCGGGAGGTGCGCGATGGCGACCCGCGCGGCTGGCGAAATGGATTGAGCCGCCAGGGCGCGGCGCTGGTGCACCAGGCCCAGGCGCTGCGCGCGGCCGGGCGCCCGATCGCGGCCGGGCAGGCTTACCTGGGCGCGACGTATGCGTATCGCGCCGCCCTGCAGTACACCAGCCCGCGTTCATCCGACTTTCTGCAGTGGGCCGGGATCATGGAGCAGTCATTCCAGGAGGGGTGCGCGCTGATACAGGTCCCGCTGCGCGCCATCGAGATCCCGTTCGCGCAGACCACGCTGGCCGGCTACTTTCTCGAGCAGGATGCTTCGCCCCGCCCGCTTGTGATGATGATCGGCGGCGGCGACACCTTTCGCGAGGACCTGTTCTGCTTTGCCGGTTATCCGGGTTGGAAGCGCGGCTACAACGTGTTGATGGTCGATCTACCGGGCCAGGGGCTGATGCCGAATCGAGGGCTTCACTTTCAGGTCGACATGGCGGCGCCCATCCGGGCGGCGCTGGATTGGGTCGAATCCAACGCCATGGCCCGGCCGGAGCAGATTGCAGTCTACGGCGTCAGCGGGGGCGGTTACTTCTCGGCTCAGGCCGTAGTGGACGATCGCCGCATCCAGGCCTGGGTTGCGGCCACGCCGATTTTCGACATGGCGTCGGTCTTCACCCGTGAGTTCGGTCCGGCCCTGCGGGCCCCGGCCTGGGCGCTCAACGGTTGGATGCGTCTCGCGAGCTCCGTCAATGAGAGCGCCGAGATCAACCTGGCGAAATACGCGTGGCAGTTTGGCACGACCGATTTCAAGACCGCGGCGAGTGGCGTGCTTCAACAGGCCGTGGTCGTCGACTATACCCGGATCAAAATTCCGACATTGCTGCTGCTCAGCGAGGGCGAAGGCGCCGAGCTGCGTCGCCAGACCCTTGTGGTCTATCAGGATCTCGCTCAACGCGGGGTCCCCGTGGTCCTCGACGCGTTCACGGCAGCCGACGGCGCCGAGGCCCACTGCGAGCTCAACAACCTGCGGATGTTGCACCTGGCGGTCTTCGACTGGCTCGACCAGCGCTTCGAACACGAACCAGGGGATGTGCGCCTGAGGTGTTGAACCGGGTCGCGCACCGGCAGTCTCGTGGTCTCACCGGCGCAACCGCCGCGTCAGCAGATCCTCGCGAACACGCCCGGGCCGTTATGCGCGCTGGCTCTCGACATGGCGAGCGAAGTTGCTCAGGATCGCCTGCCAGCCCTCACGCTGCTGCTCGATCGAATGGGTCGTCTCGGCATCAAAGGTGACGCTGACCTTGACCCCATTCGGTTCTTCGCTAAAGGTGATCTGAGCCGTGCGATCGCCGAAGGCATATTCGATCGATTTGTGCTCGACGATGTGCGTGTAGACGCCGGCGAAATCGAACCCGGCGCTGCCATCCTTCGCCTCCATCCGTGAAGAGAACGCGCCGCCGGCGCGCAGATCCACCGAGGACGAGGTGGTGTGCCAGTCGTCCGAGGCTGAGTTCCACTGCTTGATATCTTCGGGCGTCGTGTAGGCGCGCCAGACGCTTTCGATGGGGGCAGCGACAAGGGTTTCGACGGTGATCTTCATCAGGTTTCTCCGTGGGAGCGCCGGTAAGTGTCGGTTTTCAGAAACGACGATCCAAAATATACCGCCGTTTCGGTGAGGTTGACCGCGGTGCTCCAGTCGGGAACCGCCTGACATTATGCCGCGGCGTGTTCGCCGTACGTCCTGCCGTACATGACGACGTTCTGCTCGAGCCCAAAGCCCATCGCCGTATAGAGCGCATGCGCCGCGTCTCGATAACCATCCGTCTCCACGAAGATGTCGTTGGCCCCAGCCTGCGTCAGACGCCGGATGCATTCGCCCAGGAGCGCTCGACCCAGCCCCATCTCTCGAAAGTCCGTACGGACGCCCAGCGGCTCGATCTGGCCCACGGGCGTGGCGCGGTCTTTGTCGATCCAACCGATGCAAAAGCCGGCGAACCGGCCATCCGGCCCGACCGCCACGAGATCCAGGTCACGCCGGTACTCGGGCTGCGCGAGCGTCCGTTGTCGCCAAGACGTCTGCATGTTCTTGCTCTCGAACACGGCCTGGTGCAAGGCGACGTATGCTTCGGCTTCATGGATGCCCGCCAGGCTGCGGATCTCAACGCCATCGGGCACGCCGACCGATGGCAACGCCTCCGATCCCGGCCTTCGCAGGAACACCTTGGTCCAGGCGTTCTCGCCGACTTCAGGCTGGCGCACAAACCCCGCGGCCTCCAGCTCAGAGAACCGCTCCGTCTGAGTGGTGAAGACCGGGACGAACCATGCCGATCGTCCATAGTGCGTGCCCGCGACCGTTCTCGCGCGCTCGTCAGCCCATCTCAGGATAGAGGCGTGGAGTTCCTGGCGATCGGGATGGAACGCATAGTCGATGGTCCAGAACGGCGTCTGGAGGACCGCCCAGGCCAGCAGATGCCCTTCGCCATCCAGCCAGAGCCGGCTGTTGTCGGGGTCCTCCAACGCCCATGAACTCAACCGATATGGCAGATCGACGGAGTGCAGAGTCGTTTGGGAGTATGCGGCCGTGAGCCGCTTGATTCGCGATAGGTCCGAGGCGTCGACGATCGGTCGCTCAACGGTCATCATGGTTTCTCCTTCACTCAACATGGGAAGCGGCGATCGCGGCTCACGGCCGCCAACACCACAGGTCACGTGTGGGTGAACCGCCCTCCTCGAGCCGAAATTCCGAATAGAGCCGATGCGGGCTCTCGTACGTCGCCGTCAACCAGAATGAGTTCGTGAAGCCGATGGTCTGAACCATCGGCGTATAGACCCACGTGCCGGTCATCACAGTCGTGAAGGGATCCGGATCGTGATACAGGCTGGTCCCATCCGACAGAAGATCGATCGAATACTCGGCGTAGATCAACCCGTATTCGTGTTCGGTGCAACTGTAGCTCCCGGCTGGAGAGACGGCTGCCGGACCCAGAACAAAGGGTAGATAGACCCGGCTGGTTTGCGCCTGCAGAACCGCCGGGACGGCTGCACGGGTCTCGACCGCGAAACTTCCGAACAGCCCACACAGGCCAATACCCGCCAGGATGACCGCCGTCCAGAGACGAATCAGTCGACTTTGCATGGTCCCACCTTAATCCGTCTGGCCTTTCTCCCCCGAGCGCGTGCACGGCGATGCCGTCAACAGGCCGACACTCGGCGAACACCCATCAGGCGACGGGTCGACTGCGCAGACGGGTCAGCATCGAGGCGACCTCCTCGGCCAACACAAGCATCATCACTGCCGCATAGAGCCACAACCCCCACAGCTGCAACAGCGCGGGCGTCTGCGCCGCCAGCAATGTGAGGGCGACGACTAATGCGACCAAAGACAATGCGGCATGCAGCCGGAGCTGGCCGCCAGCGCGCCCGACCGACCGCCGTATCAGACCCGCGCTCGGAGCCAGGATCACAAGGACACCGGCAGCAAAAAGCATAATGGACCCGAAATTCCCGGCCGCGCCGAAGGTGCCGGGCTGCGCCAGCGCGCCCAGGGCATTGCCCAGTCCGGACAGGATCCCGAGGCCGCTGATCGGCAATCCACAGAAGTCGCCGTACAGGCGGACGAAGGGTGCCTGACACTCATATTCGGCAGGCACATCGATCTTGTCGTAGCTCCAAGGCCCACACAGGGCCAGGACGAAACAGACCAGACCGAAGATCCGGACCGTCTTCATGCGTGCGGTCAAGGACAGCATGCCTCAACCCTCCAATGGACGCGCGACAAGGGTCGCCGCGTACCCTTTCCGCCGCTGACGCGCATCCGATCAGACTCGGGTACCCAGGGTTCGGGAATAGCGCCACAATACGAACCCAACACCAGCCAGGAGCGCGTTGACCACCGTCCAGACCACCCGGCCGGCCTCATCGGTGATGACATTCCCGAGTAAGCGGAGCTCCACGTTGCCGACCAGGAAGCTTGCGAGGCCTCCGGCCGCCAGTGTGAAGCCAACGGCCAGCAAGATCTGACCGACCACGCGCAATGCCGTCTTCATCTCTGTCACGCCTTTCGAACGCCCCCTAAGTCCCACGTCGCCGCCATGAGCGCAAGCGCTCGCAACAGCGCAGCCGGCTGAGAGTCGGGGCCCAACGAGCGCCTGCCTCAGGCCGAGCCTGTGGTGGTTCGCGTCCCCGTCTGACGCCGTTGCCAGTCCTCGGCGAACAGGTCGAAGAACGCCCCCGTGGGCGGGTGCTCGGCCACAAAGGCCTCGTTCAGGGTGACGCCCAACCCCGGCCCGGTGGGCAGCGGGAAACACCCGTCGGCCGGATCGACCTCGACCATGCCGGTCACGGCTTCCTTGACCCAGGCATCGGCGAAGTCGTTGAAGTGCTCCTGGATCTTGAAGTTGGTGGTGCTGGCCGCCACGTGCAGGGCAGCGGCCGTCCCGACCGGCCCGCACACGTTATGGGGCGCGATCAGCATGTAGTAGGCATCGGCCCAGGCGGCCAGCTTCTTGACCGCCAGCATACCGCCGTAGTGGGTGACGTCCGCCTGAACGATATCGGCGGCCTGAAGTTCGAACAATTCGCGGTACTCGTAGGGCGTATGCAGACGCTCGCCCGTGGCGATCGGGATCCCCAGCGGGGCGACGGCCTGAGCGACCTTCTGCAGGGCCCGCAGGTTCTCGGGCGGCACGGGCTCTTCGATCCAGCCAGGGCGCAGCGGCGCCAGGGCATTTGTGATCCCGATAGCCGTGGCCGGATTGAACCGCCCGTGCATCTCGACCAGGATGTCGACGTCGGGCCCGATCGTCTCGCGGACCGCCGCGACCAGATCGACCGACCGATGCGTGTCGACGCGCGAGAGTTCGTAGTAGCCGGTGCCGAACGGGTCGAGTTTGAGCGCGCGATAGCCGCGATCGACGACCCGTTGGGCCGCGGCCTGAAAGCTATCGGTCGTTCGCTCGACGGTGTACCAGCCGTTGGCATAGGCCGGGATCCGGTCGCGCACCGCCCCGCCCAGAAGTTGATACACCGGAACGCCGAGCGCCTGGCCCACGATGTCCCAGCACGCCATCTCGATGACGGCGATCGCCGAGGTCATGATCTCGCTGGCGCGGGCGAAGTCGCGTCGGAACATGCGCTGGACCAGGTCCTCGATCTTGAAAGGATCCGAGCCCAGGACGTGGTTGCGACTGGCCTCTCGCAGATAGCCAAGAAGCGACTCGGTGTGGTTGACCATTCGCACTTCGCCGACGCCGCGCAGGCCTTCGTCGGTCTCGACGACCACGTAAGTCAGTTGTCGCCAGGGTGTGCCCAGAACCAGGGGTCGAACGGCGCTGATACGCAAGGTGATCCTCCAGAGAGTCGCCCATCACAGGCAGATGGTGTGGACGCGAGGTTTCGATCTCCCGATCATCAGTTGCTCCGTGGTGAGCAACGCAGCACCGTGGGTGATCTGCCGGATCGAAACAGGCCGTGCCAGGCCTGGTTATCTTCCTACAGTAACCGCATATTCGGCAAGGTGGAACCTTCGCTCTTCGGCAGCTGCTTTGGAGTGCCGGGCGGAACGGGGATGAGGAAAAGAAAGGACCGTGACCCGCGCGCGATCACGGTCCTGGCTTCGGCTTCGACTGGCTCAACAATGTGCGCGCCGGGCCGGGTGCCTCAACCACGCCTGGAACGACGGGTATCCCCGACAAGACCCGGCCTTCCGCGAACGGCTGGGCCTAGCCGCCTCATCGCAACGGTTTGGCTTCGATCGCCGCGCTGTGTTTGGCAAGTCGCGAGCGAACATGCTCGAAGTGATCGAGGAGGCGTTTACGCGCCTCGGCCGTGTCGCCGTTTGCCACGGATTCGCGAATCGCGCGGTGCGCGCGAAGCTCCTCGACGGGATCGGAGTTGCGGATGGTATCGACCTCGAGGCTGCGAAACGACTCCCAGAACACGTCGAAGAGCCGCATCAGGGTTTCGTTTTCCAGCACCGCGTACAGGATGCGATGGAATTCCTCGTCGAGTTCAAGCGACTCTGACCCGTTGCGGCTCTCCACATCCCAGGCGGCAAGGACATCGTCGAGTTGCTTGAGTTGTGTGGGCCCGATCCGTTCGACGGCGTCGGCGATCACGGCAGACTCCAACCAGATCCGGATCTGAAGCAACTCCACGACCGTGCCCGTATCGAAGCTCATTCCAAACTTGAACGCCTCGATCATGGGATCGAAGTTCAGCTCTCGGACAAAGAGGCCATTGCCGGGTCGAACTTCGATGATGCCCAGCGATTGCAGAGATTTGACGGCCTCACGGACCGAGCTGCGGCCGACGCCCAGGTCGTCGACGAGTTGACCCTCCGGCGGAAGCGGGTCGCCGGGATGCAGATCGTGATCCAGGATGTATTGCTTGATGTAATCGACCACAGCCTTATAGAGGGCTGGTCCGCGCATTGATTGCTTCATGGTTCACTCCCTCGGCTGTCGACTGCCAGCCTCAGCCCGCCATCAGCCAGACGCCGTCAGACCGAACCATCCTTGATTCGGTTATTGACAGGCATCATCCCACTTCGTATAATGCCGATAAGATATCAGATATCTGATATCTTATCGGTTCAGTGTAGCATAAGTTTGCCGCCTCTGCGAGTGTATGAGAAACATCGAGCCTGGGCTGAGCGTGGTCGATGGCGGCCCAGGTAGCACCGAAATGGCGGCGAAGGAGTGGCGTCTGTCGGCTCGCGACACAAGTGAAGATCCCTCTCAAAATGCCGCCCTTTTCCCGTTCGCTTGCCTGACTCGAGGAGAAGAGAAATGAAACGCACTTCGTCACTGTGTTCCGGCATCCTGCTCGTCAGCCTGGCGATGGCGGCCTGCCAACCCGCCGCGACGCCCACGCCTGTCTCGGTCGATTCTCCGACCGCTGCCCCGGTCGAGCCGACCGCTGCGGTGGCGTCGCCGACCGAAGCCCCTGCCCCGACCGCCGCTGCGGAACCCATCACGATCACGTATTGGGCCTTTGGCAGCGAAGGCGCCGCGATGAGCGGCGGCGAACTGTGGGCCGATTGGTACAACAAGGTCTTCGATCAGTACGAAGCCGACCACCCCGGTGTCACCATCGACTTCGCGCTCAAGGGCTACGACGCCAGCGGGAGCACCCTGGTCGTCGACACCGCCGTCGCGGCCGGAACGCCGCCGGATGTGTACTTCGACACCAAGTTCCGGGTCAAGAAGTACCTCGACGCGGGCTTGCTCGAGGATCTGTCGCCCGCGCTGACGGACGCCGATCGCTCGGCCTACGACCCGGCCGTCCTGGCGGGTTCGCAGAACGGCGACACGCTCTGGAGCATCCCGGCCACCGGCGGCTACTGGAACATGATCGTCAACACCGATCTCTTCGAGAAGGCCGGCAAGTCGGACCTGCTGCCCAAAGCCCCGGACTATACCTGGACGATGGACGAGTACATGACGGCCTGCGAGGCCATCAACAACCCGCCGAACGTCTATTGCACGGCGTTCTTCGCCGGCAGCCCTTCGATGGACTCGGCCACCAATGCCTGGTTGGCCGCCTTCCCCGATTGCCAGTTCTTCGACGCGGCTTCCACCCAGTACACGGCCAACAGCCCGGAGTGCGTCAAGGCGTTCACCTTCCTCTACGGCCTGTATCAGAAGGGCCTGATCGTCCCCGGCGCCGCCGGCCTGATCGACGACACGACCGACCCGTACTGGCTCAATCAGCAAGTGGCGATGCTCGTGCAGGGCAACTGGTACGACAGCATCACCAAAAAGGCCGTCGAGGCCGGAACCATCCCGGCGTTCAAGTACATCTTCGTGCAGATCCCTAACCAATCCGGCCTGCCCGGCACACCCGTCGGGATGTCCAACCCCGATGTCTGGGGTGTCTTCAAGCAGACCGACTCGGCCAAGCTCGCCGCGATCTACGATCTGATCCAGTACATGCAACAGGCCGACGTGGCCACGCAGATCGCCACCGGCTGGGGCAAGATCCCGGTGCGCTCCGACGCCACGTTCGCCAGCGATGATCCGGCCGTCGCCGAGCCGTTGGCCGCAGCCCGCAAGTTCGGCTCGTTCGACCCGTACTTCGTCAACGGCGTGCCGTGCGGCTACACCGACGTCCGCCAGGCGTGGGCGGAGACGCGCCAGGCCCTCTGGCAGGATAATGCCGATATCCAGGCCGTGCTCGACGGCTTCGTCGAGCGCGCCAACGGCATCGTGGCAGCCTGCCCGTAAGGGCTGTCGCTCTCGACCGAATTCAACCGCGCGAGCCGCACGAACGACCCACGGCTCGCGCGGTTGAACCGCCTGACAGCGTCGGCGACACGAGGCAGAGACAATCTTGGCACGCGTGCTCAATTCCGGGACCGTGGAACTCCATTCGCTGCGCGGGCGGCTCCGGGCCACGCTGCGCGCGGTCCGCAAGGGGCTGCCCGGGTACCTGTTCATTGCTCCGGGCTACCTGGCCTTCGTGGCCTTCATGCTCGCGCCGATCGTGTTCGCGATCAGTCTCTCGTTTTACGAATCCTCGTTCGACATCAGCGCCCGCCGCTTCGTCGGGTTCGATCAGTACATCAAACTGAGCAAGGATCCGGTCTTTAAGCAGGCTCTGACCAACACCTTCGCGTACGCGCTCGTCATCGTCCCGGCCACGGCCGCGATCGCGCTCCTGATCGCGCTCCTGATCGATCCACTCGGGCCGCGGGCCCAGGGGTTCTTCCGCGGCGCCTTCTACATTCCGGGCGTCGCCGGCGGCGTGGTGCTGTCGGTGGTGTACCTGTGGATCTTCAATCCGACGTACGGTCTGCTCAACTACTTTCTTGGCCTGGTCGGCGTGAAGCCGGTGCTGTGGCTGGCCGCGGCGCCCTGGAGCTTCGTCGCCGTGTGCGCGGTGGTGCTGACGTTCACCATCGGTCAACCGATCATCCTGTTTCTGGCCGGCCTGGCCGGCATCCCGCAAGACGTGCTCGACGCCGCCACCGTCGACGGCGCAAGTGAACTGCAAAAAGCGGTGCTGATCCGGCTGCCGCTGCTGCGCCCGGTGCTGCTGTTCGTCCTGGCCACGCAAACCATCCAGGTCTTTCAACTCTGGGAAGTCATCTACATGCTCACCGGGGGAGGCCCGTTCAACAGCAGCACTTCGCTCGTGTTTCTGATCTTTCAGACGGCGTTTGTAGGCTCCAACTACGGCAAGGCTTCGGCGATCGGCGTGGTGCTCATGCTGGTCATCCTGGTCTTCACCGTGTTCGAGTTGCGCCTGTGGAACGACGCCAACCCGTGAGGCCGCAGCCGTAAGCCACGCCCATGCCAAACCGCACCGCCTCGCAGGAAGCCACCGCCTCCGCCGCCGTCGCCGCGACCCGGCTGTTGAGTTTCATCTCGCTGGTCGTCCTGGCCGTGACGTTCCTGCTGCCGCTGTACTGGATGTTCACGGGATCGTTCAAGCTGCAGCAGGTGACGATGGCCGTGCCGCCGGAGCTCATCCCGACCCGGCCGACGCTCGAAAACTGGACCCTGCTCTTCTCGGGACCCTGGCCGATCTGGAACTGGGTGCTCAACAGCGTTGTGGTCTCGACCCTGACCGTCGTCCTGGTGCTGATCGTCAGCGCGCTCACCGGCTACGGCTTCGGCAAACTGCGCTTCCCGGGCTCCAACATCCTCTTCCTCATCTTGTTGTCGACCATGTTCCTGCCGAGCCAGGTCATCCTTGTGCCGCTCTTCCTGCTCGTGCGCAACCTGCACCTTACGGCCACGCTCCCCGGCACCTGGTTCGCGATGGCGCTGCCGCTGATCGCCTCGCCCTTCGGCATTTTCCTGGTCAAGCAGTTCTGCAGCAGCATCCCGGACGAGTTGCTCGACGCAGCGCGGATCGACGGTGCTTCCGACTGGGGCACGTTCGTGTGGATCATGCTGCCGCTGCTCAAGCCGGCGCTCGCCTCGCTGGCGATCTTCACCTTCAACCAATCCTGGAACTTCTTCATGTGGCACATGGTCATCGCGACCGACAAGTTCCAGTACACGGTGCCGCTCGGGGTCTCGATCGTCTCGCGCACGCCGGCGTTCGGCAAGATGATCGTCGACATCGGTCTGACCATGGCCGGCGGCTCGTTTGGCGCGTTCTTCATGATCGTGTTCTTCATTGCATTCCAGCAGTACTTCGTCCGCGGCATCACCTTCGGTGCGGTCAAGGGTTAGCCGCGAAGCATCTTCTCTCTCATCTCAGGACTTCAGCTCATGAAAGATTTCGGACCTCTTGTGCCTATCGTCACGCCGTGCGCGCCCACGGGCGAACCGGACCTTGCCGGCGTGCAATCGGTATGCACCGAGATGATCGCAGCCGGGTGCCGCGGCATCTTCGTCGCCGGCAGCACAGGGCGAGGACCGTGGTTCACGCGCGGTGACCGGGCCCGTGTCTGCCGGGCCGCTGCCGAGGTCTGCGAGAGCACCACGCCCCTGATCGCCGGCGTCTCGGGCTCCGGCCTGCCCGATATGCTGGAGAACGCCCGCGCCATGGCGGATGCGGGCGCGCAGATCGCGGTCGCCACCGTGCCGGGATATTACAAGTACAGCGTCAGCGAAATCGAGGCCATCTACCTCGGTTTCGCCGATGCCAGCCCCCTGCCCGTGATGGTCTACGACATCCCGGAGTTCACGCACACCAAGCTCGATGAGGGTCTGGTGCTGCGGCTCGGCCGGCACGGCAACGTCGCGGCGTTCAAAGACTCGAGCGCCGACAACGAACGGTTCCACGGCCTTGTCAAAGCCCTCGCCGACCGCCCCGACTTCCTGCTCTTCCAGGGCAAGGAGAACCTGTTGCTCGAGTCGCTGCAGCTCGGCGCTTCGGGCTTCATCGTCAGCCTGATCCACCTCGCGCCGGCGGCGTTCGTCGGCCTGTATCAAGCTGCCCGGGCCGGGAACATCGGGCTGGCCGGCGAGATCCAGGCCCGGATCGACGCCGCCCTGGTCTTGATCCGCGGGGCGATCGACCAGCGGCCCGAGTCGTCGACGCTCTTCTACATGCTCAACCAGGCGCTGCGTCAGCGCGGGGTCTGCGAGAACCTGTTGCTCAGCCACGAGAACGACCCGCCGACCTGGCTCGCCGATGTCGCGCAGCGCGCGATCGACGAGTGCGTCGCAGCCAGTGACCTGATCTCATCTCATTCGAAAGGATAGGACATGACCAGCAAATCCATCACCATGAAGGGCGGCGATGCCTCCGGGCGTGGCTCCGTCGCCGGTTACAAAGTGAACTTCCCGGCCCGGATGCGACGCTACACCGAAGGCGAGATCAACGCCGTCGTCGACGTCATGCGTAACGCCGAAGTTCAGACCCAGGGCGCTCATATGCGCCAGTTCGAGGCCGATTTCAAAGCCTACATCGGCGCCAACCACGCTTTCGCGGTCGACAATGCCACGAACGCGCTGCGGCTGGCCGCGATCCTGTGTCAGGTCGGGCCGGGCGATGAGGTGATCATCCCGGCCTACACCTTCTGCGCGACGGCGATCCCGTTCGGCATGACCGGCGCCACGATCGTCTGGGCGGATATGGACCCCCGGACCTGGGAGATCAGCCCTGAAGACATCGAGCGCAAGATCACGCCGCGGACGAAGGCGATCGTGGTCGTGCATCTGCTCGGGATGCCGGTCGATATGGCGGCCGTCCTGGCGATCGCCGAGAAGCACGGGCTGCGCGTGGTCGAGGACTGTGCCCAGGCGCCCGGTGCGGCGATCAACGGCCGGAAGGTCGGGTCGTTCGGCGACGTCGGCTGCTTCAGCTTCCATGGCGCAAAGAACATCACCACGCTCGGCGAGGGCGGCATGCTGACGGTCAAGCACGACGCCGATGCCGCGCTTGTGCCGGGCGTCCGGCACAACGGCGTGCGCGGCTTCACTGGCGAGCGCGAGCGTTACTGGGTGCCGGCGATGTCGAACGTCGACATCGATCTGGACGGTGTCTGGCCCAACAATTTCTGCCTGGGCGAGGCCCAGAGCGCGCTGGGCAGCGAGTTGATCAAGACGCTGGATCAATCCAACGACATCCTGGTCGGGCAGGCGCAGAAGCTGCGCGCGATGCTGGCCGACGTGCCCGAGCTGACCCTGGTGCACATCCCCGACGGTTACAGGCACATCTTTCACCAGTTCGTCCTGCACTTCGACGGCTCGGCCTTCGGCAAGAACCGCAACGACCTGCTCGATTTCCTGACTTCGGAAGCCGGGATCCGCGCGATCGTGCAGTATCACCCGCTCTATCGCTATCCGCTGTTCAAGAGCCTCGGGGCCGGCGCGCAGGACTGCCCGCGGCTGGAGAAGTGGTGGGACAACTCGTTCAGCCTGCCCTGGTGGATCGGGATGCCCGACGAGACCCTGGAGTATCTGGCCGGCTCGGTGAAAGCCGGGATCGCGGCCCTGAAGGGCGCGTGACCATGGAACAGCGTCCGATCCCCAACACTACCCTGCGCGTGTCGACCCTGTGCCTGGGGACCATGACCTTCGGCACGCCGGTGCCGGAGGCTGAGGCGATCACGCTGACGCATTGGGCGCTCGACCACGGGGTCAACTTCATCGACACCGCCAACATGTACGAAGGCTATGCCCGCCGCGTCGGGTCGGCCGGCGGCGTCGGCGAGGAGATCCTCGGAAAGGCCCTGCGCGGCCGCCGGGAGCGGGCCGTGATCGCGACCAAGGTCGGCATGAAGATCGGGCCGACCGACGCCGACGAGGGCCTGAGCCGCGCCCACATCCTGCGCGAGATCGACCGGTCGCTCGCGCGGCTCCAAAGCGACTACGTCGACCTGTACTACATGCATCGGCCGTACCCGAGCGTTCCGCTGGCCGAGTCGATCGAGGCCATGCAGGACGTGATCGCCGCGGGGAAGGTGCGCCACTGGGCGATCTCGAACTTCTCGGCCGACGACATCGCGTCGGTGCTGGAGGTGTGCGACGCCAACGGCTGGCGCCGCCCCGTCGCCATTCAACCACCGTACAGCCTGCTCAAACGCGATTTCGAGAGCGCGATCCTACCGCTCTGCGCCAAAGAACAGATCGCGGTCGTCCCGTATCAGGTGCTGCAAGGCGGTTTGCTGACCGGCAAGTATCGTCCCGGCGCACCCATCCCGGCCGACTCACGCCAGGCCGAGAAGCCCGAATGGACGATGAAACTCGACGACGCGCTCTTCGACCGTCTGGCGGCGCTCGAGCGCGAAGCGGCCGCGCGTGGACGCACGCTCTATCAACATGCGCTGCGGGGCCTGCTCGAGCAACCAGGCGTCGTGTCGCTGATCCTGGGCGTCAAGCGGCAGACCCAGATCGAGGAGGCGCTCGCGGCGCTGGCCTAGCGCCTGACATCGATCGCTTGCCGACCGGATCCTCAGACGAAGACGGCCGTGGTTTCCCGGGAAACCACGGCCGTCTTCGTCTGAGGTGCAAGACCGAACCGGCCCCAACCCCGTCTCGTCGGACGTCGGGGTGCCCAGAATTCGGAACGGCGGCCCGGCATCGGAGTCCTTGTGAGCCGTGCTCCGAGAGACCCCGCGTCGTGCACGCCAAAGCATTCCCGCTGGATCGCGATTTCATCTGTAGAATGGGGCATTCCGACGACGTGGGGTCACCATGGATGTCCTGATCACGGGCGGCACCGGCTACATCGGCTCGCAGATCGCGCGCGACCTCGCGCGTCGGGGCCATCAGGTCACGGCGCTCGCGCGCCCGTTCAAGCAGGGGGTCACCCAGGCCGAGCGGATCCAAGACCTGCAAGCAGCCGGCGTGCAGATCGTCGGCGTCGACCTCGCTCAGCCCGGCGACCTGTCGCGCCGGCTGGATCCCGACGCGTACGATGTCGTCGTCCACGGTGTCTGTTCTTTCCTCGAGCCGACCACAAGCGAAAGCCTCACGCTTCGAGCGATGACCGAGGTCGTGGCCTTTGCGCAGCACGCCAAACGGCTCAAGCAATGCATCGATCTGGGCAACTGTCTGGTGCTGGCTGACGCCGGCCCGCAAGCCGTCCCGGACGAGGCGTTTCCGTGTCGGCCCAACACCCGGCATGGCCGCAACAAGCTCCAGGCCGAACAGATGCTCCAGACGTCCGGTGTGCCGTGGGTGATCCTGCGCGTCGGGCAGGTGTATGGCGGCCGGGGATCGAGCTTCGACTGGGTCGTGTTGGATGGGGTTCGTCGAGGAACCCTGCCCCTACCCGGCGACGGGAACAACCGCGTGGGTCTGGTGCATGTCGAGGACGTCAGTCAGGCGACCTGGCGTGTGATCGAGCAAGGGCACCAGGATCTGATCCTGAATGTCTCGTCTGCGGATACTCAGGTCACTCAGGGGCAGGTCTTTGATCTGGTGGCGGACTCGTTTGGCGTGGCCCACGCACAACGCATCCCACGACCCGCCGCGCTGGCCTACGCCTGGGTCGTGGAACAGAGCGCCCGTCTGCAGGGGAAGGAACCTGCGTTCATCCCGGATATGATCCGGGTGCTCTCTGGGAACTGGCTGCTCTCCATCGAGAAAGCGGTTCGAGTCCTGGGTTATGCCCCCGTCTACCCGAACACCCTGGATGGGATCCGAGCCGCGTACGCCGAGGTCTTTGCCGGACGGGCCCCGTTGTTTACGCCGCCGCAACGGTTGAGCGAAGTGCGCGGGGCGCGAACCGGCTAATCTGCGGCCCTCCGACTGGGCCCCTGTCGACCGACTCACACGGATCCGATCATCATGTTGGACAGTCATCACGCGTTCTGGAATCAGTGGTCCCGGCACTATCAAGGGTTTTCGGAGACGATCGAACCCTATCGCGCGGCACAGCGCTCCCTGGCCGAGGGCGCGGTGATCGCGCTCGACGATGCCGTCACGCGACCGGCGCTGACCGTGCTGGATGTGGGTGGCGGAGCCGGCAACTTGATCGGGCCAATGCTTACGGTGTTGGCCCGCAAGCGGCGCAGTCTGGCGGGCGTCCACTACGTTCTGACCGACGGCGCCAAAGACATGACGACCCTGGCCGAGGCCCGTCTGCCGAGTCTGCGCAGCGCCTTTCCGGAGGTCGACCTTACCGTCTTGCACGCAGACACCCTGGCCGACGGCTTCGAACAAACCCGGGCCGGTGGTCCTGCGGATCTGGTCGTGAGCAGCTGGAATATCGAATACTACCCGCCGGATCTGCGGCTGGAGATCATCCGACGGCTGGCGCATCTTGCAGGCCTCTCCGGCGTCGTCGCATTCTCCAGCCTCGTGCAACTCCCCCAACCGCTCACCTTGCGGGAGGTCTTGATGCCGCTCGGCCAGGCGCAGGTCCTGCAGGCATTCCTCACGGGCGGCCCCGGGCGGATGCGCAAAGTGATCGCCAGTCTGCGGCAGATCGCGGACTTCGGCACGGCGGTCAGCGCCGGTGACTTTCCCGAGAAGCCCACGCGGGAGGAACTTAAACAACTGGCCGCACAGGCCGGTCTCCACCCGGTCGCGACCGAGTACCAACTTTTCGGAACCTCGGTCATGGTGTTCGCTCGCAAAGACGGAACCAAACTGGCCGCCTTACCCAGAACGGCGATCTCGTCGATGCTGGTCGGCCGCCCGGGTTACGAGGACCACACGGCGAAGGTGACCTTTGGAAGCTACTTTCGCGATCTCCTGCGCAACCCGCCTGCGACGGGCTGAATTGCGCTTGCCATCCGCCGGCCACTCAAACATCACTCGGCGATGCCTGGCCCGGTCGACCTGACAACCAACATTGCCGGATCGCCTCGGTCTCGGATACAATCGCCTAATCTTGGTCAAGAAGCCCGGAAAAGCCTGGAACGCCGAAGCAGCCTGTATCGCCGTGCTGTTAGTGCTGCACGGCTTTCTGGCGGGCTTGGCGCCCTGCCCGTACCGCAGCAACCTGAGCGTCGTGATGGTCGGCAGCAGCCAGAACCATGAACACTCCGCGCACCAAAACCACGCCGGATCCAACCAGCAGAGCGCCATGCCTTGTCCGTTCGACCTGATGCACGCGCTCTTCGGTGTGTTTCGGGCGGCTCCTGCGCCTATGGCGCGCACGACCCTGGCCTCACCGCTTGTCATCACCGTGAGCGCTGATCCGATCAGCCCACAATGGCGTTTCAGCCGCCGCTTCGATCCTCCGCCGCGAACCTTCTGACTTTCGCCGTCCTGTTCGACAACCCAACAATCGCATCCCGGTTCGACAGCGCGTCCGGCGCCGTTGGGCCGCTATAGCGGGCGCAGCTGCCGGCACATCAACGCCGTGTTCCGAAGCACGCGACGGCCTTCACTGACCTGGTCATGGGCCGGCACTTCGTGCATTCGAACACGCCGGCGAACACGGCAACTTCGTATCACGGGTCGGCGCCAGACCGCGCGACCCGCCATAGACGCACTCTACGGAGCGCACTTCAAACATGCTTAACGCCTCCCTCAAGAACACGTTCCTGACTGTCTTTATCACGCTGCTGACGATCCTGGTGAGTTTCGCGGTGAGCGCCGCGGCTCAGGCCCAGGTGTTGATTCCGGCCGGGTTTCCGTTCTCACTGGTCCTGATCCTGGTCCTGCATCTGATGGGTCGCAAACCCGCGCTGATCGGTTTTGCGGTCTTCACAATGTGGCTGGGCAGCACCTACCTGACGACGGGCAGCCCGCTCGAGTCGGTGATGTTGCTGCTCTACATCGGGCTGGCGGCCGCCGGTCTGTTCATCTCACCGTATGCGCTCGCGGTCGCCTGGCTGTTCCATCCGGTCTGGGATTTCCTGCCGCGCGATCTGCCCCCGCTGATGACCGACCTGCCCCTGGCCTGCATCCTGTTCGACATCCCGATCGGGCTGTATCTCGTCTGGGCCACGCGTGCCGGACGGCTACAGCGCTTTGGACACGCCGGCCCGCTCTTTGATCGCGTCGCACTGATCCGTTGGGGCCAGGCGTTGGCTGTGCTGGCGGCCCTCGTCGTGTTCAGCGGCGTGGTCGTGATGGCGGCGCCGGCCGGCGTACTGCTGTGGGCCGCTGTCCCGCTCGCGGTTGCGCTCATCCTGGCGCTGCGTGCGCTTGGACCAAGACCGGAATGGATCGCCTGGGCCGTGTTCACAGGATGGGTCGGCATGACGTACGCGCACGGCGGTGGCGGGCTCGAGGCGGTTGTGTTCTTCGTCTACGTCGCGCTGGCCGCGGTCGGCGTATTTCGGACGCCGTGGGCCCTGGCTGCAGCCTGGCTGAGTTTCATCCCGTGGAGCCTCGTTCCGCATCCGCTGCCCGCCGGCTACGAGAGCATCCCCCTGGCCCACATCCTTTTCGCGATCCCGATCGGCCTCTACCTCGCGTGGGCCTCGCGCGGCAGGCGTTGGCCGACGCCGACCGCAGTCCCGGCTGCGTCCGCGGCGTGAGCGCGCTCGACGACGCAGTCCGCCCGGAGACCGGGCGCCACCGCGCGAGCACAAACATCTACTGAGGTCCGAAAGGATTCATGATGAACGACATCGAAGCCCAAGAAGAGCGGCGCCGCGCCATTCTTCAATGGCTATACCAGCGCAATTCGCTCTCCATCGCCGAACTCGTCCAGCGTTTCGCCGTTTCCCGCATGACGGTTCATCGCGACCTGGATTACCTGGTCGCGCAGGGCGCGGCCCACAAGCGGCACGGTTGGGTCGAACTCGTCGACGCAGAGCCAGGGGCCGCATCGCTGGACGGACGCTGCGAAGGCTGCCGCGGTGCCGCGAACCCGCGAACGACCTGGGTCATGGAGTGCGAGAGCGGACACCGGTGCGTGGCGTGCTGTCCGGGCTGTGGTCTGCATCTGTTCAGTCTGGCCGAGGGTGTCCGGTCGGTCCAGGCCCGCGAATTCCTGTACGGCCGCATGGTGGACGCGAAGCGCGCGACGTACGTGGCCGAGAGCCGGATCCACTTCTGCTGCCGTCCGAGCCTGCTTGTGTTCGGCGACCGCGCCGACGGCATCGACTTCCAGCGCGGCTATGGCGGTCGGGTCGCGTCGTTCCATGAAGCCCTGACCTACGTTCACTCCGCCGCCGCACCCGAACGATTCGATTGGCGTCCGGCGATCTCCCGGCCACGACGAGCCGAAGGTCTGATCCATCAAACCGCAGCCGCACTGGAAGCGAGCAGACCTGTCTTCTATGACCCACGCTAACCTTCGCCAGGGTCGCAGACTGAATGCGCAGTTGTACGCTCTGTTCTGGCGCTGGCATTTCCTCACGGGTTTCTTTGCCGTGCCGATCCTGGCGATCGTCGCGCTCACCGGCGCTGCGTTGGTGTTTCAGGAAGAGTTGCATCCGTGGCTCTATCCACATCTCGACCTGGCGACACCCACAGCGCGATCCGTTTCTCTCGATGCTCAGTTAGCTGCCGTCGAAGCCGCCTTCCCGCACGACGAAGTCTCTTCGCTGACGGTCTATCCGCCCGGCTCGGGTCGGACCACGGTAGCGATGCTGCATCTGCACGACACGGGTGGCGATTGGCTGAACCCATGGAAGATGGCCTGGGTCTATGTCGATCCCGGCACGGGCGCGGTCGTGGGTTCGCTGACCGCCTCGCAGGATGTCTTCGAGTTGGTCACGACGCTGCACAAGTCGTTCTTCGCGTTTTTGCCCGGCGAACTGCTCGTCGACCTGGCCACCAGTTGGGGCGTGATCTCGATCCTGGCCGGGCTCTACCTTTGGTGGCCGCGGCGTGCCGAAAACATCTGGGGCGTCTGGCTGCCACGCTTGCGCGGCGGCACCCGGCTCGTGCTGCGTGACCTGCACACGGTGCCATCGCTGTACATCACGCCCGTCGCGCTGGTCGTGTGTGTGTCCGGTGTCTTGCTCGGGCTGAGCGCCGCACCCGAGCTCCTGGCCGTCCTGGTGACGGGTCAGTTGCCGCAAGCGTTGCTCTTCGCGCCGAGGTCCGAACCGACCCCGGGTCGTCAGCCTGTCTCGCTCGACGCCGTCACCGCCGGCGTCGGTCCGCATCCGGCTGCTGCTCCCTACGTGATCGCCCTTCCCCACGACGCGACAGCGAGTTTCACGGTCTGGTACGCCATGCACGCCGACCCGACGGATTTTCGACAGGTCGCCGTCGATCGGTATTCGGGCGAGATCCTGGTCGACTACCGGCCGGCGGATATCCCGCTCTTCGGGCGCCTCTACTACGTCCTCATCTTCAACGAGGTCCTGCACCGCGGCACGTATTGGGGCCTGATCGGCAAGGTGCTGACCTTTGTGGCCTGTCTGTTGGTGGCGGGCATGTGCGTGACGTCGTGGTGGCTGTGGTGGCTGCGGACACGCGGGCGCAGTCTCGGCGTGCCTCGAGTCGCGGCCGATGTCAGGGCGCCCCGCTGGGCATCGGCGACCTTGATCCTCGGCGCCGTCTTTCTCCCATTGGCGGGGTTGTCATGGTTGATGTTCCTGGCTCTGCGGACCCTGGCGACAAAAATGCGGAACCGATTAACTCGACGGCGGACGACAGGTGAACCGACATGAGCAGGCGTTTCTACAGGACGAACACACATGAAGCCTAAAGTCTTGATCTTCGTAGCCGGCACGCTGATCGGCGTCGTCCTCTTGTTGGGTGGGCTCTGGTTCTATCAACGCTATCTCAGACCACCGCAACTGAGTGGAATCAGGATCGACTCCCCAAGACCGGCCTTCGACTTCACGCTGCGCTCCGCCGACGACCGCGCGATCCGGCTCAGCGACTACCGCGGCAAAGTGGTGGTCCTGTACTTCGGCTACACCTTCTGCCCGGATGTCTGCCCGAAAACGCTGAGCGACATCGCCCAGGCTCTGAAAGTATTGGGCGACGACGCCCAGGGCGTTCAGTTGATTTTCGTGTCGGTCGACCCCGAGCGAGACACCCCGACCCGCGCGAACCAATACGCGCAAGGGTATGATCCAACGTTCGTCGGGGCCACCGCCGATCCGGAAACGCTCGCCTACACAGCCACCCAATACGGGATCACGTACGAGCGCATCGAAGCGCCGAGCTCGGCCGCGGGTTATCTGATGAACCATTCAGCCGTTGTGACGATTATCGATCGTCAGGGACAGCTCAAAACACTCTGGCCGTTCGACACGGCGCGTGAGGACATGGTGAGCGACCTGCGCGCGCTGCTCAAGCCCTAGCCGCGGGCGAGTGCCCGAAGATCAGCCGATCTTCCCCGCCGACGGACTAAGGCCGAAGCGGGTGCCGGGCTACACTGTGGCCTTGTGGATCATCTGATGTCAAACAGATCAAGCACAAACATGCACAAGATCGCCTTTCGACGTCTGTGGATATTCCTGTGGCTCGGGCTCTCGGCCTGCACGGTCGTCACGCCGAGCCCGACGGCCGCGCCCAGCCCCACTCCGGTGCCGGCCGGCGCCTGGCGGCCGGTCAACCCCGGCGGCGGAGGCTGGTTCATGTGCGCCGGCGCCGGGCCAACCGGCGTTCTGATCGTGTGCTCGGACGTCAGCGGCGCTTACCGCAGCCTCGATCACGGGCAGAGCTGGGACGTGATCGGCTCGACTCGCGGCCTGAAGTTCACGCACGTCAACGCGGCCGGGTTCGACCCCAAGGACGACCGGATCCTCTATCTCGGTCTGGACGGCGCCCTGTACCGCAGCGACGACCGGGGCGAGATCTTCGAGGTCGTTCAGTCCGGCGGATACTGGGGCGCCATCACGATCTCGGCCGCCGACCCCCAGGTCGGTTACGCCGGCGTGATCGGGCTCACGGCCGCAATCTACAAGACCACCGATCGCGGCCTGACATGGACGCCGCTCAAAGACCCGAACTTCCCGGAAGGCCTGCGCGTGATCCGGCTCGTCACGCACCCGACCGATCCCGACATCGTGTACTTGATCTCGGGCCAACACCGCTTCGGCGACGGCGTGCCGGCCGCGTACCGCAGCGTCGACGGCGGCCAGAGCTGGACGCCGGTCGCGGCCGAGCTTGTCCCGGTGTTCGACCTGGCCTTGGATCCCGAAAACCCGAAGACGTTGTTCGTCACCGTGCAGGATCAAGGCGTGTTCAAGAGCACCGACGACGGCGCCACCTGGGTCCAGCAGGGCGAGGCATGGGGCCGCCTCTTCGTGAAATCGTCGCAGGTGGTGCGCGTCATCGAAAACGGCGCGGTCTGGGAGACGCAAGACGGCGGCGGCACATGGGCCGTCAAGAGCCGCTCGGCCCAGTGGACCGACCCGGGCTGGACGCCGGGCTGGCACTTCGACGGCGGCGAGGGCATCTCGCTCGGCGGCGATCTATCGAACCCGGACGCGTTCTACTACGTGAACCAGCAGTTCGTCTACGGCTCGTTCGACGGCGGTGCCACGTTCGCGAGCCTCTACACTCGCGAGACGCCGACCGGGTCGAACCAGTGGAGCAGCACCGGCGTCGACAACACCGAGGTCTACGACCTCGAGATCAGCGCTGCCGATCACAACCTGATCTACGTCGGGTATTGGGATCTCGGCATCTGGCGCAGCCGCGACCACGGCCTGACCTGGGGATCGCTCAACCAGGACGACTTCGGCTGGGAAGGCGGCCGCGGCGGGGACGTCAAGACCATCCTCTCCGACCCCGAACGCGCACCCGTCGTGTGGGCCGGCGCCGTCCGCACCGCGCCCGGCGGCAAACCCTCCGAGCACCTGATCCGCAGCGACAACTACGGCGAGCCCGGCAGCTGGGTCGAGGTCGGTGACGGCCTGCCCGACCCCGCCATCACCGCCGAGATCTGGGGGCTCTCGCTCGATCGCAACAGTCCGGCGGATCGGCGCACGCTGTTCGTGACGGCCGGCGGCAAGGTCTTCCGCAGCACCAACGACGGCTTTCACTGGGAGGCGGTGTTCTCGGGTGGACGGGCCCGCATTACGGCCGTCGACGCCTTCGACGGCGGGGTGGTGTACGCCGGCGGCAGCGGGGTCTGGCGCTCGATCGACGGCGGCGGCAGCTGGGAGAAGACCGGCCTGCCCGAAATGCGCAACGTGTTCGACATCAAAACCGATCCCACGCACGCCGACTGGGTCTACGTGGTGTGTTACGGCAATGACCTGGGCCTCTATCGCAGTCAGGATCGCGGCGCCACCTGGGAGCACCTGTGGACCAATAGCGTCGCGCGCGGCGTCGCGGTCGATCCCAGGACGTCGGACACGCTCTACGTCACGTCGTCGCTCAACGACTGCTGCGGTGCGGGCCCGATCGGCTCCGCCGGCGTCTCGCGCAGCCTCGACGGCGGCCGCACCTGGGCCGAGATCAACGAAGGCCTGGCGTGGCCCTTCGCGTGGCCGGTCGAGGTCGACCCGGTCGACCCGACCTGGGTGTTTATCGGCGCTCCGGGCACCGGTTTCTACACACGTCAATTCCCTTGAAAAGGATCCTCATGACCAACCCGCATATCTCGCGCTTCCCGGAGGGCTTCTTCTGGGGAACCGCTACCGCCGCTTATCAAATCGAAGGCGCCTGGAACGAGGCGGGAAAAGGCCCCTCGATCTGGGATTCTTTTTGCCGTGTCCCGGGCAACATCCGGGCCGGCGAGAACGGCGACACGGCCACCGACCACTACCACCGCTGGCAGGAGGACCTCGGCTTGATGTCTGAGCTCGGCGTCAACGCCTACCGGTTCTCGATCGCCTGGCCGCGAATCCTGCCGGACGGCGTCGGCGCCGTGAACGCGGCCGGCCTCGACTTCTACGACCGATTGGTCGATGGCCTGCTGAGCCGCGGCATCACGCCGTTCGTGACCCTCTACCACTGGGATCTGCCGCAGGCCTTGCAGGATCGAGGCGGTTGGGCCAACCGCGCCACGGCCCAACACTTCGCCGACTATGCGCGCATCGCCGCCGATCGGCTGGGTGATCGGGTCACGCGCTGGATGACGCACAACGAGCCGTTCGTCGCGGCTCTTGTCGGACATCTCACCGGCGAACACGCTCCGGGCCTGCGCTCGGTCGAGGCCACGTTCGCGGCCACGCACCACCTGCTCCTGTCGCACGGCCTGGCGGTCGCAGCCCTGCGCGCCGCAGCACCTCGCGCGCCCAAAGTCGGCCTGGCGCTCAGCCTCGACTGCATCCACCCGGCCAGCGACACCGTCGAGGACCAGGCGGCCGCGCTTCGCTGGGACGGCCTCGTCAACCGGCTGTATCTCGACCCGCTGTTCCGCGGACGCTACCCGGAAGACATGCTGGCCCTGGCCGGGCGCGCCTTCCCGACCGTCGAAGCCGGTGACCTCGCGACCATCTCTGCACCGCTCGACTTCGTCGGGATCAACTACTACACGCGCGAGGTGATCCGCCATGACGCCAACGAACCCGTTTACCAGATCGGGCGCGTCAACCCCGTCGGCAACGACTACTCGATGATGTGGGAGATCTACCCGCCGGGCCTGAACGAACTGCTGACCCGCGTGACACGCGAGTACGCGGTTCCGTCCGAGATCTACATCACCGAAAACGGAATCCCGGTTCCCGACGGCATCGACGCCGACGGTCGCGTGCGCGACGAACGCCGGATCCGTTACCTGAGGCAACACATCGCCCAGGTCCATCAGGCCATCGGCGCCGGCATCCCCATCCGCGGCTACTTCGTCTGGTCGCTTCTCGACAACTTCGAGTGGGCCCAGGGCTTTCACATGCGCTTCGGTCTGGTCTACGTCGACGCTGCGACTCAGGCCCGGACGATCAAAGACAGCGGGGTGTGGTACGGCCGCGTGATTCGCGCGAACGGCTTTACCGAGACGGCGACCTGATCCATTCTGATGCTGTTGGCGAACCGGATTCGGACGGCTGGCCCTGTGCACGGATCACACGGATGTTCACGGATGGCATGTAGCCATTCGAGATGGTTCCGTGTGATCGGGTTCGCCAACAGGATCCCATTCTGTGCGCACAGACCGTTCGACGACCAAACGGCGCCGGCGGCGCCGGTGCAGCGCTCCGGCCACACGCAGCGCCCGTCAATTGCCCTGGCCCTCCGACGGAGCGCATTGAGCATGCTATAAATCTGGCACGGCTTCACTAAGATTCAGAGAGGATACCGGATGCCCATCCAACTCAATCCCTATCTCAGTTTCAAAAGCAACACCCGCGAAGCGATGGAGTTCTATCGCACCGTCTTCGGCGGCACGCTCGTCATGCAGACGTTCGGCGAAGGACACGCCTCGCAGGACCCCGTTGAGTCCAAGCTCATCATGCATTCGGAACTCAAGGTCGACAACGGCATCGTCTTCATGGGCTCGGACACGCCGGCGCACATGAAATACGAGCCCGGCTCCACGATCCGCATGTCGCTGAGCGGCGACGACGAGCCCACACTCAAGGGTTACTTCGAGAAGCTGGCAGCCGGCGCGACCGTGACTCTGCCGCTGGAGAAGGCACCGTGGGGCGACATGTTTGGCATGTTGACCGACCGATTTGGCATCGAGTGGCTGGTGAACGTCACCGGGCCGAAGGCCTGAAACACGCCCACAGGCGACCCTGCCTCCGCGGGAACCCGAGGCAGGGTCGCTTGTGGGCGGTCAATTCTTCTTGCGGGTCACCTGATAACAGGCCAGGATATTGCCCGAGCCTTGCCACGTGCGGGTGTGCAGGAGCTTGAGCGAGACCGGCGGCCGGCCCATGAACGACGGCGTCCCGGACCCGGCGATGAGCGGGAAGATCGTGAAGTGCAGTTCGTCGATGAGGTCGTGTGCCAGCAGGTCGTTCCAGAGCGTGCGGCCCGCATACAGGAAGATGTCACGACCCGGCTGTTGTTTGAGCGCCGCGATCTCGCGGTGCGCATCCGCGCGCCTGACGATGCGCGTGTTGGTCCACGGCCCGAAATCGGCGGGCACCAGCTGATCGGAGACCACGACTTTGTCGATGGCGCTGAGCAGACCGGCGAACTCGCGCCGGATCGCCGTCGACTTCGGGTCGCCGGGGACGCTCGTCCAGTATTCCATATTCCCCAGGTACGACTTCCGCCCGCTGAACAGCAACGTGTCGGCAGAGCGCATGCGCTCGGTGTTGTAGTAATCGAAGTTCTCGTCGTTGGCATAGTCTTCGTGGAAATACTCGAACAGGGACCCAAGATCCCCATCCTTTCCTTCGTAATAGCCGTCAAGCGAGAGGAGGTTACTGACGATCAGTTTGCGCATGGACCCGCCTTTTCTGGGCACCGCCGCAGCCGCGCACGATCCGCGGCTCTTCTGTCGCGGTGCGATTGGAAATACGACTGAACCCGACCCACCCGGCCAATAACGCCGGCCTCGAGTCGGGCAGGCAGTCACAGGTGTGCTACAGCTCCAAAAGCATATCGTAGTTGCCGACGCCATCGGGGTATTCAAAGGCCCCGATCGTGCGAAAGCCTTGCTTCACATAGAAGTGAACGGCGCGGGCGTTGGTCACCTGCGTGCCGCCCAACAACACCATACGCGCGCGCCCCAGGCGGCGCGCGATCGCGGCCACGTGGCTGAACACGATTCCGCCCAGCCCGACGTTTTGATACGCGTCCGCCACCGAAGGCGCGAGGGTACAGTCCCGGGCATCCTCCAGCGTGATCCCCTGACCGGCGTACCGCTCCCTTTCCCACCGCGTAACGCCGAACATCAGAATGAAGTAGGCGATCACGTCCTCGGCGGACGGGCCGCGCAGGACAGCGACCATGCGCAAGACCTGCGACACGTCGATGTCGGCGCACAGGTCGTCGGCCGTTTGTTGGTCAAGCCCGTGCGGCCCGAAGCGCCGCCTGGTCTCGGCCGACAGGCTCGTGAAGTAACCGCCCAGCCTCTGCCCGTCAGAAGCGGCCAGCGGCCGGATCAGGCCCGTCTCGCCGGAGCGCAGCCGAAACTCCGCCGCCGCCAGGTGCGGGTTGGCGTGAAGCTCATCGAACGTCAATCGGCTGGTGTGCAGGCTCATGGGCCCTCGCAACTTCAAGCAGCGTCGTCACCGCGAGCGACGCCGCGATATTTGGCACGATCTCAAACTTACGCGTTCTTGCGCAACAGCGCGGAGACCCCGGCCGCCAGGATCATCATTCCCACCATCGCCGGCAGCCGCGAGCCGATTCGGTCGGAGAGCGTGCCGCTCAAAGGGGCCGCCAGAGCCATCGCGATCGGCTGGGCCGTCAGGTTGAGACCGGCCTGCGCCGGCGTCAGCGAACGGCCCTCCAACAGGTGGAACGGAAGCATGAACAGGATGACGTAGAGCGCCACGTCGTTCGGGACCGCGCTGATCGTCGACGCGCTGAACACCGTCGACGAGAACAGAGCGAGATCCAACATCGGGGCTTCGTGCGCCGTTCGACGACGATGAACACGCCCAACAGGACGAGTGCGCCGAGGTTCAGGCCGACCCGTCATTCCAGCGTCCGCCGGTATTGGGTTTCGTACAGCTGCGTATACACGCCGCCTAACGCGATCAGTTCGTGGTGGGTCCCGCTCTCGACGATCCGGCCGCGATCGAGCACCAGGATCAGGTCCGCCGCCAGGATCGTGCTGAGGCGATGGGCGATCACGATGCTGGTCCGCCCCACCATCACGTGTTTCAACGCATCCTGGATCAGGGCTTCGGATCCGCTGTCCAGCGAGCTGGTCGCCTCGTCCAGCACCAGGATGCGCGGATCTTTGAGAATCACGCGCGCCAGGGCCAGACGCTGCTTTTCGCCGCCGCTCAGGCGGTACCCGCGCTCGCCGACCACGGTGTCGTACCCGGCGGGCAACTCGCCGATGAAGTCGTGGATGTTGGCCGCCCGCGTCGCCGCCTCGAGCTCGGACTGCGTCGCATCGGGCCGAGCATACAGCAGATTCGCGCGGATGGTGTCGTGGAAGAGATGCGTCTCCTGCGTCACCATGCCGATTTGCTCGCTGAGCGAGTCGAGCGTGACGCCGCGCACATCGTGCCCGTCGATCAGGATCCGCCCGCCGATGGGGTCATAGAGCCGCGGGATCAGGTAAATCAACGTCGTCTTCCCGGCGCCGCTCGGCCCGACCAGGGCGACGAGCTGGCCCGGCTTCACTGCGAAGCTGATATCTTCCAGCGCGTCTTCGCGCGCCTGCGAGCGGACCATCGCCTCTGGTTCGCTCCGGTACTCAGCGGCGTTCGCGGAGGGGTCGCCGTTGGCCGTCGGGGCGCCCGGTCGCAGCTTCGGCTCGGGCGCCGTTCCAGCCGGCGCTGCCGGGAGGGCGTCGAGCTGGCCGATGCGCTTGACCTGGTTCAAAAGGTTCTTGCGACCGTCTTCGTATTTGAAGGACACGCTATCAAAAACCAGCTCGCCCCTGACCGGTTGCAGTGGAACCGCGCCCGGCTGATCATCGATCTCAGCCGGCAGGTCGATGACTTCGAACACGCGCTCGAAGCTCACCATCGACGTCGCGAAGTCGACCGGCGCATTGGTCAACTGTTGGAGCGCACCGTACAGGTTCCCCAGGTAGGCGCCGAAAGCGACGATCGTGCCGACTGAGAAGGCAGCCTTGATCGCAAGATACCCGCCGATGCCGTACACGAAGGCCGTCCCCACCGCGCTGACCAGGCCGATGATGGCGAATAACAGGCTGCCCCACATGGCGCGATCGACGCCGCGGCCGCGCACATCGGCGGCCCGTTCTTGAAAGCGCCGCACTTCCTCATTTCTGCGGCCGAACAGCTTGACCAGCAGCGCCCCGCCGATGCCAAGCGTCTCGTTCATCATCGCGTTCATCGCGGCGTTGGATTCCATCTGACCGCGCGCGATATCACGCAGACGACCGGCCGACCCGCGCGCCGCCAGGATGAAGAGGGGCAGGATCATGACGCTCACGATGGTGAGCCGCCACTCCATCCCCAGCATGACGATCAGCATCGCGGTCGCCTGGATCGCGTTGGTGATCATGGCTACGATCGTGTTGCTGATCGCGTTCTGGGCACCGATGACGTCGTTGTTCAGCCGGCTCATCAACTCGCCGACGCGCGTGTGGGTGAAGAACCGGAGCGACATGCGCTGCAGCCGCGAGTACAGGGCGACTCTCAGGTCGTAGGTCACGCCCTCGCCCACCCG
>WBZS01000358.1_pt1 | contig 63916 bp, 51 predicted proteins | sample 5204201 | NCBI WGS metagenome assembly WBZS01 (sample SAMN12344357, study PRJNA552823) | activated sludge metagenome | biome: Activated sludge suspended growth; feature: Nitrification reactor; material: Wastewater; isolation source: activated sludge from nitrification reactor of wastewater...
CACTATCGCCAACCCTCACGCGTTCCGCCTGCGTCCCTAAGAGACAGCCGATCGACCCGGCCGACGGCACGCGCCTCGGCCTTGATTCGCCACCTCCGCTCCGTGCGGCGAATAGATCAGGCTAGTGCCTCTTCATACCCGGCGATGACGACCCGGCACCGATCTACTCTTAAAGCATCCATCCGAATGGCTCCGGATTTGGTCGGGATCCACAGTGTTACCCGATTGAATTGCGGCGTTTGTTCTGGCAGCCCCCACTCAATACGATAAAATCGACCGCCTCGAGCCTCACTGATCTTTCTGGCTTCGTCGAAGTCAGTTAGGTAGCCCTTCTTCTCGCCTGCACCATTTTGATCAATGTGGACAATTGCCGAAAAGGCACAACGTGCCAGCTCTTCTTCAGGGGGCTCCATGCGCATCTGTTCCCAGCAAAAGCCCCTGAGGCTCGTCTGGTATTCGATGACGTCCATGGCATACAGGACAGCCAGGAAGGCCACGAATGCCGCCGCAACTTTCGCATAGATCGACAAGCCATTCCCCCTGTCCGCTTGCGGCGGACATATCGCACAACACCTACACTCCGGCGCAACCCAAACAGAGGGGGCCAAACAGAGGCGCGGAAATACCACGCCACAAGGCATTTTGACGTTTCGGCCGCGCCGGCCTCTCCCGCCATGGCGGAGCCATGCTTCGCATGGACGGGGAGAAGCAAAGTGGTTCGACGGAGGCCTCCCGCCTCAGCCCTCGATGCGTTTGAGGGCGGCGGAGAGGCGCTTGATGCGGTCGGCGTTCTCGGCGACGCGCTCGCGGTTCAGCGTCACGACGTGCTCGGGGCTTTTCGCCACGTTGGACTCGTTCGACAGCCACGCGGCGGCCTTCGAGCGATCGGTTTCCGCCTTGTCGATTTCCTTTTGCAGGCGTTTGCGCTCGGCATCGAAGTCGATGATGCCGGCCAGCGGCAGCGCGGCTTGCGTCTCGCCGAACACGATCAGCGCCGAGCCCTTGGGCGCCGTCTTCTCGAAGCTCAGCTGATCGAGGCGGGCGAGCCGCTTCAGCGTGTCCTCGTGCGCCTGCGCGCGGGCGCGGATGGCATCCGGCGCTGCCGTCAGCACCAGCGGCACCTTGGCGCCGGCCGGCACGTTCATCTCGGCGCGCAGCGAGCGCACCTCGGAGACGAGGCGGATGATCCAGCCCATCTCGTCGTCGGCCTTGGCGTCGGCGAGACCCTTGAGCGCCGGCCACTCGGAGCAGGCCAGCAGATTGCGGCGCTTCTCGCCGTGCTCGACCATGTGCGCCCACAGCTCTTCCGTGATGAACGGCATGAACGGGTGCAGCACTTTCAGGATCTGGTCGAGCACCCAGGCGGTGCAGGCGCGCGTCTCGGCCTTGGCCGGCTCGTCGTCGCCCATCAGCAGCGGCTTCACCAGCTCCAGGTACCAGTCGCAGAACACGTTCCAGACGAACTCGTACGCCGCGCCCGCCGCCTCGTTGTACTTGTAGGCCTCGATGCCGGCGGTGACGGCGGCCACCGCGCGCTCGGTCTCGCCGGCAATCCAGCGGTTGACGGTCTGCTTGAGGGTCTTGGGGTCGAAGTCGCGCTGGCGGACGCACTCGTTCATCTCGGCGAAGCGCGAGGCGTTCCACAGCTTGGTGGCGAAGTTGCGATAGCCCTCGACGCGCGCCTTGGCGAACTTGACGTCCGAGCCCTGCGAGGCCATGGCGGCCATGGAGAAGCGCAGCGCGTCGGCGCCGTAGAGGTCGATCAGCTCGAGGGGGTCGACGACGTTGCCGCGCGTCTTCGACATCTTCTGGCCCTTCTCGTCGCGGACGAGGCCATGGATGACGACATCCTTGAACGGCACTTGCGCCTGGAAGTGCAAGCCCATCATCATCATGCGCGCGACCCAGAAGAAGATGATGTCGAAGCCGGTGACGAGCGTCGCCGTCGGGTAGTAGCGCTTGAGTTCGGGCGTCTTGTCCGGCCAGCCCAGCGTCGAGAATGGCCACAGGGCGGACGAGAACCACGTGTCGAGCACGTCCTCGTCACGGGTCAGCGCGGCGTCCTTCTTGTAGTGCGCCTTGGCTTGGGCCTTGGCCTCGGCCTCGGTCTCGGCGACGAACACGGTGCCGTCGCGGCCGTACCATGCCGGAATCTGGTGGCCCCACCAAAGCTGGCGCGAGATGCACCAGGGCTGGATATTGTCCAGCCAGCGGTAGTAGTCGGCGGCGAAACGCTCGGGCACGAATTTGGTCGTGCCGTTGCGCACGGCTTCCAGCGCCGGCTTCGCCAGCACCTCGGCCTTGACGTACCACTGGTCGGTGAGCCACGGCTCGACGGGCACATCCGAGCGGTCGCCGTGCGGCACCTGATGCTTGGTCGGTTCGATGGCCGCCAGCAGGCCGAGCGCGTGCAGATCGGAGACCACCTTCTTGCGCGCCTCGAAGCGGTCGAGCCCGCGCAAGCCTTCCGGAATGCCGTGTTGCGCGGCTTCATCGCCGGCGATGATCTTGCCGAAGGCGTCGAGGATGTTGATCTGCGCGAGGCCCTGGCGCTTGCCGACGTCGAAGTCGTTGAAGTCGTGCGCGGGCGTGATCTTCACCGCGCCGGTGCCCTTCTCGGGGTCGGAGTACTCGTCGGCGACGATCGGAATCAGGCGCCCGACCAGCGGCAGCTTCACCTTCGCCTTGGCCTTGATGAGCGCCGCATAGCGCTCGTCCTCGGGATGCACGGCGACGCCGGAATCGCCGAGCATGGTCTCGGGCCGCGTGGTGGCGACGACGATGTAATCCTTGTCGTAGCCCTTCACCTTGGCGGCGAGCGGATAGCGGAAGTGGTACATGTGGCCGCTCGGGTCTTTGGCCAGCACCTTGGCCAGCGCCGCCGCGTCGAACGGCTTTTCTTCGTCGCCCGATTGCCATTTGAACGAGCCCGCCTTCTCCTTCTGCACCACCTCGAGATCGGAAATGGCGGTCTGGAACTTCGGGTCCCAGTTGACGAGGCGCTTGTCCTTGTAGATCAGCCCCGCCTTGTGCAGCTCGACGAACACCCGGGCGACGGCCTTGGACAGTCCCTCGTCCATGGTGAAGCGCTCGCGGCTCCAATCACACGAGGCGCCGAGCCGCTTCAGCTGGTTGACGATGGTGCCGCCGCTCTCGGCCTTCCACGCCCAGACCTTGTCCAGGAACTTGTCGCGACCGAGCTCGCGGCGTCCCGGTTGCTTGTCGGCGGCGAGCTTGCGCTCCACCACCATCTGCGTCGCGATGCCGGCGTGGTCCGTGCCCGGCTGCCACAGCACGTCGCGGCCACGCATGCGCTCGAAACGCACCAGCACGTCCTGCAGCGTGTTGTTGAGGGCATGCCCCATGTGCAGCGAGCCCGTCACATTGGGCGGCGGAATGACGATGGCGTAGGGCGCGCCGTTGCCACCGGGCGCATGCTTTCCCGCCTTGAAGGCGCCGGCGGCGTCCCACTCGGCGCTGATGCGCGGTTCGATCTCGGCCGGGTTGAAGGTCTTCTCGAGCATGGCATCCACTGCTTTGCTGGTTCGGGGGCCGGGGAGCGGCCGAAAATGCGAAGGGTTTGCGTACGGCCTCGCTCGATCCGCTGTCAACGGCGGTGGCGGTGGGGCGCGTGGCGCTCACGGGACACGGGCGGACGGGGCGGCTCGGGCCGGACGCCTGGCTTCGACCTGACCTCGGCGGGGCGGCGCTGCCTCCTTTCGCACGGGGGCTGCACCAGGCCCGATCCCGCGCCCAATACGGCGACGGGCGCCCGTGGCGCCCGTCGGTAACCTCGAAAAACGGAAGACCGGCCGGCGCTCACTCGGCCGGCTTGGACGGCGCCTTCACGCCCTGGGCCAGCTCGATGCGCAGCGCCTTCTCGACGATGCGCGGCATGTTGTCGGCCAGCCACTGGCGCAGCATCGGGCGCAGCAGTTCGGCGACGGTGTCGTCCAGCGTCGTCTCGACGGGCGCCGCGACCTGGACAGCAGGAGCCACCGGTGCCTGAGCAGAGGCAGCCGGTGCCGCGGCAGACTGGCCGGAAGCCGCCGGAGCCGCCTTCAAGGCCACACCGGCCGACGCCACAGCGGCCGACAGAGCGGCCAGCGCGTCAACCTGCGGCACCGGAGGAGCAGCCGAAATTTCGGGGGCCGGCGTCTCGGCCTTGGGCTGCGGAGGCGCCGCCAGAGTCGCCGGTGCGGCAACCGCGACGGGAGCGGCGGCGGGCGCGGCAGAGACCACGGGCGGGGCGGGAGCCGCCTCGGCCTTGGCCGCGGGCGCCGCCGCTAGGCGCGCCGCAGCGGCGGCGACATCCGGCACCGCCGCGGCCGGCGCAACCGGTGCCGGAGGCGGAACGGCGAGCTTGGCTGCCGCGGGGGCCGGTGGCGGGGCCACGGGCCTGGCAGCAGCCGGCGGCGTCGCGGGAGCCGACACCGCCGGGGCGGCAGCGACGGGAGCAGCCGGCGCGAGCGCTGGCGTGGCCGTCTGGGGCAAGATGGCCGGCTTGCCGCCGCCGGCCGGCGCACGCGTATCGGCCGGGGCTGGAGCCGCCCCAGCCGGAGCGGCGGCAGCGGCCGCGGCCTGGGCCGGCTTGGCCGCGACGGGCGATGGCGCCACCGTCGCGGTCGCGCCGGCCACGGACGGCTTGGCGCTGGACGCCGCGAGGCCGGCCGCGAGTGCGCCGAGGGCACTTGCGACGGCCGCCGTGCTCGCCGGATCGTCCTGCGGCAGCGGCGATGGGGCGACCGGCGCCACCAGTGGCGGCAGCAGCGGCGACGACGCCGCCTTGACGGGCGCCGGGACGGCCGGGGCAGCGGCTACCGCCGGCACAGCCGGAGCCGGTGCAGCCGGAGCCGGTGCAGCGGGTAGCGAAGCCGCTGGCACGGCCAGCGCCGCTGCGGCGCGCGCAGGACCTGCCGCGGCCACCGCCGGCGGGGCCGGGTCGAGCGCGGCGATGATCTCCATGCCGTTGGACGACCGCGCCACCGACGGAGCGGCCGGCGCCGTCACGGGCGCCGGAGACGCGGCTGCCACGGGCGGCGCTGTGGGCATCGCGGGCTTCGGCGGCGTCGGGTCCATGGCCGCCAGCAGCACCGGCCCGCCGAGATCGACCTCGGGCTGCGGCACAGCCGGCTTGGCCGCCACGGGCGGAGCAGGCGCCGCCACGGCCGGCGCGACCGGCGCTGGAGCGGCCGGAGCTGCAGAGGCAGTCGTGTTGGCCGCCGTGGCGGGCGTCGCCGCATCCTGCTGCACCGGGGCCGGCAGATCGAACGCGGGCGGCGGCGACATCACCGGCCGGCCGATCAGCGCCATGTTCAATGGCGGCACGGTCCGCGACTTCTCGATACCAAAACCCGTCAGCTCGGCGTTCAAAGGCTTCGGCGGGTCAAGGTTGGCCGGGCCGGACTCGGCGCCGAGCGGCGGCAGCGACGGGCGCACGGCGCCAAGCCCCGACGACGGTGGGGCGACAGGCCCACCGAGCAACTCGCTGAGCGGGCGCAAATCGCCCGGCACGGCGGTCTCGGGCGGCACGGCAGGGGCGGTGGGCGGAACCACGGGGGGCTTAGCGAGTGATGCGGGGGCCGGGCTCGGGAGCGGCGGCATCGCGGTGGCAGGCGTCGGCGAAGAGGGCGCCGCCGAAGGCGGCGTCGCGGTACCAGCGGACGGTGTCGCCGCGGCAGCAGCGAGCGGAGGCATCGGCGCGGCAGCTGGCGGTTTCGACGCCGTTGCGGCGAGAGGCGGCGTCGCCGCCAGGCTCGCCGTGGCAGCGGCCTGCGGCTGCGGCGGCGCATCCGCCAGATCGTCGAGAATGTCGCCGAGATCACCGCTGATGATGCTGTCGAGATCATCGCCGACGGCGGTCACCGCGGCACGCGGCACGGGCGGCTGCGGCGCAGCAGCAGGGGGCACGGGGGGCACGGCACCGCCACGCAAGGCATCGGTGATGCGATCGAACAACGCCGGCTCCTTGCCCGGCGGTGTGGCATCGGCGCGCAGCATCGACGGCAGCTCGAAGGCCGGCGCCGTCAACGGCGGCGGCACGACCCCGGGATTGGCGCCGTGGGGAGCCGCGGCGGGAGCGGACCCGGTGCCGGCCTGTGGCCGCGCGGGACGGACCTCGCCAACCGCCGGCCCCGTGGCACCCGACGGCGTGCGCGGGAAGCCCGGCTCCTCGGAAATGATCTTGCGGATCGACGACAGAATGTCTTCCATGCTCAGCTCGCCGGCTGCTTCCGGTTTGCTCATCGCGCTGTCCTCGCCCCGCTTCTCTCGGTCATGCTCTACGTCTCGATGGCCGACTGCGCCCAGCCCGCCGCGCGACGCAGTGCGCCGCATCCATTAACCAAATCATCGGTCCGGTGGTACACCGCCCGGCGCCGCCCTTCAATCGATCGCTGCGCCTCATCCTCAGCCATCATCGGCGGCGCGCGCCATGCTGTCCCGTGCCCCGGAACGCCGAGGCTCGCGCGAGGTGGTGGCGGCCACGGATCCGTCGTGTGCCACGACGCTCGGCCAGCCCATCGCACGCGCCCAATGCGTCCGCCGCGCACGCGGCGGAAGCCTGCATAGCGCTCGGCGCCTTGCCAATCCCTTGCAGGGACAGCGCAAATTGTCAGGAACCCGACGCCGACGAAGCCGCTCCGGCGGGGATCACTTCGACGGCTCGTGCCGCTCGGCATGGGTGTGCCACAAGTCGAGGAACTCGTGGCGACCGTCGCCATGCGTGATGTCGAGGCCCCACCACTGGCGGCGAACCTCCTCGTAATGCAGCGTCGGATCATAGATCTCGTTGGCGACCCCGAGCGAGGCCGCGTCGAGCCGCCCGACCTGCGACAACAGCGCATAGGTGGCGACCACCAGATTGCGCTTGTCGGTCTGCAGATTGACGCGGCTGTTGAGCAGCTCCTGCTCGGCATTGAGCACATCGAGCAACGTGCGCTGACCGACCCGTTCCTCTTCGCGCACACCGTTCAAGGCCGTCTCGTTGGCCTTCACCTGGGCCTGATCCGACTCGACCGCTCCGCGCGCCGCCTGCATCTGCGACCACGCCGCCGTGACGCCCTGTTGCACCTGGGTGCGCGTCACCTCGATGGTCTGCAGCAGGCTGACGTGCGTGTGCTTGGCCTGGCGCACCTGAGCATAGACCTGCCCGCCCTCGTAGAGCGGCACGGTCAGCCGCCCCGTCACCGTGGTCGTGCGAACCTCGTCGATGGATTTCGAGGTATCGAAACGATCCGAGAAGCTGGCTTCGACATCGACCTGCGGCAGCAGCGCGCCGCGGATCTGGTCGACGTGATGGCGTGCCGCCTGCTCGTTGTAGAGGGCCGCCACGACGAGCGGGTTCTCCTTGGCCCCCAAGCCGATGGCTTCATCCAGCGTCTTCGGCACCATCTTGTCGGGCGTGCCCGGCTCGACGAGCCGGCTCGGCGCATGGCCGACCACCTGCTCGAAGCTGGCGCGGCTCGTCTTCAGGTTGGCGCGCGCCAGATCGAGCTGCGATACAGCGCCAGCGCGGCGGGCCTCGGCCTGGGCCACGTCGGTACGCGTCACCTCGCCGACGGCGAAGCGGTCCTTGGTGGCACGCAGCTCCTTCGACAGGACCTGCACGTTGTTTTCCTGCAGCTGGACGATGGCCTGGTCGCGCACCACGTCGACATACGCCGTCACGGCTTGCAACAGGACCTGCCGCTCGACATCGCGCAGCGTCTGCTGGCCGGCACGCACGGACGCCTCGGCGGCGCGCACCTGATTCGTCACCTGCAGGCCGGTGAACACGGGCTGGCGCAGATCGATGGCGTAGCCCTTCGGGCGCGTGGTCCCGGCGCCAGGCGTATCGGGGCGCGTGGCGGTGTTGACGTAGTTGACGTCGGCGGTTGCGTTCACCTTCGGCCGGTAGCCGGAGTTGGCGATGGCCACGTCCTCGTCGGTCGCCCTGAGGCGGGCGCGCTGCGCGTCGATGGTCGGGTTGTAGCGATAGGTGGCGCCGAGCGCCTGGCGCAGCGTTTCGGCCGAGACAGGCGCCGTGCCGGCTCCCGCCGCCGCAATGACCGCAGCAGCCCCGACACCCATGAGCAGAGAGCTTCCCAAGCGCATTTCCTGATCGTCCGCCTCGTGTCTCCACCGCCTTCCGCAACGCGGGGAACTTGCGAGCCGCGCGACGCGCCCGACCCTCGAGGTCCGGCTGCGACAGACGCCGCGGCGCCCGCACGAGGAGAATCGCGCCGGCTGCCCAACAGGTAGACTAAGAAAGTGTTAACGCGAAGCGGAGTTGCGGCGCGCACAGCTCTGTCCGAGCGCGAGTGGCGCAATATCCACAGTTCCTGAAGGAAAGAAGACTTATCCGACGTCAGAATGAATGCATCGAGCGCTCTCGCCCCCGAGGTGCGCAAACCTGTCCTGCCCACAACCGCGAACGGTCCGGATCAGTTTGAGTTGAGCCCGAAATCGCGGGTGTGCAGACGGTCCTTCCAACTCGCCTCCAGCGCGATGACGTCGGCCGCCTCCATGTCGCCGGCTTACTCGCCGCTGGCGTTGGGGTCGTCCTCGGCGTCGGGCGCCTGCACGATCTCGCGGCGGCCGTCGCCGTGCTCGATGGAGAGCCCGAACCAGCGCCCGCGCACGTCGGCGTAGTGCTGCTCGGCGTCGTAGACCTTGTCCGAGAGCGCCAGCACGTCGGCGGTCAGGCGCCCGGTCGCGGCCAGAACGCCGTAGCTCGCCACCACCAGGTCGTGGCGCGTCTGCACCAGGGCCATCTGCGCGTCGAGGTATTCCTGCTCGGCGTTGAGCACGTCGAGCAGCGTGCGCTGGCCGACCTTCTCCTCCTCGCGCACGCCTTCGAGCGCGGTACGGCTGGCCTCGACCTGCACCTCGTCCGACTTCAATTGCGCCCGCGCCGCCATCAGCTTCGACCACGCCGTCGTGACGCCGGCCTGCACCTCGGATCGGTACTGCTCGATCTCCTGCAGCCGGCTGACGTGGGTGTGCTTGGCCTGGCGCACCCGCGCGTGCACCTCGCCGCCCTCGTAGAACGGCATGGTGACGCGGCCGGTGACGCTGCCCGCCTCCTGCTGCGCCACGTAGGGCGAGCCGTCGTACTGGCGGCCGTAGCTCGCTTCGATGTGGACTTCAGGCAGCAACTCGCCGCGCACGACATCGACGGCGTGCCGCGCCTGCGCCTCGCGGTAGAGCGCGCCGGAGACGTTCGGGTTATCCTGCTCGGCGGTGGCCAGCGCCTCCTCGATGGACCGCGGCAGCTGCTTCATCTTCAGCGGCGGCTCGGAGACGCTGGTGGCCGCGTGGCCGATGACGCGCTCGAAGGTGGCGCGCGAAATCTTGAGGTTGGCCTTGGCGAGATCGGCGGCGGAGACGGCCTTGGCGCGGCGCGCCCGCGCCTGCGCCACGTCGGTACGCGTCACCTCGCGCACCTGGCGACGCGTCTCGGCTGCTTCCAGATCCTTGCTCAGCACGACGACGTTGGCCTCGCGCAGCTTGACCAGAGCCGTGTCGCGCACCACCGCCATGTAGGCGCCGACGGCGTCCTGCAGGATCGTGATCTCGGTCTGGCGCAGGGTCTCGCGGCCGGCACGCACGCCGGCTTCGGCCTGCGCCACCGAGCTGGTGGTGCGGAAACCGTTGAACACCGACTGCTTGAGCGAGACCTCGTAGCCATACGGACTTGACGAGCCGGAGCTGGTCGTCGCCGGCTTGGTCGTGGTCTTCTGCATGCCGCTGTCGGCGCGGCCGGTGATGGTCGGGCGGAAGCCGGCCTCGGCACGCGGCACCTCCTCGTCGGTGGCACGCAGGCGGGCCCGCTCGGCATCAAGCTTGGGGTTCGACTGGTAGGCGGCGGCCAGCGCCTGGCGCAGCGTCTCGGCGGCGAGCGGCGGCGCGGCCAGCGTCAACGCCGACATGCTGACGCCGCCGACCAGCCACAGCGCGAGAGCGCGCCGTGCGACGGAGGACTTGCAGCCAGAGACCATAGCCATGCGCTCCCGCAACCGACAAATCGGAGCCGCGCTTGCGACGCGCCACCGTCGGGGAGCCATTTGTTCGCAGTCGTTGCGCATGGACGGATGCCCACGCGGCAACCGGTGCTGCTGTCTTGGAGACGGAATGCCCGCGCACGTCGGTGCCGGCGGCGCCGTTCCCTGGACCGCATCACGCAACGCGACTGGACATGTCTCACCCGAGGGCGACCGAACGCGGCCCCTCACATGTCCACTCTGCGACGGGAAGACTGAAGGAACGGTAAACCGCTGCTCCAGGGCGGCACGCCCCAGGGCGCGCGTGAGGCCGGAGGAGGCCGAGGCCACGCGTTTCACGGCCGGCGTTTTCGCCGCCCTAGCGTCGTGCGAGGTGCCGCAGCGCCCACACATCGCGCGCGCCGCCCGTATCGCGCGGGCGGGAACGTGCGTCGTGCTTCCACCTCCCCTCGATGGGGAGGGGTTAGAGGGGGAGTGAGGGCCGGTGAGTGCGGGGGCAGGCGGGCTGAAGCAAGGCCTCGCGGGCCAGCCGGCGAGCGCGCAGATGTTGCTCCTACAGGCTGAACTCGGCCGCCTTCTGGAACCCGGGCAGCGGACCGGCGCTGGCGTCGAAGGCGTTGGTGCGGTCGAACCCGGCGCCGAGGCGCTGCCACGCCACGGCCTGCCCCATGGCACCGCGCGCCACGATCGCCACCAGACGGCCACCGTCCTTCAACTGGTCGAGCAGCCCAGCCGGAACCTCGTCCACCAACCCCTCGACGACGATGGCATCGAACGGCCCCTGCTCGGCGGCACCGGCGGCGTGGTCGCCCTTCACCACCGTCACGGTCTTCAGCGCGGCGAGGTCACGGGCCGCCGCCTCGGCCAGAACGGCGTCCTGCTCCAGCGCCACCACGCGGCCGGCGAAGCGGGCCAGCAGGGCGGCCGTATAGCCGGTGGCGGCGCCGACGACGAGCACCGCGCCGTTGTCGTCGACCTCGGCCAGTTGCAGCAGGCGCGCCAGGGTGCGCGGCGCCAGCAGCGTGCGTGTGCCAGCGGACGACTTCAGGCGCAATTCGCCGTCCATGTAGGCGATCGCCCTCAGGTCGGCCGGCAGGAACGCCTCGCGGTCCACCGCCAGCATGGCGCGGATGACGCGGCGGTCCGTGACGTCGCTCGGGCGAACCTGCGATTCGACCATGTTGGTGCGTTGCAGCGCCGTATCGACCATGTGTCTCTCCCGCCGGCCCGCGCGGCCGGCCGCATGAAGTTGCAGGCGCAGCCGCACGGGCCGGTCGCCCGGGCCGCAGCGCGCCACGTCATCGCGGCGGACATTAGCCAAAGCCGCGCCGCGGAGCCAGCCCGTCAGATGGTCGTATCCGCCGTTGAACTCGTGAACTCGGGCCAAGCACCGGCAGCATGGCCGCTCGCGACCGGGGCCAACGCTCGCGACCGGGGCCAACGCGGCCATTCCCGACTCGGGGAGCCGGGCTTGGGTCGCGCGGAAGCGACCGGTCACCGATCGCTGCCCCCCCGTTTTTTCATGCCGACCGCTTTGTCATGCCACCCGTTGCCATACCGGATTGTGCAGGCCGGGCGGCTGTGATAGATCGCTGCCTCTGCCGACCGCCCGCCGCGGTTCAGGCATCGCGTCCGATTCGGCTCGTCCCGGCTCGGAGGCGCCTCGGCCGGTCGCGGCCGGACACCAGAGAGGCCACGTGGCGGAGTGGTGACGCAGCGGACTGCAAATCCGCGTACCCCGGTTCAATTCCGGGCGTGGCCTCCAAATCTTGCGCATCGCATCGATAGATCTGCCGGACTTGCTGCCGCGAGTTGCGCGGGCGCGCAGGGCGGCGTAATGCGGCTCACGCGAGCGGCTGGCGGCGTCGTGCCCGAGCGGACGCCGACGCCCCGCCGAGCGCCTCCGGCCCCACGAGAGACCACCGCCGCCATGACCGCAGCCAAGAGCCCCGCGCGCAGGAAGACCATGACCGCCGACCCCGCCATGCTCGCCCGCATCGCCGAGGCGCTGGAGCGTCTCGCCCCGCCGCCGCCGCCGCGCCCGGACTTCGCCGCCACCGAGGCGTTCGTCTGGCAGGCGTCGCCGGAAGCGTTCCTGGCCGTGACGCGCGTCAACCGCATGCCGCTCACCCTGCTGCAAGGGCTCGACCGCGTCGCCGAACAGCTGCTCGACAACACGCGCCGCTTCGCGCGCGGGCTGCCGGCCAACAATGCCCTGCTGTGGGGCGCGCGCGGCATGGGCAAATCGAGCCTCGTCAAGGCCGTGCACGCCGAGGCGCGGCGCGAGCTGGGCGGCGAGCCGGCGAAGGGCCGCAAGGGCGCCTCCAGCGGCGACCTGAAGCTCGTTGAAATCCACCGCGAGGACATCGCCTCGCTGCCGCGCTGCCTCGCGCACCTGAAGGCCGCGCCGCACCGCTGTATCGTGTTCTGCGACGACCTGTCGTTCGACCGCGACGATACCAGCTACAAATCGCTGAAGGCGGTGCTGGAGGGCGGCATCGAGGGCCGCCCCGACAACGTGTTGTTTTACGCCACCTCCAACCGCCGCCATCTGATGCCGCGCGAGATGGTGGAGAACGAGCGCTCGACGGCCATCAACCCGGCGGAAGCCGTGGAGGAGAAGGTCTCGCTGTCGGACCGATTCGGCCTCTGGCTCGGCTTCCACAACGCCACGCAGGACCAGTTCTTCGACATGGTGCGCGCCTACGCGAACCATTTCGAGCTGGCGATCGGCGACGACGACCTGACTGCGCAAGCCCTCGAGTGGAGCATGACGCGCGGCGCCCGCTCGGGCCGCGTCGCCTGGCAGTTCATCCAGGACCTCGCCGGGCGCCTCGGCCGCAAGCTCGAGATCTGACGCCGTCTCGCCCCGGCATCCCGGCCTCGCCGCAGGCGGCTGCCCTGCCGCGTCACGGACCGTAGACGCCGAGCATGGGGCCCAGCGGCAGGAAGTTGCCGCCGCGGCTCATGGCCGGCGCATAGAGCGCGGGCGCGCTGCCGCCGTCGAGGAACAGCGCGTTCGGCGTCTTCAGTTCGTCGCGGAACAGGCGGCCGAAGGCGGCAAACGACACCGGGTCCTCGGAAATCGCGAACACCACCGTGCGGCCGTCGGCCTTGACGCCGACGCCGTCGCGCATCTTGGCGCTGGTGCCGGCGCGCACGAACAGCGGGTGCAATTTTCCGTTGATGACCAGCATCGGTCCGGACTGGGTGGCGAGGTCGGCCTTCGGCGCGGACTTCAGGTAGGCGCCGGTCTCCATGACGCCGGCCTTGGTTCCCGCCAGATAGAAGATGCCGTTGGGCTTGAGGTGGAAGTTGCCCGGCCCCTTGGCGGTGCTCGCCGCCTTCATCTGGGCGCCGTTCTCGATGTAGAGCCCGACCGGGCTGAGATCAGCGTGGAACATGCCGCCGTTGAACGCGAAGCGCAGCTTGCGGTTGGCCGCGTCGGCGGCCGGCAAGCGTCCGAGGTGACCATAAGGCTGGCCGTCCGGCCGCTTCCAGTAGAGCTTAATCGCCTGCTTCGTGAGGTCGACCTCGCACACCGTGTGGCGCGCGTTCTCGTGCGTCACCTGCCGGCACGGCGGCGGCTGGGCCGGCTCGGCTGCCGCCACAGCGGTCGCGACGGCGGCCACGACCGAAACGGCGGCGAGCGGGACAAGAATGGCAGCGCGGTAACGCATGGGTGGGCGAGCTCGGTTGTTGCGGGGCAGGCCGCCAGTTGCGCAGCATTCGCGACGATTTCAAGGCCGGCCGCCAGCAGCGCGGTGCAAGAGCGGTGCTTTTCGCTGGCGCGCGCGGCCTTGAGCCCCGCGCCCCGATCGGGGACACCCCCGCCCCGTCCCGCACTTGTGACCCCGCCGTCAGCTGAAGCGCACCGAATAGATCGGCGGCAGGGTGTGGGTGATCTCGCGCCAGCTGTCGCCCTGGTCCTCGCTCACCCACAGGCCGCCCGTGGTGGAGCCGAAGGCGAGCCGGTCGCCCTCCGGGTCCAGCGCCAGCGCGTGGCGGTAGACGACATCGTAGGCATGCTTCTGCGGCAGGCCTTCGGACAGCACCTCGAACGAGCGTCCGCCGTCGCGCGTGCGGGTGACGACCAGCTTGCCGGCGCTCGGGATTCGCTTCTCGTCCTTGATGCCGGGCACGAACCACGCCACGTCCGGGTCCTGCGGATGCACCACGACCGGGAATCCGAACGTCGAGGGCAAAATATTGACGATTTCGGTGAACGTCTTGGCCTCGTCCGAGGAGACGAAGATGCCGTTGTGATGCTGCACCCAGAAGCGGCGCGGCGCGCCCCGGCACTGGGCGAGGCAATGCACGTCCTGCGCGATCGGCGCGTGGGTCATCTCCGGCGGCACGTGGTCGGCGCGCATGCCCTCGCCGCGCTGCGTCCAGGTGGCACCCGCATCCGCCGTATGCCAGATGCCGCCCGTGGAGACGGCGATGGCGACGTGGCGGCTGTCGCGCGGATCGACGCAGATGGAATGGATGCCGGGCAGATCGGCGCCGCCGCCCATCCACTTCGGGCGCAGCGGGTGGTCCCAGAGCGGGCGGATCATCTCCCACGAGGTGCCGCGATCGCGCGAGCGGAACAGGCCGCCCGGCAGCGTGCCGCACCAGATGACACCGGGCTCGTCGGCGCCGCCGGGCTCCAGGGCCCAGATGCGAACCGTGGACCATGGGATCGGGCGGCCCCACATGTCGAGTTCCTCGAGGCCTTCGGGCTTTTCGGGGTAAGCGGGGGCCGCGATCTCCGTCCACGCGCCGCCCCGATCGCGACGGTGAACCTTGACGCCGAAGTGGCCGTGATCCAGCGCCGCGTACTGCGTGCCGTCGCGGGGATCGACCGTGGCGAGGCTGACGTTGTCGCCGAGGAAGTCGACATCGGCGACCTCCCAGCCGGCGGCCGCGCGGCGCACCGTGAACAGGCCCTTGCGTGTGCCGACCAGCAAAGTGTCGCTCATCGTGGGTGTCTCCCTTGCTCGTGTTGCGCCGTCTCGTGGCGCGCGTCAGCCGCCCGACAGCGCCTGGAAAACATGGATCGTGCTGGTGTCGGCCACGGCATCCGACAGCCGCGTCCGATCTCGGATCAGCGTGCCGTCGACGAAGATCGCCATGTGCCGGCGCAACGCGCCCTGGTCGTCGAGGACATAGCCGCGCGCCCGCGGATTGGCGGCGAAGACGGCGTCCAGCACCTCGCGCACGGTTGCGCCCGGCGCACGCGTCTCGGGGCAGGCGACGTGGCGCTGAATGTTGGGCGTGAAGGAGACCTTGGGCATCGGCTCGGGATCGAACTCTGATGCAGCCAGTCTGGCATGATCGCAGCGCGTCGACCAGAGGCGGCAGCCGCCTGCTGTCGCCCCCGTCCGGGCCATTCAATTCCCGGCCGAGGGCGGCGGATTCTCCTTCTCCCCAGGGGAGAAGGGGCCCCGATAGGGGCGGATGAGGGGTCTCCTATCATCGAGAACGAACCCGTCGCTTTCCAAGCCCCTCGCCCCCTTCGGACACCGATCCCGCCCCGGGAGAGGAGCGTGCCCTCGGCCGGCCTGAGAATTGAATTGCCCTGTCGCCCCGGCCCTTCGCCGACATCCGGCCTCATGCGAACGCACTGGTCGCGCTGGTGTTTCCGGGGACGCCGTGGGAGATATGCGCCATCAGGGCCGACCATTCAGGGCCGACCATGGCGAGGGCAAGGCGATGATGGCGATGGTGCGGATGCTGGGACCGCTGGCGCTGCTCATCTTCGGCGCCGTGGCCGCATTCATGGGCCTCGTGGTGCTGGGCACCAGCCTGTCGTCAGGCGAGATCACCTCGGGCATCGCGGCCTCCGCCGCGTCTCCGGGAACGATGGAGACCATCAGCCGCGCCGCCGATCCGTCGGGCTACTGGCGCAAGCTGGCCCTGCTCGGGGCGCTGCCCGGCTTCGGCGGACTGGCGGCCGCCGTCTTCGGCTGGCGCCTGCTCAGCCGGTGAGGCGCCGCGGCCGGCCCGCGGTCACCCCACGACCGCGTTTCCCGGCTGCCGGCGAGGCGCGACGCCCCGGGTCTCGCCGACCGGCTGCGGCAGCATGAGCCACGAGGCAAGGTTCGGTACCATGCCGACAAAGGCTTCAGGCAGCGGGTTGGCCGAAGCTGAGCAGATAGCCGTTTAGGTCCTTGATTGCGAACTCGAGCATTCCGTAGGGCATCTTTTCTGGCCCCCACTCTGCTTGGCAAGTGCCCTTGATCGAGTGCCAGAAGGCCAGAACATCGTCTACGACGATGTATTGTGTTGCCGTTGCGTGCGGCCCGCCCAAGTGATCGTTTTTCATGAACATGATGGCTGCGCCGTCGCGCTCGAGGCGGCACCATGTTTGCTTCAACTCGCCAACGCATTGAAAGCCAAGAACCGATCGATACCAGTCTCTGGTGGCTTCAATGTCATGGCACTGAAGCATCGGCACCAGACTCTTGAACCTCATCGTTGCCTCATGCCCTAGGTCCGCTCGGCCGGACTCGACTCCGAACCTACTCGTCGTCGCCGTCGTCGGCGCCGGCAGCCGCGCCGCCAGCGGCTTCCAGGCGCTCGCGCTCGCGCTCCTTCTCACGCGCCTTCTCGCGCTCTTTTTCCTTCTCCTTGGCGTTCTCGCGATCCTGCGCGTCCTTGGCGAGGCGCATGTCGACGTAGGCGCCGACGATCTTGGTCAGTTCGTCGGTCTTGTCCTGGAAGAAGTGGTTGGCGCCGGGCACGACCTCGTGGTCGATCTTGATGCCGCGCTGCGTCTTGAGCTTGGCCGCCAGATCGCCGACGGAGGCGGACGGAACGACGCGGTCCTTGTCGCCGTTGATCATCAGGCCCGACGACGGACACGGCGCCAGGAACGAGAAGTCATAGAGATTGGAGGGCGGCGCGACACAGATGAAGCCGTCGATCTCCGGCCGGCGCATCAGGAGTTGCATGGCGATCCAGGTGCCGAACGAGACGCCGGCGATCCAGCAGGTGCGCGCGTCGGGCTTGACGATCTGCAGCCAGTCGAGCGCGCTGGCCGCGTCGGCGAGTTCGCCCGGACCGCCGTCCCAGAAGCCCTGGCTGCGGCCGACGCCACGGAAGTTGAAGCGCAGCACCGAAAAGCCGCGCTGCACGAACGTGTAGTAGAGGCTGTACACGACCTGGTTGTTCATCGTGCCGCCGAACTGCGGATGTGGATGCAGGATGAGCGCGATCGGGCTGTCGGGGGCGCCCTCGTGGTGGTAGCGGGCTTCCAGGCGGCCGGCGGGGCCGTTGATGATCAGCTCGGGCATGGGCTCTCGACTTTCAGGTGCTGCGGGGCCGAACCGGAAGGCGTCCGGCGGTATTCTGGTCGGCATTTCCAGTGGTTGGCCGGCGGCAGGCCAGGGCAAACGAGCGGGCGGACGCGACAACGGCTGCGAACGCATAGCTCACCCCCGCGACGGGCCGGATCGGTCGCGGCGCACTTCATGGACCAGTTCGGCGTCCCGGATCAAATATTTCGTAGCAGGTGCGCGGAGGCGGTGGCCCCGCCAATCCGCTGGGCGGCCGCCGAGGCCCGGCCCTGGCAGCCCGCGTGACCGTGCGCCGCGCTGAATTTGATCGGCGTCGGAGAACACGACAGAATTAATACTTGACGCCGGAAATCGGAATTCCCATAGTCAAGCCGAGTTTTAGAACGCTTCCAAGGAGCTTAAGGGGCGCCGGGCGAACGATCGCACGGAACGATCGCACGGGATGCGGTACCAGCCCAGCGGAACCCAGCGGAGCGGAACCCAGCGGAACAAGGCGTCCAGGAGCCTGGCGCCAGCATCAATCAGGAGCCTGCACGCCGGCTTCAATGCAGCACAACAAGCGCGGCGGGCATAGCCCCGAGGACAGACTGCAACCGCGGCAGAACGGCCGACCGACCAGGACGAGGCACGGCAACGGGGCCATTGGACGGCAGCAGGAGCCTCGGCGTCAAGGACCAACTGAAGCAGAGACACGTCAACAGAGACACGTCCAGGCACCGCAACAAGCCGGCCCATCCCCGGCCGCAGCAGCCGATTTCCGGACCGGACGAAATCGTCGGAGTGACACGTCATGGAACTCAACACCAAGGGCCGCTACGCCGTCATGGCCATGGCCGATCTCGCCAAGCACGGCGGCGAGCAGGCGGTGCCGCTGTCGATGATCGCGGAACGCCAGCAGCTGTCCCTCGCCTACCTCGAGCAGATTTTCCTGCGCCTGCGCCGCGCCGGCCTCGTTGACAGCGCGCGCGGCCGCAGCGGCGGCTATCGTCTCGGCCGCCCGGCGAGCCAGATCAACGTCGCCGAGGTGATGCAGGCGGTGGAAGAAGCCACGCGCATGACGCGCTGCATGGAGGGCGGCGGCGGCTGCCTCGGCGAGGAGCGCTGCCTGACGCATTCGCTGTGGCAGGCGTTGGGCGGTCAGATCAGCGGCTTCCTGTCCGGCATCTCGCTGCAGGACGTCATCGACGGCTTGCCGGGCGAACGCGCCAAGGCGATGCCGCAGTCGATGCCACGGAGCGATACGGCGATCGCATGACGACGACGCGCGCATACCTCGATTGCAACGCCTCCGAGCCGCTGCGCGCGCAAGCCCGCACCGCGATGCTGGCGGCGCTGGAGCAGTGCGCCAACCCATCCTCGGTGCACGCCGAGGGCCGGCGCGCGCGCGGGGCGGTCGAGACCGCGCGCGAGCAGGTGGCGGCGCTGGTCGGCGCCCGGGCGGCCGATGTCGTGTTCACCAGCGGCGCGACGGAAGCCAACAACGCGGTGCTGGCCCAGGGCTGGCGGCGCGTCCACCTCGCGGCCATCGAGCACGACAGCGTGCTGCGCCCGGCCGAGGCCGGCGGCGCGGACATGATCGCGCTGCCGCTCGATACCGCGGGGCGCATCGATCCGGCGCGGCTCGGCCTGCCGTCTGTCGCGCCAGATGTCCGGCGTGCGCTGGTCAGCGTCCAGCTCGCCGGCAACGAGACCGGCGTCGTGCAGCCGCTGGCCGAGATCGCGGCCGCCGCACATGGCGCTGGTGCGCTCGTGCACAGCGATGCCGCGCAGGCCGCAGGACGCACGACGGTGGATTTCACCGCCCTCGGCCTCGACTACATGAGCCTCTCCGCGCACAAGCTGGGCGGACCGCAGGGCGTTGGCGCCCTCGTGGTGCGTGACGGCGCGCCGTTCGCCGCCGTCATGCGCGGCGGCGGCCAGGAACGCGGACGCCGCGCCGGCAGCGAGAACGTCGCCGGCATCGCCGGCTTCGGAGCAGCGGCGGCGGCGGCGCTCGCCGAGCGTGAGGCGCTCCCCGCCTTGCGCCACCTGCGCGACGACATGGAGCGCGAGGCGTTGCGCCTGCTGCCGGGCACTTTGGTGGTCGGCGCGGAGGCCGAGCGGTTGCCCAACACGAGCTGTCTCGTGCTGCCCGGGCTGTCGGCCGAGATGGCGGTGATCCGCCTCGACCTCGCCGGCATCGCGGTGAGCGCCGGGGCGGCCTGCTCGTCGGGCAAGGTGGGACCCAACCGCGTGCTGCTGGCGCTGGGGCTCGCCCCGGAACTGGCGCGGCGCGCCATCCGGGTCAGCCTATCGACGCGCACGACGCGCGACGAGGTGGCGCGTTTCCTCGCTGCCTGGGCAACGCTGGCGCCGGCGGACAAGCGCGCCGCGCTGCCGGCGTCCACGCAAGACACGCATCCTTCGCCGGGCAAGGGCGCGACCGCGCTCGCCCGCGCCGTCTGACGAACGAACAAGCTTGGATAGAGGCAATGGCCGCAGTCAAAGAGACGATCGAACAGGTCAAGACGCTCGACGTCGACCAGTACAAGTACGGGTTCGAGACCGACATCGAGAGCATCAAGGCCCCGAAGGGCCTCGACGAGACCACCGTGCGCTTCATCTCGGCCAAGAAGGGCGAGCCGGAGTGGATGCTGGCCTGGCGCCTCGACAGCTTCGAGCGCTGGCGTGCCATGACCGAGCCGACGTGGGCCAAGGTCAGCTATCCGAAGATTGACTTCCAGGACCTCTACTATTACGCGGCGCCGAAGGGCACCGAGGGGCCGAAGTCGCTCGACGAGATCGATCCGGAACTCTTGAAGACCTATGCCAAGCTCGGCATTCCGCTCAAGGAGCAGGAACTGCTGGCCGGCGTCAGGAAGCCCGGCGAGAAGAGCACGCTCGGCGAGGCCGACGGCTACAGCCAGATGGCCGGCCGCGTCGCGGTCGACGCCGTGTTCGATAGCGTCTCCGTCGTCACCACATTCAAGGCGGAGCTGGCCAAGGCCGGCGTCATCTTCTGCTCGATCTCGGAAGCGATGCGCGAGCATCCCGATCTCGTGCGCAAGTACCTCGGCTCCGTCGTGCCGCAGTCCGACAACTTCTACGCGGCGCTGAACTCGGCCGTATTCTCGGATGGCTCGTTCGTCTACATCCCGCCCAACACGCGCTGCCCGATGGAGCTGTCGACCTACTTCCGCATCAACGAGAAGAACACCGGCCAGTTCGAGCGCACCCTCATCATCGCCGACAAGGGCTCGTATGTGAGCTACCTGGAGGGCTGCACGGCGCCGATGCGCGACGAGCACCAGCTGCACGCCGCCGTGGTCGAGCTGATCGCGCTCGACGACGCGGAGATCAAGTATTCGACGGTGCAGAACTGGTATCCGGGTGACAAGGACGGCAAGGGCGGCATCTATAACTTCGTCACCAAGCGCGGCGACTGCCGCGGCCGCAACTCCAAAATCAGCTGGACGCAGGTGGAGACCGGCTCGGCCATCACCTGGAAGTATCCGAGCTGCATCCTGCGTGGCGACAACTCGCGCGGCGAGTTCTACTCCATCGCGGTGTCGAACGGCCGCCAGCAGGTCGACAGCGGCACCAAGATGATCCACCTGGGAAAGAACACCTCGAGCCGCATCATTTCCAAGGGCATCGCCGCCGGACATTCGCAGAACACCTATCGCGGGCTCGTTTCCGCCCACCGCAAGGCGACGGGCGCGCGCAATTTCACGGCGTGTGACAGCCTGCTCATCGGCGACAAGTGCGGCGCGCACACGGTGCCCTACATCGAGGCCAAGAACGCCAGCGCCCACTTCGAGCACGAGGCGACGACGTCGAAGATTTCCGACGACATGCTGTTCTACTGCATGCAGCGCGGCTTGAACGAGGAGGAAGCCGTGGCGCTGGTCGTCAACGGCTTCGTGCGCGACGTGCTGCAGCAGCTGCCGATGGAATTCATGGCCGAGACGCAGAAGCTGATCGGCATCTCTCTGGAAGGCAGCGTGGGATGATGACCTTGCTCCCCCTCCCCATGGTCGCCGTCCGCGCGCAGCGCGGCTCCGCCGCGACGAGCCGGCCATCAAGAGGCGGGGAGCAGGAGGGCGGAGTGAAGTCTGAGGAGGTTGCGATGGCGACAGGTACAGGAAAGGCGGCGCCGATCGTTCTGGCGGCGCTCGGTGTGCTGGTCGGCGCCGCGCGACTGGTGACAGGCGCGCCGGACCAGGCGGCAACGGCGGCGACACCTGCTGCCGCGCCTCTGACGACGGACGCCATTGATCCGGGCGGCGGCGCGACTTCGACGCGTGCCGTGCGCGGCGAGGCGCCGGCAGCGGCCGCGGCGGCGGAGGCAGGCACGGCACAAGCTCCGGCTCAGGGTGCCGCGCCGCGCGCGGCGCAAGCGATGCCGGCCGATGCGGCATCCGCCGCGATGCCGGCGGCCACGAAAGAAGGACGAACGCGCATGGCGAGCGAGGACGAGATCGCACGAGCCGAGGCCGAGCTGCAGGCAGCCGAGCGGGAACTGCAGGGCAAGCTCACGCGCTCCATTCCCGGCGGCGTCAAGCTCGCCTCGCCCGAGGTCGGCATGGAACTGAAACGGCTGCGCGAGGACGTCGAGGCCAAGCGCCAGCGCCTCGACCAGATGCGCAAGGAATGAGGATGACTGGCTTGGGCGAGGAGACTGCGATGCGTTTCGCGGATAGGCCGTGCCAGCACGCCCTGTGCGGTTTTGTGCCATGAGGGCGGCGAAACCGGTTGTGGTCCGGCTCGTTCGCCCGCTGGATAGATGGGCGCACGCGGACAGGGAGTGGCCGAGCGAGCCAGCGGTGGGCGATGAAGGATTGCTGACGAACTACGGGATCGACTGCTGTCTGGTGGAGTTCGTGGATCGCAACGGGAAGACCACCTGGTCTGGCTGGTTGCCGGAGCGCTACGTGCTACCGATGGGTTGAGGTTCGAGGCCTCGAAAACGCAATGAAGGTGGAACGGTAAGTCATGCTTGAGATCAAGAACCTGCACGTGAAGCTGGCGGAAGAGGATCGCGTCATCCTCAAGGGCATCGACCTCACGGTGCCCAAGGGCGAGGTGCACGCCATCATGGGCCCGAACGGCTCCGGCAAGTCGACGCTCAGCTACGTCATCGCCGGCCGCGACGGCTACGAGGTGACGGACGGCGACATCCTGTGGAACGGCGAGAGCATTGTCGGCATGGAGCCGGACGAGCGCGCCGCCAAGGGCGTGTTCCTGGCCTTCCAGTACCCGATGGAAATTCCCGGCGTCGCCGGCCTCGTATTCCTGCGCACGGCGACCAACGCGGTGCGCAAGAAGCGCGGCCAGGCCGAATTGACGACGCCCGAGTTCATGAAGCTCGTGAAGGCGCGCGCGGCCAAGCTGAACATCGACTTCGACATGCTGAAGCGCCCCGTCAACGTCGGCTTCTCGGGCGGCGAGAAGAAGCGCTCCGAAATCCTGCAGATGGCCATGCTGGAGCCGAGCCTGTGCGTGCTGGACGAGACCGACAGCGGGCTCGACATCGACGCGCTGAAGATCGTCTCGGAAGGCGTCAACGCGCTGCGCAGCCCGGATCGCGCCATGCTCGTCATCACCCACTATCAGCGCCTGCTCGACCACATCGTGCCCGACAAGGTGCATGTGCTGGCGCAGGGCCGCGTGCAGCGTACGGGCGGACCGGAGCTGGCGCTGGAGCTCGAGAAGTCGGGCTATGCCGAATACGGCGAGAAGGCTGCGTAAAGGGGCGGTCTTCCGCGCCGGACTGCATGTGTTGCCGCCCCTCAGCCGCCCCCTCCCCAGGGCGATGGGAAAGGGCAAGACGGTACGCCGCCTTCGCCGATTGCGCGCAAGGCCGACGGAGCAAACGATGACCGTGACACCGATGAAGACCAAGGCCGAGCAGCAGCTGGCGCAGCAGTTCCAGCAAGTGGCGGCGGCACTGCCGGGTGATGGCTGGGTTGTGCAGGCGCGCGCTGCCGCATTCGATCGCGTGGCCGGTGCCGGTCTTCCCTCGCGCCGCATCGAGGAGTGGAAGTACACGGACCTCAAGGCGCGCATGACAGAAGCGCTGGCACCCGCCGCCGGCTCGCCGCGCACGCTCGACACCAAGGCGCTCGCCGATGCGCTGGGACCTGAATTGTACGCCCTCGACTGCACGCGGCTGGTGTTCGTCGACGGCGTGCTGGCGCGCGGCGGCGGCACGCCGGCCTCCGTGGAGGGCGTTCAGTTCGGCCAGCTGGCGGCCAGCATCGGCGCCAAGGGCTTCGAGTGGATCAAGCCGCATCTGGTGCGCGAGGCGAGCGAGCTGCCGGAAACCATCGTGGCGCTCAATACCGCGTTCGCCAGCGATGGCGCCCTGATCCGCATCGCGCCCGGCACCCGCCTCGACAAGCCGCTGCACCTCGTCTTCATGACCTCCCCCGGGGCCTCGGCCCGCGCCAGCGTGCGCAACATGGTCGAGGTCGGCGCCGGCGCACACGTGACGCTCTTGGAAAGCCACGTCGCCGCCGGCTCGGCGCCGCGCCAGAGCAATGCGGTGACGGAAATCGCCATCGGCGATGGCGCCGAGGTGCGGCACCTGAAGCTGACGGCGGAGGGCAACACCGCGCAGCACCTCGCCCGCTGGGACGCGACGCTCGGTAAGGACGCGCTCTACAAGGCCTTCCAGATGATTGCCGGCACGGGGCTGGTGCGCAACGAGCTGCAGGTCACTTTTGCTGGCGAGGGCAGCGAATTCGAGCTCGCCGCCTGCTCGCTGGCTCGCGGGGCCGAGCATGCCGATACGACGCTGGTCGTCGACCACAAGGTGCCGCATTGCACCAGCCGCGAGCACTACAAGACCGTTCTCGACGGCACCGCCCGCGCCGTGTTCCAGGGCAAGGTGATCGTGCGCCCCGATGCACAGAAGACCGACGGCAAGCAGATGGCGCAGGCCCTGATGCTGTCGCCGGAAGCCGAGTTCGACAGCAAGCCGGAGCTGGAAATCTACGCCGACGACGTCGTCTGCGGCCACGGCAGCACGGTGGCCGAACTGGACGACGACCTGCTGTTCTACTGCCGTTCGCGCGGCATCCCGGAACCGCAAGCCCGCGCGCTGCTGATCGAATCGTTTATCGGAGAGGTTCTCGACCGCATCGAGAGCGAGCCGGTCCGCGCCGCGCTCGTCGCCCTCGCCGGGCGCTGGATGGCCGGCACTGGCGGCGCCTGACACGGCCGGTCAGCGGACACACCAAGGCGATGCGGACGCTGCGGCCCGCATCGAGGCAACGACCACGAGGACGTGATGGCAACGACGAACGCGATCCGCGGAAGCGACCGGCAGCCGGGCCTGGGCGGGGCAACGGCCGGCGCCGGCTACGACGTCGAGCGCATCCGCGCCGACTTCCCGATCCTGTTCCGCGACGTCTACGGCAAGCCGCTCGTCTATCTCGACAACGGCGCCTCCGCCCAGAAGCCGCGCTCGGTGATCGAGGCCATGGATCACGCCTGGCGCTTCGAGTACGCGAACGTGCATCGCGGCCTGCACTACCTCTCCAACACCGCGACGCAGCGCTTCGAGGATGCGCGCGAGACGGCGCGCCGCTTCCTCAACGCCGGCGCGGTCGAGGAGATCATCTTCACGCGCAACGCCACGGATGCCATCAACCTCGTCGCCTCGTCGTTCGGAGGCCAGGTGGTGGGCGAGGGCGACGAGATCGTGCTCTCGATCATGGAGCACCACTCCAACATCGTGCCCTGGCATTTCCACCGCGAGCGGAGCGGCGCCGTGCTCAAGTGGGCCCCCATCGCCGACAACGGCGAGTTCCTGCTCGACGAGTTCGAGCGCCTGCTGGGCCCACGCACCAAAATGGTGGCCATCACGCAGATGTCGAACGTGCTCGGCACCGTGGTGCCGGTCAAGGAGGTCATCCGGCTGGCACATGCGCGCGGCATCCCGGTGCTGATCGACGGCAGCCAGGCGGCCGTGCACCAGACGATCGACGTGCAGGACCTCGATTGCGACTTCTACGTTTTCACCGGTCACAAGACCTACGGGCCGTCGGGCATCGGCGTGCTCTACGGCAAGCGCAAGCATCTGGAGAGCATGCCGCCCTATCAGGGCGGCGGCGAGATGATCGAGACCGTGGCGGTGGACCGCATCACCTACGGCAAGCCCCCGCACCGCTTCGAGGCCGGCACGCCGGCCATCGTCGAGGCCGTGGGACTGGGCGCCGCGCTCGGCTACATGATGCAGGTCGGCCGCGACAACATCGCCCGCCACGAAACGATGCTGCGCGACTACGCGCACGCGGCGCTGGCCGAGCTGCCGTGGCTCAAGATCTATGGCTCGGCGCCCGGCAAGGGGGCCATCGTGTCGTTCGGCATCGAGGGTCTACACCCGCACGACATCTCGACCATCATCGATCGATCTGGCGTCGCCGTGCGCGCCGGTCACCACTGCGCGCAGCCGCTGATGGAGCGCCTCGGCGTCACGGCGACGTGCCGCGCCTCGTTCGCGATGTATAATACCACCGCGGAAATCGATGCCCTCGTGGCGGCGCTGAAGCGCGCGCACGAGCTGTTCAGTTGAGTGGAGGATCGGTCATGGATGGCAAGCCGCAGGACCGTGACGTGCTGACGCTCGATGAGAGCGGCGCCACCGATCAGGCCGCGAACGAGGCGGCGGAGGTCACGCCGCGCATGCTCGGCCGCCCGGCCTGGGTGACGGAGACCGATGCGGCGCCGGCCGCCGAGGCGGCGGGCGCGTCCGCCACTGTCGCTGCTCCCGCCGCTTCCGCCGCTTCCGGCGTCACGCCGACATCGGCGCTGTCGAACGAGCAGCTGGACGACCTGACGGCCGAGATCATCGGCGCGCTGAAGGGCGTCTACGATCCGGAAATTCCGGCCGACATCTACGAGTTGGGGCTGATCTACAAGATCGACGTCGACGACAGCCGCTTCGTCCGCATCGACATGACGCTGACGGCGCCGGGCTGTCCGGTGGCTGGCGAAATGCCGATCTGGGTCGAGGATGCCGTCTCCGCCGTGCCCGGCGTCTCGGGCTGCAAGGTGACCATCACCTTCGATCCGCCGTGGACACAGGATCGCATGTCGGACGAGGCCCGCCTCGCCATCAACATGTTCTGAAGACCACTCGCCATTGCAGTCCCGACCCGGCCCATCTCCGTACGGCCCGTCGCGGCGCCCTGGTCGGACGGTGATGCGATCCCCACATATGTTCGTCCCGCTGCACCCGGCAGCACCAGCGAAGCCCCGGCCTTGAACCAGGACCCGCAAACCATGTCGACCGACACCACCGGCACCACACCCGCTCCCCGGCCCGCCGCCCGCCCGCGCCCGCAGGTGATGACGCTCACCGACGCGGCGGCAGCGCGCATCAAGACCGTGATGGCCGGCAAGCCCGGCGTCGTCGGCTTGCGCCTCGGCGTCAAGAAGGGTGGCTGCGCCGGCATGGAGTATGCGATGAGCTGGGCCGAGACGCAGGACAAGTTCGACGAGGTCGTCGAGGACAAGGGCGTGCGGCTGTTCATCGAGCCGATGGCGGTGCTCTACCTGCTCGGCACCGAGATGGACTTCAAGACCGACAAGCTCGCCAGCCAGTTCGTGTTCAACAACCCGAACCAGAAAAGCGCCTGCGGCTGCGGCGAAAGTGTCAATCTGGTGCCGGCGCCCAAGGCCAGCCTCGACACCGGCAAGGATTGACCCGGAAAAAGGGGCCAGAAAAAAGGGCCAGAAAAAAGGGCCAGCCCGTTTTCCAGGCTTGGCCCAGGCCTGAGCGCATCAGGCTCATGATCGCGTCTTCGGGAGAAACACCGTTCGGGATCGGCGTCCGGCACCGGCACAAAGCCTGCGCCGACCGGTATCGAGGTCCCCCGCAGACGCCAACGCGCGCCTGTCACGGCAGGTCGAAGCTGGCGATGGCGTGGCCGTCCGGCCCCAGAAGGCGAACCGGCGCCCCCGCACCGGCCTCCCGCAACGGACTTGACGCTCTCGCCCTGCCCCGTCTCCGCACGCGACATCGCGGCTTGCAGCGCTGCAACGGACCCGACAAAAATGCGAGGGGCTCGATGCTGCAAGCGGCGCTGTTGCCCCGCGTCACGCATCGAGCCCGGGCGCTCCCCAATACGCGCAAGCGCCTGGGTGGAGTATCACCTGCCCGCCTTGCGCCAACCTTGCGCGCATGCTGCCGGACTTGTGGCACCGATGGCGCCCGTCAGATGCGGGGGACGAGCCCGACCAGCTTCCAATCGCCGCCGGTGAAACGCATGTCGGCGATAGCGTCTGCCTCGGCGGCCTTCGGGTCGCGGGCGATGCCGACCCAGAAGCCGAGCGGCCCGCGCGGACCGAAGCCCTTGACGTTGGCGAGGCTGTAGCTCGACTTGGCCTGAGCGGGCGCCTGACTGCTCGAGGGCGGGGTGCTGGTGGCCGGTGTCGGCGCCGCGGGCTGGGCCGGCGCCTCGGCCTTCTTGCCACCGAACAACTCGCCGAGCAGCTTGCCGGCATCGAGGCCGCCGGCCTTGCCGTCGCCGGCCGCGCCGCCCGTACCGGCGGCGTTACGGAACTTGGCCATGAGTTCCTTCAGATCCTGCCCCTCGGCATACATCTTCACCAGCCGCTCCGGCGTCACCATCGCCTCGAGCACACCGTCGACCAGCTTGGTGCGCACCTGATCCTTCAGCTGCCCCCCGATGACACCGCCGATGCCGCCCGCCTTCTCCAGCTGCGCCACGGCCTTGTCCATCTCGGCGGCAGCGAACGGCCTCAGCGACTGGCGCACGGCGGGAAAATCGATCTTGCCGGCGAGCGTGGCCTGATCGCCGTCCTTCAACGCCGCCTTGATCTTCTGCAGCGAGATCGCCGGCCACACCCCGTAGAAGCAGACGAGCGCCAGCAGCAGGACGAAAACGAGACCGAAGATGCGGCGCATGGCTCGGAACCTTTCCAGCGATGGGTGGGCGGCCGGACGTGCACGGCCCGGCTCCGGCCTATGTCGCATGCCCCCTTGTCGGCCGCAATCCGCCCGCCGGCCTCTCGCGGCCTCGGGATCGGACGCCCTCCCGAACCCGCCCGCTGCTTGCCCCTGCCCTGGCGGCCCACGCACGCTCAGGCCGCCTTCGCAAACACAACCAAGCGGCACCGCCCTTCCCGCAATGGTTCGGCTTCGCTATAAGCGGCGCGAACAAACACGCAACCAGTTGAGACACGCACCTATCATGGGCAAGAACAACAAGACGCCGGACAAGACGGCGGCGGCACCGGCGGCCGCTGCCCAGGCTGGCGGCGGCGCCAAGCCGGGCAAGGACGGACGGCCCGAGGCGCGGCTGGCGCGCGGCTTCCGCGACATCGAGGCCGCCGAGCTGCGCGGCTTCAACGCCATGATCGCCACCATCCGCGAGGTCTATGAGCGCTACGGCTTCGAGCCGCTGGAGACGCCGGCCTTCGAATACACGGATGCGCTCGGCAAGTTCCTGCCCGACCAGGATCGGCCCAACGCGGGCGTGTTCTCGCTGACCGACGAAGACGACCAGTGGATGAGCCTGCGCTACGACCTGACGGCGCCGCTCGCCCGCTACGTGGCGCAGAATTTCAATGCGATCCCGAAGCCCTTCCGCCGCTATGCGACCGGCCACGTCTTCCGCAACGAGAAGCCGGGCCCGGGCCGCTTCCGCCAGTTCACCCAGTTCGACGCCGACACCGTGGGCTCCGACAGCGTCGCGGCGGATGCCGAGATGTGCATGCTGGCGGCGGATGCGCTCGAAGCGCTCGGCATCAAGCGCGGCGATTACGTCATCAAGGTCAACAACCGGAAGATCCTGGATGGCGTATTGGAAAGCATTGGCCTGTCGGGCGAAGACAATGCAGAGCGTCGTCTTGTCGTGCTGCGCGCCATCGACAAATTCGACAAGTTCGGAGCCGAAGGCGTCCGGCAACTGCTCGGCAAGGGACGAAAAGACGAGAGCGGGGATTTCACCAAGGGCGCCGATCTATCTCCAAATCAGGTCGCCCAGTTGATGTTCCTTTTCACGAGTGAGTACATCGACCCCACTGGCGCATCCACGGACGCGAGCTTAAAGCTCCTCAGAGCGTTCCAGGAACAAATGGAAAAGCCGAGCGATGTCTTCAGTCAGGGTGTTCTTGAACTCGAAGATGCTTCTAAACTGATCCGGTCAGCAGGATATTCCGACGACAGGATCAGGGTGGACACTTATGTTGTACGTGGCCTCGAGTACTACACCGGGCCGGTGTTCGAGGCCGAGCTGACCTTCGAGGTCAAGGGCGACGACGGCCAACCGGTGCGCTTCGGCTCGGTCGGCGGCGGCGGCCGCTACGACGGCCTCGTCGAACGCTTTACCGGCACCAAGACGCCGGCCACCGGCTTCTCCATCGGCGTCTCGCGCCTGCAAGCGGCCCTCGCCCACGTCGGCAAGGCGGCGCCCACCACGCCCGGCCCCGTCGTCGTGCTCGTCATGGACAAGGATCAGCTCGCCACCTACCAGGCCATGACGCAGCAGCTGCGCTCAGCCGGTATCCGCGCCGAGATGTATCTCGGCTCCGCCGGCATGAACGCGCAGATGAAATACGCCAACAAGCGCGGCGCGCCCGTCGTCGTCATCCAGGGCTCCAACGAGCGCGACAAGGGCGAGGTGACGCTGAAGGACCTGATCGAGGGCGCCAAGGCGGCGGCGGCCATCAAGGACAACAAGGAGTGGAAGGAAACGCGCGCCGGGCAGGTGACGGTGAAGGCCGCCGATCTCGTCGCCGAGGTGCGGGCGATATTGGCGCGGCACGTCTGAAAGACGGGAAGTGAAGGGAAGGCGAGGGGCCGAGGCCCCTCGACCCCTGACCGGGCGTTGCCGCAAGACGAGCAGGCGCCCAAAGGATTCACCACGGACGCACGTCTACCGTCCGGCAGCCGCAAGGTTGCCGGGTTTTGCGTGGTAGGACTGTCGCGCCGAGGCGTGATGGCGGGTGCCCTCGTCCCGCCGCAATCGCCGCCTCGGCCACCTCTTGCCCGAGAGACCCGTCGCTCTCGCCTTCCGCTCGATAGGAGCCCCGTGATGTCCCGCCGCCATTGCCCCGCCACGCACGCCCCGTTTGTTCGCCTCTCCGCGACCCTCGCAGCAGGATTGCTCATGACCGTATCCGCCCACGCCGCCGACATTGCCGCCAGCTCGCGCATCGACGCCGTCACCGTGTTCCCGCACGGCGCCGAGGTGACCCGCCGCGCTCATGTCAAGGTGCCGGCCGGCGAGCAGACGCTGGTGTTCGCCGACCTGCCGGCCTCGGCCATTGCGGGCTCGATCCGCGTCGAGGGCCAGGCGACCGGCGCGCTGCAGATCGGCTCCGTCGATACGCGCCGCCTCGTCGTGCCGCGCACGGACGCTGCCGCCAGTGAGCCCGAGCGCAAGCGGCTCGAGGACGAGATGGAGAAGCTGCGCGACCAGAAGGGCGCTCTGGAGGCGCAGAAGCAGGCTGTCGAGGTACAGCGTCAGCTGATCGGCAACCTCGCCAATCTGCCGCAGCGCCCGGCTCCGGCACACGGCGCGGAAAAATCCGAGGACTGGGGCGCCGTGCTGGCGGCCATCGCCACCGGCTCGGCCTCCGCCGCGCGGCTGTCGGTCGAGACCAACGCACAGCTGCGTGAGATCGACCGCCAGATCGCCGAGCTGCAGAAGAAGATCGCGGCGAGCGCCCCGCTGCGCGACGAGCGCACCGAGGTCAAGGTGATCGTCAGCGCGGGTGAGGCGGTCGAGGCCGATCTCGTCGTGCGCTACCAGATCGGCAACGCCTCCTGGACGCCGGCCTACGACGCGCGCCTCGCCATCGGCGACAAGGCGGTGACGGGCAAGCTGACGCTCGTGCGCCGCGCCAGCGTCGTCAACCATTCCGACGAGGAGTGGAAAGAGGTCGCGCTGCATCTGTCCACCACGCGCCCCGGCTCGGCCACGGCGCCCGGCAAGCTGGAGACGCTGAACGTCGACTATGCGCCGCCGCCCGCTCCGCCGCCGATGCCGGCCTCCATCTCGCGCGCGGCCCCGGCAAGCGCACCCTACGCCGGCGCGCCGCAGATGGCGGAGATGGCCGACGAGGCTTCGCCGCGCAGGCTCAAGGCCATGGCCAAGGAGGAGAAGCGCGACGTCACGGAGGCTGCAGCATCGGCCGACTCCAGCGCCTTCCAGACCGTGTTCGACATCCCCGGCCGTCACACCATCACGCGCTCGGGAGAGCCGCGCCGCGTGCAGGTCGACAAGTCCGACATCGATACGCCGCTGCTGGTCCGCGTGGTACCGCGCCGCGAGCTGACCGCCTATCTGCTGGCCAAGCTCGAGCTGCCGGCAACCGCCACGCCGCTGCTGCCGGGCCAGGTGTCGCTGTTCCGCGACGGCACCTACGTCGGCACCGGCGCGCTTCCTCTGCTGGCGCCGGGCGAAACGCACGAACTCGGTTTCGGCGCCGACGACAGGGTGAAGGTGAAGCGCATCGTCACCGACAACAAGAAGGGCGAGAAGGGCATCCTCACCACGTCGGCGATCGAGGACAAGAGCTTCCTCATCAAGGTGCAGAACCTGCACCGCCAGCCGATGCAGATGCAGGTCGTCGACCGCGTGCCTGTGTCGACCCAGCAGGACATCAAGGTCGACGTGTCGACGAACGTGACGCCGGCCAGGAAGGACTTCGACGATCGCCGCGGCGTCTACGTCTGGGAGTTCCAGGCCGCGCCGTCGGAGGAGAAGCAGATCACCTTCGGCTATCGTGTCGCCTGGCCCGCCGACAAGCAGGTGCGCTACCGCGAGCTGTCGCCCGAGGAGCAGGCCAACCTCGGCGTCCTCGGCAAGTAGCGCACAAGATCGGGCGCGCCAGGCTCCAGGGCCGGCTCGGGCGGCAAGCGCGAGCCCGGCCATGGAGGGCGTTCGCGCTGCGTCAGGCGGCGCCGGCCTCGGCGTGGCCGGTGAAGCCCTGCGCGGTCTCGAGATCGACCGAAACCAGCTGCGACACGCCCTTCTCGCCCATGGTGACGCCGAACAGCCGGTTCATGCGCACCATAGTCATGGGATGGTGCGTGATGACCAGGAACCGCGTATCGGTCTCGCCCGCCATCTTCTCCATCAGCGTGCAGAAGCGATCGACGTTGGCGTCGTCCAGCGGCGCGTCGACCTCGTCGAGCACGCAGATCGGCGACGGGTTGGTCAGGAACACCGCGAAGATCAGCGACAGCGCGGTCAGCGTCTGTTCGCCGCCCGACAACAGCGACAGCGTGGCCGGCTTCTTGCCCGGCGGCTTGGCGATGATCTCGAGGCCGCCTTGCAGCGGGTCCTCCTCGCTCTCGATCAGCTCCAGGCGCGCCTCGCCGCCCATGAACAGGGTCTGGAACAGGCGCTGGAAGTGGCCGTTGACGATGTCGAACGCCTGCTTCAGGCGGCCCTTGGCCTCGCGGTTCAGCTGCCCGATGGCGCCGCGCAGCTTGTTGACCGCCTGCTCCACGTCGGCACGCTCCGCGTCGATGGAGCCGAACTGCGCGCTGAGCTTTTCCAGCTCGTCATCGGCCTGCAGATTGACCCCGCCGAGCCGCTCGCGGTCGGCCTTGAGCCGCGTCAGGCTGCGGTCGACATCGGCGAGGGCCGGCAGCGGCGCGCCGGCCTCGTGCCCCGCCAGGGCCAGACATCCCTCGGGCACGACGTCGAGCTGCTCGTGGATGCGGCGCGCCTCCTCCTGCCGGCGCTGGCGCGCCCCTTCCAGTCGCGCCTCGACGCGGGCGCGTGCCTCGCGCGCGGTGGCGACCTCGCCTTGCGCGGCTTTCAATGCCTGCGCGGCATTGCGGTGCGCGGTATCGGTGGCGGCGAGGCGATCAGCGGCATCACAGCGCTCGCGCTCGGCACGTGCCAGCTCGTCGAGCAGCTTGCGGCGCTTGTCGTCGATCATCTCCGGCAGGTCGGCGAGCGTCGCCAGCTCCGCTGCCGTCTCCGCACGCCTCGCCTCCAGACTGGCAATCTGCGCATCGGCGCCGGATGAGCGTGTCACCCAGCGCGCGAGGTCGGTCTTGGCGGTCGCGGTGCGCTCGGCGCGCTGGCGTGTCAGGTGCTCGAGGTTGGCGAGCCGCGTGCGCGCCTCCATGACCGCCGCGCGTTTCGCCGAGGCCGTCGCCTGCGCCGCCGTCAGCAGCGGCTCGGGATCGTCCTCGTCGTCGATGAGACCCAGCGTGGTCTCGATCTCCTCCAGCCGTTCGTGGGCCGACACCAGCTCGTCCTGGCTGCGTTCGCGCGCCTCCTCGATGCCGGCGATGCGCGCTTCCGTCTCGCGCGCCGCGCGCTCGATACGGGTCAAGGACTCGCGCACGTCCGACAGCCGCGCCTGCGTATCACGCCACTCCTGGCGCAAGCTGCGCTCGAGCACCTCGGCCTCGGCACGCGCGATCTCGGCAGCTTCCGCCGCCGCCGCCAGCCGCTCGGCGACGGCCTGGGCCTCGACCACGCGGCCGTCGATCGACTGCAGCCGGTTGCGCTCCGCGAGACGCTGCGCCGCTGCCGTGGTGCCGTGCGCTCGCGCGACGAAGCCATCCCAACGCCAGAGATCACCGTCACGGCTGACGAGGCGTTGCCCCGGCTTCAGGTGCGCCTGCAGACGCTGGCCCCTGTCCGCCGCCACGATGCCGATCTGGCGCAGGCGGCGCGTCAACTCGGGTGGCGCCACGACATGGCGCGCCAGCGGCTCGGCATCCGACGGCAGCGGCGCATCCTCGGCGATCGCCTCCAGGCGCCGCCAGTGCACCGGCGCATCGGCCGCGGCGGGCGCGTCGAGATCGTCGCCGAGTGCCGCGGCCAGCGCCTGCTCGTAGCCGGACTTGACGACCACCTGCTCGACCACTGGCGGGCGCTCGGGATCGCGGGCCGGCAGCAGCAGCTTGGCCAGCGTGTCGCGCTCGATGGCGAGCGCACTCGCGTCCAGACGTGCCTTCTGCGCCGCCTCGCGGGCCTTGGTGGCCGCGTGCGCGTGTGCCTTCAGCGCAACGTCCGCCTCCAGCGCCTGCGCCTCGATCTCGCCGAGCGCCTCGCCCAGCTGCTGGCCTGTGGCATGCGTCGTCTGCAGCATCACGGCGTCGGGTGCCCGCGCCGCGATCTCGCGCCGCTGCGTGTCGAGCGCGGTCACCTGCCGCTCGATGCGCGCCACCGCCTCGCGACGATCGGCGAGCGTGTCTTCCAGGCTGCGGCGGCGGGCACGCATCTCGGCCATGCGGTGCGTCTGATCGGCGAGCGCCTTGTCGGCAGCGGCCATCTCGGCTTCGGCGTGGCGCAGCGCCGCGCGGCTCGCGTCCTCGGCCTCCGCGTTGCCGTCGTCGGCGATGACCAGCTCGGCGATCTCGTCCTCGAGCCGCGCGATGGTGTCGCGTGCCTCGGCCACCATCGCCACCTCGCGGGCGATGTCGCGGGCAAGCAGCGCCGCGCGGTCGGTCAACTCCGTCTCGCGCGCCCGTTGCCGCTCGGCCTCGCGCTCGAAGTTGTCCTGCTCGGTCTTGAGGCGCGTCAGCACGGCGGCGCGGATGGCCTCGTTGTCGCGCAGCGATGGCAACTGGTCGGCGAGCGCCGCTTCCTGCGTCAGCGCCTGCGCCTCCGCCGCGACCGCCGCGCCGAGCGTGGTCAGCGCCTCGGTGAAGCGCGCCTCCTCGGCCTCGACCTGGGCCTGCGCGTCGGCCCACGACAGATGCGCCAGCAGCGCCTCCGCCTTGCGGATGTCGACGGACAGCTCCTTGTAGCGCCGCGCCTGACGCGCCTGCCGCTTCAAGCTTTCCACCTGGTTGCCGAGCTGCCCCAGCACGTCGGCGAGGCGGGCGAGGTTCGCCTCCGCCGCCTTGAGGCGAAGCTCCGCCTCGTGACGGCGGGAGTGGAGACCGGCGATGCCGGCGGCGTCCTCCAGGATGCGACGGCGCGCTTCCGGCTTGGCGTTGACGATCTCGCCGATCTGACCCTGGCGGACGAGGGCCGGCGAGCGGGCGCCCGTGGCGGCATCCTCGAACAGCAGCTTGATGTCGCGGGCGCGGGCCTCGCGGGAATTGATGCGATAGGCCGAGCCCGCCTCGCGCTCGATGCGCCGCGTGATCTCGACCACGTCGCGGTCGTTGAATTCGGCCAGCGCGGTGCGGGCGGAATTGTCGAGGAACAGCGTCACCTCGGCCGCATTGCGGGCCGGGCGATGCGTGGTGCCGGAGAAGATGACATCGTCCATGGCGGCGGCGCGCATGGACTTGTGCGAGGTCTCGCCCATCACCCAGCGCAGCGCCTCGAGCAGGTTCGACTTGCCGCAGCCGTTGGGGCCGACGACGCCGGTCAAACCTTTTTCGATGACGAGTTCGGTCGGCTCGACGAACGACTTGAAGCCGAGCAGGCGCAGGCGTGTGATCTTCATGCCGTCGGTCCTCGCGGCAGGTGGGTCCTCTGCGGGCGGCGATCGGGCGCCGATCACCTCATCTGTGGAGCGCAGGCTTGCACGACTCGCGGCGGCGACGAAAGCGTCCGCACCTCTCAGTCGCAAAATCGCATTGGAAAACAAGGCGCCATCTGGCTTCGCCTAAGACCGAACGGCGGGCTGGCCGATCCAGCGGCCGCGAAGGCTTCGGGCTTGCCACACCACCCAATCGTCACCACCCAATCGTCGCGTCGTGGAGCGGCCCCAACACCGGCGTCACAACACCCTGGCGCAGAACCGCGCCAACCAGCCCGGCGGCGCATTGGTTCGCGGCAATGAATGCCGCGGGGACAGCGGCTATTTCTTGCGGAAGGCGTCGAGACTGACAATCTGGGCGCCGGCGGCGGGGGCGGGCGACGGCTTGTTGGCCGCATCCTCGGGCGGCGTGGCCGGGGCGCCGGGGCCGGCGCTGCGCTCGCTCGCTGCCGGTTGCGGCACTGGGGCGAGCGCAGGACGCACGAGGGACGCGGCGGGACGTGCCGACGGCGTCGGCTCGGCGGGGCCGGGCTTCGACGGGACTTCGGCCGCGGCATCGGCGGAAGCCAGTTCCTTGTCGACACGCTGCGGCTTGGCGGGACGTGGGCGCGGCTTGCGTGTCGGCGCCCGGGGCGCGGTGGCCCCTGCGCGCTGGGAGCTGGTGTCGTCGCGGCCGTCATCACGGCCTTGTTCGGCGCCGCCACCAGCATCGGCCGCGTGCGGGTCCTCGAACTGCAGGCCGTAGCGCACGCTCGGATCGAAAAATACCTTGATGGCGGTGAACGGCACCACCAGCCGCTCGGGGATGCCGTCGAAGGTCAGCTTGACCTCGAACCGCTCGTCCGTGACCTGCAGATCCCAGAAGCGGTGCTGCAGCACGATGGTCATCTCGCTCGGGTACTTTTCCCTGAGCCGCTTCGACATGACGACGCCGGCCGCCTGGGTGTCGAACGAGACGTAGAAATGATGGTCTCCGGGCAGGCCGGACTTGGCAGCCCTGGACAACACGTTGCGCACGAGGCCGCGCATGGCTTCCTGCGCGAGCGCTTCGTAGTCGATCGTCGGCCCCGCAGTCATGTGCCCCGATGTGTCCCGCATTGATGATCGGCCACTTCCAACCGCTGGTTCTTCGCTCGCACGAACCTCTGCGCGGCGTCCGCCTCTGCGCGGGGTCCGCCCCCCGCACGAGCCTGAAACGGACGAGAAAGTGGAGGGCTTCTGTTGCCCGGTGCCCTCCGAACCGCGCCTTACCCGGCTAGGGGCAAGGGCTTCAAGTTCAGGCATTTCGCGCCGCATTACGCAGCGAGAGCAGCCTCAGCATAGTTGTCGTTGGCAACTATTCTGTGTGACCCGATAACGGCGGTATCATGCCGGGCAAAAGCTAAGTCCTTTACACCCTCGTCGATCCTAGTTCGCCCCCATCAGATGCCGCCGGGACGCCGTCATTCGCGACGCGCCGGTCGGCGGCATGTGGTGGAGGCGCCGGGTACTGCCCCCGGGTCCGAATGGCTTATTACGACCGCGTTTATCACCATAGTCGGACGAATCCGACGGTTACTAATATAGGCGGGAACGGTGCCGAGAAAAAGGCCTCGTTTCGGGGTGCGCCATCGGAACCTTGCGTGGCCGCCGATGCGTGCCAGGAGAGGCGAGGTGCCGGACGCGCAGGATCCGTTTCGCGTGGGTTGCTGGGGTCCCGCAAACCATATGCCGCGATCGTGCGCGCCGGAGCGGCGTCGATCGCCTACAGTCGGGGTCGCGCTGCGGCCTGTTCCGTGCGCCGCGCGGGCGCAGCACCCATCCCGGCAGCGCAGGGTCCCGAAGTGCGGGTTCCGAAGGGGCCAGGTTCCCCCGGTTCCTTGCGGGGCCCAAGTCCCTCATCGGCATGCTATCAATGCCGCAGCCCCGCCCGCTCGGGGCCGGCCCAGCCCGCCCAGACAGGCATCGGAGCCACCATGAAGGATGTCATGACGGAGCCGATGAGCCCTTCGCCTGCCATGCCCGCCCCCGACACCGTCACCTCGCTGACGCAGGGGCCAGCGGCCTATCACGCCCGCACCGGCTGGTCATGGCTCGCCGCGCTGCCGACGGCCGTCGTCATCTTCGCAGTGGCGACCTTCGCTGGCGGCATCTCCATCGGCGTACTGGCCAACGCGCTCGGCATCACGCTGGAACCGTTCTCGGACCTCGGCAGCGGCAACGGCACACAGATGCGCGTGTTCGTGCTGACGCTGCTCGTCGTGCAGGCGATCATCATCCTGCTGACGCTCGTGGCCTCGGACCGCTTCGGCAGCCGCGCCCGTGAGGCGCTGGCACTGGCCGGGCCGCCCGTCGCGACCAGCGTCTACGTCAAGGCCTTCCTCGGCATGGCGGCGCTGCTGCTGGCCATGGATGTCGCCGCCGCACTCGCTGGCCCGAAGGACATGATCAAGGATTTGAAGCCCTTCGCCCAGCTGATCGGCTCGGATTCCTGGTGGCTGACGCTGCTCGCGGTGGGCATCGGCGCGCCGCTGTCGGAGGAACTGCTGTTCCGCGGCTTCCTGTTCTCGGCGCTGGCCAAAAGCCGCATCGGCATCGTCGGCGCCGCGCTGCTGACGACGGCCGGATGGACGGCGCTGCACGGCAACTATTCGGTGATCGGCCTGCTCGAGGTGGGCGCCATCGGGTTGTATCTGAGCTGGGTGCTGTGGCGCACGGGCAGCCTGCGCGTCACCATCTTCTGCCATGCGCTGTACAATTCGCTCCTGGTCGCGCTGCTGGCGGTGGTGCCGCTGCCGGCGGCCTGAGGCGATCGCCGCGGCCGGCTTTTGACTTGCGCGCGTTGCTGCCGCTGTTGACGACCTGTGGATTGTCCCGTGCCGCTTGGCCGCGCCAGGAATCGCGGCTAGGTCATCGAGGCATGGAGCAATATCTCGACCTCATGCGCCGCGTGCGCGACACCGGCGTGAAGAAGACCGACCGCACCGGAACCGGCACGTTGAGCGTGTTCGGCCATCAGATGCGCTTCGACCTCGCCCAGGGCTTCCCCCTGGTGACGACCAAGAAGCTGCACACCAAGTCGATCATCCACGAGTTGATCTGGTTCCTGGCCGGCGATACCAACATCAAATACCTGAAGGACAACGGCGTCGGCATCTGGGACGAATGGGCGGATGCGGATGGCAATCTCGGGCCCGTCTACGGCAAGCAGTGGCGCAGCTGGGCGGCCCCGGATGGCCGCGTCATCGACCAAATCCAGCAGGCCGTCGACCTCCTGACGCGCGATCCAGACAGCCGGCGCATCATCGTGTCGGCGTGGAACCCGGCCGACATTCCGCAGATGGCGCTGGCGCCCTGCCACTGCCTGTTCCAGTTCTATGTCTCAAAAGGCAAACTGAGCTGCCAGCTCTACCAGCGCTCGGCCGACATCTTCCTCGGCGTGCCGTTCAACATCGCCAGCTACGCACTGCTGACCCTGATGATGGCGCAGGTGACGGGCCTGGAACCCGGCGAGTTCGTGCACACCTTCGGCGACGCGCACCTCTACCTCAATCACCTGGAGCAGGTGGAGACACAGCTCGCGAGGCAACCTCGCAAGCTGCCGACGCTGCACTTCAACCGGGAGGTGCGCGACATCTTCGACTTCCGCTACGAGGATTTCGGTCTGACCGGCTACGATCCGTGGCCGCACATCAAGGCGCCGGTGGCGGTGTAGGGGCCAGCGGCTGCATGCGACTCGCGCCTCACGGCTTCGCCGGGTCGCCCCTGTCGCCGGCCGAGCCGCGGGTGCCGCCGCCGACCGTCCCGGTGGAGCCGTCACCGGGAGCCGCGGGCGCCGCACCGGCCGGCAGTTCGTCGGCGCCGCGCAGCGGAACGATCTGCACCACCGTGTCGTTGGCGTCGTAGACGACCTCAAGGCTGACCTCGGTGCCGTTGAAGTAGCCCTCGGTCGGCGTGCCGACCACTTCCCACAGGCCGAGCGTCACCACGTCGGCGGCGCCGTGCAGGACGGCCCGGCCGACCTTGGCGGCGGTGTGATAGCCCTGCACGAACTTGAAGATGTCATGCTTGACGCCATTCTTGACCTCGGACGCGATTGGCGGTCCGAACTCGGCGATCAGCCGGGAACGCGATTGCCCCTTCGACAGCACCGACATGTCCTTCTTGCCGGGCTGGTTGGCAGCCATGTAGGCCGCGCATCCCGACATCGCGACCGATGCGCCGAGAACCCCGGCCAGAAAAACCATCAAGCGAACGCCGCGCAACATCGGCTGCTCCTGTGGAGGGTGCAATAAAGTTCTGCATTTTAACGGACTCCTAAACGGACTCCGAAGACGGAGCAAGGAAGTCCGGCCGATGGTCCGCTCCGACGTGTGGACAGCCACCAGCCCTCCACGTCGCCCCCTGGGCCACCCGTTTGTCAGGCGCCGAAGCCCCCGCTATCACTCGATCCTCACTCGTTCGCGTCGATGGGCGGCGGCCCATGACCCACCCGGCAAGCAGGCCGCGCTGCGCCAGGATCAGCTCCCAGGATCAGTTCCCAGGACACCTCCATGACCACACCCATCCTCGCGCTCGTCGTGGCGGTCGCCGAAAACGGCGTCATCGGCCGTGACGGCGGCCTGCCCTGGCGCATCTCGACCGACCTCAAGACGTTCCGCACCGTTACCATGGGCAAGCCGCTGATCATGGGACGCAAGACGTTCGAGAGCATCGGCAAGCCGCTCGACGGACGCGACAACATCGTCATCACCCGCGATCCGGCCTTCGCTGCCAAGGGCGTGCTGGTGGCGCGCTCGATCGGCGAGGCCGTCGCCCTCGGCCGCACCTGCGCCGACGCCCGCCGAGCTGAAGAAATCATGATCATCGGCGGCGCCGATATCTTCGCCGCCTTCCTGCCGCTGGCCGGCCGCATCTACTGGACCGAAGTCGGCGGCAGGCCGGCCGGCGACGTTGTGTTCCCGTCCTTCGACCGCGACGCATGGACGGTCGCCTCCGAGACCCCCCTGCCGCGCGGGCTGAAGGACGAATATGCCTGCACCCTCAAGGTGCTGCAGCGCTCGGCCCCACCTCGGGAATCGCCCCTCGGCGGGGCCGGGCCAGCCCCGATTTGAGCCCCTGGGCAACAGCCGTTGCGGGAAAACCCGGACACGCGCCGCAGCGCGGGATGCAGCAGCATCTCCTTCACGATATCCGCCGAGACGGCTTGAACGCCGCCGCGCCGCCTCCAATCTGAGGCCTTGTGGCTTGCGCCCCTGCCGGGATGTGCCATACCCGTGGCGCCCGCGACCCGATTTCGGCCGGCGGACGCTAGAGATGGTCTACCCGCGCGCGCCTGCCATATGAGCCCGAGCACGTGCGCGCGCGCTCGCAAACCTGGAGACATCAAGACCCCATGCCCTGGAACAATCAGAACGGTGGCGGCTGGAAGAGCGGTGGCGGCGGGGGCGGGGGCGGCGGCCCATGGGGCCAGGGCGGCGGCGGTGGCGGCCCCGGCGGCCAGCCGCCCGACCTCGAGGAAATCCTCAAGCGCAGCCAGGACCGCGTGAAACAGGTCATGCACGGCTCGGGCCTGCCGACGCCGCTGCTGTTCCTCGCCGCCGTCGTCGGTGCCGCGCTGATCGCATGGTACGGCTTCTTCTTCCGCGTCGAGAAGGACGAGCAGGGCGTCGTCATGCGCTTCGGCCAGTATGTGCGCTGGGAGCCGGCCGGCCTGCACTTCCGCCTGCCCTATCCGATCGAGGAGATCGAGAAGCCCAAGGTGACGGAGCGCAAGCAGACCGAGATCGGCAGCTTCACCTCGCGCACCGGCAGCTCCTCGCAGAGCATCCCGGCAGAGAGCCTGATGCTGACCGGCGACGAAAACATCGTCGACATCAACTTCGTCGTCTTCTGGCGCATCGAGAAGGCGGCCGACTACCTGTTCAACATCAAGAAGCCGGACCAGACCGTGAAGGACGTGGCGGAAAGCGCCATGCGCGAGGTGGTCGGCCGCTCCAAGGTCGGCGACGTGCTGGCGCCGGGCCGCGAGCCGATCGAGCTCGGCGTGCAATCCCTGATGCAGAAGATCCTCGACAGCTACGGCGCCGGCGTCCGCATCATGGAGGTCAAGATCCAGCAGGCGCAGGCGCCCGCCCCCGTGCGCGCCGCTTTCGACGACGTGGTCGCCGCCGCGCAGGACCGTGACCGCGCCCACAACGAGGCGCAGCGCGAAGCCAACCGCATCATCCCCGAGGCGCGCGGCGAGGCCGAGCGCATCGTGCAGGCGGCCGAGGGCTACAAGACGCAGACGGTGGCCGAAGCCACCGGCCAGACGGCGCGTTTCCTCAAGGTCTACGACGAATACAAGAAGGCGCCCGAGGTGACGAGGAAGCGCATGTTCCTGGAGACCATGGAGCGCGTGCTGTCCGGCACCGACAAGATCATCCTCGATCCCAGGACCGGAGGCGCCGGCGGCTCGGGCGTCGTGCCCTACCTGCCGCTCGACCAGCTGACCCGCAAGCCCGCCCAGGGAGGCAACTGACATGCGTACGCTCCTCGCCTTCCTGCTGGCCGTGCTCGGCATCGCCGCCGCGGCCGTCTACACCTCCGCCTTCATCGTGCATCAGAACGAGCAGGCGCTCGTCGTGCAGTTCGGCAACCCGAAGCGGGTCGTGACGACGCCGGGCCTGTACTGGAAGCTGCCGTTCGTCGAGACGGTGGAATACCTCGAGAAGCGCATGCTCGACGTCGATACGGTCGCCGTCTCCGACAGCACGCCCAAGCCCGTCATCGTGTCGGGCAAGAAGCAGCTCATCGTCGATGCCTTCGCCCGCTACCGCATCGCCAACCCGCTGCTGTTCGCCCAGCGCCTGCGCGACGAGCGCAACGCCCGCATGCAGCTCGCCATCGGCCTCGATTCGGCGCTGCGCCTGGTGCTCGGCTCGGCGAGCCTAGAGGACGTGGTGCGCGACAAGCGCGAGAAGCTGATGGAGGAGATCAAGCGGCGCGTGAACGAGGAATCGAAGGACCTCGGCGTCGAGATCGTCGACGTGCGCATCAAGCGCGCCGACCTGCCGAAGACCATCGAGAGCGCCATCTTCAACCGCATGAAGAGCGAGCGCGAGCAGGAGGCCTCGCAGCTGCGCGCCCAGGGCGAGCAGACCAAGCGCACCATCCAGGCCGATGCCGAGCGCCAGGTGACCATCATCAAGGGCGAGGCGCAGCAGAAGGCGGATACCGTGCGCGGCGAGGGCGACGCGGAGCGCAACCGCATCTTCGCCGAGGCCTTCAACCGCGATCCCGACTTCTTCGCCTTCTATCGGTCCATGCAGGCCTACGAGCAGGGCCTGAAATCCGGCGATACGCGCATGGTGATCTCGCCCACATCCGAGTTCTTCAAGTACTTCAACGATCCCACCGGCAAGAACGCCAGCCAGCCGAAGCCGTAGGCCGCAGCCAAGGTCCGGGTTCTGAGGGGGACCAGTCCCCTCGCCTTCACGTGATGTTCCGCGGCCCCCCGAGCCTGTGCTACCCCTCGTGACCGAGGCCGCCCTTCGTGGCGGCCTCGGCGCGTCAGGATGACGGATCAGCCATGAACGATCTCATCGTCGGCATCGGACTGGTGCTGGTCATCGAAGGCCTGCTGTGGGGCCTCTCGCCGGCCACGGCCGTGAAGGTCCTGGAACTGGCGGCCCAGACGCCCGAAGGCACGTTACGCCGCCTCGGTTGGCTGTCGGTCGCCGCAGGCGTGCTCCTCGTCTGGCTGATCCGGGGGTGAGGCGGGCGACGTCATGGAGAACGATGCATCGCCTCCCGCGCCTCCCGCGCCGTTCAGGTCGAGCCCGACCGGGCGCAAGCTTCGATCATTCCTCACCACCCTGCTCTGGTTCGTGCTGGCGGGGCCGCCCTGCGGCTCCATCGTCTTCGCCGCCAGCTTTGCCCTGGCTATTGCGCCGGTCGGCGACGCCGGCAGCGTGTTCGGCTTTCTCCTGATCTACGGCGTCCCGTTCAGCTACTGGATGGGCGTGCCGTCGGCGCTGGCAGCCGGCCTGCTCGTCGGCGCGCTGCGCTGGTGGCGGGGAGCGGCGGGACTTGCCGCGGCTCTGATGATCGGCCTCGCCGTCGGGGTCGCCACGGTGGTGATCACCAGCGGCACGGGCACGGGCAGCTCCGGGGCCGGCCTGCCTCTGCTCGCCGCGTGCCTGGGCGCCACGATCGCCTGCTGGCGGCTCTCCGGCGGTTCCCGGCGCACGTCGTAGCGGCCGCCTGCCGCCGACGGCGCCAAAGCTGCCGACAACACCGGCACCGGGCCGCGAAGCCGTTGACAGGCGCACGCGCTTGTCCAAACTCTGGCCGCACCGTCGTCCCGCCGAGGACGCCGCCCCCACCCCTTCCGGAGCATGCGCATGCCGTCATCGTTTTCGCCATCGAAGCTCCTGACGGTACGTGGGGGCCTGGCCACCCTCGTCCTGGCGGCCGCGGCGCTGGTGGCTGCCACACCCGCCCCCGTCCTCGCCCAGCGTGGCGGCCCACAATCGGTGGCGCCGATCGCGGAAAAGCTGATCGACGCCGTGGTCAACATCTCGACCAGCCAGACGGTGAAGGGGCCGCAGGGCGTGCCGCTGCCGAAGGTTCCGAAGGGGTCGCCGTTCGAGGACTTCTTCGAGGACTTCTTCAACAAGAAGGGCGGCAACAAGGGTCCGGCACCCGAACGCAAGGTATCCTCGCTCGGCTCCGGCTTCGTCATCGACGGCAAGGAGGGCCTCGTCGTCACCAACAATCACGTCATCGACGGCGCCGACGAGATCATCGTCAACTTCCACGACGGCTCGAAGCTGAAGGTCGAGAAGGTGATCGGTCGCGACACCAAGACGGACCTCGCGCTGCTGAAGGTCAGCCCGAAGAAGCCGCTGCCGGACGTCAAGTTCGGCTCGTCGAATGCGCTTCGCGTCGGCGACTGGGTGATGGCCATCGGCAATCCGTTCGGGCTCGGCGGCTCGCTGACGGTCGGCGTCATCTCGGCCAAGCAGCGCGACATCAATTCCGGCCCCTACGATGACTTCCTGCAGACGGATGCCGCCATCAACAAGGGCAACTCGGGCGGCCCGCTGTTCAACATGGATGGTGAGGTGATCGGCGTGAACACGGCCATCATCTCGCCGACCGGCGGCTCCATCGGCATCGGCTTCGCGGTGCCCTCCGATACCGTCACCGCCGTCATCGACCAGCTGAAGCAGTACGGCGAGACGCGGCGCGGCTGGCTCGGCGTCAAGATCCAGTCGGTCACCGACGATCTCGCCGAGACGCTCGGCGTCAAGGAGAACACGGGCGCGCTTGTCGCCGGCGTATCGCCCGACAGTCCGGCGGCGAAAGCCGGCATCGAATCCGGTGACGTGATCCTGAAGTTCGACGGCAAGGAGGTGTCCACCATGCGCGGGCTGCCGCGCATCGTGGCGCAGACGCCGATCGACAAGAGCGTGCCGGTCGAGGTGCTGCGCAAGGGCGAGCGCAAGACGGTACAGGTGACCGTCGGCCGCCTCGCCGAGGAGGACGACAAGACGGATGCCGGCAAGCAGCCGAAGAAGGACGACAAGCCCGCGGCCACGGCTGAGCCGGTGGTGGTCCTCGGCCTCAAGCTGGCCCCGCTGTCCGACGAGTTGCGGGCCCAGTTCAAGATCGACGCCAAGGTGAAGGGCGTTGTCGTGCTCGAGGTCGATCCCGGCAGCTCGGCGGCGGCCAAAAGCATCAAGATCGGCGACGTCATCGTCGAGGCGGCGCAGGACCCGGTGACGAGCCCGGCAGACGTCCAGACCAGCATCGACAAGGTCCGGAAGGCGGGCCGCAAGGCCGTGCTGCTGCGCGTCGAGGACGCCAAGGGCGACATGCGCTTCGTCGCCGTGCCGCTCGGCTGACTGGAGGCCGCCGCGACAGGCCGACGGCGGGGCCAGCCAAAAGGCTGGCCCTTTGCCGTTCAAGGCATTATGAACGCCACGGATACGCTGATCCTCAGCGTCCGACGCTGCTCCCGGCCTCTCCAAGGCCGCCCTCCAGGCGGCCGTCCTGGGGCGGGATCCATCAACGCTGAGGCTGCTGCCCGTTGCAAATGCAGCCAGCCGCTCTCCCCTAACCGACGACCGAACCGCTGACCCATGGCCGCCGAGACCGCACGCCAATTCGCCGCGCTGGAACGCCAGGCCGGCCAGCTGATGGCCCGCTTCATCGCCGCCGGACACGAGGCCGTGGCGCCCGCCGTCATCCAGCCGGCCGACATCTTTCTCGAATACGTCGGCGAGGAGATCCGCGGCCGCACCTACGTCTTCACCGATCCGGACGGCGCCGAGCTGTGCCTGCGGCCGGACCTCACGGTACCGACCTGCCGCCTGCACCAGGCCCGCCTCGAGGACGCGCGCGACATTGGCGCGCCCGCGCCCGGCTCCCCGCAGAGCCCGGCCCGATACTGCTACAACGGGCCCGCCTTCCGCTTTCAGCCGGGCACGCTCGCCACACGGCTGGCACGCGAATTCCGCCAGGCCGGCGTCGAGAGCTTCGGCGCCGCCGACCGCGAGGCGGAGGAAGCCCGCATCGCCGCCCTCGTCATCGATGCCATGCGGGAGGTGGGGCTCGCGACCTTCTCGCTCCGCCTCGGCGACCTCGGCCTGCTGCATGCGCTGCTGGAGGCCACCGAGATGCCCTCGCGCTGGCGCCGCCGGCTGTCGCATCTGCTGTGGCGGCCGCAGCGCTTCCGCGCCGAGCTCGCGCGCCTCGCCACCGACCCGGCGCAGACGGCGGCCACCGCGCCGCGCGAGCTTCTGGCAGCCATCGCCAACGCCGCTCCCGACGATGCCGAGGCGATCGTCGGCCGCCACCTCGAGGCAAAGGGCATCGAGCCGATCGGCGTGCGGACGCTGGCCGAGATCGCGTTGAGCCTGCGCGACGCCGCCGCCGACGTGAAGGCACGCCCGCTGGACGCCGCCGCCGCGCGCACGATCGAGGCCTATATTTCGATCGCCGCCCCGGCCGCCGAGGCCATGCACCGCCTTGCGGCGCTGCTCGGCGAAGGCAAGGGATCGGCCGGCGCCGGCAAGGGCGCGGCGCGGAAATCCGGCGTGCGCGCGGCGCTCGACGCCTTCGATCACCGCCTCGCCCTGCTCGCCAACGCCGGCATTGATGTGCAAGCGGCAACCTTCGCCGCCGACTTCGGCCGCAACCTCGAATACTACACCGGCTTCGTGTTCGACGTATCGGCACCGGGCTCTCCCGGCGGTCGCCCCGTCGCCGGCGGTGGCCGCTACGACGACCTGATGCGCGCGGTCGGCGCGTCCGAGGACGTGCCGGCCGTGGGCGGCGCCATCCACACCGAGCGCCTGCTCGCGGTGGTGCAGGCAGCGCAATCTCCGACCGCTCCGGCGACCACGGCTGCAACGGGCCGCACCGGCCGGGGAGCCCGCGCATGAGCCAGCTGGTGTTCGCCGTGCCCTCCAAAGGCCGCCTGATGGAGCAGACCTCGGAGCTGCTGGCCAAGGCCGGCCTGACCCTGCGCAAGGTGGGTCACGCGCGCGGCTACCGCGGCGAGATCGTCGAGCTGCCGGCCGTCGAGGTCGCCTTCATCTCGGCGTCCGAGATCGCCGCCAATATGAAGTCGGGCGCCGCGCACCTGGGCGTCACGGGCGAGGATCTGGTGCGCGAGCAGATGGCAGATGCCGATGCCCGCGTGGAGTTCGTGCGCAAGCTCGGCTTCGGCCACGCCGATGTCGTGGTTGCAATCCCCAATTCCTGGATCGACGTCTCCACCATGGCGGACCTCGAGGCCATCGCGGCACCGTTCCGCCGCGCGCATGGCCGCGCGCTCCGCGTCGCCACCAAATATCTCAACCTGACGCGGCGGCACTTCGCCGACCACGGCATCGCCGACTACCGCATCGTCGAGAGCCTTGGCGCCACCGAGGGCACGCCCGCCGCCGGCACCGCCGACCTCATCGTCGACATTACGTCGACGGGGGAGACGCTGCGAGCCAACGGCCTGCGCATCCTTGACGATGGCATCATCCTGAAGTCGGAAGCCAATCTCGTCGTCTCGCGCGCGGCCGCCTGGAGCGAGACGGCCGCGGCCGCTCGCGACGAGATCGTGGCCCGCATGCGCCGCTGAGGCGGCGGCAAGCGGGACATCCATCCGGAGCCCGCGAGCAGGAGAGGGAACGCACGCCATGCCCGATATCGCCAGCATCATCGAGCGGGGCGCGCAGAACCCCTGGCTCTATCTGCCGCTGGCGCTGCTGCTCGGCGCGTTGCACGCGCTGGAGCCCGGCCATTCCAAATCGATGATGGCCGCCTTCATCATCGCCGTGCGCGGCACGGCGGCGCAGGCGGTTGTGCTCGGCCTGTCGGCTGCCATCGGGCATACCCTGGTCATCTGGGCGCTGGCGGTGGCCGGCCTGTGGCTCGGCGACAAGCTCATTCTCGACAAGGCCGAGCCGTGGCTGATGGTGGCGACGGGGCTGCTCGTCATCGCGCTCGGCTTGCGCATCTTCCGCCTGCTCGGGGGCGGGCATGCGCATGGACACGGCGGTCACGGGCACGACCACGGGCACGAACACGCGGCTGGGCACCACGATCACGCCCACGGGCATGCTCACCACCACCATGATCACGGGCATGATCACGGGCATGACCATGATCACGGGCACCCCCACGATCACGGGCACCCCCACGGCCGCCATCGGCACGACCATCATCCCCACGACCATGTGCAGGGGAACGCGCGCACGGAAATGCCAACGCACGGCGCGGCCAGCCGCGAGGACGCGCATGCCGCCGCCCATGCGGCCGACATCGAGCGGCGGCTGGCGGGCCGCAACGTCACCACCTGGGACATCGCCTGGTTCGGCTTCTCGGCCGGCCTGCTGCCGTGCCCGGCCGCGTTCGCGGTGCTGCTCGTCTGCCTGCAATTGAAGAAGGCCGCGCTCGGCCTCGCCATGGTCGCCGCCTTCAGTGCCGGCCTCGCCGTCACGCTGGTGGCCGTCGGCGTCGCCGCCGCCTGGGCCGCGCGCAAGGCCAGCGAACGCGGCAGCGAGGGCGGCTTCCTCGACCGCTGGGGCCACGTGCTGCCCTACGCCTCGGCCTCGATCGTGCTCGTCGTCGGCCTGTTCGTGCTCGCCCGCGGCCTCGTCGGCCTCGGCGTGGTATGAGCCGTTAAACCGACCTAAACACGCGTGGATTACCCTGCCTGGCCGATGCGTGGTGCGAGGACCGTGCCGCGCGTAGGGAGGGTGTCGCCTGTGTTCTTCAAACTGTTCGGAAAACGAAGGCCGCAGCCCACCTCCAAACCGCTGACCATCGACGACATCCTCGCCGAAATGGAGGCGCGGACCGGCGCAGCAACCCGGGCCAAGGAACTGCCGGCCTGGGCGCTTCTGTTCCGCTCTCCCTACAAGACCTATCCACCGGCCACGAGTTGGCTCGGCGGCGTGCCGCACGTCCCGCACGGCTTCGACTGGCCCGTCGGCCGCGACGGCCAGCCGCTCCACTTCGCGGCCCAGATCGATCTCTCCGCGCTGGCTCCCGAACCGGAGACCGGAGCTCGTGCTCCCGGTCTGCCGAGCGCCGGCGCCCTTCTCGTCTTCATCGGCAACGGCCACGCGGTCCGCGTTCTATCGGGGCGCGAAATGGCGAGCGCCGCTCCCGCCACGCCACCGCCGGACCTCGTGGACGTCGGCGAGCACGGCTTCTGGGGCGAGGGCACAACCTTCACCCACCGCGCCGTCGATCCGCTTGCCTATCTCAGCCGTGGCGAGGAGCGGCCGGACATTCTTCCTGATCCGTTCGCCACGCCGCAACAGTGGATCACGACCTGGGGCCTTGCCGCGCTCGAAGCCTCGCTTGCCCACGAGGAACTCGCCCGGGAGCTGCGCCACGGCCGCGAGTTGATCGCGTTCCGCGCCTCGCAAGCCGCGCGCGGCCAGAAGCCGGCGGAGGCGCCGCACATCCAGGAGCACATCGCCCATTGCGCCCTCCTGGAGGAGCAGGCGCCGGCGCTGCTCGCCGCGTTGCAGGACTGGCAGGCGACGGCCGCGGCCCACCCGGCCGAAGCTCCCATCGATATCACCGCCCTGCACGCCATATTCGCCGCCCGCACACGGCTGAGCGGCGCGATGCAAAACAACTACGGCGCGCGCCCCGTGCTCGAGGGGAACGCACGCACCGTGTGGGACAAGATCATGGCAGCCACACCGGGCAAGCGCAGCGCCAAGGACTTCTCCGCCATCCCACCCGCCTATCGCTCCTTCGTTGCCGCCAACATCACGGACTGGCGCGGCCACCGCCTGTTCGGACTGGAGCCCGAGTTCCCGAACAACGGCGAGGACCTGCGCCACCAGAGCCCGCTGATATCGATTGCCGCCGATGCGCTGCTCGGCACCGAATCCGAGCACGACTACGGCTTCTCGGTGTGGCTCGCGGATGACGACATTGCCCGCGGCCGCCACAGGGGCGGACAGTTCATCCGGCATTGCGCCGTGTAGCCGTGTAGCTGCCACGGCGCCCAGGGACGGACACGCTCCGACCGGCATCCGCGCCGCTTACGCCAGCTCGGCGAGGAGGCAGCGCAGCTGGCCGTAGTCATAGCGGCCGTCGAGCGCCGCATGCGCCGGCCCGAGCTTGCCGCTGTCCAGCGTGCCGACGCGCTCGAACACGGCGACGATCTCGTCGACCTCGGCGTCGTCGAGGCCCACCACGTTGCGCGCTTCGACGAGCCCCGCCTCCACGGCTTCGGCGAGATGGCCGTAGACCGTGTCGCGCCCCAGGCCGCGCTGTGCCGCGATGGCTTCCGCGTCGAGCCCGTCGAGATGCAGCGCCAGCGAGGCGTTGACGGTCGCCGAGAGGCGGTTGTCCAGCTTCGGGTGGCGCGGCTTGGCGGACCCGAGCGTGCCCAGGATAGCCGCGCCGTAACGCTTGATCTTGGAGGCACCGAGCCCGCTGATGTCGGCCAGTGCGTCCAGGCTCTGCGGCCGCTTCACCGCCAGCTCGGCGATGGTCGCATCGTGGAAGATCACATACGGCGGCAGCTTGGCCTCCGCCGCCAGCCGCTGGCGCAACGCCCGCAGCGCCTGGAACAACGCTTCGTCGGCGGCCGAGACGGGCGCGCGCGGCGTGCCGGCGCGGCCCTCGCGCTTCGACTTGCCCCGCTTCGCCTCCGCCTCGCGCGGCCGGCGCATGGCGAACGTCTCCTCGCCGCGCAGCAGGGGCCGCGCGCGATCGGTCAGCAGCAGCGTACCGTGCCCCTCGTCGTCGCCGGTCAGCATGCCGGCCGCCGCCAGCTGCCGATACAGCGCGCGCCAGCCGGCCGCATCGAGATCCTTGCCGATGCCGAACACCGACAGCCGGTCGTGCCCGTTGCGGACGATGCGCTCGTCCGCCTTGCCCGCCAGCACATCGACGAGATAGCCGACGCCGAAACGCTGGCCGGTGCGGTAGACGGCCGACAGCGCCTTCTGTGCCGGCACCGTGCCGTCGATGGTCTCGGGCGGCGACAGGCAGTTGTCGCAGTTGCCGCAGGGCCTGCTGTCGCGCTCGCCGAAGTAGGCGAGCAGTGCCTGGCGGCGGCAGCCGACCATCTCGGACAGGCCGATCAGCGCGTCGAGCTTCTGGCGCTGCACCTGCTTGAAGGCGTCGGCGCCCTCGCTCTGGGCGATCCACTGCCGCTGCTGGATGACGTCCTGCAGGCCGTAGGCGAGCCAGGCGTCCGCCGCCTCGCCGTCGCGGCCGGCTCGGCCCGTCTCCTGATAATAGGCCTCGATGGATTTCGGCAGATTGAGATGGGCGACGAAGCGCACGTCCGGCTTGTCGATGCCCATGCCGAAGGCGATCGTGGCGCAGACGATGAGGCCGTCCTCGGCCAGGAAGCGCGTCTGAGCGTCGCGGCGCACGTCGGCCGGCAGCCCCGCGTGGTAGGCGAGCGCCTTGCGCCCCTTGCTCGACAGCCACGCCGCCGTCTCCTCGACCGACTTGCGCGACAGGCAGTAGACGATGCCCGCATCCGACGGGTGCTCGGCCTCGATGAAGCGCCACAGCCGTTCCCGCGCGCCGAGCGAGCCCATCTCGGCGATGGTGTAGCGGATGTTGGGGCGGTCGAAGCTCGCCACGAAGCGCTGCGCATGCTCCAGGCGCAACTCGCTGACGATCTCCTCGCGCGTGCGCTCGTCGGCGGTGGCGGTCAGTGCGATGCGCGGCACGCCCGGAAAGCGCTCGGCCAGCACCTTGAGTTGCCGGTACTCGGGCCGGAAATCGTGCCCCCATTGCGAGACGCAGTGCGCCTCGTCGATGGCGAACAGAGCGATGCGTGAGCGCTCCAGCAGCGACAGCGTGCGCTCCTGCAGCAGCCGTTCCGGCGCCACATAGAGCAGGTCGAGCTTGCCGGTGGCCAGCTCACGCTCGATGGCCTGGACTTCCGGCCAGCTCAGCGTCGAGTTCAGGAACGCCGCGTTGACGCCGACCTGGCGCAGCGCGTCGACCTGATCCTGCATCAAGGCGATCAGCGGCGAGACGACGATGCCGGTGCCGTCGCGCAACAGCGCCGGGATCTGGTAGCAGAGCGACTTGCCGCCGCCGGTCGGCATCAGGGCCAGCGCGTCGCCCCCCGCCAGCAGGGTCTCGACGATGGCTCCCTGATGCAGGCGAAACGCCTTGTAGCCGAACGTCCTCTCCAGCACGCGCACGGCATCCGCCATCGCCGGAGAGGCGGGTGGCGCATCGGCTTGGGCGCGGTCGGCGGCTTGGCGCTTCGCGGCGGGCGGCATGGCGGTTGCGGGCGAGTCCTTGGGCACACGGGGCATCACGGTCGGCCACCGACGTAGCCCGATTCGCTCCAGTTGCAGCGCGAACGCCTGTGGATGCGCCGGCCCGGTCGGCTCGAATCGACGCCCCGCGCCCCCGTCATTCGGTTGGGAATTTGGCTTATCAGACCAGCGGTTGACGCAAATCGCTGGTGCGCTGACGAAAAGCCGCCGCAAATCCGTCCACAGGCCTCGCGGATTAACCTGCAGTTATCTTCTCATCCGTAATTTGACGGGAAGTCATATGCAGGAATCTGCCTCGCCATGTTCAACGGCGCCATCGGAAGCAGCACCTCGAATTCGCTGATGAGCAGCTACGCTTCGCTGCTCGGCGATGCCGTATTGCGGCATCGCGCCCGGGTGGCCGAGCATTCCGCGCGCATCGAGGCCGAACTCGCCAGCAAGGTCAAAAGCGAGTTCATCGCCAACATGAGCCACGAGCTGCGGACGCCGCTCAACACGGTGATCGGCTTCTCGAAAATCCTGTCCGAGCACGACCGCCGCAAGCTGCCGGACCCCGAGATCGTCGAATACGCCAACCTGATCCGCGATGCCGCTGCTCACCTGCTCTCGGTGATCAACGACATCCTCGACATCTCCAAGTTCCAAAGCGGCCGCTACACGCTGGACGCGCGCGAAGTCGCCATCGACGAGGTGCTGGCCAACTGCCTCGCCTCGTTCAAGCAGCTGGCCGAGGAAGCCGGCGTGACGCTGGTCAATCGCGTGCAACTCAACATCGATTCGGTGCGCGGCGATCCCGTCAAGCTGCGCCAGATCTTCACCAACCTGATCTCCAACGCCATCAAGTTCACCCACCGCGACGGCGTCGTGGTGGTGGAGGCCGGCCGCGACAGCGCCGGCGGCGTGACCATCGTCGTGCGCGATACCGGCATCGGCATGAGCGAGGACGAGCTGATGGTGGCCATGACGCCGTTCGGGCAGGTGGACGGCAGCCGTACGCGCTGGCGCGAAGGCACGGGCCTCGGCCTGCCCATCGCGCAGTCGCTGGTGTCGTTGCACGGCGGCAAGATGAAGATCAGAAGCGTCAAGGGCAAGGGCACGGAAGTCATCGTGGCGTTGCCCTCCCAGTACCAGGTGTCGCTCGCCGACGGTCGCGAGATGGTGTTCGGCGGCAGCTGAGCGGCACGGAAACGACAATAAACACGGCACACGCTTCGGGGACGGGCGTGTGGACAGAAGACTTGAACGCGGGGAAGTGAGCTACCGATGCAACCCATGCATTCGACAGCAGCGCAGGGCGCGAGAATGGACGACCCGTCGATCGGGCGAATCGTCTCCGTCACCGGCTCCAAGGCCATCGTCCTGCTCGACGGCAAGGACAACGGACGCGGCCGCAGCCTCAACGACCGCCCGGAAATGGGCACGCTGCTTGCCATCGACACCAACAACACGGTGGTGCTGGCGATCGTCTCCGCCCTGAGCGTGCCGGTTCCGGCCCAGCGCGACGGCGAAAGCGAGATCTGGATCGCCGAGCTCGGCCTCGTGGGCGAGCTGTGGCGCGGCACGCCGATGACCTTCAACCGCGGCGTCACCGTTTATCCGACTCTGGGTGACCGCGTGCGCGTCGCCAGCAAGGGCGAGCTGGAGTTCGCCTTCTGCGGCGACACCTCGAGCTCGGTGCGCGTCGGCAGCATCCGCCAGGACACCTCGATTGCCGCCATGGTGCGCGTCGACGACCTGCTCGGCAAGCATTTCGCCATCCTGGGCACCACCGGCACCGGCAAGTCGTGCACGACGGCGCTGATCCTGCGCTCGATCCTGCAGAAGAACCCGGCCGCCCACATCGTGCTGCTCGACCCGCACAACGAGTACGCCACCGCATTCGGCGAGTGGGCCGAGGTCATCAGCCCGCGCAACATGCAGCTGCCGGCCTGGCTGCTGAACTTCGAGGAAATCACCGAGGTCCTGATCGGCGACCCGGAGCGGAAGGCCGAGATCGAGATCCTGCAGGAGCTGATCCCGATCGCCAAGAGCCGCTACAGCTCGGGCCGTGCCCGCGAGTCCGCGAGCGTGCGCCGCGGCGTTCTCGATGCCGGCCGCTTTACCGTCGACACGCCCGTTCCCTACCGCGTCTCGGACCTGACCAGCCTCATCGACGAGCGCATGGGCAAGCTCGAGAACAAGCGCGACCTGACGCCCTATCGCCAGCTGCGCCAGAAGATCGACAGCATCTCGCAGGACGGCCGCTACGCCTTCATGTTCGGCCAGCTGACCGTCTACGACGGCATGTCGCAGATCCTGAGCCGCATCTTCCGCGTGCCGGTCGGCGGCAAGCCGATCACCATCCTGGAACTCACCGGCATCCCGTCCGAGGTCGTCAACGTCGTCGTCTCGGTGCTGTGCCGCATGACCTTCGACTTCGCCCTGTGGGGCGAGGGGCAGGTGCCGGTCACCATCGTCTGCGAGGAAGCGCACCGCTACGTGCCGCTCAACTCCTCGCTGGGCTTCGAGCCGTGCAAGCGCGCCATCGCCAAGATCGCCAAGGAAGGCCGCAAGTACGGCGCCTCGCTGTGCATCGTGACGCAGCGCCCGGCCGAGATCGATCCCACCATCCTTTCCCAGTGCAACACCGTGTTTGCGCTGCGCATGTCGAACGACCGCGACCAGGCCATCGTGCAGTCTGCCGTCGCCGACACCGGCTCGGGCCTGATGGAGTTCCTACCCTCGCTCGGCCAGCGCGAAGCGATCGCCTTCGGCGACGGCGTCGCACTGCCGGTCCGCATCAAGTTCGACGAGCTGCCGAAGAACTGCCTGCCGCGATCCTCGACCGCGCGCTTCTCCGAGAAGTGGCAGCAATCGCTCGGCGACGAGGCCTTCCTGGAACACGTCGTCGAGCGCTGGCGCACCGCCGGCATCGGCTCGGCTGGAGATGCCAGCACTCAGGCCGCCATGATGGCGGAAGCGATGGGCATCGCGGGGCAGGCCCACGAGGAGCCGGAGCCCGAGTACGTCGGCGGCGCAGACCCGTACGCGCGCGCGCCCGACCAGGCCCGCGCCCCGGCCTACACGCCGATGGCCGGCGCCAGCAGCAGCCAGGGTGCGCCGCGCAACGCCCCGCCGCAGATCCGCCGCGACTTCTCGACGCCGCCGCCGCCCTCGCAGGGGCAGCCGCAGGCTCGTCCGCAGGGCGGGCTGCTGCGCCGCGATCCGGCGGGCCAGCCGGCCTCTGCGGCGTCCGCTGGCGAGCCGGCAGGCGGCGCCAATGCCCTGCGCTCGCTGCGCGAACGCCTGACCCGGCCGCGCTGACCGACCCAAGGGGCCTGCCACATTTCGTGGTCAGGCCCTCGCCGGTCGCCCGAGGCTCCGTGTTGCATCACCTGCGCCGATCACCCCCAACGCGACAATCGGCTGTGGGGAGCCGGCGGCACGGCGCTTGAGACGGCCGGCACCAGCTGTTAAACAACATTAACTATGTTTGGCAGCAGCGTGCTTCGCTGGCGCGGGACCGACGGACGTCGCGCCCCGCTTTTCTGTTTGGCCCCGAGACGACGAAGAGCCCATCATGACCACGATATTCCCCGTGATCCTTTCCGGCGGCTCCGGCACGCGCCTCTGGCCGCTCTCGCGGGCCATGTATCCCAAGCAGTTCATCCGCTTCTTCAATGGCCAGAGTTCCAGCTTCCTCGGCGCCTCGCTGAAGCGGCTGAAGCCCGATGCCGGCTTCGCCAATCCGATCCTGCTCTGCAATAATGATCACCGCTTCCTGGTGCAGGAGGAGCTGACCAAGGCCGGCATGGCGGCGCGCGCCATCATCCTGGAGCCTATCGCGCGCAACACCGCGCCGGCCATCGCCGTCGCCGCCCTCTATGCGCTGCGCGAGAACCCCAACGCCATCCTGGCCGTGATGCCCTCCGACCACGTGGTCAAGGACGAGCCCCGCTTCGTGGAAGGCATCCGCCGCGCCGCCAAGGTGGCCGCCACCGGCCGCCTCGTGCTGTTCGGCGTCAAGCCGACGGAAGCCCACACCGGCTACGGCTACATCCGCCAGGGCAGCGACCTGGAAGGCTTCCCCGGCGGCGCCTTCACCGTCGACGCCTTCTTCGAGAAGCCCGACGCCGCCACCGCCAAGACCTACGTCGCCGACGGCCGCTACTTCTGGAACAGCGGCATCTTCGTGCTGCACGCCCGCACCTTCCTCGACGAGGTGGCGCGCCTCGAGCCGCGCATCCTGGATGCGGCCCGCAACGCCCTCGTGCAGGCCGAGATCGACGGCGACTTCACCCGCCTCGCCAAGCCGGCGTTCTCGGCTGCCCCCAACATCTCCATCGACTATGCGGTGATGGAGAAGACCGAGGCCGCCGCCATGCTGCCGATCGATGTCGGCTGGAACGACGTCGGCTCGTGGTCGTCGCTGTGGGACATCGCGCCCCACGATGCGGCCGGCAACTACGTCAATGGCGAAGCCGTGCTCGAGGACACCAGCAACTGCTACGTCCACTCCGAGCGCTCGCTGGTGTCGACCATCGGCCTCAAGGACCTCATCATCGTCGACACGCCCGACGCGCTGCTGGTGGCCGACAAGAGCCGCGCCCAGGACGTCTCGAAGGTCGTCGCCAAGCTCAAGCAGTCGAACCGCAAGGAGCAGGAGCAGCACCTGCGGAACTATCGTCCGTGGGGCTACTTCGAGACGCTCAACATCGGGCCGCGCTTCCAGGTCAAGCTGTTGCACGTCAAGCCCGGCGGCAAGCTCTCCATGCAGATGCACCACCACCGCTCTGAGCATTGGATCGTCGTGCAGGGCACCGCCAAGGTGACCATCGGCGACATCGACAAGCTCGTGCGCGAGAACGAGAGCGTCTACATCTTCTCGACCCAGTGGCATCGCCTGGAGAACCCCGGCAAGGTGCCGTGCGAACTGATCGAGGTGCAGATCGGGAGCTACCTCGGCGAGGACGACATCGTGCGCACCGACGACGTCTACAAGCGCGCGGCCGACGAGACGAAGTAGCCGCAAAGCCGCAAGCAGCGGCGCGCGTCGACAACCATTCGCAGGGGGCGGCGCCGATGCGCTCGTCCCCTGCTTTGTCCCTGGCCCGCTCCCCGACAGCGGCGGGAGAGGCGGTGGAGAAGCCATGGCGACGAAGCGCGACTTCGAGAGGCTTGCGCAAGCGCTCGCCGGCACGACCTCGGCGCCGCACTTCGACCGCACCGCCTACAAGGTGGCCCGCACCTACGCGACGCTGGCGGCGGATGGCCTCAGCGCCAACATCAAGCTGCGCCCCGAGCAGCAACAGCTCAAGTGCCTGACGGCGCCGGACGCGTTCGCCCCGGTGAGCGGCGGCTGGGGCCGCATGGGCTGGACCCAGGCGCGTCTGGCGGCGCTGTCGGTGGCCGAACTCGAGACGGCCCTCGCGGAGGCATGGGCCGATGCCCAGCCGCGCGCCAAGTCCCGCGCTCCGCGCCGATCCAAGCCCTGACGGCTGTTGCATGACCGTCGACGACTGTCGTCCGATCGGGCTGGAGCGGCGGCGCGCGGCTGCGCTATGTTGGGCGGACGGACATTCTGGCGGGAGGACGAGCGCGCGATGGCAGGTATCGACGATACGGTGACGTGGCTCGGTCGCGCCTCCATGTTTCACGATCTCTCCGAGGCCGACCGCCGCGCCATCGCCGGCGAGATGCGCGAGGTCTCCTATAAGCCGAACCAGGTCATCTTCGGCCGAGGCGACGCGGGCCGCGACATCTACCTCGTCACCAGCGGTCGCGTGCGGCTCTCGATCCTGACGCCCGAGGGCCGCGAGCTGTCGTTTGCCCACGCCGAGCCCGGCACCGTGTTCGGCGAGATCGCCATGCTCGACGGCGGCCCGCGCACGGCGGACGCCACGGCGGTGGCGAAAACCACGGCGCTGACGCTCTCCACCGCCGCCTTCCACCGCCTCGCCGAGACGCGGCCCGCCATGAGCGCCGCCGCCATCCGCCTGCTCTGCCGGCGCCTGCGCGAGGCGGACCAGCAGCTCGAGGGCATCGCGCTCTACCCCATCGAAATCCGGCTCGCCCGCTTCTTCCTCGCCGCCGCGCGCCAGAAGGACGCCGCACGCTCGAAGGACGGGAGCGACGCCGAGACGGTGACCATCGACCTCGACATGTCGCAAAGCGAGCTTGCCCTGCTGATCGGTGCCAGCCGGCCCAAGGTCAACACCGCGCTGTCCCTGCTGGAGGACGGCGGCGCCATCACCCGCCAGGGCGCCAAGATCATCTGCGACATGGACACCCTCAACGACATGGCCGGCAGCGAGTAGCAGCGCGCGGGGCTGTCACGCCCCCATGCGGGCATCGCTTCGTGCGCCTTCCGCCCTCTCCGCTGCAACGGCGACGGCATACCGGATGCGACCGAGGTCAAGACGCTGGCCGAGCTGGCGGGCGGCGAGGCTCGGCCGCATGCGCGGGATGCGTCTCGGGTCGGGCGCCGGCAAGGCGCGCGCCGGCCGAGCGGCGAGGGGCGGGATGTGTGGCAGGCAGCTCACACGAGCCGCCCAATGCCGATCCGTCCACGCCGTCAATCGGTTGCGGCCGTCGGCTCGGGTGGCCTAAGGTGACCGCCACAACGGATGTTGCCGAGCACGCCACTGACTGACCCAACGACGCGTCTCTCGCCGCCCCACCATGGAGAATTGGTGTTCCGACACTGACCCTTGATTCCCGCCTTCCCCTCTCTCTGGCCGGGCTTGATGCGGCCATCCAGGGCGGAATATGATCCCGGAAAACAGGGAATATTCGCAGATTCCGGGTGTTTCCAGTTGCCGTCATCGCGATAATACTGCGGTGTTTCCGCACCTTAGGCCGTGAATTCCCTACGCGCGGAACACGGAATTCTGAAAGCGGAGCAGGGATCGCCTCGGCGGGAACAGCGAACTCCCGCCCAAGATCAGGGACTGTGCCGAGCGTCAGTCAGGCCGCGCCGAACGTCTCTTCGTAGATCCGCTCGACCGTCGCGACTTCCTCGGGAGTGAGCTTGTCGAACTCCTTCTCGTGCGCGCGCTTCGAGAGCTTGCCCTCGTTCTGGCGAAGCATGCGGAAGAGGAGGTCGACCATGCGTTCGGGCATTTCGGCGATGGCCTCGAGTCCGGCACGAAAACGGTCGTAGCGTCGAAGGTAATCGGCTTCCTCGGGCAGGTCCTTCTCGACAGTGCTCTTGACGCAGGCGTAGAGGAACTCCGCCTGCGGCGTCGCATCGAAATACCGGTAGAAGTCCGCTGTATCGTTCAGCACCTCGACATTGCCCTGCTGCGTCGGCCGCCACTCGACGAGCGGGAGCACATGGGCCGAATAGGCTTCGAGCGCCCGACGATACTCATTGATGCGAGCCAGGATCGCCGCGGACACCGGGAAGACGACCCCCGGCGGATTGAAGCCGCGGGCGGCCAGGGCGTGATGGATCAGATATCGATGGAGCCGACCGTTGCCGTCCTCGAACGGGTGCGCGAACACAAAGCCGAACGCGAGCACGGCGGCGGCAATGACGGCATCTATGTCCTTCGCATGGTCGCGGTCGAAGGCGATCATGCCGGCGACCAGCTCGGCGAGATCCTGCGGTCGCGCACTGATGTGATCGGGGATGGGTGCGCCGGTCTCGCGGTCGCGCTCGCCGACGAACCCACCGGCGGTGCGCAGCCCCAGGTGCACGAACCGTGAGTCGCCGATCACGATTTTCTGGAGCCGGAGCAGTTCCTCGACGTCGATGGGTCTGGCGCCTGCCTGGCCGATGGCGCGGCCCCATCGCTGGATGCGGTCCTGCGGCGGACGTTCGCCCTCGATCACGTAGCTGGCGCGCGAGTCCTTCAGCAGCAGGAACGCGGCCGTCCGTGCGAGCAGATCGGCGGGCACCTGCGCCGCGATGCTCCTGGCGCGATCGGCGAGCCCCAGAGCCGTGAACGCTTCCAGCGTGGCCGTGCGGCGGACCAGCGGACAGAATGCGGTCGTGCCCGGAAGATTGTCGCGCACGCGGTGGCGCGTCGAGTTGTGCGGCGCGCTTGCCCACTGCAGCTCGGGATCGAGCACCTCGACGTAGGTGCCCTTCTTCAGGTCGGGAATGGGCAGACGGGTGCCGAGCAGCCACTCATAGAGAAACCAGATCCGGCGCGCGTAGCTCCCTGTCGGCTGCGCGCGCACCAGGCCCGTGATGGGATCGGGGCCGGTGGCCAGGAAAAGTCGCTTCAGAACGACGAGATCGAGCCCTTCGTACTTGAGGGCGAAGGTGAGGTGGCCATCGAGCGTGGCGGCGGGGGCATGCCGCGGTGTGAACAGTCGCCACCCGTCGGCCTCTTGCATCTTGTGGCGGGTAGCGATGGCGCAGAGCACAAGCGGGATCGGAACCTTGAGCGCGTAGGCGTCGATCAGCGCAGCGTAGCCTGCCGGGGTCGCCGTTTCGGGCAGACGCCGCTCGTGAAGAACCGTGACAGGTCCTGAAAACTGGTGATTTCCGCCGTCAACCATGAGGACCAGTGACGCCATGTGAAATTCGCTGACACCAACCAGGATAGCTCGAAAACTATCGTCAATCCATGAAAATAAAGGACTGCTCTGATTCTGTTGTGAAAAATGATTCCTGGAGCTTTGCGGGCGTAGCAACAAGCGTCGATTGACCGCCCTCGACAAGCTCGCGAGTTCCTGTTATGTTTCCGTCGTGGTCGGTCGCGCCTCGGTTCGGCCCGAACCAAAAAGATGGTGCAGGTTCCAGAGCCTTGGAGGCGGCTCGTGGACTACGGTCAGCTGGAATCGCTGCGTAATGGACACCCGGCATGGCGGCTGTCCTGCGTGCTGCGCCGCCAACCGACGGCTTCGCCGAGATCGACGACCTTGGCCCCCGCGTCAATCTCGTCGCGGACCGGCCGCTGTATTCCGTCCCGCTCAAGCCCGAAATCGACGATTCGCTTGAAGTGGCAAGCGGTGACGAGGTTTCGGCCGATGCCCTGTTCGACCGCGTGCATGTCGACAAGACGCGGCTCGCAGCGAACGTCTGGACCGCGCTCCGGAGCAAGGACCAGGTCTCGCTGTCCGAGGTCGTCGCGTCGTTTCCACTCGAGCAGGGGCTGGCCGAACTCGTCACCTATCTCTCGGTCGCCGCGGACACCGAAGACGCCGTGATCGACGATACGTCACGGCAGACCATCGGCTGGACGGACGAGGACGGCAATCGCCGCCAAGCCACGTTGCCACTCGTGATTTTCACGCGCAGTGGATCATCGAGAGAAGCGACCGCTTCCGGAGGTGCACCTTGAGCACACAATCCACGAGTGCGCCGGCCGAAGATGCGATGCAACGCGTCCTGATCCACCTGCTGAAGGGCCTCGTCGAGCGTGACAGCGCACCCGAGGCCTGGCAGACGCTCGCGAGCATCGGCCTCGATCTCGTGCTCGACGAGGCCGACGGTTATGCCTACCTGACGCAACGGCCTGCCAAGGAGGGCGAGCCCGAGCTGCCGCGCCTCGTCGCGCGGCGATCGCTGAGCTACCGCGTGAGCCTCTTGCTCGCGCTCCTGCGCAAGCGGCTCGCCGAGCACGATGCAGCGAGCGGCGACGCGCGGCTCGTGCTGACCGCCGCCGAGATCACCGATCTCGTTCGCCTGTTCCTGCCCGATACCGCCAACGAGGCCAAGCTCGAGGACGGGGTGGGCCAGGATATCTCGAAGGTCATCGATCTCGGCTTCCTGAAGGCGATGAAGGGCCGCAGCGATGCTTTCGAGGTGCGCCGCATCCTGCGGTCGTTCGTCGATGCGCAGTGGCTCGGGCAACTGAATGAGCGCCTCGCGGCCTACGCGACGCATGGTCGAGGCGGCGCTCTGGAATCCGAAACAATCGCGGGAGAGCGGCCATGAACCGGATGCCGCGGCGTGAGGACCTGGAGCCCGACGCCGCACGCCGGCCCGGTATGCGCCTCATGGCCGTCGAGGTGCTGAACTGGGGCACGTTCGACCGCCGCGTCTGGCCGCTCTCTCTCGACGGCGAGAACGCATTGGTCACGGGCGAGGTCGGCGCGGGCAAATCGACGCTCGTCGATGCCATCACCACGCTGCTCCTGCCCTCCCACAAGATCGACTACAACAAGGCGGCGGGAGCCGACCACCGCGAGCGCGACCTCCGATCCTACTTGCTCGGCACCTTCAAGAAGGAGCGCGGAGACGCGGGGCTCTCGGCGCGTTCGGTCGGCCTGCGCACGCCGCAAAAATCCTACTCGGTCATCCTCGGTCGTTTTCGCAACGCCGGCTTCAACGAAGTGAGCTGCCCCCGGCTGCGTGGACACTGAGTTAAGCTAATCGCATCCGGTCCTCGAAGTCGACCGGGCTCATGTAGCCCAGCGTCGAGTGCCGTCTGCGAGGATTGTAGAACCTCTCGATGTAGTCGAACACGTCGGCCCGTGCGGCATCCCTGGACCGGTAGGTCTTGCCCGCCGTGCGCTCGGTTTTGAGCGTCGAGAAGAAGCTCTCCATCGCCGCGTTGTCCCACACGTTGCCTGCTCGCGACAGGCTGCACACGACGCCGTGCTCGGCCATCAGCCGCTGGCATTGCTCGCTCGTATATTGGCTGCCGCGATCGGAGTGATGCAGAAGCTCGCGCGGCCGGCCTCGGCGCCAGACGGCCATCATCAGCGCGCTGGTGACCAGCTCGGCCGTCATGGTCGCGCTCATCGACCAGCCGACGACGCGGCGCGAGAAGAGATCGAGCACGACCGCCACGTAGAGCCAGCCTTCCGCCGTCCAGATGTAGGTGAAGTCGGCCACCCACTTCCTATTGGGCTGCGCCGCCTCGAACTGCCGGTCGAGAACATTGGCCGCCAGCTCGGTGACGGGGCGCTCGCCGGTATCGGCCGGCAAGCGACGCCGTCTCGGCCTGGCGCGCAAGGCATTGAGCTTCATCAGCCGCTCGACGGCATGCAGCCCGCACGCAATGCCGGCTTCGAGCAGATCGTGCCAGACGCGCCGCGCGCCGTAGGTCCTGTCGCTGTCGAGGAAGCTCTGCCGGATCGCCGACAGCATCGTATCGTGCCGCCGCGCCCGATCGCTCGGCGGACGCGATAGCCAGCCATAGAAGCCGGAACGCGAGACACCGAGCGCCTCGCAGATCGTCGCCGCCGGCCAGATCCCCCGGTGCTTCGCAACGAACCCGAACATCACGTCTGGTCCTTGGCGTCACAGCGTAGCTGTGCTCCGCACAGACGTAGGCCGCGGCTTTTTTTAGGATGTCGCGCTCGGCCTTGAGCTTCTGTACCTCGCGCTTCAATTGCGCGATCTCGGCTTCCGCCGCCTTCATCCGGCCATGGCCGGGGAACGCCTCTCGCGGATCGTCCGCGAAGTCCTTCACCCACTTCCGCAGCACGTTCTCGTGCACGTCGAGATCACGCGCCGCCTGCGCCACCGACACGCCCCGCTCGCGTACGAGCCGAACGGCCTCGACCTTGAACTCCCGACTGAAACTCCGCC